>WBZM01002467.1_pt1 | contig 15689 bp, 18 predicted proteins | sample 5204271 | NCBI WGS metagenome assembly WBZM01 (sample SAMN12344346, study PRJNA552823) | activated sludge metagenome | biome: Activated sludge suspended growth; feature: Nitrification reactor; material: Wastewater; isolation source: activated sludge from nitrification reactor of wastewater...
GTTCGTGCTCAATGGCCTGGCCAGCGCCATCCCGGCCACGCTGGTGCTGTTCTTCGTGCAGGACCGGCTGCAGGCCCCGCCGGCCATGGAACCCGCTTTTCTGGCGCTGTATTTCGCCAGCGCGGCGGCCTCCTTGCCGCTGTGGATGCGGCTGGTGCGCCGGCTTGGGCTGGCGCGAACCTGGCTCGCTGGCATCGTGCTCGCCGTGGTGGCCTTCGTCGGCGCCGCGACCCTGGGGCCGGGCGACGCCGACGCTTTCCTGCTCGTCTGTGCCCTGTCGGGCATCGCGCTCGGTACCGACCTCGCCCTGCCCGGCGCCCTGCTGGCCGGCCTCATCGACCAACAAGGCGACCGTGGTCATGCGGAGGGTGCGTATTTCGGCTGGTGGAACTTCGCCGCCAAGCTCACGCTCGCCCTATCGGCCGGCCTGGCGCTGCCCATGCTGGCGCTCGCCGGCTACACGCCCGGCACGACCGATCCGCAGGCCTTGACGGCGCTGGTGCTGGCCTACTGCGCGCTGCCCTGCACGCTCAAGCTGCTGGCCGGCGCCACGCTGTACGCCCTGGTGATCCGGCCCACATCCATCCCCGCACCGTCCCCCTCGTTGAGCAGGAGTCCCTCATGAAACGACGCATCGTCCTGGCCGCCGCGCTCGCCCTCACATTGGCCGGTTGCGCCGGTCCCCGGATCGACGACTACGCCGCCGAAAAACCCGTGCTGGACCTGAAACAGTATTTCAACGGCACGCTCGACGCCTACGGCATCTTCACCGACCGCTCGGGCAAGGTGGTCAAACGTTTCACGGTCGTCATGAAAGGCAGCTGGAACGGCGACGAGGGGGTGCTTGACGAAGATTTCGTCTATTCCGACGGCAGCTTGCAAAAGCGCATCTGGCGCCTCAAGCGCCTGCCCGATAGGCGCTACACCGGCACCGCCGACGACGTGGTTGGCGAGGCGCGGGGACAGGCGCGCGGCAACGCCTTCAACTGGACCTACACGCTGGCGCTGCCAGTGGACGGGCGGGTCTGGCACGTGGACTTCGACGACTGGATGTACCTGATGGACGACCGCGTCATGCTGAACACCGCGGTCATGAGCAAATGGGGTGTGAAACTTGGCGAAGTCACGCTCTCGTTCGTGAAACGGCCATGAAGACCGCGTTCAGTCCAGCCACCCCAGCGGCGACGCGCACCGACGGCGTGCGTCCGAGGCGCTGGTTCGCGCCCCTGAACCCGCCCTTGACGAACTGGAAGGGTCGGCGGGTCTGGATCGTGGGCGCATCCAGCGGCATCGGTCGCGCCACGGCGCAGGCGCTGTTGTCGCAGGGCGCCGACCTGGTGCTGTCGGCCCGGACCGAATCAGCGCTCAAGGAGTTCCAGGCCCTTCACGGGAACGAAGCGGTCGCCACGGGTGGCAGCATTCAGGCCGTGGCGCTGGACGTGACCGATGGCACCGGCGTCGGAGCGGCCGCCCGCGCGGTGGTGGCCGGCGGGCCGGTTGATCTGGTGCTGTACTGCGCCGGCCACTACCGCGCCCAGCGCGCCACCGCGCTGGATCTGCCCGACATGCTGCAACACCTGGACGTCAACTACGCTGGGGCTTTGCGGGTGCTCGACGCGGTGCTGCCGTCGATGCTGGCGCGCGGCGCCGGGCACATCAGCCTGGTCAGCAGCGTGGCCGGTTTCCGCGGCCTGCCGCAGGGCTTGGCCTACGGGCCCACCAAGGCCGCCCTGATCAACCTGGCCGAGACGCTGTACCTTGACCTGCGCGCCGCCGGCATCGGCGTGAGCGTGGTGAATCCGGGCTTTGTCGAAACGCCGTTGACCCGCCAGAACGACTTCACGATGCCGGCCCTGATCACGCCGGCCCAGGCCGCCGGTGAAATCCTTCGGGGCTGGGCAGCGGGCCGGTTCGACATCCACTTCCCCAAGCGATTCACGCGCTGGCTGCACTTGCTGCGCCTGCTGCCCTACCGGCTCTACTTCGCGGCCGTCGGCCGCTTCACCGGACTGTAGCCGCATGCCCCTCGTCGACCCCCGCACCGCCACCGAGCGAATCGTCCACTGGTTCGAATCCCTGAGCCCCGAGAGCCTGGCCGATCTCGGCACGGTCTACACCGACGACGCGCGCTTCAAGGACCCGTTCAACGAGGTGCAGGGCGTGCCGGCGATCCGCGGCATCTTCGAGCACATGTACCGCTCGCTCGATGCACCGCATTTCGTCGTGACCGGCCGCCTGGTTGATGGCGACCAATGTTTCCTGGTCTGGGAGTTCCGCTTTCGGTTCCGGCGCTTCGACACGGCCACGCTGCAGACCGTGCGCGGCGGCACCCACCTGGTGCTGGCCGAGGACGGCCGCATCCGGGCGCACCGCGACTACTGGGATGCCGCCGAGGAGCTGTACGAAAAATTGCCCGTTCTGGGCCGCCTGATGCGCTGGCTGCGCCGACGCGCCGCCACCTGAACGCGGCGCCCAAGTGTCGGCCCCATCAGGCCGGCGGGCGGGAATCGATGAAGCTCTGGCGCCCCATCAGCTTGTCCTGCAGCTTGTGCAGGTTGGGATGGCCGGCGCGCCAGTCGATCTGCGGGAAGCGGAAGTCCAGGTAGCCCAGCGCGCAGCCCACCGCGATGTCCGACAGGCTCAGGTGGATGCCGCTGCAATAGGGCTTGTCGCCCAGCCCTCGGCTCATGGCCTGCAGGCTGGCGTCGATCTTGGCCATCTGTCGATCGATCCAGGCCTGGGAACGCTGGGCGTCGGTGCGTCCGGGCCAGGTGGCCTCCAGCCGGGCCAGGATGGCCGCGTCGAGCAGGCCATCGGCCAACGCCTCCCAGGTCTTGACCTCGGCCCGTTCACGACCCGGCTGCGGGATCAGCTTGCCCACGGGCGACAGCGTGTCCAGGTATTCGACGATGACCCGCGAATCGAACACCGCCTCACCGCCTTCCATCACCAGGCAGGGCACCTTGCCCAGCGGATTCGATTCGGCGATCCGGGTGTCGGCCGACCAAACGTCTTCGGGCACGAACTGGTAGTCGAGTTTCTTCTCCGCCATGACGATGCGCACCTTGCGCACGTAAGGGCTGGTCACGGCTCCGATCAGTTTCATGGTCACTCTCTGGATTTATTCTGGTTCTGGACGATTTTCATTCTAGGGGAAGGCCACCCCGCCGGTGGTGCAGCGGCGCAACACCCCCACCCTACAATCCGGGAATGAGCCTCACCCCGACCTCCGCCCTCTCGCCGCTGGACGGCCGTTACGCCGCCAAACTGGCCGCCCTGCGCCCGCTCATGAGTGAACAAGGCTACATGCACCGGCGCGTCCAGGTCGAGGTGGCCTGGCTGATCGCGCTCAGCGACGCGGGCTTTGCCGAATTCAAGCCGCTCTCGCCCGGCGCACGCACCTACCTGCTGGGCCTGGTCAAGCATTTCTCGGAAGCCGACGCGCTGGCGATCAAGGAGATCGAGAAAACCACCAACCACGACGTCAAGGCGGTGGAGTACTGGATCAAGTCCAAGTTCGAGGCCCGCCCCGAACTCGAAGCGGCGAGCGAATTCGTGCACTTTGCCTGCACCAGCGAGGACATCAACAACACCAGTCATGCCTTGCAGCTGCGCGCCGGCCGCGACCTGGTGCTGTTGCCTGCGCTGGACCGCATCCTGCTCAAGCTGCGCGAGATGGCACACCACCTGGCCGACGTGCCCATGCTCAGCCGCACGCACGGCCAGACCGCCAGCCCCACCACGGTGGGCAAGGAGATCGCCAACGTGGTGGTGCGGCTGCAGACCGCCTGCGACCGCATCGCGGGCGTCAAGATCCTGGCCAAGATGAACGGCGCGGTGGGCAACTACAACGCGCACCTGGCCGCCTGGCCCGATTTCGACTGGGAAGCGTTTGCTCGCAAGGTGGTCGAGACGCCCGAGCCGATGGGCCTGGGCCTCACCTTCCAGCCCTTCAGCATCCAGATCGAGCCCCACGACTACATGGCCGAGCTGTTCGACGCGGTGGCCCGCGCCAACACCATCCTGATCGACTTCTCGCGCGACGTCTGGGGTTATGTCAGCCTGGGCTACTTCAAGCAGAAGCTCAAGGCGGGCGAAATCGGCTCGTCGACCATGCCGCACAAGGTGAACCCGATCGACTTCGAGAACGCCGAAGGCAACCTTGGGCTGGCCAACGCGCTGCTGCGCCACCTGTCGGAAAAGCTCCCGATCAGCCGCTGGCAGCGCGACCTGACCGACTCCACCGTGCTGCGCAACATGGGCGTGGCGCTCGGCTATGCCACGCTGGCCTACCAGTCGCTGCTGGCAGGGCTCAACAAGCTCGAACTCAACGCGCCGGCGCTGGTCGCCGATCTGAACGCGTCCTGGGAGGTGCTGGCCGAGCCGATCCAGACCGTGATGCGCCGCTTCGGTGTATCAGGCGCCTATGAAAAGCTCAAGGAAGTCACGCGCGGCCAGACGGTCACCGCAGAGGCGCTGCACGAACTGATCCGGTCGCTGGACATCCCGCCGGCCGAAAAGGACCGGCTGCTGGCCTTGACGCCCGCCACCTACACCGGCATGGCCGCCGACCTTGCGCGACGCGTCTAAGGCCTGCTTTTGCAGATCAAATCGCCGCCATCCCAGCGCCAGCCGGCCACGAGGCGCTATCTTTTTCTTCTGCTTCGAATCAAATGGCCCTCAAATCCACCATCTTCAAGGCCAACCTGTCGGTCGCAGACATCGACCACGGGTACTATGCCGACCATGCGCTGACGCTGGCGCGCCACCCGAGCGAGACCGATGAGCGCATGATGATCCGGCTGGTGGCGCTGGCGCTGAACGCGTGGCAGTTGCAGGCGGTCTGCAACGGTGACGGTGTACTGGCATTCGGCGCCGGCCTGTCCGACCCGGACGACCCCGACCTCTTCCTGAAAGACTTCACCGGCCAGACCCGCCTGTGGATCGAGGTCGGACAACCCGAGGAAAAGCCCCTGACCAAAGCCTGCCAGAAGGCCGATCAGGTCATGGTGTACGCGTTTCACCACGCCGCCGAGGTCTGGTGGCGCGGCATCGAAAACAAACTGGGCCGGCTGGACAAGCTCCAGGTCTGGCGCGTGCCGACCGAGGCTTCACAGGCCTTGACGCGCCTGGCGCAACGAAGCATGCAGCTACAGGCCACGGTGCAGGAGGGCAACCTGAGCCTGTCGGACAGCCAGACGCACCTGGACATCGAGTGCGTGCGCTGGAAATAGGCTGCAGACCGTTTTTCCAGATCGTTTGAGCCGTTTCCCAGCGTCGCACGGCCACGAGGCGCTCCTGTTTCAGGAGTTGTTTGGCGGCGGGCCCAGCCTTTCGATCGCGCGCTCCGCATACCGGTTGAAGCGCCAGGCGGTGCCCTCGGCCGTGATGCGCCGCCAGGTGCTTCGCTTGGCCGCCGGCCCCATCTCGGGCCAGTTCTGTACTTCGGTTTCGGTACGGCCGCAACCCTTGCAGATGGCGTCGCCCTGACTGGTCGAGCAGATCGCGATGCAGGGCGTGTCCGGCATGCTGGCAAACCAGGCCTGCCACGACCGCCAGGCCTCGGCGGAGAATTCGCTGGGCGGACTCGTCTCCTGGCCCCGGAAGACCATGCGCCCATACAGGTCGGCCAGCGCCCGCAGCTCCGGCCCCAAGGTCACGCCGTCGCTCGAAGGCTGGCGCGCGCGCCAGTAGTTGATGGCGGCTTCGATGTCGGTGATGTGAATGCCGTGCATGGAGGAATCTTCGACGCGGATCATAGCCGGGTGCCTGTCCGACAGCGGCCGGCACCATCGCGGCGCCCATCGGTTTCGCGCTGCCACGGCGCAGGGCCTGGATATCCACCCTTGTTGCATGGAATTGGGCGAATCTGCTGTAATTTCAGGTACGAAGGGGAGTAGCTCCCGTTTGCCGTGACACAGGGAGGTGCGACCAGCGCCGTCACGGCAGATATCGACAGGCCGTCAATACGAAGCACTACTTCCGGTCTGTCGGGCACATTCCGCATGACTCCATGCCGAGCAAGACCTTCGACTTGCAGCCTGTGGCAGGCAGGGTCGAAGTGCGCGTGGGGGTCTGTCCGTCCAGAACGGCACCCGACGTTTCCCGATCGCCGCGCTCCAGGTTGTGATTCGACACAACTCGGAGACGCTTGTCATGGAAATGTTTTCTACCCCCTGGTGGTCGGCGCTGCTGGCCATCGTCCTGATCGATCTCGTGCTCGCGGGTGACAACGCGATCGTCATCGCACTCGCAGCGCGCAGCCTCCCCCCCTCACTGCAGAAGAAAGCCATCGTCTGGGGCACGCTGGGAGCCATCGTGGTCCGATCGGCCATGACGGTGGGCGTGGTCTGGCTGCTCAAGGTGCCCGGGCTGATGCTGGTTGGCGGCCTGGGTCTGCTGTGGATTGCCTACAAGCTGCTGGCCGATACCGGCGAGAACGAGCATGCCGGGCCTGCCAGCCATACCTTCTGGGGCGCCATGAAAACCATCATCGTCGCCGATGCATTGATGGGCATCGACAACGTGCTGGGTGTGGCTGGCGCGGCGCACGGCGCCTTCGATCTGGTGATCATCGGGCTGCTCATCAGCGTGCCGATCGTCGTGTTCGGCAGCTCGGTGGTTCTGCGCCTGGTGCAGCGTTTCCCGCTGATCATTCACCTCGGTGCGGCGGTTCTGGCGTTTACCGCGGCCAGCATGATCATTGGCGAACCGCTGCTGGATCCGGTGTTCGACCCGCAGGAGCTGATTCACACCGCCGCGCGTTGGTTCACCTATGCGGTCGCCATCCTCGGTGTTCTGGGCGCCGGCTGGTGGACCACCCGACGCGCCACCCGCAACCCGGCTGCTCCCGAAGCGCGCCAGGCCGCCTAAACCATGTTCGTTCCCTCCCTCGTCAACCCGCCCTGAAAGGATTCTCATGGACAAGATCATTGTGTACGTGGACGACGCGGCCCATGCGCGGCAGATCCTGAAGCCGATGCTGGGGTCTGGCCAACAGACCCGCTGGGAGCTGGTGGCCTGTCCCGCCCGACTGACCCGCCATGCCAGCCGGTGGATCAGCCGCAGCGGCCTTGAAAAGTGGCATGCCCAGTGGGCCGAGCAGCTGCTGGCCGATATCACCCCGCTGCTGCGCGCGCACGGGGCCGTTTCAACCCACGTTGCGCGCGGGGCACTGGCCGAGATGACCGAGCGCCTGACGGGCCACGAACCGTCCACCCGTGTTCTGGATGCGCGCCGACCGCGCTTTGGCCAGGATCTGGAACCGGTGGTGTCCGGCCAGCCAGTGGCGCCGTCCAGCCGCTGGAGCGTTCCGGGCAGCGTTGCCACGCTCGGCGCCGTGCTGGTCCTGGCGTCAGAGTAGTCGGGGTTCGCAAGGCGGGCGTCTCCCGCCCGCGCAGCGCCCTCGTACCTGTCGGCGTCCGGGCGGTGCTATGCTGACCGCCATGAAACTCGTTCTCAAATGGTTGCTCAGCGCCGCCGCCTTGCTGGCCGTGGCGCACCTGTACGGTGGCGTCCAGGTAACCACCTTCTCCGCGGCGATGGTGGCGGCGCTGGTGATCGGTCTGCTCAACACTTTCGTCAGGCCGATCCTGGTGCTGCTGACCCTGCCGGTGACGCTGGTCACGCTGGGCCTGTTTCTGTTCGTGATCAACGCGCTGATGTTCTGGGCCGCCAGCGAGATGCTCGCGGACTTTCAGGTCACCGGCTTTGGCGCGGCGCTGCTGGGCTCGTTGATGTATTCGGTGCTGGGCATCGTCATCGACTCAGCGCTGCAAGGCCTGTTCGCGAAGTCTTGATTCGGCCAGGCGCAGCCGGGTGTCGATGATCGACGCCTCGATGTGGTCGGCCGCCTCCAGGCTGCCTTTGGCAGACAAACTCCGCGCCGCCTTGAAGCGGTCTACCGCGCCGGCATAGTCCATGCGGGCCATTTGCACCTCGCCTTCGGCGCGAATCGCGCGCAACATCTGGTTCTGTGCCCGGTACGCGACCGCCAGTGCCTGCCAAGCCGCGGCATCCATCGGGTACCGGGTGACCCAGGTCTGCAAGGGGTCAATCGCGAGGTCTGGTTTGCCCTCGCGCACACGGAGCTGGGCCAGTTGCAGCAGCTCCGGGCGCGGCATGGCGCCAGCGGCCACGGCCGGCTCCATCAGGCTGGCCGCCAGTCCCAGGTTGTTGGCGGCCAAGGCGATGTCGACCGCCAGCAGCCGCGCTTGGCGCGTTGCCTCGGGGTTGCCCGCGGTCAGCGCCAGCAGGCGGCGCGCCAACGCGGTGGCGCGGCCATGGTCGCGCAGGCGTTCGGCCGAAAGGGCGGCCGCGTAGAGCACGCCGGCGCGTCGGGCCGGACCGAGCGCGGCGAACGCCGGCAGGTCCGGTTCATTGGCCCAGGCGCGCAGCAGATCCACGCCGGGGTAGGACAGCACGCGCGCCCGCGCGGCGAGCATGGCGTGCGCCATGGTGGGCTCCTGGGGACCGGCAGGGCCGCCGGTGAGCGAAATGCGGGCCTGCATGTCGCCGATGCGCTCGGTGGTCAGCGGGTGGCTGCGCAGGTAAGGAAACGATCCGTTGTCGTTCAGCCGCGACGCCTGTTGCAACTTTTCGAACATCGTGACGAAGCCGCGCGGCTCGAAGCCTGCCTGCGTCATCACACCGAAGCCGACCCGGTCAGCCTCGCGCTCCATGTCGCGCGAGAAGTTGAGCTGGTTTTGCGCCGCCAGCGCCTGACCGCCCGTGAGCACGGCGTTGGCCATTTCGGGGCTCTTGCTGGCGGCCAGGGCCGCCAGGATCAGCGCGCCGATCATCAGCGGTGTCTGACGGTTCTGCTGGGCCATCAGGCGTGAAATGTGGCGTTGGGTAACGTGGGTGAGTTCGTGCGCCAGAACCGAAGCGAGCTCATCCTTGCTGTTCACCACCCCCAGCAGTCCCAGATGCAGGCCCAGGTACCCCCCGGGCAGGGCAAACGCATTGACGCTTGCATCCCGACCGAGCAGGACGGTCCATGCGAATCGCTCGTCCAGTTCGGGCGACAGCTCGCCGCGGGCCCTGGCTGCGGCCAGAAGGGCCTGCCAGATGGACAGCACGTACTCGTCGAGGATCGCGTCCTCCAGGTAGTCGGGGTCGCGGTAGAGCTCGCGCGCGATGCGGTCGCCGATCTGGCGCTCGGCACCGGCGCTCATGTCGCCGCCATCACCCATGGACGGCAGCTGGTTCTGGGCGCTGACTGGTGGCATCAGCATGGCCGCTGTCAACAATGAAGCGATCAGGCGCCGCACGAAGCTGGAACTTGCCATGTTCTATCGGTCTTGGTCAGAACGGGTCCAACGGGAGGTAGCCCAGAATCTGCCCGGTCTTGCTGTTCAGAAGCACGGTCCAGACCGATCGCCGTGCCACCAGCGGAAGGTAGGCGATCTGCTCGGCCGGCACGCCGGTGGCCGTCATCGCAGCGGTAATGTCGTTCGCATGCTGGGGAAAACGCTCCTTCAATGCGCCCGCCGGCCTGGCGGCGGCCACCACCCGATCGATTGCCGCCTCGTACGGCTGCCAGAACTCGGGGCGCGCCCCCACCTGCAATCCCTGCAGGGCGGCCACAGTGGCATCCGCTCGCTCCTGTTGGTTGGTGAACGGTCTGACCGCCAGCAGGGTGGGGCCGGTTCGGGGCAGATCGCCGAGCCCTGCGGGCGCCTGCGGCAGCAGTTCATCGGGCACGTCCACCGCATGCACGGCACGGAAGCGATCGAATTCAAAGACCAGATGCACCGGGCGCGCGGCGTAGACCGACCACAAGCCATAGCCCAGGCCGGCCAGCTGGATCAGTACCACGACCGTGAGGTCACGCACCAGTTCTCGGCGCGGCTTGGCGCGGTTGAAGATGATCAGGGTCATCAACGGTCCGAGGATCACGTCGACCGTGACAACCAGCGTGAACAGTTCGCGGCCACCCGAAATTTCTCGATACGGGTAGGGATACCAGACCGCAAACACCAGCCAGGCTGCGGCCGACGCGATGATGATGCTGATGCCAAGATGTATGGCGGCTGCGCGCAGCCGAACGGTCCATTCTTTCATGGTCCTATGATGCGTGAAACGGTTAAACGTTCTGTAAACTTGTCTGATCCTGTTGCCCTGCCCCGATCATGCCGCCCTCCAGCCCACTGACCCACTTCGACGCGCAGGGCCAGGCCCACATGGTGGACGTCGCGGCCAAGGCCGCGACCCACCGGATCGCCATCGCCAGTGGCCGCATTGTGATGCAAGCGGCGACCCGGGACCTGGTTCGTAGCGGCACGGCAAAGAAGGGGGACGTGCTGGGCATTGCCCGCGTGGCCGGCATCATGGCGGCAAAGAAGACCAGTGAACTCATTCCGCTGTGCCATCCGCTGGCGTTGACGCGGGTCGCGATCGATTTCGCCTGGTTTGAAGAGACTGAGCATTTGGCTCCTTCCGTCGAGTGCACGGCCACCGTCGAGACCGTCGGGCCGACCGGCGTCGAAATGGAGGCGCTGACCGCCGTCCAGGTGGCCCTGTTGACCGTGTACGACATGTGCAAGGCCGTTGACCGCGGCATGACCATCACCGATGTGCGGGTGCGCGAAAAACACGGTGGGAAGTCCGGCAGTTACGTGAACCCCTGAACGGTCCGGCCGGCGGTTCCGGTGGCGGCCCCCAGCAAAAAGCCCCGGCATGACCGGGGCTTTTTCGAGGCGCTTGCCGACGTCTGCCGTCAAGCCGATGACACACCTATTTGTTGCGACGGAACTTGCGCAAAGCCGACAACTGCGCGGCCATGATGGCCAGTTCGGACGTCGCCTTGGCCAGATCGAGCTCGCTGGCCGCGTTCTTGATGGCTTCCTGCGCCGCCAAGCGGGCTTCGTTGGCCTTCTCTTCGTCCAGATCCTTGCCCCGGATGGCTGTATCGGACAACACGGTGACACGGTCGGGCTGCACTTCGAGAATGCCACCGGCCACGAAGATGAACTCCTCGCCGCCATCGGGCCTTTCGATGCGGACCGAACCCGGCTTGATGCGCGTGATCAGGGGGCTGTGGCGCGGGTAAATGCCGAGTTCGCCGACCTCGCCAGGGAGAGCGACAAAGCGCGCCTCGCCGGAATAGACCGATTCTTCGACACTGACAACATCAACGTGGATGGTGTTCATGGTTCACCGCCGATCAGATTTTCTTGGCTTTTTCGAATGCTTCGTCAATGGTGCCAACCATGTAGAACGCCTGCTCGGGCAGGTGATCGCACTCGCCGTTCACAATCATCTTGAAACCGCGGATGGTTTCAGCCAACGTGACGTACTTGCCGGGAGAGCCGGTGAACACTTCGGCGACGTGGAAGGGCTGGCTCAGGAAGCGCTGGATCTTGCGGGCGCGGGCCACGGCCAGCTTGTCTTCAGGGGCCAGGTCGTCCATGCCCATGATCGCGATGATGTCGCGCAATTCACGATAGCGCTGCAGCGTGCCCTGAACCGCGCGGGCGGTGTCGTAGTGGTCGGCGCCAACGACCAACGGATCGAGCTGGCGGCTGGTCGAGTCCAGCGGGTCCACAGCCGGGTAGATACCCAGCGAGGCGATGTCACGCGACAGCACCACGGTGGAATCCAGGTGGGCAAAGGTCGTGGCGGGCGACGGGTCGGTCAAATCGTCGGCGGGCACGTAAACGGCCTGAATCGACGTGATGGAACCGACCTTGGTCGACGTGATCCGCTCCTGGAGGCGGCCCATTTCTTCGGCCAGCGTCGGCTGATAGCCCACGGCGGACGGCATGCGGCCCAGCAGCGCGGACACTTCGGTGCCGGCCAGCGTGTAGCGGTAGATGTTGTCGACGAAGAACAGCACGTCACGGCCTTCGTCACGGAAGGACTCGGCGATGGTCAGACCGGTCAGGGCCACGCGCAGACGATTGCCCGGCGGCTCGTTCATCTGGCCGTAGACCATGGCCACCTTCGATTCCGGCAGGTCGTCCAGACGCACCACCTTGGAATCGGCCATTTCATGGTAGAAGTCGTTGCCTTCGCGGGTGCGCTCACCCACACCGGCAAACACCGACAGGCCGGAGTGGGCCTTGGCGATGTTGTTGATCAGTTCCATCATGTTCACGGTCTTGCCGACGCCGGCGCCGCCGAACAGACCCACCTTGCCGCCCTTGGCGAACGGACAGACCAGGTCGATCACCTTGATTCCAGTTTCGAGCAGTTCCTGCGAAGGGCTCAGCTCGTCGTACTCCGGCGCTTTGCGGTGGATGGACGACGTCAGGGTCGCGTCGACCGGGCCCCGTTCGTCGATCGGGTTGCCGAGCACGTCCATGATCCGGCCCAGCGTCGCCTTGCCGACCGGCACGGTGATCTGGGAGCCGGTGTTGAACACCGTCAGGCCGCGGCGCAGGCCGTCGGAAGAGCCCAGCGCGATGGTACGCACCACGCCGTCACCGAGCTGCTGCTGCACTTCCAGCGTCAGCGGCGAACCTTCCATCTTGAGGGCGTCATAGACCTTGGGCATCTGGTCACGCGGGAACTCCACGTCCACCACGGCGCCGATACATTGAACAATTTTTCCTTGGGCTTGCATTTTTCGCTCCAATATTACTAATCTGCTCAGCCGCTGATGGCAGCCGCGCCGGACACGATTTCAGACAGCTCTTTGGTAATCGCGGCCTGCCGGGTCTTGTTGTAAACCAGCTTGAGTTCGGCGATCACGTTGCCGGCGTTGTCGGTCGCCGCCTTCATGGCCACCATGCGCGCAGCGTGCTCGGACGCCATGTTTTCAACCAAGGCCTGGTATACCAGCGCCTCGATGTAACGCAGCAGCAGGTTGTCGATGACGGACTGGGCGTCCGGTTCATAGATGTAGTCCCAGGACGGTTCGGATCCGCTGGCCTTGGCCTCCTGCTCCATCTTCTCGGACGACAAGGGCAGCAGCTGCTCGATCACAGGCTCCTGCTTCATCGTACTGACGAAGCGGTTGTAGCACAGATGCACCGAGTTCACTTCACCGGCAACGTAGGCGTCCAGCAACACCTTGACCGGGCCGACAAGCTTGTCCAAGTGGGGCCTGTCGCCCAGATGGGTTACCTGCGAAACCACCGAAGCGCCGACGCGGTTGAGGAAGCCAAGGCCCTTGTTGCCAACGGCGACGGCCTTCGTGGTCATGCCCGCAGCCTGTGTTTCCCGCAAGCGGGTCGTAACCTGGCGCAGCAGGTTGGTATTGAGACCACCGCACAGACCTTTGTCCGTCGTCATCACGATCAGCCCGACGGCCTTGCCGTTGTTGGGCTTCATGAAGTCGTGGACGTATTCCGGGTTGGCCTTGCCCAAGTTGGTTGCAATGGCACGGATCTTGGTCGCGTAAGGACGCGCAGCACGCATGCGCTCCTGCGTCTTGCGCATCTTGGAAACCGAGATCATTTCCATCGCCTTGGTGATCTTCTTGGTGTTTTCCACCGATTTGATCTTGGTGCGTAATTCCTTGCCTGCTGCCATCAGTGGCTCCTATTGGTCAGGTGGAAATCAGGCAAAGGACTTCTTGTAATCGGCCACAGCCTGGTTCAGGGTGGCTTCTGCGTCCTTGTCCAGCGCCCGGCTCTCTTCGATCTTGCCCAGCAGTGCGGCGTGCTTGTCCTTCAGGTAGGCGTGCAGACCATGCTCGAACGGAAGGATCTTCTTGACGTCGACATCGTCCATGAAGCCCTTGTTCACCGCGAAGAGTGATGCACTCATCAGGCTGATGGGTAGCGGGCTGTACTGTTTCTGCTTGAGCAGTTCGGTCACGCGGGCGCCGCGGTCCAGCTGCTTGCGGGTGGCGTCGTCCAGATCCGATGCAAACTGCGCGAAAGCCGCCAGTTCACGGTATTGCGCCAAGTCGTTGCGGATACCACCCGACTGGCCCTTGACGACCTTGGTTTGGGCGGCGGAACCCACGCGGGACACAGAGATACCAGCGTTGATCGCGGGACGGATGCCGGCGTTGAACAGGCTAGTTTCCAGGAAGATCTGGCCGTCGGTGATCGAAATCACGTTGGTCGGCACGAATGCGGACACGTCACCCGCCTGGGTTTCGATGATCGGCAGCGCGGTGAGTGAACCCGTCTTGCCTTTGACCTCGCCCTTGGTGAAGGCCTCGACGTAGTCGGCATTGACGCGCGCGGCGCGCTCCAGCAGACGGCTGTGGAGATAGAACACGTCACCAGGATAGGCCTCGCGGCCCGGCGGACGGCGCAACAGCAGCGAAACCTGGCGATAGGCCACGGCCTGTTTGGACAGATCGTCATAAACGATCAGGGCATCCTGACCACGATCGCGGAAATACTCACCCATCGTGCAACCGGAATACGCGGAGACGTACTGCATCGCTGCGGACTCCGACGCCGACGCGGCCACGACGATGGTGTATTCCATCGCGCCGGCCTGCTCCAGCGAACGCACCACGTTCTTGATCGACGAGGCCTTCTGCCCGATCGCGACGTAGACGCAGGTCATGTTCTGACCCTTCTGATTGATGATCGCATCGATCGCCACGGCGGTCTTGCCAGTCTGGCGGTCACCGATGATCAATTCGCGCTGGCCACGGCCGATGGGCACCATGGAGTCGATCGACTTCAGGCCGGTCTGCACAGGCTGATCCACCGACTGACGCGCGATCACGCCCGGCGCGACTTTCTCGATCACGTCGGTCATCTTGGCGTTGATGGGGCCTTTGCCATCGATAGGCTGCCCCAGCGCGTTGACCACACGGCCAATGAGTTCGGGGCCGACGGGCACTTCCAGAATACGGCCGGTGCAGCGCACCGTGTCGCCTTCGGAGATATGCTCGTACTCGCCCAAAATCACGGCGCCGACCGAATCGCGCTCAAGGTTCAAGGCGAGACCGAAGGTTGGCAGACCATCGGCTCCAGCCGGAAACTCCAGCATTTCGCCCTGCATCACCTCGGACAGGCCGTGGATACGCACGATGCCGTCGGTCACAGACACCACGGTACCCTGGTTGCGGATGTCCGCGCTGCCAGTCAGGCCTTCGATGCGGCTCTTGATCAGTTCAGAAATTTCTGCGGGATTGAGTTGCATGACTCTTTCCTTCTTTCTTAAATGGGCCGATGGCTTACGCCGTCAGCGCGACTTTCATTTGTTCCAGGCGTGCCTTGACGGAGGCATCAAGCACCTCGTCACCGACCACCACACGAATCCCACCGATCAGGTCCGGCTCAAGCTCCACCTTGACATTGAGCTTGCGTCCGAAACGCGACTCCAGCGTGTTGGCCACGTCGGTAAGCGCCGCAGCGTCGATCGGAAACGCGCTGTAGACCACTGCGTCGGAGGTTCCGCTCAGCGAGTTCTTGAGGTTGCGGAACTGCAGAGCCATTTCAGGCAGCACCGCGAGGCGACCGTTTTCGATGACCATGCGCAGGAAGTTCCGGGCGCTGTCCGGCAAGGCGCTCTTGGCCACGCCCGTGACCAGAGCGACCACCTGGTCCACCGAGGTCTTGGGACTTTCGGCAAACTGCAGCAACTGCGGATTGCCGGCGATCACCGCCAGCTCATCCAGCCATGCGGCGGCACCTTCGAGGTCTGCGGAAGAGGCCTTGAACAGCGCTTCGGCATAAGGGCGCGCGATGGTGGCAAGTTCAGCCATGGCGATCCCTTTTACAGTTCGGTCTTGAGACGGTTGAGCAGGTCGGCATGAACGCCGGCATTGA
>WBZM01001477.1_pt1 | contig 15682 bp, 15 predicted proteins | sample 5204271 | NCBI WGS metagenome assembly WBZM01 (sample SAMN12344346, study PRJNA552823) | activated sludge metagenome | biome: Activated sludge suspended growth; feature: Nitrification reactor; material: Wastewater; isolation source: activated sludge from nitrification reactor of wastewater...
AGTCGCGCCCCGCCAGCGCGAGCCGCGCGCGGAGGCGACGTCCCCGCGCGCGTCCGACGGAGGTGTGGCACGTCGTCCAGCGCCTCGAGCGCGTGCCCGAGGCGCGCGTCCCCGAGGCGGAGCTCCGCGCGCGCGTGGCCCTCCGCATCCTGCGCGACCGCTACGCCGCCGCGCGCGCCGAGGCCCGGGCGGCGCTGGCGGCGGAGGCGGCGCGGCGCGCGTCGGGCGCCATCCTCGAGGCCGTGCTCCTGCGGGTCCGCGTGCGTCCGCCGTAGGAGCCCGCCGCGGGGCTGCGGTAGACTCCGCGTGACTGATGGTGCGGACGACCCGACTCGCCCTGGTGGTGGCCCTCGCGTGCGCGTGCGCCGAGGGCTCGGTGTCCGGTGACCCCGCGCCCGACGCCGACGCCTCGCCCGAGGCCGCCGCGCCCGACCTGCCCCCGCCCGACGCGCCCGCGCCCGACGTCGCGCCGCCCGACGTCGCGCCGCCGCCGATGGACGCCACGCCCGACGTCGCCCGCCCCGACGCCGCGCCCGACGCGGCGATGGACGCGGTGATGGACGCGCCCGCGGAGGCCGCGCGGCCCGACGCGGCGATGGACGTAGCCGCCGACGCAGCCCCCGATGCGCGCGACGTGGCCGGCGAGGCGGGGCCCACAGCGACGGACGTGACCTGGGCGACGAGCGCGATGGCGATGGCGTGCGTGCCCGGCGCCCGCCACCGCTACCGCTGCCCGGCGCGCGGGACGCTGGCGCCGTGCTGGGGCACCGACCTCTACACGCACGACAGCTCGGTGTGCTCGGCGGCCGTCCACGCGGGGCGCGTCACGGTGGACGACGGCGGCGAGGTGACGTTCGAGATGCGCGCCGGCGCGGCGGGCTACATCGGGAGCACGCGTCGCGGGGTGACCTCGCTCTCCACCGGGAGCTGGCCGTGCAGCATCGCCTTCCCCTGAGGGGGAGGCGCTTCGCTACGGGTGGTCGAAATGCGGCACCTTCACGCAGCGCTCGTCGAGCGGCGGCGCGCCGGGGGCGTGCTGCGTGGTCACCAGCACCGCGTGCGAGTCGGGCCAGCGCCGGTGGAACATGTTGCAGTTGCCCGGCTCGTTTTCGAACGTGGCGATGACGGTGCCGAGCTCGTCCATCGCGTCGAGCATTCGCACCTTGAAGGCCGTGTCGGGCTCCTCGAAGGTGGGCTTGAACACCAGCTCCACCCGCGGCACCCCGAGCGGGAAGCCGTCGTCGCGGAGCGTGCGCACCGTGCCCACCAGCATCCCGGGGACGTCCCGGCCGGTGAGGTACACCACGGTGGCGCCCCGCGCGTAGCAGGCGCGGGCGAAGGCCACCGCCCCCTGGACGGGCACGTCGTCGGCGCAGGCCGCGTCGGTGAAGAAGCGCGCGAACCACTGCTTCTTGGCCCGCTCGATCACCTCGGCGGACACCCCGCGGGGCCCGAGCGTGTCCTCGATGCGGTAGAGCAGGCTGTCGACGCGGAGCGCGCGGATGACGGCCGCGTCGCGCGCGTGCTCGTGCTCGAGGCCCGCGGCGAAGGCGTGGAGGATGCGCAGGGTGCGGGAGCGGTTGTCGTAGAGCGTCCCGTCGAGGTCGAAGATGACCACGGGGCGCTCGGCGCGGCGCCGCTCGATCTCGTTCAGAATGGCGCGGAGGGGGTGGTCGCTCACGGCGCGCGGGAGTACCCGAAATGCCCCCCCGGGGGGAAGCCCCCACCGCGAGGAATCTACCGCCCCGCCGCGGCCCCGTGCGATGCTCCCGCCCCGCCATGCCGACCTGGCTCTCCAACGCGCTCCCGATCCTCCTCCTGCTCGTGGCCGTCGGGGTGGTGCTCTCGCGCCTCCCGAAGGTCGACATGGGCCACTCCGAGGCCTTCAAGCGCCGCCGGGTGATGAACTGGCTCCCCCTCGGCCTCACCTACGCCTTCCTCTATTTCGGCCGCTACAACCTGTCGGCCATCGTCGACAAGTTCGAGCGGGCGCACCTTCTCACCAAGGCGCAGTTCGGCGACATCGACGGCGTCGGGGCCATCGTGTACGGCGTGGCCTTCCTGCTAAACGGCCCGCTCACCGACCTCTGGGGCGGGCGCGTCACCCTCCTCATCGCCGCCGGGGGGTCGGCGCTCTGCAACGTCGCGATGGCCTGGGCCGTCGGCCGCGCGCAGTCCCACGGGATGACGGGCGACGAGTTCAAGAACGCCCTGCTCCTCGCCAACGCCGCCAACATGTACTTCCAGAGCTTCGGCGCCGTCTCGATCGTGAAGGTCAACGCGCCGTGGTTCCACGTGCGCGAGCGCGGCGTGCTCGGCGGGCTCTTCGGGATCCTCATCTCCCTCGGGCTCTATTTCGCCTACGACTGGGCCAAGATGCTCGCGGAGTCCTTCGGCTTCACGGCGGCCTTCTGGGTGCCCGCCGGGGTGCTCGCGGCCTGCACCGTCGCGGCGGCGGCCCTCATCCGCGACACGCCCGGCAAGGCGGGCTTCGAGGACTTCGACACCGGCGACGCCACCAGCGGCGACACCTCCGCCGCCCCGGTGATGGAGGTCGTCCAGCGGATGCTCTCCAACCGGGTGATCCTCACCATCGTGGCGATCGAGTTCTGCTCGGGCTTCCTGCGGCAGGCGGTGATGAAGTGGTACCGGCTCTACGCCAAGGGCGTCGGCGACGACCACAGCTTCGTCTACGCCAACTGGGGCATGGTGCTCTGCGTCGCGGGCATCCTCGGCGGCGTCTTCGCGGGCTTCATCTCCGACCACGTCTTCGACTCGCGCCGCGGCCCGGTCGCCTCCGTGCTCTACGGCGGGCTCCTCCTCGGGGCACTGGTCGCCTTCGTCACGCTCGGCACGCCGGCCCTCGCGTGGTCGGTGGTGTTCATGTCGTTGTGCGTCATCGGCGTGCACGGCATGCTCTCGGGCACGGCCTCGATGGACTTCGGCGGCACGAAGCGGGCGGGCCTGGTGACGGGCGTCATCGACGGCTTCGTCTACCTCGGCACCGGCGCGCAGGCCTTCTTCTACGGCCACACGCTGCCCCAGACGCCCGCCGCGGGCCGGGCGGTCTCGGCGTGGACGGTGTGGCCCGGCGCGATGATCCCGATGGCCGTGGTCGGCCTCCTCCTCTGCACGCGCGTGTGGAACGCGAAGCCCCAGCCCAAGGGCGCCGCCGCCCACTGACGGGCGCTCACTCCTGCCAGGCGAACGCGGGGAAGGACGTCGCCTCCCCGTCGCGCGGGAAGCGGATGAGCACCGCGCCGCTCCGCTCGCGCACCCGCACGTTGTTGTCCGAGCGGGTGGAGCCGGCGACCACCATGAAGCCCACGAGGTCGCCGGGGGAGGGGACGTAGCCCGTCATCTCGCCCCAGCGCCCGCGGTCGTAGAGCCAGTCGGGGCCGATCGACGAGGGGTTGTCGAGGGCCTTGTCGGTCTGGTTGGGGCGGAGGCGCTCGCCGCCCGTGGCGTACCAGCGCCCGTCGACGTGGAAGAAGACCCAGACCGTGGCCTCCTGGGTGGTGCCGTCAGGGTCGATCTGGACGGCCGGCCACATCCCGCGCCGCTCGTGGTCGATGTGGAAGGTGCCCGGTCGGAAGGAGATCGACGTGATGCGCGAGGTGACCGCGAAGTCGCGCACGTCGGGGCTCGCGACGACGGTGAGCGCGGCGAGGCTGAAGCCCTCGGTGCTCGCGGCGGGTCCGCAGAGCACGCGCGCGTCCTGCGACGACGTGGCGCCGAACCACCGGACGCCCTCGCGCACCATCCGCCAGTCGGTGGTGAACGTCCCCGCCCGCCCCGGCGCGCGCATCGCGACGCGGAAGCGCCGCACCTCGCCCGGCGGCACGTCGGCGTCGAGCCGCACGCGCCCGTCGGCGGCGAAGGGGTCGCTGTCGCCCACGGCGCCGAGCGCGTAGCCGCCGCGCGCCGACCAGGTGGTGGTGCCGGTGTTGCGGACGTCGAGCATCGCGCCGACGGTGGCCGAGCAGCCGAGCGTCATCGGGAGCCACACCTCGGTGAAGACGGCGTCGTCGTTGCCGAGGTCGGGCGCGTCGGGCGGCGGCGGAGACGGTGCGTCGGGCGGCGGCGCGGGCGCGTCGGGCGGCGCCGCCGCGTCGGGCGCGGGCGCGTCGGGCGCAGAGGCGTCGAGCACGCGGACGTCGGGCGCGGGCGCGTCGAGCGCGGGTGCGTCGGGTGCGGGCGCAGCGCGGTCGGGCGGCGCGGCGGCGTCGTCGGGGGGGAGGTACACCTCGCCGGGCTCGCAGCCTGCGACGAGCACAAAGAGCGATGCGAGCGAACGCGGCGTCACGGGCCCTCCGACGCGGACGACGATGCGCCCGCCGCGGGGCGCCCGTCAACGGCTCCGAGTGAGTGCTCCAGAATCGCTGGGTTGCTGCCGCGCCGGTCATGCGGAGGCGATGGACGCTCCCGGCGCGTCGATGCGACACTCCCTGGGCCCATGCGCATCTACGCCCTCGACCTGAAGAACATCGGCCCCTTCGACGAGGCGCACATCGAGTTCAGCGAGGTGAGCGACCCGTCGCCGGGGGTGACGTTGCTCACCGGGAGAAACGGCACGGGGAAGACCATCGTGCTCGACGCGATCCGCGCGTTCTTCGGGCCCCAGTACGGCGCGCTGGAGTGCAGCATCACGCGGCGCGGAGACCCGCCCTTTCACATCGACGTCACGCTCGACTTCGACGCGGCGGAGACCTCCCAGGTCCGCACCGTCCGCCTCGACCGCCAGGACGCGAAGGGACACATCCACAGTGACCTCGGTGGCCTCAACAGCCTCCCGCGCTGGATGGAGCAAACGGGCGGGAGGCCCCCGCCCTGGGTGGTGGACTTCTGGCGTTCGCAGGTCGCCTTCGGCGAAGCGCGCATCGCCTCGCTCTCGGCGATCGAGCACCGCCTGCTCTACACGAGCGCCCTCCAGGGCCACGTCGACGGCGCCCACGTCACGCTCCTCCTCTGCCACTTCGACTACCTCCGCGACAGCCGCAACCCCCGCGAGCGCGCGACCGGCGAGGCGCTCTACGCGCTGGCGGAGAAGATCCTCCGCTTCGCGCTGCTCGACGGGGAGCTCGTCGGCGTCGAGCGGCTCACCTTCACCCCGGTCGTTCGTCAGGGGGGCCACGAGGTGCCGCTGGCCAACGTCAGCAGCGGCAACGCGTACCTCGTGCAGCGGATGATCTCGCTCCTCGGCCGGATGTACTCCCTCCACGTGTTGCGGGAGACCGACCCCGCGACGATCCACGAGGCGCCGGGGCTCCTGCTCATCGACGAAGCCGAGAACCAGTTTCACCCCGAGTGGCAGAAGCGCTTCCTGCCCGGGGTGCGCGAGGTCTTCCCCAACCTCCAGATCATCGCGACGACGCACTCGCCCTTCGTGCTCGCCTCCGCGCCCGACGCGCGCGTCTACGTCTGCCACTACGACCCCGCGACGCGCCGTACGACGGTGCGGGAGGAGACGGCGGCCTACCAGAACAAGCCCGTCGACGAGATCCTCGCGTCGAGCGCCTTCGACCACACGCAGCCCTTCGGGCCGGAGATCAGCGCGCTGCTGACCGCCCGCAGGGAGGCGGCCGCCGAGGGGGACGTCCCGCGTCGGGAGGAGGTGGAGCGCAGGCTCGTGGCGTTGAACCCCACCTACTTCGGCTACCTCGACCTCGACCGGAAGCTCGAGGCGCTGCGGAGGGCGGGCTGATGGTCCCGCTGCGCCGTGGGCCGGAGCCGGAGATCCTGGTGGAGAAGGGCGCCGCGTGGACGGCGAAGTACCTCCAGAGGCGCGCGACGGACCCGAAGCTGCGCCCGTTGAAGGAGCAGTACCGCCACCCCGACGTGCTCCGCGCGCTCCAGCGGATGGCGCTGGCGCAGGACGGGTGCACCAAAATCGCTTGAAATGCTGCCCCACGGCGGGGCTTGTCGCTGGCGCTCCGGCACCCCGCGCTACGGAGTGCAAGCGCCCCCTCCGGGGGCTTTCGAACCCTACCGACCGGCGAAGGACACCCCGCCATCACCGAGCGCAACGCTTCTGGAAAGCGCTCCGTGTGGTCCTTCATCTCTCCCCAAGCCCCCAGAGGGGGCGCCTGCACTCCGTAGCGCGGGGTGCCGGAGCGCCAGCGACAAACCCCGCCGTACTTCTCCAAGATGATCGCCGACCGACTGCGCGCCGCAGGGCTCTGACCGACCGCTACATCCCGCGGGTGACGAGCGGCTCGAGGAGGCGGGCGACGAGCCCGTTCCACCACGGGATGAGCGCGTCGCCGCCGAGGAGGTACTCGATGGCGCCGAGCGAGAGGAAGGGCCCGAACGGGATCGTCGTCAGCCCGAGCGGCGTCTCCTCCTTCTCGCCCGCGCTCTTCTCGTCGCTCTTCTCGTCGGCCTTGTCGCCCCCGGCCTTCTCGTTGGCCTTCTCGCCGGTGCCCTCGGCGTCCTCGGCATCGTCCTCTTCGAGCAGGCTGGGGTCGGGCCCGAGCTGCCAGCCCGTCGCGCGCGACACCAGCGTCGCCACCACCCCCTGGAGCCCCCCCGCCACGAAGGTGAACGCCACCCCCGCGGGCCCGAGGAAGGCGCCCACCATCGCCATGAGCTTCGCGTCGCCCTGGCCCACGGCGTCCTCCTGGCCCTTCGCCGTCCGCCGGAGCACGCGCGTCCAGAAGAGGTTGATCGCCAGCAGCGGAACCGACCCGAGGAGGGCTCCCTTCACGGACGACTGCCAGTCGCCGCCCGGGATGAGCGCCGAGGCCGTGAGCCCGAGCGCCGTCCCGCCGAGCGAGATGAAGTCCGGGATGAGGAAGGTCTCCATGTCGATGAAGGCTACCGTCAGGAGCCCCCACGCGAAGGCGAAGCGCGTGAGGAAGAGCGCCAGGCCCACCGAGAGCGCGGGCGAGGTCTCCCCACGCAAAAGCCGCTCGGCCACCACCAGCGCGGCCACCGCGTAGAGCGCCTCGACGAAGGGGTAGCGCGGCGAGATGGGGGCCTTGCACGCGCGGCACTTCCCGCGCAGCCAGAGCCAGCCGAGCACCGGCACGTTGTCGTAGAAGCGGATGGGCGTCTCGCAGTGCGGGCAGCGCGACGGGGGGTGGGAGAGCGAGAGCTCCCGCGGCCAGCGGTAGATCACCACGTTGGCGAAGCTGCCCCACGCGGCCCCCCAGAGGAGCGCGAAGGTCCGCACGAACCACAGCGGCATCTCGGCCAGGGTGACGGGCGGCGGGTCGGGCGGCATCGGGCGCTCCGCGTTGTAACGCCGAACGGCCGCGGCGCCTCCCCGGAAAACGCGTCGGGGTGCGGCGGCGGAGGGGCGCCGCGGGCGCGTCAGGTGATCCAGGGTCCCGACTTCGCCCGGCGAGCGAACGCTGCTAGCGGACCGGACCCGACCGTCTCAAAGACCGTAGATCAATGACGTAGCGGGCGGATCGCGCGCGTGCGCTCCCCTTGATTCCAAGCGAAATCCGGAACGCTCACGGCGGCAGCACGGGCGACGCGGCGCCTCGGCTGGAATTCCCGGCGCTTTCTGCACCTGCCGCGCGCGTCGTCGTGGGCGACGAGCGAGATCAGGTCGACTCCGCCAGCACGCGCTGCTCGCCCGCGGCGCGCGGCGTCAGCCCAGCACCGACGCCGCGTGCTGCAGCAGGTTGGCCGAGAGCGCCCCCAGCACCATCACGTTGAACACCTTCGAGGCCCCGCGGACCAGCACCTGCGTCACCCGCTGCGAGCCCTTCTGCCGTGCGTTCGCCAACTCCGACAGGCCGCCGCGCTGCCGCTTGAGCTCCTTGCTCTCCTCGCGGCCCATCAGCGCGCGCCACCCCGCGATCGGCGCCGAGCGATCGGCGGTGGTGCCCGTCGCGCCCTTGCGCGGCCGGGGCGGCGACACGATCGGCTGGACGCCGCACGCCATCAGCGCCCGGATGTCCTCGTGCCCCGCGTGGTTGGTGTCGGCCACCACCGCCCCCGGCAGCGCGCCCGTCCGCCGCTCCACCTGCGCCACCATCGGCACCAGGCTCCCGAGGTCGCTCCCGACGTTCGTCACCCGCACCCCCACGATCGTGCGCGGGCCGCCCATCTTGTCTCCCACCACCCCGTACTGCACGTTGTAGGCGGGGCGGAAGCCCCCGTCGGCCATCTTCATCACCCGCGCCTCCGCGTCCGTCGTCGAGCCCCGCGCCACCGACTCGGGGTGCTGCTCGCGCTGCTCCTTGCACGCCGCGATCGCTTCCTCGACCCGGCGCTTGTAGTCCTTCGCCGCCGACACGCGGCGCGCCTTCTGCGCCTTGCTCAGCTCCGGGTCGTCGCCCTGCGCGAGCACCGCCTTGAGGTGCAGTTCGGCCTGGGCACGGCACTCCAGCAGCGAGCCCCAGGAGCGGAAGGAGGGCGCGCCGGCGGCGGCGCGGACGCGGGTGCCGTCCTGTCCCATGACGGCCATGTCGATCAGGCCGCGGTGCATGAGGTGGGAGAGGAGGTTGGTGAAGAGCGCGTCGAAGGCGTCACCGTGGGCGGCGCGGAACTCCGAGAGTGCGTGGTGCCCGATGGCGAGGTCGCCGACGATCCAGCGGTAGGCGTGGTGTGTGGTGGTGAGCTCGGCGATGCGTCGCGCGCTGCCGACGCCGTCGGCGATGGCGAAGAGCCAGAGGGTGAGCTTCATGCGGGGGCTGAGAACGCTGCGCCCGGTGGCCCCCTCGGCGGAGCGCGTCTGCGCGAAGAAGGGCGTCAGGTCGAACGCGCCGAGCACGTCCCACAGCAGCCGCGCGGGGTGGTCCTCGCCGACCAGCTCGTCGAGGACCTCGACGCGAAACGACGACTGCAAGCGCTGCGGCTCGCGGACCTTCGGGTAGGCAACGCCCGGCTTCGTCATGCTCCCAAGACGTCTGGGAAATGCCTTCTATTTCCGCGCGCCACGAATAATCGACGGTCTTTCAGCCCGCGATGCGGCCCGAGCGGAAGACGTGCTCCATGAGCTGGTCGAGCTCGGCGAGGGCGCGGCGGGCGGGGTCGGTGGCGAGCGACTGGAGCGCGGCCTTGATCTCGCCGAGCGCCCGCATGTGGGCGAAGAGCTGGAGGTCGCTGACGGGCGCGCCCGAGGTGAGCGTGGCCTTGATGCGCTGCATCTCGGCGAGGAGGGCGTCGAGGCCCACCTCCATCGCGCCCGCGCGCCGCGCCTCGGGGTGCTGGCGGAACCACCCGTCGAGCACCGGGGTGACGATGCCGTCGAGGATCTCGGCCTGCTCCAGGGTGTTCCAGGTGTGCTTGAGGATGAAGAGGTCGGAGATGTCGGCGGCGGGGCGGCCGTCGAAGAAGGCGCTGGCGGCCATGAGCTTCAGGAGCTTGACCACGCGGCGGTCGGAGAGCGAGACGCCCTCGGCGCGGATCTGGAACACCAGGGACTTGTAGGTGGCCATCAGCTCGTCGCTGATCTGCATGCGCCGGGCGATCTCGGCCTGGGCCGCGCGCAGGTCGCGGGTGGAGACGAAGGGCCCGTGGCCGGCCTCGGGCACGAGGCGCTCGATCTCGAGCTGGACGCCGCGCTGGACGAGCTCCTGGAAGTGGTAGGCGTCGAGGTGCTCGCTGCGCACGCGGAGGAGGAAGCGGTCGAAGATCGCCTGGAGGCTCTCGTCGGAGGGCACCTCGTTGGACGCGCCGAACACGCTGAGCAGCGGCACGTCGACCACCGACCCGCCGTTGTTGAACTTCCGCTCGTTGAGGATGGTGAGCAGCGCGTTGAGGATGGCGCTGTTCGACTTGAAGATCTCGTCGAGGAAGACCACCTCGGCCTCGGGCATCATGCCCTCGGTGCGTCGGCGGTAGGTGCCCTGGCGGAAGGCAGGGATGTCGACGGGCCCGAAGAGCTCGTTGGGCTCGGTGAAGCGCGTGAGGAGGTATTCGAAGTAGCGGCTGTCGAGGTAGCGCGCGAAGGTGCGGACGAGCGCGCTCTTCGCGGTGCCGGGCGGGCCGATGAGGGCGATGTGCTCGCCGGCCAGCACCGACAGCATCATCAGCCGCACGGTCTCCTGCTTGCCGAGAAACTGCTTCTCCAGCGTCTGGGCCATCGCCCGGAGCCGCTGGATGAGGGGCGGCGTCGTCACGTGCGTGTCTCCAATGCCCCGGCGCGCGCGAGGAGCGGCGCCGAGGGCGGTTCTTTCGGGGAGGTTCGGTTGGGGTCGACCGGGAGGGCGCGGGCGATGAGGGCGGGGTCGAGCCCCACGAGGCCCGCCATGCGCACGGGCCCGAGGCGCATGGCCGCGTCCCACGCCATCGGCTGCGAAGGGATGGGCGACGGACCCGCGCCCTGCGTCCCGCCGCCGCGCGGGGCTTCGGCGGTGCGCGCCGACGACATCGCGTCGAGCAGCGCCAGCTCGAGGTGGAAGCGCAGGAGCAGCCGCGCGGCGACCGACGGGAGGTCGGCGCGCACGGCCGCGAGGGTGGCCTGCTCGACGGCCTTGAGCGCGGCGGTGCCCCGCCCGAGGAGGATGCGCGCCGCGGCGCCGCGGAGGGCGTCGTCGCCGAGGGCGTTGAGGGCGGGCGGGGTCCACGCGAAGCCGAGGGGCTTGGGGCGGTCGGCGAGGGAGAGGTCGGTGAGGGGCGAGAGGGCGAGCGCGGCGCGGGCGACGCCGAGGAGGTCGGCCGACTCGTCGTCGAGGTCGGGCGCGTCGAGGGCGAGCAGCAGCTCGACGAAGCCGACGCGCTTCTTCTCCTCGCTGACGCGGCGGATCTTCGGCAGCGCGACGAGGTGGCCCGGCGGCGCGACGCCGAGGTAGTCCGCGTAGCCCGCCCAGAAGGTGACGTGCGTGTCGACGCGTCCCACCTGCGGGAGGCGCCCGAGCACCCCGTGGCGCAGCGCGACGTCGGCGCGCGCGTAGGGCGCCCCGGCCCACTCGAGGAAGGCCGCGCACCACTGCCGCACCTTGCGGCGCAGCGACGTCTTCCCGGAGACGTCGGGGTGGGTCATCGCGAGGAGGTTGTGCCACACCGCGGCGAGCGCGAGGATGTCGGGCGGCAGGTGGTCGGCGTGGCCCACGGGGCCCACCTTGGCGAGGCGCAGCCGCGCGGCTTCGTGGACGCGCGCGACGGCGGTGGCGTCGAGGTCGACCGGGCGCGTCCAGGCCGCGAGCACGCCGGGCCCGATGAGCCCGTCGACCTCCACCCGCCCGCCGGCCGCCAGCGGCGTCACGAAGCGCGTCAGAAACTGGTGGAACGACCCGTAGTCAGCCACCGCCGTTGTCGCTCCCCGGGCCCGCGGTGGGGGTGTCGAGCTGGAGGGGAGGCTTCGGCGGCGGGGCCTCGGTGCGCGCGCCCGGGGACATCAGCGCGGCGAGCAGGCCCGGCGGCGTCGGCCACACGTCGGGCAGGGCCGTGTCGGCGTCGAGCGGCGGCGCGATGAGGGCGTCTTCGAGCACGGGCAGGTCGGCGAGGAGCACCCGCGTGGCGGGGACGAAGGCGCTCGTCGGGATGGCCGTGAGGGGGGCCTTGGCGCCGGTGACGAAGAGCCGCGCGTCGCCCGGCGCGCGCGAGAGCTGGCGGAGCACGTCGGAGGGGATCGGCGGCGAGAGCGACCAGCCGAGCGGCGCGAAGACGTTGTCGCCGAGGTCTTCGTAGAGGACGCCGAGCGCGACGACGGAGGCCGCGTCGGGGCCGTAGAGGTAGATGGAGTTCTCGGTGAAGGCGACGTGGATGCGGTTGAGCATCGCGGGCGGGAGCACCGAGAGCATGCGCCCGAGGGTGTCCTGGTCGCCGAGGGGGATGACGGCGGCGGCGACGCGCTTCGGCGGCGACCCGCTCGGCACGAGCTTGAGCGGGAGGTGGAAGCTGCCGGAGACGCCGAAGGTCTTGACGTTCTCGACGGTGGCGGGGGAGTCGGCGACGAGGCTGGTCACCGTCTGCACGTCGACGAAGGGCGGGCGCGACGCGAGCGTCACCGCGCCGTCACCCCCCGCGCGGAAGAGCACGAGCTCCTCGGCCCCGAAGAGCGCCGCGCAGGCCGAGAGGGGGATGGGGTGGCGGTGCCCGAACTCCACCACCGCGCGGTCGCCGTCGGGCACGAAGAGCCGCACGCCGGGGAGCGAGCGCAGGAGCTGGACGAACCGCGGCGCGGGCTGCGCGAGCTGGAGGAGCCAGGCGCGCTCGACGACGTCGCTGGTGCCGCCGCGGCGCCACTCGACCACCGCCACGCGGGCGGGGACGGCCCAGCGCGCGAGGTAGCCCACCACGGCGTCGCCGAGGCCGGTGCGCACGAGCGCGTAGAGCAGCCGCGGGGCCTCGGCGCGGGCGCGCGGCACGGCGACGGGCGCGAGGCGCAGGAGCAGGTCGCGCAGGGCGATGTCGCGGTCGTGGCGGTAGGGCTGGGAGAAGCGGTCGTGGTAGAGGGCGAGGTCCTGCGGGTCGTCGAGGAGCTGCGCGATGTCGTAGCCGAAGGGGGCCTGCGCGTCGCGGTACTTGACGAAGTGGCGCCCGCTGCCGGTGAACACCATCGCGCCGACGAGGCGGGCGATGGCGGCGAGGCGGTCCATCCGGTGCGACGAGCCCGACTGCACCTCGACGACGAGCTCGCGGGTGCGCAGGGCCGAGAGCACCTGCATGATGCGGAGCGAGTCGAGCAGCTCGTCGAGCGCGCCCTCCTCGCCGGCCGCGCGGAGGAAGGCGACGAGGCGCTCCATGCTCGGCACGAGCACCACGCCGGTGGGCCCGAGGGCGACGCCCCGGGCGTCGGGGCCGAGGCCGGGCGTGCGAAAACGGCTCTGGTGTTGCGCGACGCGCTCGATCACGGGGGGCCGCGACCGTACCCCCCCGGGCGGGGGCGTTTCAACGGGGAACGGGCGCCGCTACCGCAGGGCCGCCGCGAGGTTGTCGAGGCACCGCTGCATCGCGCGGCGGAAGAGCCGGGCGGTGACCCACGCCGCGGGCACCACGGGCCCTCCCTTCGCGTGGATGGCGTAGCGCCAGACCACCCGGGTGGCGCCACCGACATCCGAGAAGCGCCACTCGGACACCATGTTGGTGCAGAGCATGCGCTGGAGGGAGTTCATGTCGGCCATGTCGTAGCGGTGGAGGGCGCCGGGCTCGTGGGCGAGGATGCGCTCCTTGATGGCCGTCCCGTCGGAGAGGTGCACGGTGCGGAGCGCGCCGGCCGCCACCGCGCCGCCGCCGTCGATCGTGGCCTCGCGGATGGCCGGGATGAGGGGGGGGTAGCCCGTGAAGAAGCGCGCCAGCCCCGCGGGGTCGGTCGCCGCGTCGAAGACCTCCTCCACGCGCCGGGGGATCACCGCCTGGGCCTCGACCTCGATCACCATAGGGGCACGGACGGTAGGCGCTCCCCCGCCGCCGTGTCGACCGAGAACGCACCCTGCGACGATTGACCCGGAGTGGCCATGCGATCGCCCCGTGGCGGTCATACCCGCGGGGCGGCCGAGCCCGTAGGTTCATGGGCGTCGACAGCGTCGGATCACCGCCTTGGGTGAAGCCGAAGCACTTGAAGGCGCCCGGGTTAGGCCATTGAATTGAAGCGCCGACCCCGGGCGCCGCGCACCCCTTCGCCGGCGCGCGGCTCACCCCTCGCCGCGCACCAGAACGCGCTCGACGAGCTCCGCTTGGGAGTGCACGCCGACCTTGGCGAAGATCGACTTGAGGTGGTTCCGCACCGTGTGGGGGCTGATGTAGAGCTCGCGGGCGATCGTCGGCGGCCGCTTGTGGTCGACGAGCCCGCGCAGCACCTCCCACTCGCGCGTCGAGAGCGACGCGAGCTCGGGCAGGTCGCGGATGCGCCGCGAGGCCGCGAGCGTCGGACCCAACAGATGCGCCACCTGCTCGAGCTCCCGCGCGATGCGCTGGAGCGCGCGGCGCGCGGCCTCGAGGTCGGCCGCGAGGTCGGCCGGGGGGGGCTCCACGCTGTCGCGGCGCGTGCCGAGCGCCACGCGCACCGCGGCCTCCACCTGCGCCACCGTGTAGGGCTTCACCACGAAGCCCGCCGGCGCCACCCCCTGCACGCGCTCGAGCGTCTGCGAGTCGGTCGAGCCCGAGACGAACACCACCGCCACGTCGTCGGGGATCGCGCCCGACTCCGCGACCGCCAGCCCCGCGCCGGGCTTCTCCAGCGAGATGTCGAGCAGCAGCACGTCGGGCGCGTGCCGCCCGAGGGCCGGGACGATCCCGTCGCTCGACGACACCGTCTCACACACCGTGCACCCGATCGCGCGGACGATCATCGCCAGGTGGCGCGCGATCGCCCGCTCGTCCTCCGCGATCACGACCCTGGCCGACTCGCCCTGCATCGGCGCGCAGGATGCCCGCGCGGCGACCGCCCCCGCAAGGGCGTTCGCGAGGCGAGAGAATGCCCACGCGGGGTGCGCGCGGGGTGCGCAAGCGACGGTCAGTAGCGGGGCACGGTCGGGTCGACCGTCACCGACCACGCGTCGATGCCGCCCTGGAGGTTGTAGACCTCCGCGAAGCCCTTGTGCAGGAAGTGCTCGGCCGCGTGGAGGCTCCGCACGCCGTGGTGGCACTGGAAGACGATGGGGGTGGCCCGGTCCATGGCAAGGAGCTCGTGCTCGTAGGCCGCGTCGAGCAGGCGCGCGCCGGGGAGCGAGGCGATCTCGTGCTCCTCCTCGGTGCGGACGTCGACGAGCTGGAAGCGCTTGCCCGAGCGCATCATCTCCGCGAGCATCGGGGGCGAGAGCTGGCGCACCTTCGCGGGCTCGTGGGGGTTGTCGACGGTGAAGCCGCCCCCCTGCGAGCCGACCGCGTAGTCGATGCTGACGCCGTCGGCGCGGTGGGCGCTGCCCGGGTCGAAGTGCATCATGAGCCCTTCGCCGAGGTCGACCGTCACGTCGAGGGGGTCGGGGTCGCCGAAGAAGAGGTCGTGCCGGAAGCCCGCGCTCACCTCCATGCGGAGCACGGCGCCGTCGGCCTCGCGCGCGGCCTCGCGGAAGGCGCGCTTCGCCGCGTCGCTCACGCGCAGCGTCGGGGCGCGCACGGAGGCCGTCACGCCGAGGGTCGACGCGAGCTCGCCGCGGCCGTGCAGCTCCTTGACGATGTCGGCGCCGCCGACGAAGCGGCCGCGGGCGTAGAGCTGCGGGAAGGTGGGCCAGTCGGAGAAGTCCTTGAGCCCGTCGCGGACGGCCGGGTCGGCGAGCACGTCGACGGTGTGGTAGTCGGGGAGCATCGCGTCGAGCAGGCCCACCACGGTGGCCGAGAAGCCGCACTGCGGCGAGCGGCGGGTTCCCTTCATGAAGAGCACCACGGGGTGCGCGTCGACGATGGACTGGAGGTGCGCGCGGAGCGCGTCGGGGAGGGGCATCGCCCCCGCGTTGTCGTGCGGCGCGCGGCCGCCGTCAACGGGTCAGATCGCGAAGCAGCCGCCGGCGAAGCGCCGCGAGTCGCGGGGCTCGACGGGGTTGACGGCGCGGCAGCGGTTGGAGAGGGCGCCGCGGAGGCGGTCCATCAGCTCGCCGTCGGCGGCGATGTCGGGGTCGGGGCGGCGCCGCTGCCAGGGGTCGAACGACGTCTGCATCATGTCGAGCACGCCCTGAGCGTGGGCGCAGTCGCCGTCGTCGTAGAAGGTCACCGCGGCCCGCAGCGCCAGGTACATGTTGAGCATCATGAACACCTTGCCGCGCCCCTCGTCGGTGAAGGCCGGCCACATCGAGTCGGGGTTGCGGCCCGGCGCGAGGGGGTTGCGCGCCTCGGCGGAGGTCAT
>WBZM01001299.1_pt1 | contig 15680 bp, 15 predicted proteins | sample 5204271 | NCBI WGS metagenome assembly WBZM01 (sample SAMN12344346, study PRJNA552823) | activated sludge metagenome | biome: Activated sludge suspended growth; feature: Nitrification reactor; material: Wastewater; isolation source: activated sludge from nitrification reactor of wastewater...
CCTCGTTGGCGACCAGCACCTTGCGCCCGTCGTCCGTGAACGTGAGCATGTCCGGCAGCGCGCCGACCGTCACGGCTCCGCGCACCTTCAGCGTCCTGGCATCGAGGAACACGACCTTGCCAGGGTCCGTCTTCGGCGCCGCCTCCACCGCGACGGCGACCAGGCCGCGGTGCGTGTCGACGCTGTTCAGGCCCGCGCCGTAGGCGTCGAGCGAAACCTTGCCCACCAGCACCGGCGCCGCCGGGTCGGACAGGTCGATCACCGCCAGGTCGTTGTCACTGGAGTTGATCGCGAACGCGCGCCTCGTGGCCGCGTCGTAGGCGACGATCTCGGCGCCGGTCGTGCCTTGCGCCTGCGTGGAGATCGACGCGAGCGGCTGCAATTCGATCTCGCCGTCGCGGCGGTGGGCCAGCGCGGCGGAACTCACGAGCGTCGCGGCGATGGCGGCGGCAATGAGGCTCTTCATGTCCTTCGTCTCCTCGGGCAGGGTTTCGATCGAGGCGACGGACGATGAGCGACGAACGTTGCAACTTCGTTAAGTCGTCGCCACCGGGCGGGCCGACGGCGTCGCGGGAGAGGTCGCGAGGTTCGACAGGAACTGGTGCGTCGCGGCCTGCCAGGAATGACGCAACGCGTGCTCACGGCAGGCCTCCCCGCTCAGTTCCAGGGCGGCCATGGCGGCGGCGGCGAGGTCCTCGCCGAGCACGCCCGTGGTCCCGTGCAGGACCACGTCGACGGGGCCGGGCACCGGGTAGGCCGCGACGGGGACGCCGCAGGCCATGGCCTCGAGGAGCACCAGTCCGAAGGTGTCGGTGCGACTCGGGAAGACGAAGACGTCTGAGGCCGCGACGTACGACGCCAGCTCCTCGCCGTAGCGATAGCCGGCAAACACCGCACGCGGAAACCGGGCGCGCAGTTCCGCCGTGGCCGGGCCGTCGCCGACCACGAGCCGGGTGCCCGGCAGGTCGAGCGACAGGAACTCCTCCACGCCCTTCTCGACCGACACGCGCCCGAAGTAGAGGAAGACCGGCCGCGGCAGGTCGAGGAACGACTTGCCCTTCGGGCGGAAGACGGCCGTGTCGACGCCGCGTCCCCACAGCGCGAGGTTCGTGAAGCCCCTCGACTGCAGCAGCCTCATCATCGAAGGCGTCGTCACCAGCGTGTGGGACGCGCGGCCGTGGAACCAGCGGACCAGGGCATAGCTCAGCGCGAGGGGTATCGGCGCGCGCGCCCGCACGTATTCCGGGAACTGCGTGTGGTAGGCAGTCGTGAACGGCCGGTCGTGGCGGATGCACCAGTTGCGGGCCGCGAGGCCCAGCGGGCCCTCGGTCGAAATGTGGACGGCGTCGGGTTGCAGGTCGGCCAGCAGGCGTCGCACCTTGCGGCCGGGGAGCACCGACAGGCGGATCTCCGGATAGGTGGGACACGGAACCGTGCGGAAGAGTTGCGGCGAGATCACCGTGACATCGTGTCCGAGCGCCTCGACCTCGCGGATCGTGTGGCCCAGCGTGCGAACCACGCCGTTCACCTGCGGCAGCCAGGCGTCGGTGACGACGGCGAGCTTCATGCGGCGGTGTCGAGCGCCACGGCGCCCTCGAACAGGGGCACGCCCTGCGCCCCGACCAGCACTTCGGGCGACTCCGTCCAGCGCAGCAGGCTGAGCCGGCCCTGGAAGTCCTCCACCAGCGCCGTGCAGCTCTCCACCCAGTCGCCGTCGTTGCAGTACTCGATGCCGTCGATGTCGGAGATCCCGGCGCGATGGATGTGGCCGCAGATCACGCCATGCACGTCGCGGCGCCGGGCCTCCGCGGCGAGGGCCCGTTCGTAGTTGGCGATGTACTTCACGGCGTTCCGGACCTTGTGCTTCAGGAACGACGAGACCGACCAGTACGGGTAGCCGAGGCGCTGGCGCACGACGTTGACGTGGCGGTTGAGCGTCAGCACCAGCGCGTAGGCCGTGCTGCCGAGCGACTCGAGCAGCGGACTCGCGCGCACGATGCCGTCGAACTCGTCGCCGTGCAGGACCAGGAAGCGCCGGCCGTCGGCCGTCTCGTGGATCGCCTCGCGGCGGATCTCGACGTTGCCCAGCACCAGGCCGTCGTGGTCGCGCAACGGCCGGTCGTGATTGCCGGGCACGTAGATGATGCGGGTGCCGTGCCTGGCCTTGCCGAGGAGCGTGCGGATGACGTCGTCGTGCGCCTGCGGCCAGTGGAAGCTGCGCGACAGGCTCCACAGGTCGATGATGTCCCCGACCAGGTAGATCTGCCGGCACTCCACGCGACGCAGGAAGTCGAGCAGGAACGACGCGTTGCAGCCCTTGAAGCCGAGATGGACGTCGGAAATGAACACGCTGCGCAGTCGCAGCACCGGCCGTGACGCGGGGGTCCTGTCCATCCGCCGAGTACCTGTGTGGCCCGACCGACGGCCAGCGTGCCGGCGCGCCGTTGCGCCCCGATGAACGCAGGAAGTCACCCGGGTGACAGCGGGGCCGGCGCCAGGCCCGAGCGCCGTCTGCGGACTGCGGCGGACGGTCAGCGCCGGGTTCGCGCGCGAGTCTTCTTCATGAGGGTGACGTGGGTCCCGTCGCGGGCCACCCGCGCGGCGCGCCGGCTGGGACGCAACTGCACGTAGCTGCCGTCCGCCTGCATCTGCCAGGCATTGCGCTCGTCGGCGAGCTGCAGCTGCAGCGTCTCCCACAGCCGCTCGCGCAGGTGCCGGCTCTCGACCGGCGCGACGGCCTCGACGCGACGCGACAGGTTGCGGTCCATCCAGTCCGCCGAGCCGAGGTAGAAGTCGCCCTCGAGCGGGTCCTCGCGACCGTTCGCGAAGTAGAACACCCGGCCGTGCTCGAGGAAGCGTCCGACGATGGAGCGAACCCGCAGGTTCTCGGTCCAGCCGGGGATGCCCGGGCGCAGGCAGCAGAAGCCCCGGGCGATGACGTCGATGGTGACGCCGTCGTTCGAGGCTTCGCACAGCGCCTCGCACACCGGTGCGTCCTCGAGCTGGTTGACCTTGGCGACGATGCGCGCCGGCTTGCCGTCGCGGGCGTGCGCCGCCTCGCGGCGGATCAGCTCGATGAACCGCTCGCGCATGTTGAGCGGCGCGACCAGCAGCTTCTCGAACCGGGGCCGGCGCGAGTAGCCCGTGAGGTGGTGGAAAAGGCTCACCACGTCGCGGGTCAGCACCGGATCGCAGGTGAACAGGCCGAAGTCCGTGTACAGGCGCGCGGTCTTCACGTGGTAATTGCCGGTGCCGACGTGCGCGTAGCTCCTGAGCCCGTCGCCCTCGCGACGCACGACCAGCGCGAGCTTGGTGTGGGTCTTGAGTCCGCGGGCGCCGTAGATCACGTGGTCACCGGCCTTCTGCAGTTCCTCCGCCCAGTGCAGGTTGCGCTCCTCGTCGAAGCGGGCCTTCAGCTCGACGCAGCAGGCGACCTGCTTGCCGTTCTCGGCGGCCTTGATCAGCGAGCGCACGAACGGCGTGTCGTCGCCGAGCCGGTACACCGTCATCTTGATCGTCGTGGTGGCGGCATCGTCCGCCGCTTCGCGAATGAAGCGCTCCACCGACGCGTCGAAGCTCTCGTAGGGGTGGTGCACCAGCACGTCGCCGGCGCGGATCGAGGCGAAGATGTCCGCGTCGGGATCGATGCCGAGCGGCGGCTGCGGCGTCCAGGGCGGGTCGCGCAGTTCGGGGATCGGCAGCGACGCGATCTCGAACAGGCTGGTGTAGTCGAGCATCCCCGGCAGCTCGTAGACGTCGCTCTCCCGCAGCTCGAAGCGCGAGACGAGGCTGTCGCGGATCTCGGCGCTCGGGGACTCGCCGAACTCCAGCCGCACCACGGGCTGGAAGCGGCGCAGCCGCACCTGCTCCTCGACCAGTTCCCGGATGCTGTTGTCGCTGTCCTCCTCGATGGCGATGTCCGCATTGCGCGAGACGCGGAACAGCGTGGCCTCCTCGATCTCGACGCCCGGGAAGAGCCGGCCGGCGTTGTGGCGCAGCAGTTCCTGCAGGGACACGAAGCAGCGCTCGCCGCCCGGCACGTCCTCGCGCAGCGGCAGCCACTTCGGCAGGTTGCTCGGCACCTTCACGCGCACCATGACGCGCTCGCCCGCCTCGGCGTCGTGGATCACGAAGCCCCAGGAGGTCGACAGGTTCGACATGAACGGGAAGGACTCCGCCGGGTTGAGGCTGAGCGGCGTGAGCGCCGGCGACACGTGCCGTTCGAAGTACTCGCCGGCCTCGGCCTGCTGCGCGTCGGACAGCTCGCTCCAGTCGGCCAGCCGGACGTGGTGAGTCACCAGTCGCTCGCGCAGGTCGGCGAAGCAGGCGGCCTGTTGCAGCAGCATGGGGTGCAGGGCGGTCCGCAGCCGGTGGATGTGCGCGTTGAAAGCTTCGACCGTCGCCGGCACGCCGCTGGCGTACGCGCGCGTGCGCATCGCGCCGACCCGCTTCATGAAGAACTCGTCGAGGTTGGACGTGAAGATGGCCAGGAACTTCAGGCGCTCGAGCAGCGGCGTGCGCTCGTCCAGCGCCTCGTTGAGGACCCGGCGATTGAACTCGAGCCAGCCCAGGTCACGGTCGAACCAGGCCTCGCGCAGCATCTGCGACCGGTTGCGGGAATCCATGCTCACGTCGGGTCCTGCGGTTGCGGCGGCGACCGCCGCCGGTCGTCGCGCTGTTGACGACCTTTTATCATCCCAGCGCCGTGTGACGGTTTGGTTTCAGCCCCGGACTGCGCCAGACTGCCGGCCCGCCCCCCGTCACGGGAGACCCCCCATGAGCCAGACCCCGTCCCGACGCCCGCTCGATGCCCGCGAGGCCCAGGCACTGCAGCAGTCCCTGGCCGGCTGGCAGCTCACCGCCGACGGCAAGGGCATCGTCCGGCGCTACGCGTTCCGCGATTTCGACGCCGCCGTCGAGTTCGTCAATCGCCTCGCCGTGGTGGCCAATCGCCGCGACCACCACCCCGACCTGAAGGTCGGCTGGGGCTACTGCGAAGTGCTGTTCACCACCCACGACGCGGGCGGCCTGACGGCGCTCGACGGCGAGCTGGCGCGCGAGACGCAGGCCGTGTTCGAGGCCGGTCCGGGGCACTGACCCGGCTAGGGCCGCTGGCCGACGGCACGCAGCACGAGGTCGACCTGCGCGGGCGCGCCCTGGGTGATGACCGAATGGCGCTGGTCGCTGATGAATCGCAGCTGCCCGTCCACCTCGATGCGCGCGAGCACGGCGTAGCTGTGCGCCTGATGGATCTTCGCCGGGTCGTACTCGAGCCGGAACGCGACCGGCACCTGGCGGCCGTCCAGGCGGATCACCTGCTGGTCGATTGTCTCCGCCATGGCGTCCATGCGCGAGACGTCGGCGAGTTGCACCTTCACCACCGCCGTCGGCGGCAGCGCGACGCGTTCCCGATACGTGACGGTGCCGGTGACCTGGAGCATCTGCGGGGCCTCGGGCGGGGCGGGCGGGCTGGCGCAACCGGCCAGCCACAGCGCGGCGCAGACCAGGGCAGGTCCGTGGTGCTTCAGCACGGCATCACCTGCGGCGGGGGAGGCGGGCCGGGGCCTTGCGGCCCCGGCCCTCGAGAACGCCGATCGAGGGGGGTGGTCGTCTCATCGGCGTACTCTAACCGATCGCCGCGCGCGGTCGCCCGCGCCGGCCCGACCTGAAACATAAGCGCTTCCTTGGTTCCGGGGAAACCCGTGGCTGTCCGCAAGGCACCGTCGGGGCGCGGAACGATCCGGCCGGCCGCCTGCCATTCCACGGTGCGACCGGATCGTCCGCAATCCGAAACGTGAAATGCCCGGCGCGTGGCGTCCGGACGGCCCGTCTGCTAGCGTCCGGCGCTACGCCACTGTCGCCGGGGTTCCCGCATGACCGCATCCCGCCCGTGTCGCAACGGTATCGCCTGCCTCGCCGCAGCCCTCGGTGTCGCGTCGGTCGCCTTTGCGCAGACCCCTGCGCCGCTCGGCGCCGCGGAATCCGACCCGGTGCGGCTCGGCTGGATGGTGGGTGCACCGCCGCCGCCCGACCGCATCATCCGTTACGGCGACCTCTCGTTCTTCCGCTTCCCGCAGACGCGCTGGTCGTTCGCCCACATGAGCCAGTTCGTGCCCTCGGCAGCGGTCTCGCGCGGCGACGGGCCCGTGTCGGTCCTGCCGCGTGCCGAGCGCAAGGACATCGACGCCGTGACGTTCCGCCTGCCCGGCAGCGACCGGTCGATGACCTGGGCCGAGTCACTCGACGCGAACTACACCGACGCCGTCGTCGTGCTGCACCGCGGACGAATCGTGTACGAGCGCTACCGCGGGGTGATGAATCCGCGCCAGCGGCACATCGCGATGTCGGTGACCAAGTCGTTCGTCGGCACGCTGGCCGAGGCGCTGATCGCCGAGGGCCGGCTCGATCCGGCGGCGCCGGTGACGAAGTACGTGCCGGAACTCGCCGGCACCGGTTTCGGTGACGCCACCGTGCGCCAGGTGCTCGACATGACGACCGGCCTGGCCTACTCCGAGGCCTACGGCGATCCCGGCGCCGACGTCTGGCGATTCTCGGTGGCCGGCGGCATCTTCCCGCGGCCGGCGGGCTACGAAGGGCCCCTCTCTCTCTACGCCTTCCTGCGCACGATTGCGAAGGAGGGCGAGCACGGCCGGGGGTTCACGTACAAGTCGGTCAACACCGAGGTCGTGGGCTGGATCCTGCGGCGCGTCACCGGGCAGAACGTCGAGCAGCTGCTGTCGGAGCGGATCTTCCAGCCGCTCGGCATGGAGTGCGACGGCTACCTGCTGCTCGACGCCGACGGCACGGCCTTCACGGCGGGCGGCCTGAACCTGTGCCTGCGCGACCTCGCGCGGTTCGGCGAACTGATCCGGCTCGGTGGCCGCTTCGAGGGCCGACAGGTCCTGCCGGCCGCGGCAGTGGAGGCCATCCGCCGCGGCGCCAGTCGCAGCGATTTCGAGCACGCGGGGTATTCGACGATGCCCGGCTGGAGTTACCGCAGCCAGTGGTGGGTCACGCACGACGCCCACGGCGCGATCATGGCGCGCGGCATCCACGGCCAGGCGATCTACATCGACCCGGCGGCCCAGATGGTGATCGCCCGCTTCGGCTCGCACCCGCTCGCCTCCGGCGTCGCCTTCGACCCGACCACGCTGCCGGCCTTCGCGGCACTGGCCGACCACCTGATGCGCTAGGCGGCGCTCACGCGCGGACCGCGCGCGCCGCGTAACAGCCGGCCCGCGCGAAGTGCAGGTGCACGTAGGCGTGGCGCGGGTCGCCGAGCAGGTCGCGCAGCGCGGTCTCCACGTCGTCGCCCTCCGCGAGCAGCGCGTCGCGCAGCATGTGGGCGGCATCGAACGCCCGCAGCGAGATCGGCCGCAGGCGGAGCATTTCGGGCAGCCGGTCGACGGCGTCGAAGCGCTCGCGCGAGCGTTCGCCGACGTAGATCGCGTGACTCGACCGGAACGGCGAGTCGCCCGGCTGGTGGACGTAGTTGACCAGCAGCGCAGCCTCGCCGGGCTCGAGGTCGCGCAGCTCGATGCGGTCCGGATAGCCGGGCTTGGCGTCCACGACGCAGCGGCGGGCGCCGCGACGCGCGAGCTCGGCATCGTCGAGGTCGAACAGGGGCGCGAACTCCGTGCGGTCGAGGCCGGTCAGGCGGAAGTGCATGGTGGACTCCGGTGCGTGGCGTGAGGCGGCACTCTGCAGCGCGCTTCCGTGACGCGCGACCCGGATCCTGCCATTCCATCGCGGCGCAGGGTGTCGGTAGACTGGCCGCAACACGCGCAGCCCCGGCGCGACGGGAGAGGCGGATGCACGGTTGGTGGCGAACGGTGCTGTGCATCGCGACCGGCGTACTCGCGGCGCCGCTTGCCGCGCAGGTTCCGGCGCCCGGGCCCGCCTTCCTCCAGATGGTCGCGGTCGGGCCCGAAGCCGGCGCGCCGGCGCCGTTCGACACGCGCTGGTCCATTTTCCTCGACGGTTACATCGACGACGAGGCGGCCCTGCGGCTCGCGCGCTTCGCCGATCGGCGGGACGTGTCCGGCGCGATCGTGTTCCTGAACTCGTCGGAGGGCCGGATGAAGCCGGCCATGGCACTCGGCCGCCTGCTGCGGGCCCGCGGCTTCGAGACCCGCGTGGGCGCGCGCGGGGCCGGATCGGGTCGCGTGCTGCCCGGCGTGTGCTACTCGGCCTGTGCGTTCGCCTTCGCCGGCGGCGTGCAGCGCTCGCTCGACGCGGGCTCCGTGCTCGGCGTGCGTCGCATGGACCCGGGCCCGCAGGCGCTCGAGGAGACTGCGCGCGAGCGCCGGGAGCGCTTCGAGCCGCTGAACTATCTCGCCGAGATGGGCATCGACGCCGGCCTGCTCGAGCTGATGGAAACTGTGCCGTACGGCACGATCCGCCCGCTGTCCGCCGAGGAGATCCGCCGGTTCGGGCTGCTGCCCTGAGGCGAGCATGACTTTCGGCACTTCCGGCCGCGGGCCCTGCTGCCTATGGTGTCGCCCATGCAAGCGAGCATGGAAGCGGCGGCCTCCCGCGAGGACGCCACGGGCACGGTTTCCGCCGCGGACGCGGTCCACGGCGACTCCGTCGTGTCCTGGGACCCGTACGACGTGTGGCTGAACCGCGTGAAGCGGCCCCGCGAGGCGCGCGAGTCGGGCCGCCCGGCGGACGCGTCAGCGGGCCTCGCGGCCTGAGGTCACGTCGCCGAGCGCCGCGAGCAGCGCCTCTGCGCTGGCCGGCTTGTACAGCACGGGCAGCCCCGATTCGCGCACCCGCTGCAGGCGTTCCGGCGAGGTTTCGCCGGTGACGATCAGCACCCGTAGCGTGCCGCCTGCCCGCGCACGCAGGCGCAGGGCCGCGTCCAGGCCGTCCACGCCCCCCGCCAGCCGGTAATCGCACAGCAGCGCCTCGTACGGACGACCGTCCGACCGGGCCCCGTCGACCGCGGCCTCGGCCTGCGGTTCATGCTGCACCACGGTCGTCTCGATCCCGTGGGCGCCGAGCAGCGCGCGGACCGCGTGCCCGATGTCGACCTCGTCGTCGAGCAGCAGCACGCGCCGGGGCATCGCGGGCCGTTCCCCCGGCGCCTCGGCTCGCGCCGGCATCGCCTCCGGTGCGGCGGACGCCTCGGGCAGCACCACGCGGAAACGGCTGCCGCGGCCGGGCCGGGAGACCACTTCGACGCCGTGGCCGAGCAGGTACGCGAGGCGGCGCACGATGGCGAGACCCATGCCGAGGCCCTTGGAGCGGTCGCGGCCGGGATTGTCGACCTGGTAGTACTCGTCGAACACGCGGTCGAGGTGGCGCGGCTCGATGCCGATGCCGGTGTCGTGCACGTCGATGCAGACCTGCGATCCGCGCCGGCGCGCCACGATCACGACGCCGCCCTGCGGCGTGTACTTGATGGCGTTCTCCACGAGGTTGGCGAGCAGGCGTTGCAGCAGGTCCGGGTCGGACACGACGGCAAGGGGTGTCGCGCGCAGGCGCAGCTGCAGGCCGCGCTCCTCCGCGCGGCCCGCGAACATCTGGTGCAGGTTGCGCAGCAGCGGGTTGAGGGGCACGGGCCGGCGCTCGACCTCGACCGTGCCGGCATCGAGGCGCGAGACGTCGAGCATGGTGTCGAGCGACGTGCCGAGCGCGTTGACGCCGGACATCAGCCGCAGCGCGTTCGCGTGCGCGCGCTGTCCGCGCAGCTCCTTCTCGAGCACCGCGCCGAACAGCGCGATCGCGTGCACGGGCTGGCGCAGGTCGTGGCTGGCCGCCGCGAGGAAGCGTGCCTTCTCCTCGCTCGCCCGGCGGGTGGCCTCGATCTGCTCGGCGAGGCGCAGCGCGAGGTCCTCCTGCCGGAAGCGCAGCTCGAGCGTGCGCGTCAGCAGGTCGTGCTGCTGCAGTGCCATGCGCACGGAGACGGCCAGGTAGATGGGGCAGCAGGCGGCGATGAACAGGGTGAGGCCGCTGCCGTGGCCGGCGAGGGCGGTGGCCAGGCCCACGATCATCGGCACCATGAAGCTGTAGATCGCCGGCCGCACGGGCGCGACCGACAGCGCGCCGGCGCTGCAGATGGTCAGCACGAAGATGACCAGCAGCAGGGTGAGCGTCTGGTCCCCCGGCGGCAGCAGCAGCCACGGCGCGAGCGCCCAGGCGAGGCTGTTCCAGCCGAGCTCGCGCGCGCCGACCCGGGCCCAGTGACGGCTGCGCTCGCCCGCCTGCGGATCCTTGAAATACCTCAGCAGCACCGGCATCCGCGCGGTCTGGGCGACATGCAGGCCGTACCAGAGCAGCACCTGCCAGCGCCCGGTCTGATGGAAGAAGAAGGCGGCCAGCGCGAGCGCGAGCACCGCGTCGGCGATGGCAGCCGGCTTCAGGGACTCGAACAGCAGCGCCACCTGCTCGCGGCGGACGCGCGGGTCGTCGCGGCCGGCTTCGGCTTGCGGCGTGCCCTGGGCTCGCGACGCGTCCACGGCCGGCTCAGCGCAGCTGCGCGATCAGCTCGGCGCGCGAGCGCACGCCGAACATCAGCAGCAGGCTCGACACGTGGTTCTTGATCGTGCCCTCGCTGAGGTGCGTCGCCTCGGCGATCTGGCGGTTGGAGCGGCCGGCCAGTACCCACTCGAGCACCTCGACCTGCCGCGGCGTGAGTTCCACCGAGCGGCCGCTGGTCGTCCAGACCTTGAGCGTGTCGGCGCCGTTGCCGCCGTCGGCCGCGGCGTGCGGCTCCGGCACGCGGGCGGGTTCATCGGCTCCGAGCAGCCGTTCCGTGCGCAGATAGGCGATGACCTGCTGCAGGTCGGCGGACTTGGCGAGATAGGTGGCCGCGCCGGCCGCGAGCGCCCGCCGCTGCACGCCGGGGTCCGTCGAGCCGGACAGCACCACGACGCGCGCCGCCGGGAACTCGCCGAGGAAGGCCTGCAGGCCCGCCAGTCCGTGCGCGTCAGGGAGTTCCAGGTCGAGCAGCACCCGGCCGATCCGCGCGTGGTGCTCGCGGTAGAGATCGAGGGCCGCCTGCAGCGAGCGCGCCTCGAAGACGGCCGGCGGCGACCCTTGGCTGCCCGACTCGGCCTGCAGCAGGGTGCGCAGGCCCAGCCGCAGCAGGTCGTGGTCGTCGACGACGAGGATGCCATCGGGCGTTTTCATCGCGGGGATTGCGGAACTCTCGCGCGGGTCGGCGCCGAAGCGTACCCGTTTTCGCCGCGACCCGGGCAGTGGCGAAAGTCATCGGCCGGCTCTCGTGGTACGGTAAGCGGCGGGGGGAGGAGATCGACCATGAATGAACCGGCACGAGCGCGGACGCGACGCATCGGCGCGTCCGTCCGCATGGGGTTCCTGTGCCTGCTCTGCGTGCTGTCGCCGGGGATGGCCGTCGCGGCCGACTGGCTCGCGAGCTGGCAGGCGGGTCCGGCGCGCGAGCGCATCGTGCGCTTCGTCGAGGACGTCACCGATCCCGCCGGCCGACACTACGTGCCGCCGGCGTCGCGCATCGCCGTCTTCGACAACGACGGCACGCTGTGGAGCGAGCAGCCCGTGTATTTCCAGCTGCAGTTCGCGTTCGACCGCGTCCACGCGCTGGCGCCGCAGCATCCCGAGTGGCGGACGACCGAACCGTTCCGGTCCGTGCTCGCGGGCGACCAGGCCGGCATCGCCGCGGCCGGGGAGAAGGGCCTCGCGCAGATCGTCGCCGCGACTCACTCGGGCACCAGCAGCGACGAATTCGAGCGGATCGTGGCTCACTGGCTCGAGACCGCGCGCCACCCGCGCTTCCAGCGGCGCTACGACGAGCTGACCTTCGCGCCGATGCGCGAACTGCTGGCCTACCTGCGCGCGCACGGCTTCAGGACGTTCATCGTCTCGGGCGGCGGCAACGACTTCATGCGGGTGTTCAGCCAGCGGGCCTACGGCATTCCTCCCGAGCAGGTGATCGGCAGCCGCCTGCGCAGCCGCTACGAGGTGCGCGACGGCCGGCCCGAGGTCGTGCGACTGCCCGAGATCGGCTTCATCGACGACGGTCCGGGCAAGCCGGTCGGGATCGAGGAAGTCATCGGCCGCCGTCCGATCCTCGCGGTGGGCAATTCGGACGGCGACTTCGAGATGCTGGAGTACGTCACGGGCGGCCCGGGTCCCCGGCTGGGCGTGATCGTCCGGCACGACGACGCCGGGCGCGAGTACGCCTACGACCGCGCGTCGCCCATCGGCCACCTCGAGCGCGCGCTCGACGAGGCGCCGGCGCGCGGCTGGCTGGTGCTCAGCATGAAGGACGACTGGCGGACGATCTACTGACGCCGGCGACGGGCCAGCTGCCGGCCGTGGCGGGCCGCCAGCAGTCGCTCCTCGCGGGCGACGTTCTGCTCGGCCTCGAGCACGAGGTCGAGGAAGGCCTGCGCGTGGTGGGTGAGTGGCCGGCCCTTGAGGCGCACGACGCCGTAATTGAGGTGCAGCCAGGGCTCGGTGCCGAGGATGACGAAGTCCCCGGCCTCCAGCTCGCGGGCGATGCACGAGAGGATGCTCGCGCTCACCGCGTCGGAGGCGTGCAGGATGCTGCGCACCGACGCGAGGCCGTTGCACTGGATCAGTGGGAAGGGGCGCACGTCCTCGCGTCGCGCGGCCGCCGCGCGCTGCTCGGCCAGCATCGGTTCGAGGATCCGCGGCGGCACGCGCGCGGGCGCGATGAACGGCCAGGCGAACACGTCCTGCGTGCGGAAGTCGCGCTGCCGCGCCAGCGGATGGTCGGCCCGCGCGACGAAGTACAGCGCATGCCGCGACGGCAGGGCCTGCACCTCGAGGTCCGTCTGCTGCTGCAGGGTGCTGGTCTCGGCCACGAAGAAATCCAGCTCCCGGGTGCGCAGTTCCTGGTCGAGTTCGTGCCAGTCGCGCGTGCGCAGCGCCACGCTGACGCGCGGAAACAGCTCGCCGAACCGCACGGCGGCGGAGCCGAGGAACGACTCGGCCGGGTACGGCCCGCCCCCGACGCCCACCCGCCCGGTCTGCAGGCCGGCGTCGGCACGCACCGAACGGTCGAGGTCGTCCGCCATGCGCAGCAGGTCCCGCGCCCGCTCGATGTACAGCTGGCCGCGCTCGGTCGGTGACACGCCGGACGGTGAGCGGGCGAAGAGCGTCGTACCGAGGTGGCGCTCGAGGTTCTGGATGCTGCGCGAGAGCGCCGGCTGGCTGATGTGCAGTGCGGCAGCGGCGCGCACGAAACTGCGGTGCTCGGCGAGGGCGAGCACCTGGCGCAGCTGCGGCAGGTCGAAGGCCATGCGCGCAGGTTATACCGGACAGAATCAATATGCATTGGAAACATTGCTCGCCAGGAGGCACAGTGGTGACGCGTGTCGGCTTGCGCCGACACGGGACGAGCACGACTCATCAAATCAGGGGGGCACCATGCACGCGAACCGGATTCGCACGTTGAGCCATTTGCTGCTGGCCATGCTGCTGGCGGTCACGGGTCTTGCGGAGGCGCAGGCCCGCAAGCCGAACATCCTAGTCATCTGGGGTGACGACATCGGCCAGTTCAACATCAGCGCCTACAACCGCGGCATGATGGGCTACCGCACGCCCAACATCGACAGCATCGCCGCCGAGGGCGCGCTGTTCACCGACTGGTACGGCCAGCAGAGCTGCACCGCCGGCCGCGCGGCCTTCATCACCGGCCAGTCGCCGATCCGCACCGGCCTCACCAAGGTCGGCCTGCCCGGTGCGCCGGAAGGCATGACGGACGACCCGACCATCGCCTCGCTGCTGAAGGCGCAGGGCTACGTCACCGGCCAGTTCGGCAAGAACCACCTTGGCGATCGCGACTCGATGCTGCCGACCAACCACGGCTTCGACGAGTTCTTCGGCAACCTCTACCACCTCAATGCCGAGGAAGAGCCGGAGAACGTGGACTACCCGAAGGATCCGGCCTTCAAGCAGAAGTTCGGCCCGCGCGGCGTCATCCACAGCTACGCCGACGGACGCATCACGGACACGGGCCCGCTCACGAAGAAGCGCATGGAAACCGTCGACGAGGAGGTCACCAACGCCGCGCTCGGGTTCATGGACAAGGCGGCGAAGGACGGCAAGCCGTTCTTCGTGTGGTGGAACTCCACCCGCATGCACATCTTCACGCACCTGCGTCCGGAGTCCGCCGGCAGGACCGGCTACGGCATCTACGCCGACGGCATGGCCGAGCACGACGCGATGATCGGCCAGCTGCTCGCGAAGCTGAAGGAACTCGGCATCGAGGACAACACCATCGTCATGTACTCGACCGACAACGGCGCCGAGACCTTCACCTGGCCGGACGGCGGCACGACGATGTTCCGCGGCGAGAAGAACACGCAATGGGAGGGCGGCTATCGCGTCCCGACCATGATCCGCTGGCCGGGCGTCATCAAGCCGGGCACCGTGATCAACGAGATCGCCGCGCACGAGGACATGCTCACCACGCTGCTGGCCGCCGCGGGCGACAAGGACGTGGCCGCCGACCTGCTGAAAGGTCGCAAGGCCGGCAAGGCGACCATCAGGGCGCACCTCGACGGCTACGACCTCGGTCCGGCCCTGCGCGGCGAGGCGGCATGGCCGCGCAAGGAGTTCATCTACTGGACCGACGACGGCAGCGTCGCGGCCCTGCGCTACACCGACTGGAAGATCACGTTCCTCGAGCAGCAGGCCGAGGGCCTGAAGGTCTGGCAGGAGCCGTTCACGCCGCTGCGCGCCCCCAAGATCACCAATCTGCGCATGGACCCGTTCGAACGCGCCGAGGAAGAAAACGCCATGGGCTACCAGCGCTGGTACATGGAGCGCATGTTCATCATCGCCCCGGCGGGCGGCTACGTCGGCAAGTGGCTGCAGAGCTTCAGGGACTTCCCGCCGCGCCAGAAGCCCGGCAGCTTCAATCTCGATCGCGTCATGGAAGCGGTCTCGAGCGGCCAGCCGCAGTCGAACTGACCGATCCCCTTCTCCACGGCGCCCGTGACGGTGCCGGCTGCAACCTAACCCCCCGCAGCCGGTACCGTCGCGGTGCGCCGCGGTTCACACGAGCCCGGAGCCCGCATGGACGTGAGACGCCTGGCCGCGTGGTCTGCGTTGCTGGCCGTCGCGGTCGCGTCGCCGGCCGGCGCGCAGTCCGTCGAATCGGACGTGCCGGCCGAGGCCGCGCACCTGGTGCGCGACGAGGCGAGTTTCGTCGTGCCGGACGTGAGCGACGCCACCCTCGAGGAGCTGAAGGTCGAGGATCGCCACCAGCGCTACCAGGTCAAGTTCGGCCTCGTGGTGATGCCGGCCGACTACACGAGCTTCGACCAGGACGCGGCCAGCAAGGCCCAGGTCGGCAACCAGCAGGACGAATTCGAGGCCCGTTCGCTGCGCCTGATGGCCCGCGGGTATTTCGAGCTGTTCCGCAAGTGGAACTACGTCGTCAGCTACGAGTACAAGGGCTTCGACCAGTCCTCGCCGTCCGACTGGAACGTCACCGACGCGCGGCTGTCGACCGAGCTCGGCCCGGCGATCGGCACGCTCACGTTCGGCAAGATGAAGGAGCCGTACGCCTACGAGATGGTGGGCGACGCGGCCAACCTGCCGCAGCACGAGCGCCTGCTGAGCCCGTTCTTCCGCTCGCGCAACGTCGGTGCGCAGCTGTCCAACACCGTATTGGACCAACGCGGCACCTGGTCGGTCGGCTGGTTCAACGACTGGTGGAC
>WBZM01002471.1_pt1 | contig 15648 bp, 14 predicted proteins | sample 5204271 | NCBI WGS metagenome assembly WBZM01 (sample SAMN12344346, study PRJNA552823) | activated sludge metagenome | biome: Activated sludge suspended growth; feature: Nitrification reactor; material: Wastewater; isolation source: activated sludge from nitrification reactor of wastewater...
GCGTCAGCTCCCGCATTTTCCGTATGCCCATGTACACGACGGTCGTCGCCCCGGGGTCTGCGAGCGCGCGCCAGTCGATGTCGTCAGGCAGCGATCCGTCGCGGCCGTGGGCGGTCACGAACTGCACGCGGCGGGCAAGATCGCGTTCAGTCAGCGACGCGCGCAGCGAGGCCGCCGCGCCTGAGGCCGCCGTCACGCCGGGAATAACCTCGACCTCCAGCCCGGCGGCGTGCAACGCCTCGATCTCCTCGGTCGCACGGCCAAATATCGACGGGTCGCCGCCCTTGAGCCGCACGACGGTCTTGCCGGCGCGTGCGAGCGCGACAAGCTTCGCCGTAATCGTCGGCTGTTCCGGAGAGGGTCGATAGCCGCGCTTGCCGACATCGAGCTTTTCGGCTTCGCGGCGCGCAAAATCGAGAACGCCGGACGACACCAGGTCGTCATAGAGAACGACGTCGGCGGATTGCAGGGCGCGCACCGCCTTGAGCGTCAGCAATTCCGGATCGCCGGGACCCGCGCCGACAAGGATGACCCTGCCGCCGCGCGCTCCATCAGCATCATCGGCGATGCCCGCGAAAAGCGCCTGCCGATCGGCCTCGGTCGGGGGCGCGTCCGGCCGCGCAAAGGCGAGCGCCGCGAAACTCTCCCAGAATTTGCGCCGCGCGCGGAACGGCAGGTCGCGCGCCGCAATGTCCTCGCGCCAGTCCCGGGCGGCCCGCGCCCATGCGGCGAAACCTTCCGGCGCCAAGGTTTCGATGCGCGCGCGCAGCGCCTGGCCAAAGACCGGCGCCGCGCCGTCGGTCGAAATTCCGACGACAAGCGGCGAACGATTGACGATGGAGCCGAACTGGAAATCGCAGAATGCGGGGCGGTCGACGACATTGGCGACGGCGCCGGCGGCGCGGGCGGCGACGCAGAAGTTGCGGGCCTCCTCCTCCGAGGATGCGTCGGCGACGGCGATCAGCGCGCCGGCAAGATCGGCAGGCGTCCATGTCCGCCGATGAAGCTGGACCGCGCCGGCGCCGGCGGCGAGGCGATCGAGCCGTTCGCCCGGTTCCGCCGCGTAGATTTCAACGCGCGCGCCGGCCGAAGCGAGCAGCTCCGCCTTCCAGGCGGCGCCGTCGCTGCCCCCTGTCACGACGCAGCGGCGCCCGGACAATCTGAAGAAAGCCGGCAGGCTGGCCAGCGCGGCCGCAGGCGCGCGCCTGTCGTTTGCCTCATCGCTCATGCCGAAGGCATATGCGCCGGGTCCGTAGAAAAGTCACGCGCCCGCCCGCCTTGCGCGGCGAAACAGAAACCCCGCGCTTGCGGCGCGGGGTTTGCCGGAAGGTTCGGCCGGCCGGTTACTTCTTCGAGCCGTCGGCCTTGAACTGGGAGATGTAGGCCCAGAGGTCGTTGCGCTCCGTCTCGTTCGGCAGGCCTGCGAAGACCATCTTGGTGCCGGGAATCTTCTTTTTGGGGTCGGTGATGTATTCGTTGAAGACCGCCTCGTTCCAGGTAATGCCGGAATTCTTGTTGGCGTCGGAATAGCTGAAGCCTTCGACCGAGCCGGACTTGCGGCCATCGAGGCCGTTGAGCTCCGGGCCGACCATGTTCTTCGCGCCTTCGCCAATGCGATGGCAGATCTTGCACTTGTTGAAGATCTTCTCGCCCGCGGCGGCGTCGCCTGCAGCCATGGCGGGAGTGGCGGCGATCGCCGTCAGCAATCCGAAGCCGACGGTCAGAACAGCAAACTTCTTCATACCTCTTCCTTTCACAGCTTTACGCCCGCACCGGAGCCAACGCCCCGCACTGCGCTTCGTTCATATCGCGCGGGTGTATATGCTGGCGCAAACCGCAATGACAATGGAGGCAAAGCCCCGGTGCGTCGTTTCGCCCCTGTACTTTGGGAGGAAAATTGCAGGCGGCGCCGGCTTTGCAGGTCCGACCGCGCGGGCGCAGCGCGACCGATCGCCTCAGGCTTCAGGGGCGCAGCCGTTCCGGGCGGCGCGCCATGACGCTGCTGATTTTCGACTGCGACGGCGTACTCGTCGATTCCGAACCGATCGCCAACGAGATACTCGCGGAAACCCTGACCGCGCTCGGCCGGCCCATGACCGCCGCCGAGAGCATGCGCACACAGATCGGCAAGGCGCTCGCCGACATCCTGCGCGAGACGTCGGACATCGTCGGCCGCGTGGTTCCGGACAATGTCGGCGCGGAGATGAACGAGCGGCTGTTCCTGCGCTTTCGTCAGGAGCTGAAGCCGATCGAGGGCGTGGCGGACGCCCTCGCGGCCCTGCCACAACGGCGCTGCCTCGCCTCGTCCTCACGACCGGAACGCATCGATCTGGCGCTGGCGGTCACGGGCCTCGGCGGCTTCTTCGAGCGGCGCTTCAGCGCCGTCCGAGTGGCGCGCGGCAAGCCCGCGCCGGATCTTTTCCTGCTGGCCGCAAGCGAAATGGGAGCCGCGCCGACAAGCGCCGTGGTGATCGAGGACTCTGTCTCCGGCGTCGTCGGCGCACGGGCCGCGGGCATGCGCGTCATCGGGTTCGTCGGCGGCGGACATGCCGGCCCGGATCTCGCGCGACGGCTGGAGGAAGCCGGCGCCGATCGCGTCATAGCTCATATGCGGGAACTGCCGGCGACCGTCGCTGCGCTGCAGGCGGACGTCTGCTAGATCCTGCTCGACAAGAACACGGAGGGCGCGCGCATGGAGGCAGAGGCATACGGTCGCGGCGGCGATCGACTGAAGGACCGCGTCGCGATCGTCACCGGCGCGGGGTCGCGCGCCGACGGCGTCGGCAACGGACGCGCGGCCGCCATTCTGCTCGCGCGCAATGGCGCCCGCGTCGTTCTCGTCGACGCCAACGCGCAATGGGCCGAACGCACGCGCGAGATGATCGCGGCGGCAGGCGGCGAGTCGCTCGTCGTCGGCGCAGACGTGACGATTCCGGACGATTGCGCGCGCATCGTGCGCGCCGGCGTCGAGCGCTGGGGGCGCATCGACATTCTCGTCAACAATGTCGGCATCGGCGGGCCGCCCGGCACGGCGGTGGAGGTCGATCTCGAAGGCTGGAATCACGGGCTGGCGGTCAACGTCACCTCGATGATGCTGATGTCGAAATACGCCATCCCGGAGATGATCCGGACCGGCGGCGGATCGATCGTCAACATCTCGTCCGTCGCCGGCATTCGCGGCGGCATCGCCAACCTTCTCTACCCGACGTCCAAGGGGGCAGTCGTGAACATGACGCGCGCCATGGCCTATCACCACGGGCGCGACAATATTCGCGTCAATTGCATCTGCCCGGGCATGGTCTACACGCCCATGGTCTACTCGGCGGGCATGAGCGACGAGATGCGGGAATCGCGGCGCATGCGCTCCGCGTTGCAGACCGAAGGCACGGGCTGGGACGTCGGCGGCGGCGTCCTCTATCTCGCCTCCGACGATGCGCGCTGGGTGACCGGCGTCGTGCTGCCGATCGACGCCGGCGCGACCGCGATCTCCAGCACGCCTTCGCCCGTGAAATGAGCCTCGACATGCCGCGTCTGCCGCTCATCGACGACAATTCCGATCCGCGCATCGCCTCCATCTACGAGGCGCTGCAATCGGGGGGACACAAGGGCTTTCCCAATCTCTACCGTCTGCTCGGCCACGCCCCGGCGATGCTGAAGGCATGGACGGGACTCGCCTGGCCGCTGCGCAACGAGGCAGAGACGCCGCGCGCCCTGCGCGAGCTCATGATCCTGCGCGGCGCGCAGATCATGGACGCAAACTACGAATGGACGCACCACGTCCCGATGGCGCTGGCCGCGGGCGCGACGCAGGAAAAGATCGACGCGCTCGCGGACTGGCGCGCGAGCGATCTCTACGCGCCGGACGAGCGCGCCGCGCTGCGGCTGGCGGACGAGATCACGCATGGTCCCGGCGCGTCAGCGGAAGCGATTGCGGAGGCGCGCACATTTTTCGACGAGCGCGGCATCGTCGAACTCGTGCTGACTTCGTCGTTCTACGCCTGCGTCGGCCGCGTCCTGCACTCGCTCGACACGCCGCTGGAAAAGTAGATCAGAGCGACAGCAGCTTGCCGCGCAGAAGGCGCTCGCCGAGCAGGCCCAGCAGCAGGAACATGCTGGCGACGCCGATGAGATAGAGGCGGTCGACGTCGATCATCGTATTGTCCATGTAATAAGCCGAACGCAGCCAGTTCACGACGTGGTAGAGCGGGTTCCATTCGAGCAAGCGCTTGATGCGATCTGGCGCGTAGACCAGCGGAAAATAAGCGCCCGACGTCGTGAGAAGACCGACCATGACGAGGATATAGACGACCTGATAGAACTGGCCCATAAGCGTGCCAAACAAGGCATTGAACACGCCGATGCCGATGCCGAGATAGATGGCGACCGCGATCGCCTGCGCCGCAAGTATGGGGTCGTTCGGCATGAAATCGATGCCGTACAGGGCCGCGCCGGCGAAGAAGATCAGCGTCACCATCAGCGCGATGAGGATTTCAAGCAACGCGCGCGCAATGACGAGATTCATGGGCGAGATTTCGGGCAGGCCGAGCATGGCGCGGTTCTGGATCATCACGATGTTCATCATGCGCCCGGGATAGAAGCACAGGATGTAGGGCAGAATTCCCGTTCCGTAGAAAATGGCCGGGCTGTCGCCGACCGGCGCGATGACAGTCGCCAACGCCCTGAGCACTACGAGGAAAACGAGATGGGCGAGCGGCCAGCCAACCGCGACGAGAAAGCCGAGATAGCCGCCGCCCGCAAAGCGCGTGCGCATGTCCTGCAGCATGACGGCGTAGACCACGCGCCAGAAGCGCCCGAATTTGGCGCCGAAATCCGCCACGTGGCCAAGCGCATGCGATTGCAGGGCGATCAGGGTCATCTGGACGGACTATAGGCGAAGCGGCCAGGCCAGGCGAGCAGGCTCACAGCGCGGCCTCGCGCAGCAGCCGCGCGATCTCCGCCGCGTCGGCGCGCGGACCCGGCGTCGGCATCGAGGCAAGCGCGACCAAGGGCTTGACCGCGCCAATATCGGGTTCGGCCCGCGCCACAGCCTGTTCAATCGCTTTCGCCAGATTCTCCGGCGTCGGATCGTCCAGCGCGACAATGGCGTCGCAGCGCGCGCGCAGGTTCTTTCCCGGAAAGGAATTGGCGATGGGAATGAGTCCGGCCTGCGCCATTTCGAGCGGCGGATAGGACGGGTGCGGCGAGAACATCAGCGAGACCCCGACCGAGGCGCGGCCGAGGCGATCCGCGTAATCGGCCAGCGAGACCTTGCCCTCGATGCTCGCGTTCTGCACGGGATAGACGAGCTCGTCGACGAAGCTCTCGCCCAAGAACACGACGTCCCAGCGGCTGGCGCGAATGGGATCGCTCTGTTGCCAGCGCGTCAGCGCGTCGCAGATCAACTCGAAACCGTTGCGGTGCACCGTCTGTCGGCCATAGACGAGAATCGTGCGCTCGCGCGGTCGCGGCGACAGTAGGCGCGCGATCTCGGCATTGAGTTCGTAAGGCAGACAGAAAGCCTGGCGGAAGGCGTATTTCGCGGTCATGACCGCGTAGAGCTCTTCGGAATTGATGACCGCGATGATGTTCTCGCCATTGCGATAGGTCGCCTCGGCAAGCGCGTATTTCGAACTCCAGCCGTAGAAATGCGGCTCGTCGTCCTGGATCAGGTACGCAAACGGACGCGCCCCGCCGAAGATGCGCGCGCGCTCCATTTCGACGTTGCGGATGAGGCGAGCCGTCCACCACGCGCTTGCGACGAAAACGTCGCGCGCGCGCAAATCGAGCCGCCCGACGCCGCGCTCGCTGGCGTCGACAAGGGCGCGCGCGACGAGATCGTGGCTCGCGGCGAATGCGGTCGGCGCATAATCCGGCAGGGTCGCGTAGCCCGCGGGCTCGATTTCCGCATCGGTGACGATTACGCGGCGGTCGAAGCCTTCGCCGAGCGCGTCCGCCCATTCGCCAAGGAGCCGCAGCGCCGTGGCGACGCCGCCGAAAGTCTGGAGCGGATTGACGGACGGCACGAGCAGGTTGAGGCGCGGGCGCGGATTGCGCGAGGGATAGACGGCGAGGAGCCGCGTCTCCTTCTGCTGGCGCGCATAGGGCGGCGTTTCCGTATCCACGGCCGCAAGGCAGGGCTGGAAGACCTTCAGCCGGCTCTCGGCGATATCCTGCGGCTGGGCCACCGGCAGGACGGTCGCGTCCAGCGGATAGAGATCGCGGCGCACGATTTTCATCCATTCGAAGCCGCGCGCCTCGGCCGCCATCAGCACGATACGCTCGATGGCGTGCGCAAGAGTGCCGTCGACCTGACCGCTTTCGTCGGGAAAATCCTCGAAGCGCAGGCCGAGATCGAGCAGCCCGCGGATCGCCGCCGAGCGCCCCCAGAACATCGACCCCGAAGGAAACTCGAGCGTGTGGTTCTTGTCGATCTCCACGCCGAGGCGGCGCATCAGGCCGCGGGCGATCTCGTAATCGTAGCCCCAGTTCAGAATGCCGCGGATCTCGAAGAGATGCTGCGGAAAGACGACTCCCACTTTCGGGTCGTCGAAAAGGGCGAGCGCCGCGCGCGCGATCTCGGGAGAACCGACGAGGTTGTCGAGCAGATAGTCGAGCCAGCGGGCGAGCGGCGCGCCGCCGTGCGGCGACTTCTTGGTATGCAGATGGATGAAGAGATCGTAACGGTCGTAAACGTCGAGGAAACCGACGAATTTCGCCGCTATGTCGCGCCCGCGGTTGGGCACGATCCGCGTCTCGACGGAGCCCTTGCTCCAGCCCGCCGCAAGCCGCTCGATCTCTTGCCTTTTGGCCGGCGTATCTGTGGAGACGAAGAGATCGACGCCTAGCGGGATGTTGCCGAGGCGCGCGAGGATGGCCGGCAGCGTTTCGGGATAAAAAGCGTGGACGACCGCCGCGATCGGTCCCGCCGCCGTCGGTTGCGGCGAATATGCGAAGGGGACTTCCAGGGCGAAATCGCAGTCGTTGACCGGGCGGCGCGCCGGCACGACGCCGTCCGGCTTGGTCAGTTCATAGGTGTAGTGATGCCGGATCGCCGACGCGCGCGCGGCCGCGTTCACCGGATTGCGGCTTCGACCGAGCGGAGGATCGTATTCGGCGGCAATCTGCCGCAGCACCGCCCCGATCGTCGCGCGCAGTCCCTGACCGCGCAATACGGCGGGCCCGTCGCGCAGGATGTGGCGCGGCGCGAGAAAAACGCCGACCGGCTGGTCGACCAGCTTGGCGGCCTCGCGCATGGCTGCGCCATAGAGCGCGCCAGCCCCGCGCTCGGTCAGGATGACATAGCCGTTGCGCAGATGCCGGCGCACCGCCTGGAGCGTCGTCTCCGTCTTGCCCGCAGTCATCGGGTCGTCTGCGCCTCGCTCGTCCTTGGCCCCTCGGGCCGCCACTTGTCCGCCCGATTGCCCTATTACCGACCGCTCCGGCGCCGCCGGGGCGGGCATTGCCTCGCGGCGCGGCCATGGGCTAAGCGAGTTCCATGATCCAAATGGACCGGGTCTTCAAGTATTATCGAACCTACGGCCAGACCAAGGTCGTACTCGACCATGTCAGCATCGATTTCCTCGCGGGCTCCAACTACGGAATCCTCGGGGTGAACGGCGCAGGAAAGTCGACGATGATGCGCCTCCTGGCAGGGTCCGAGCTGCCGAACAGCGGTCGCGTGCGTCGCAATGTGCGCGTCTCCTGGCCGCTCGGCTTTACCGGCGGCCTCAGTCCCGCGCTGACCGGTCGCGAGAATGTGCAGTTCTTCGCCCGCGTCTATGGCCAGGATACCCGACGAACCTTCGAATTCGTCGACGATTTTGCCGAAATCGGCGCCTATATAGACGCGCCGGTGAAGACCTATTCGTCCGGCATGGTCGCGCGGCTCGCCTTCGGACTGTCGATGGCCATCGATTTCGACTGCTACCTGATCGACGAGGTCATCGCGGTGGGAGACGCCCGTTTCAGCATGCGCTGCAAGAACGAATTCGCCAAGCGCCGCAAGAATTCCGACATCATCATGATCTCGCATTCGATGGCGACCATTCAGGAGTATTGCAATCGCGGCCTTGTTCTGGCCGGCGGCCGTGCGTACATATTCCACGAAGTCAGCGAAGCCATCGAACTCTACAAGAAGATGAATGCCTGAGGCGCGATCATACTGGCGGGGACCGCGCCTGTGAGCGTGAAGACCGCCGACGAGCGAATGCCGGCGACGCTGCCGCTCAGCGAGGAGCAGGCGCTGGCGCAGCGGCAGGCGATTTCGCGCGCGCTGCGCCGCGCCGCGCGGACCGCGCGAACGCCTGCAAGCATCATTTCCGGCGGCTACGGGCAGGCGCGCGGGGGAGCCCGCGCGTTCAGGCTCGGTCTCATCGCGAGCTTCGTCCTCGTGGTCGCCGTCCCGTTTCTCGTTGAAAGCGCCTACTGGGGTCTCATCGCCAGCAAGCAATATGCGACGGAATTGCGATTCGCCGTGCGTAGCGTCGAAAGCGGCGGCACGCCCTCGGCGGCGACGGCGATGACCAGCATGCCGCTTGGGACGATGGGAGGGGGCGCGGCGTCGCAGGATACGCAGATCGCGGCCAATTACATTCTCAGCAAGGGCATGATCGCCGCGCTCGAGAAGTCGGTGGGGCTCCGGCAGATGTACGCCCGATCGGAGGCCGACTATTTCTCGCGCTTCGACCCCTCCGACCCGGTGGAGGAGCTCGAGGAATATTGGCGCAAGCGCGTGAAGGTCGAGACCGACAATACGTCCGGCATCGTGTCCGTCATCGTGCGCGCCTTCACGCCGCAGGACTCCACCAGGATATCCGCCAAAATCCTCGAGCTGACAGAAGAGCTCGTGAACGACATGTCGACGCGCAGCCGGCGCGACAAGCTCGAGCTTGCCAAGCGCGAGCTCGACCGCACCGAGGACGCCCTGCGCCAGAGCACCGCGGCCATGCGCGACGTCCGCGAGGCGCAAGGCGTGCTGGACACCAAGGCGTCGGCCGAAGCCCTCAACAAGGTGATCGGGACGCTGCGTCTGGGTATGTCGCATGCGCAGCAGGATCTGGCGGCGCTGGGCGACACGGCCACGGATTCGCCGACGGCGCGCGTTCTGCGCGCGCGGATCGCGACGCTCAAATCGCAGATCGACGATTATTCGGAGCAGATCGCCAGCAGCAAGGAGACCGGCGCCGGACCGAGCCTGGCGCAGCGCGAGGATCCGCTGTATCGCGCGCAGGTCGAACTCGACATCGCCCGGCAGCAATATGCGGAGGCGTCCGGCGTCTTCCAGCGCGCGCGCGCCGATCTCGACACGCAGCACACCTACGTCGTGTCGATCCTCAGGCCGACGCTCGCGGAAACGTCGACCTATCCGCGGCGGTGGTGGGAATGGAGCATCGTGGTCGCGCCGCTCGCGCTCGGCTGGGGCCTGCTCGCCGCGCTTGCTTTCCTCGTCCGCGACAATATGGCTAAGTAGCGCCCCGCTCAGGCGGAGGCGCGCGGGATCGGGCCTGAATGTTCTTCAACGTCGACAGCGACAGGGGCGCGGTCATCCACGGCTGGTTCGCCGCGGACAATCCGGCGGTCTCGGCGCGTCTTGCGATCCGCGCGCCCGGTCGCGAGGAAGTGACCGTCGAAGCCAACCTGCAGCGCGACGACGTGCGCGATCTCGGCCTTCACGGCACCGGCCGCGTCGGGTTCCGTATCGACAAGTCCATCGTTCCCGATCTCGACGAGCTCGTGGACGTCGAAATCCTGGAAGCGGAGTCGGGCCTGCCGATCTACCGGCGTCTGCAGCCCGGCCGCCATATCGAGAAGAAGCTGATCCTGTTCGACGCCTCGCTGATGCCGCAGCGGCGCATCCACGACCAGATCCGGGACAATTTCGCGCTGACCTATTTTTCCGTCGAGCGCTATTCGCTGGAAACGAGCATCGTTCTGATCAGCAACCATCACGCGACGTCGCTCGTCGTGACGGGCCGCTCGAGCTACAACCGGTACGCGGCCCATCTCGACAATGCGGGCTTCATCAAGGCCGCGCTCCTGCGCGAGCCCTACGAGGAACTCGCCGAGCGGCTCTTGTTCCTCAACCTCCTGTCGCGTTCGCCGTCCGCGCATCTGGCGACCAGCTTTCTGACCGGCCTCCAGCCGCTGCTCGATTTCGCCCGCGACCTGCCGCTGACGGACACCAAGGCGATGGTCTCGCATTTCCGGCAGGTCGACGCGGAGCAGAAGCGCGCCATCGCAAGCCCGATGGTGCGTATGCTCGGTTGCGACGTCGGCGACGAACCGGAGCGCCGGCATGTTTCGGTGGCGCTCGACAATCTGGCGGGCATGGATGTCGTCGGCTGCCGCGAACGCTACAGCGTTTTCCGCAATCTTCTGTGGCGAACGCTCGGCGCGGATGTCCTGGGCGAAGAAACCCCGACCGCCTTCGCCTCCGTCGCAGCTCTCGCCAAGGACCTGAAGCGTATCGGCGTGCTGGGCGACCTGCTGGAACACGACGCGGAGCTCTACAAACTCGCCCGCGAAGCGATCGACGCCGGCCTTTCCGGAGACGCCGAAGTCTCCCTGCGCGACACTCAGGCGACGTGATCGCCGATCGCCGCGGCGATCAGGGCGAGAATGGCCCAGGCGATGCCGAGCGAAGCAAACAGCAGGAGCGTTTTCGCAAATATGCGCGGCCCGGCCGCTTCCTGCGGCGGGACCGGCGCAACGACCACGCCGACATAGATCTGCTGGCGATCCATGTCCTGCCGCGCTTCCTGATAGGCGTTCTTGGAGATCGAGTAGATCAGCAGGGCGAATTGCTCCTCGAGCTGCAGCCGCTCGTAGGCGCCCATTTGCGCGGCCACCGCCCGCTCGTTCTCGGGGTCGGTCAGCAATTTCCTGAGCTCCGCGATCTGACGCTCGATCGCCTCGAGCCGCGAGCGCTCGATCCGGCGCGTCGGCGAATCCGGGTTGATGACTCCCTTGAGCGTCGCCATGGAATTTTCGATTTCGAGCTTGTCGGACGTAAGCTTGCCGATCTGCTCGTTGAGCGTTTTGGCGCGCGCCGTCGGGTCGATCAGGACATTCTCCTGCCGGAAAACCGTTACGGCCGCGCGCGCGCGGGAGAGCGCCTCGGCGGCAACCGAGACTTCCTTGTCCAGCCGCGCCAGCTTGTCGCGCCGGCTGCGCAATGTGATCTCGTTCACCAGCTTTTCGCACTGGGCGATCACGTCCTGCGAAATCCTGGCCGCGTCCTGCGGCGTGAAGGCGGCGACCTTCATGGTCAGGATGCCCGAGACGATATCGACGCTCGCGGCGACCTGCTTGAGCCAATAGGAAAGCGCATCCTCGAGGGACGGATCGCGTTCTATCCGCGAAAAGAAATCGACGCCGGCCGGCGCATATTTCTCCTCGAGATATTTCGCGCCGCCCAGATCGACGAGCAGCGGCTTGCTCTTGATGTAATTGAGCACGACGAAGGAATTCTGAACTGCAAGGCTCATGCCGGCGTTCGATGGCGCGTCGCGCTTCTTTTCGTTCGCCTCGCGCACCACCATGCGCGTCTCGGCCACGTAATATCTGGACTGCCAGAGCGCGCTGTAGAGGAAATAGACGAGCGTCGGCAGGAACACCAAAAGCATGAAGCCGGCGCGCGCCATGCCGCCGCCGCGCGCCGCCGCGACCGGCGTCAGCGTCTCGACGCCCGCGCGCAACAAGGCCGGCGCTTGCGCCGCGCCCAGCCTGGCGAGCTGGCCGGCCCTGCGCACCAGATCGGCGCCGACATGCTGGTTCAAGCCGTTCCTCACAATCCCTGCGCCGCGTTTCTACCGTGGCGCGCGCGGCGCGTCTAATGGCGCGCAAATCTCTTGACCTCGCCTTCGCCGCCGCTACGGTCGCCCCAATGGAAAATCCGGCTTCGTCGTCCGCGATCGCGCTCGAATGTTATTATGCCTACGGCTACCGGGGCCGCGCCATGATGGCGGTCCGCGCCCCCTTCGCCATGAGCGGCGACGCGCCGGAACTGGTCGGCCAGACGGTCTCCATCGGCGGCGCGCCCTACCGGGTCGTCGGCGTCTGGCGGCAAATTTCCGGGCCGATCGCCAAGGGCGAGCCGATCGGCGTGGAAGTGTCCGTCGCCGCATCGGCCCGGCGGCCTGAAGCGTGACCGCGTCCGACAATACGGGCGTGGCGAGTTTCGTCGGCCTGGGACACAGCCATATCGTCGCCCTCGCCAAGGGCGCCTACGCGCTCGAGGCGAAGAGGACGGAGATCGCCGGACGCGCGGTCTGCGGGCGCTTCCGCTATCTCTACGACGAAGCCTACATGCCGCCCTTCGCGGACGCCGCGGGAACGGCGCTTAATCCGGCGATCGAAGCGGCGATCGCCGAGGGCGCCCCGCAATTCATCCTGCTATCGATGGGCGGCAACGAGCACAACATCGTGTCCATGCGGCAGCCCACGCCGCGCTTCGATTTCATTCTCTCCGGCGCGCCGGACGCGCCGCTCGATCCCACGGCCGAGATCATACCCGAAGCCGCCGTTCGCGAGACCTTGCGCGACTACATGGCCGAAAGCATGCGCGTGCTGCGGGCGATCCGCGCGGCGAGCCCCCTGCCGATGATTCTCGTCGAACCGCCGCCGCCGCTGCCGCGCGCGCAGGTGCTGGCCTATCCCAAGGAATTCTTCCGCTCGCAGTTCGACCAGCGCGGCATGTCGTCGGACGCCTTGCGGCGCAAGGTCTGGCGGGTGCAGATAGAGATGATGCGCCAGGCCAGCGACGACCTCGCAATTCCCTATATCGAGACGCCCGCAGAAGCGTTCGGCGCCGACGGCCTGCTGGCGCCCTGGGCCTGCGGCCAGGACGCCTCCCACGCCAACGAGGCCTACGGCGAGATCGTGATCGCCGCCGCCGTGCGCCGCATGGCGGCGCGCATGGCAGGGGCCGCCTGATGGCCCGCCATCCCTATGCCGACCTGCCGGACGCCGCCTACTGGCGGCGCGCCGTCGGAAACATCGCGCCGGAGGCGATCGACCCGGTGGCGGCCGCGCCCTTCCAGATCGGCGCGCGGACGAAAGTCGCCGCCGCGGGCTCCTGCTTCGCGCAGCATATCGGGCGCTATCTCAAGGCCGCCGGCTGCGCCTATCTGGTGACGGAGAACGCGCATCCCGTGATGACCGAGGCCGCGGGCGCCGCGCTGAACTACGGGCTCTATACGGCGCGCACGGGCAATATCTACACGGCGCGCCAGCTCCTCCAGCTCATGGAGCGCGCCTATGGACGCTTCCAGCCGAAGGAGGACCTGTGGGAAGAGAGCGGCGGCGTTCTCCTCGATCCGTTCCGTCCGACGATCCAGCCAGGCGGCTTCAATTCCCGCCGCGAATTCGACATCGACCGTGTCAGGCACTTCGCAGCCGTGCGCGAAGCCTTCGAAACGCTCGACGTTCTGGTCTTCACGCTCGGACTGACCGAAGCCTGGCGCGCGCGCCGCGACGGCGCCGTCTTCCCCGTCTGTCCGGGGGTCAGCGGCGGACGGTTCTCGGCCGAGGCGCATGAATTCGTGAATTTCGGCGTTGCGGACGTCGCCGGGGATCTCGCCGCCTTCGTGAAGGCGCTGCGGGCGGTCAACCCGGCGGCGAAGCTCATTCTCACCGTGTCGCCCGTGCCGCTCGTCGCCACCGCCGAGCCCCGGCACGTCCTGACCTCGACCGTCTATTCCAAATCGGTTCTGCGGGTGGCGGCCGAAATGACCGTCAAGGCCTTCGACGACATCGTCTATTTCCCCTCGTACGAAATCGTGGCGAGCGGCTTTGCGGGCGATTATTTCGCCGCCGACCGGCGCTCCGTGACAGAGGCCGGCGTCGCCCATGTCATGCGGGTCTTCGCCGATCATTATCTCAAAGGCGCCTCGGGCGGCGGCGTCTTCGCCGACATCGTGCGCAAGGCGGCGCGTTCCGTGACCGGCGCGGTCGGGGCGGAGGCGCGCGCGGCCGGACTCGAGGCGGCCTTCTCCGTCATGTGCGACGAGGAAGCGCTCGATCCCGCCTTTCTCTCCGGCCCGCGAGCGCCGGGCGCGGCATGACGCGCGTCGTCTACGACCTGTCGCGCCTCTCGACCCGGGTCCTGAACGCCACGCCCAACGGCATCGACTGGATCGACCGGCTGCTGGCCGATCATTTTCTCGAAAGCCGCAGCGCCGACACCTGGCCGCTACTCTTCGGCCCCTTTGGCCCGCGGCTGTTCGCGCCGGGCCTTCTGCCGAACCCGACCGCCGCGCTCGAGCGTCAATGGGACGCGCCGGCGATCATTCCGGATGCGCTGGTCGAGGCCCTCCAGCGGCCCGTCTCGGTCGGACAAGCCGGCCGCCGCCTCGATCTGGCGGCGCGCGGGCGGCCGCGCCGAATCGCGGCGGCGCTCGGCGATTATGGGCTGAAGCTGGGCGCCGACCCCCGAACCGAAGCCCCGGAAGGCGCCGTATACCTGAACGCCACGCATTATCCCCTGGAATCGGCCCGGCACGTCGCCTGGCTCGACGCGCGGCCGGATGTGAAGCCGGTCTTCTTCATCCACGACCTGCTGCCGGTCGCGACGCCCGAAACTTTCTGGCGCGGCGAGCCGGAGCGGCACGCGCGCCGCCTCGCCCTGCTCGCCCGGCGCGGCGCGGGCGCCGTGGTCACCAGCGGCGCGGTCGCGGCCGATCTTGCCGCGTATATGCGGAAACAGGGCCGATTCGACCTGCCGATCCTCCAGGCCCACCCGCCGGTCGCCCCTGTTTTCCGCGCGCCCTGCCGGCCCGACCCGCGCCTCGCCAACATCGCCTATTTCGTCGCGTGCGGCACAATCGAGCCACGCAAGAACCACTTGCTGCTGGCCGAGGTCTGGCGCCGGCTCGTCGCCCGGCATGGCCCCGCGGCGCCCAGACTTGTCGTGGTCGGCAAGCGCGGCTGGAAGAGCGACGAGATCGTCGCCGCGCTGGCCGACCCGGCGCTGGGCGGCGCGATCGTCGAGGTCGGCGGGCTGTCGAACGGCGGCTGGCGGGCCCTGCTGGCCGGCGCCGCCGCCCTGCTCGCGCCCTCGTTCGCCGAAGGGTTCGGCCTGCCGCTCGCCGAAGCCCTCGCGGCGGGAACGCCGGCCCTGTGCTCGGACATTCCGGCATTCAGGGAGATCGGCTGCGAGGCGGTCGATTATCTCGACCCGCGCCGGGCTACGGACTGGGCCGCGCGAATCGCCGAGCTTCCCGAACGCGACGGCGAGGCGCGCGCGCGGGCCGTCGGGCTCCACAAACATGTGGCGCCGGAAGCGTGGCTCCCCGAATTGGACGGCTTTTTGAGCGAAATCGCGGCTAACAAGCATTAACCACATCCGGCGCCCTCAATATCAATCGGGGCGCTGCTCCAGTATCCTTAACGCGGGTCGATTGACCCCGGCGCGCCGACGCGGCAAAAGGCGCCGGCGTAGGGGCGTCGCTTTAGGGATTTTCAAGGATTTCATGGGTCGGGTTCTGACGATAGGTTTTGTGCTTGGGCTTGGCCTTGCGGGTGCGGGGTGCGGGTTCTTTCCGGCGCAGGGGCCTTCGGCGGGCGACGTCGTCCAGCAGTCGGCCGATTTCGAGGGCGGCCCGCGCTATCTGGTCGCCGACCTGACGCCGGCCTCGGTCGCCGTGCTCA
>WBZM01002473.1_pt1 | contig 15633 bp, 16 predicted proteins | sample 5204271 | NCBI WGS metagenome assembly WBZM01 (sample SAMN12344346, study PRJNA552823) | activated sludge metagenome | biome: Activated sludge suspended growth; feature: Nitrification reactor; material: Wastewater; isolation source: activated sludge from nitrification reactor of wastewater...
TTCGCGCTCTATGCTGCCGCCGGTTCGGCGGTGCTTATGGACATCATCCGCTCGCTCTGGCTGAAGGCAGGTCCGGTTCTCAATCTCGACCTGCGCGCCAACAAGGACCGCATCGCCACGTCGCGCGCTGTAGAATTTCACGGCGCAGCGCTCGCTGCCGTGATAGCGCGAAAGCCCGGCGCCGCTCGCGACGCCATTGCCGAAGATATTGCGACAGCCGCCGATTTCATTCTCGCGCATGGCCGGCTCATCGAAAGCTAGCGCTCTCTCTTCACTTCGGAGACATGATGGACCTCGCAATCGCCAACCTTCGCGTCCTCGTCACGGCCGGCGCCAATGGCATCGGATTAGAGATCGCGCGCAGTTTCGTGCAAGAAGGCGCGCAGGTGCATGTCTGTGACATCGACCGCGAGGCCCTTGGTCGGCTGGCGCAGAGCGATCCGAAGCTCACATGGTCTGTCTGCGACGTCGCAGATCGCGCCAGCGTCGCGCGCCTGTTTGAGGAAGCGCTCCAAGCGCTCGGCGGGCTCGATGTACTCGTCAACAATGCCGGCGTCGCTGGCCCCACGGGCCGCGCCGAAGAGATCAACCCGGAGGATTGGGACCGCTGCATCACGACGTGCCTGACAAGCCAGTTTAATTGCGCACGGCTCGCCATCCCGCACCTGCGGCAAAGTCCCAATGCCTCGATCGTCAATCTGTCCTCGGCCGCAGGCAAGTTCGGATTCGCGTTGCGGACGCCCTATTCCGCCGCCAAATGGGGCGTGATCGGCTTCACCAAGTCGCTGTCGATCGAACTCGGTCCGGACAATATTCGCGTCAATGCGATCCTGCCGGGTCTGGTGGCCGGCGACCGCCAACGTCGTGTGCTGGAGGCCAAGGCGCAACAGCGCGGGATTTCCTTCCGCGAGATGGAGGAGACTGCCTTCTCCTTCACCTCAATCAAGGAATACGTCACGCCGCAGCAAATCGCCGACCAAATTGTCTTCATGGCGAGCCCACGGGGCCGCACGATCTCCGGCCAGGCGATCGCGATCTGTGGCGATACGCGAATGCTCGGCTGACGTTGCCAAAGCCGGCAACCGTTGCTGAACGTCCGCTGGCAGCTTGCGGTCCCGTGGCGGCTAATGGCGCAAGGCGGTCGGCGCGTCGGGCGTGTTCAATATCTTATTATCGGCGCTCGCATCCAGCATGGCTACAGCGCCGCGCTGGGCGTTCAACCGGCTTCGCGCGTGACAGCGAGAGCCGCGCGGCGAATTGCTGGCGCCGCGACGATCACGATCGGCGCCATCACTAGCCACGAAATGAGCCAGCTGCGCAGCCACGTCGCGATGAAAGCGTCGGCCGCAGTTGCAGACAGGCTGGCGATGAGTGTAGCGACACCCGACGTCAGCCCGGACTGCAGGATGGCGAATACGAAATGGCTGTAGCTTCGCCTATTTGTCACGGCGCGTTGTCTCACGGCGTACGGGCGTCGACCTGCGCCCCACCAGGCGTCGATCACTCTTCCTTGAAGCCGTATTCCGGCGTGCCTTGCGTCGCGCCGTAATACTTGTACGGCAGGAACTTGCCGGACATGGTGATTTTGACGCGATCGCCCTTTGGGTTCGGCAGGCGCTCCATCTGCATGTCAAAGTCGATCGCCGACATGATGCCGTCGCCGTATTCCTCCTCGATCAACGCCTTCCATGCCGGGCCATTGACCATGACCAGTTCGTAGAAGCGATAGATCAGCGGATCGGTCGGCGGCATGGGCGTGCCCTGGCCGCGATAGGGCACTTCGTTGAGCATGCGCTCTTCCGTCGCGCTCAGGCCGAACAGTTCGGCCGCCTTCTTGGCGAGCGGCTTGACCAGCTTCATCTGACCGAGCAGGGCGCCGACAAGCAGCACGTCGGACATGCCGCCGATCTCGCCGCAGATATATTTCCAGCTCCAGCCCTTGTCGCGCTTGATGTCGAGAATCTTCTCGGTGAGTTGCTCGCGTTTCATCTTCTTCTCCTGTTTCACACGGACTTCAGGCGGCGCGCCGGCTGCTCGACGTCGGCCTCGGCGAGCGCGACGGGATCGACCACCGGCGGATGGCGCCGATCGTAGCCGGCAGGCGCGGCGTCGCGAAATGTGCGCGAGCGTTCGACAAGGAAGTCGATCAGGTGATTGCGCACGGGATAGAAGGACGGGTGCTTGTGCAGGTCGAGGCGTTTGCGGTCGCGTGGCAGCGGATTGCGCACGATCTCGGCGATAACGGCCTGCGGTCCGTTCGTCATCAGGACGATCTTGTCAGCGAGGAAGATCGCCTCGTCGACGTCGTGCGTGATCATGAAGGCCGTCTGTCCGGTCTCGACGCAGATCCTGCGCACCTCGTCCTGCAACGTGCCGCGCGTCAAAGCGTCGAGCGCGGAGAAGGGCTCGTCCATCAGCAGGATCTTCGGCTCGATCGAGAGGGCCCTGGCGATGCCGACGCGCTGCTTCATGCCGCCCGACAGTTCCGACGGCTTCTTGGCTTCGGCGCCGGAGAGACCGACCAGCGCGATGAACTTGCGCGCATGATCGGCGATCCCGGCGCGGCTCCAGTCTGGCCAGCGGGAGGCCACGGCATACGAGACGTTGCCGAGGACCGTGCGCCACGGCAGCAGCGCATGGCTCTGGAACACGACCGCGCGATCGAGCGACGGTCCGTCGATCGCCTTGCCGTCGACGATCACGACGCCGTCATCGGGCTTGTCGAGCCCTGCAAGAATGTTGAGAACCGTCGTCTTGCCGCAACCGGAGTGACCGACGATGCAGACGAATTCGCCGCGCTCGACGGAAAGCCAGAGATCCTCGAACACCGTCGTCCGGCCGCCGCCGGCGGCGGGATAACGACGCGCGATCGACTCGAAGGAGATGAAGCGGTCGGTCACGTGCGATCACTCCGGGTAGGCGGCTGCGCGCCCGGCGCGCGCCAGCAACTGGTCGAGCGCCATGCCGACGACGCCGATCATCAGGATTGCGACGATCACGTTGGAGATCGAGAGGTTGTTCCACTCGTTCCAGACGAAGTAGCCGATGCCCGTGCCGCCGACGAGCATTTCCGCGGCGACGATCACGAGCCAGGCGATGCCGATGGAAATCCGCATTCCCGTAACGATGGTCGGCGCGGCGGCAGGCAGGATCACGGTCAACGCACGGCGCAGCGGCCCGACCTCGAGCGTGCGCGCAACGTTGATCCACTCCTTGCGCACGCTCGCCACGCCGAAGGCGGTGTTGATCAGCATCGGCCAGATCGAGCAGATGAAGATCACGAAAATCGCAGACTTGCCCGAATCCTTGATCGTGTAGAGTGCGAGCGGCATCCACGCCAGAGGCGACACGGGCTTGAGAATCTGGATGAACGGATCGAAAGCGCGAGACAGAAGGGGCGACATGCCGATCAGGAACCCGAGCGGTATGGCGACGATGACCGCGAGCAGATAGCCGGCCCCGACGCGGCCTAGCGAATAGAGCACCTGCAGGCCGATGCCCTTGTCGTTCGGTCCGCGATCGTAGAACGGATGACTGAGGTGCTCGGCCAGCTTCGCGCCGATGTCGAGCGGGCCGGGCATGGCGGACTTGCCGTGCGTCGCGGTGATCCCCATCAGTCTCGCATATTCCGGATCCATCGCCTGCACAGGGCCTGAGCCCTGCGTGGCGATCTGCCAGACCGCGATCAGGAGAACGAGGATGAGAAGCGACAGCACGGAGCTGCGCAAGGCGTCCGCCATATCAAGTCCTCTTGATCGCGAAGCTAGCGACATAGGCGTCAGGTTTCGATGGATCGAACGCCTTGCCCATCACGGCAATCGTCTTCGTTCCCGCCGGCGGAACGAGGCCTGCGTCCTTCATCGCTCTGGCCGCGTCGCTGACGAGGAATACGTCGCTCGCGATCTTCTTGTAGTCGACATCGCCCTTTATCTGGCCCCAGCGCTTCATCTGCGTCAGCATCCAGATGGCGAAGCCCTCCCACGGGAAGGGATCGAAGGTAACGCGATCGGGATCCTTCTTCACGCCGCCGAGCCCATCGGCGTAGGTTCCGGTCAGAACCTGTTCGAGCACGGTCACCGGCGCGTTCAGATAGTTTGCCGGCGCGATTGCCTCGGCGATCTGCTTGCGGTTCTCCGCCTTCGAGGCGAAGGCTGTCGCCTCGACGATGGCGCGCAGCAGCGCCGCGTAGGAATTCGGCGACTGCGTGATGAATTCCTTGCTCGCCGCAAACGCGCAGCACGGGTGTCCGTTCCAGATTTCCTTCGACAGGATGTGGATGAAGCCGACGCCGTCGTATACAGCGCGCTGCACGATGTTGTCGGGCGCGAGAAACCCGTCGATGTTGTCGGCGCGAAGATTTGCCACCATCTCCGGGGGCGGAACCGAACGGATCTGCACATCCTGATCGGGATCGATGCCGTTCTCCGCGAGGAAATAGCGCAGCAGGTAATTATGCATCGAATAGTCGAAGGGCACTGCGAGCTTGAAGCCCTTCCAGTCCTTCGGGTCGCGCTTCTCCTTGTGCTTCATCGACAGGCAGATCGCCTGGCCGTTGACGTTTTCGATCGCGGGCGTGACGAAAGGCGTCGCCGTCGACCCGAGGCCCATCGAGATCGCAAGGGGCATCGGCGACAGCATGTGCGCCGCGTCGTATTCCTTGTTGATTGTCTTGTCGCGCACGACCGCCCAGCCGGCCGTCTTCACGACTTCGACGTCGAGGCCCTGTTTCGCGTAGAAGCCCATCGGCGATGCCATGATGATTGGCGTCGCACAGGTGATCGGAATGAAGCCGACCTTGAGCGCCTTCTTCTCCAGCGGCGCGCCCTGCGCGAAGGCTTCCGTCGCGGCGCCGATCGGGAATGCCGACGCGAGGGCCGCCGACGCCGTCGTCGAGCCCACGGCGCTCAGGAAAGCGCGCCGCGACGCGTCCTCGGGAAAGATCGCGCGCATGACAGCGGATTCGACGACCCGGCGATAAATGCCTTCGTCGGCGGGCTCGACGGCCTCGGCGCGGCGGTGCTCGGCCTCGCTCGCGTGCGCGCCGCAGGAGCATCCACGCAGACGTTTCCTGCTGTCGAAGGGATTTCTGAAAATCGACATCGTCTACTCCGTCGTTCCTGCGCGCGGGGCGCGCGGTCGCTGATGAACATTGCAACACAGGCGCCAGAAAACCCGGTCGCACGCGTAAGGCGGGCGCCGGTTCTTCATGCAGACGCCGCGCGTTCGAGCGCCGCTTGCACAAATTCGAGGCGATCCTGTCCGAAGAACAATTCGTCGCCGATGCGGTAGGTGGGCGAACCGAAGACGCCGGCGGCGATTGCGTCCTGCGTGTTGGATTCGTAGGAAGCCGCCGCTTCGTCGCCGTCGGCGCGGAGAAGCGTCGCCTTCGCATCGACGCCCGCCTCCGTCAGCAGTCCGGCGAGAACGTCGCGGTCCGCGATATCGAGATCGCGCGCCCAGACGGCGCCGAGCACGGCGCCGACGAAGGCGTCGACCGGACCGCCGGCCATGTCGAGCGCAATGATCGCACGCGCCGCGAGCTCGCCGTCCGTCGGCCAATGCTTCGGCTGTACGTTGAGTGACAGAGCGCGTTGTGTCGCCCAAAGGCGCATGTCGCGGCGCCGCCAGGCGCGGCGCGCGTCCGACTGCCTGACGGGCGGCGTCGAGCCGCCCGCTGCAAAGACCCGTGCAATGTCGACCGGACGCTGGCGCACGATCGCGCCATTCTTGCGCGCGGCCAGCAGCAGCGCCACGTGGCCGAGATAAGCGTAGCCCGAGACCGGCGCGAAGAAATGCTCGATCCCGAGCCGCATATCACGCCGCCTTCGAGGCGAGGACGGGAAGTCCCTGCTCGATCGGCAGGGAGAGATCCCGCGACCATTCGTTCCAGGAGCCGAAGTACATGCGCACGTCCTTGACGCCCGCGTTCCTCAGCGCAACGAACGTGTTCGAGGCGCGCGCCCCCTTGAAGCAATAGAGGTAGACGGTCGTGGCCGGCGATATCCCGACAGTCGCGCATTCAGCCAGAATCTCGTCCTTCGACTTGAAGCGCGGACCATCGGCGGTCGGCTTCATCATGCGATACCATTCGAGCCAGACCGCGCCGGGAATACGGCCCTTGCGCGGACAGAAGTCCTTTCCGTAGGGCGAGGAACTGTCGCCGATCCACTCGTCGACGTCGCGCACGTCGAGGATCACGATGCCGGGTTTTCCGATCGCCGCGAGCATGGTCTTGGCGTCGATCAGAATGTCGCCGGCTTTTGCATCGATCGCAAAGCCGCCCGCTTTCGGCGCGGTCGCCTCCGTCGAGACTGGCAGGCCGGCTGCTTTCCAGGCGTCGAGGCCACCGTGGAGGATCTGCGCCTTGGGATAGCCGAGAAAGCTCAGGATATAGTGGCCGCGGCACGACTGGCCGAAGCCGGAGCTCATCGACTGCTCGTAGACGACGGCCGTTTCCGCGCCAGTGAGACCTGCCTTCGCGAAGGCGTCGGCGAACTTCTGCTTGAGTTCGCTCATCCCGTCCGGCGTCGACGTCGCGAGATAGGTGAATATCTCGTGCACATTGACTGCGCCGGGAATGTGCCCCGCCGCATAGGCCTCCGGCGCCCGCGTGTCGATCACGACCGTCGGGTTCGTCTTCATGAAAGTCGCGAGATCTGCGGCCGCAACCAGTACATCCGTCATGACGAACTCCGTTGTTGATGAACCGGCCGGCCGCGATGCGGCCGGCATCCGACGAGCAGTCGGATTCAGGCCGCGAGTTCCGAGATCATCTTGCGCAGATGCTTGGTCGCGGGCGTCACGATGGCGATGAAGTAGGCTTCGCGCAGTCGTCGCTGCGCGACGCCGTGCGTGACGTATCCCCGCGCGCCGCAATGCAACTGCGCCCAGTGCGCGGCTTCGACCGCAAGCTCCCCGCCCTTCAGCCGCGCCTCGAGCGTGCGCTTGTAGAAGGCGTCCGAGCGGTCGTAAGGCGTTTTCGCCATCTCGAGGACATCCTTCACTATCGCCGTATACTCGGCCTCGATGTCTTCCGGCTGCTTCTCGAGATACTTGTTGATGTGCCCGAGCGGCCCCTGCGCCTGCTTCATCAGGTCGATGCAGTTCTTGATGATGCCGGCGGCCATCCCGCACTGGAGTAGCGTAAAGCCCGGGCGCATCCGCCGCAGGAACTCGTCCGCCGGATCGGCGAGGATGAAATCGTCGGGCACGAACGCGTCGCGAATCTGCACGCTGCAGGTCGCCGTGCCGCCCATCGCGACGAAATCGTGATCGAGCTTGATCTTCACGCCGTCCCAGTCTGCGGCGATGATCGCCATCACGCGCTTCGGCTTCTCCGCGTCTTCGATCGCAACGTCGAACAGCGAACCGAAATAGCCGCCCGGGATCAGGTTCGACACCCAGGGAAGCAGACCCTTGACGCGATATCCGCCCTCGACGCGTTCGCCCTTGAGCCGCATCGGCTCGATGCTCGACATCGCCTTCATCGGGTTCGACATGCCCGTGCCGCCGAGCGTTTCGCCGCGAACAATGCGCGGCAGGAGTTCGCGCTTCAGGTATTCGTTGTCGGACGAGGCGATGTACCAGCCGATCGTGTCCTGCTGCCACACGCAGAAGCCGGTCGAGAGGCATTCTTCCGACGCGCGGGCCATGGAGAGAATGGCGGTCGTCAGGTCGACCTTGCTGTTGTAGCCGCTCACATGCGTGCCGTAGGCGCCGGCCCTGGCGTAGGCGCGCACGACCTCTTCCGCGTAGACTTTTTCCTCGTCGATCTTGCGGACGAGCGGAACGAGCATGCTGGTCGTTATGTGCTCGAATTCCACCGGATCGTACGCGGCCATCGGCGTATGCGCGTTCATCTCGTCTCTCCCGAATGTCCGTGCGCCGCGCCCGCCGAAGCAAGGCGCGGCCGCCGTTCCGTCAGATGCTGACTTCCAGTGCGACAGGGCGCGTGAAAGTGTTGGCGACCGGAGACCACTTGGCGACGTGGTCGATGAGCTTCTGGATCTCGTCCGGCGAAACGCCGTCGCATTCCATGTCGACCTTCACGCGCACGTCGGTGAAGCCGACCGGCTTCTCACTGACGTCGCCAGTACCCCAGACCGCGGTGATGTTGAGGTCGCCTTCCAGCGCGAGTTCCAGCTTGCGCACGGTCCAGCCGCGGTGCACGGCGTTGGCGTGCAGGCCGACGGCCAGGCACGAGCCGAGCGCGGCGAGCGATGCTTCCGACGGGTTCGGCGCGGTGTCGTCGCCGAGCAGAGCCGGCGGTTCATCGACGATATAGGGAGGCAGGGAGCGAATGTAGTTGAGGTGGCGGAACTTGCCTTCCGCGACCGTCTTGCACTTCAGCGTCTTGATCGCCTGCGGATTGGCCTTGCCCGAGGCAATGAGGGTCTCGAGACCGGTCTTGTCGATCGGGGCGAGGCATCCTGTCGGCGCGAGGCAACCGGTAAGCACAACTTCTTCCTTGACGGCAGCCATGGCGTTCCTCCATTCGATAGGCATACGGACTGACCGGTCTGTCTATTGCATGGAGTGTGCCAAGGGCGGCTCGGAGGACGAAAATGGCCGGAGCATTGAAGAAGCAGCGCGAAATTCCCGGTCTCCACGCGGCGACGCTGGAGAGGCGGCGCCGCATGGAACGTCATTCTGCTCGCTTCGATAGAAGAACGTGCACAGCTCCGGGGCGCCTGCCATGAACGAAATGACCTGCCCGGCCGACGTCGGCGAACTCTCCGCGCTCAGCCCGCGTGAACGCCTGATCCGCGCCGCCACGCGCCTTTTTTGTGCGAACGGCATCGCCGCGACCGGGGTCGACGCCGTGTTGCGCGAAGCTGGCGTCGCGAAGATGACGCTCTACAAGGTTTTCGGCTCGAAGGACCGGCTGGTCGAAGTGGTGCTTGAGACGGAGGGCCGTCGCTGGCGCGACTGGTTCCTGCCTGCGCTCATGGACGGGCCGGAGGGTCCGCGCGAGAAACTCGACCGGATATTCCCGCTGTTGCGGCAATGGTTCGAGCGTGACGATTTCTACGGCTGCCCCTTCATCAACGCCGTCGGCGAGCACGACAAGAACGATCCCCGGCTGCGCGAACTGGCGTTGCGTCACAAGTCGGCGTTGCTGGCCACGGTCTCGCAACTCGCGACGGACGCGGGCGCGGACAACCCCGCCTCGCTGGCGCATCAGATCGGTTTGCTGATCGACGGCGCAATCGTCGCGGTCATGATCACGCGCGACCCGTCGCTCGCAGATGTCGCCGCAGATGCCTGTGGCGCGATCGTCGACAGAGCCTTGCGCACCGCCCACTAGCGGACTTTCCGAAGTCTTCAGCGGGCAGAAGCAGTCCACGACGGTCGCGCTATTTGGGGCCGCTCCCGACCCTAGCCGGAAGTTGAGAAGGACAGCTTTCGGGAGCTACGCCGCGCGAACGCAGTCAGGTAGTTCACGTACTCCATAGCGGACGCTAGGAAGGGCTGAGACGGGCAGAAAGCAGGCACTATGAACACTTGCCCGTTCTCGGCTCGCCTATTTTCCATCAACGCAAGCCTTCTTCCGAATTGGTTGCAGGTTAGGCTGTCCAGCGCCTCTTGAGCTAGGCGCGAATACGGGACGGGAAGAGTTCCGATCAGACCTCAGCCGCCGCACGAGATAACATTTTGCAGCGTCGGCGCGATTTGGAGCGTTCCTATTTTACTTTGCCATTTCCTGATGTGAGCGAAGCGATCTCTTCCTGATCCAGGCCTGCTTCTCGCAAAATCTCCGCCCCATGTTCGCCGAGACGCGGCGCCGGCCTTTCGATCGATGGCTGCGTGCGGCTCCAGTTCGCCGCCGGCCCGACGAGACGCAGTTCGCCTTCGCTCGGGTGGTTCATGTTGCGCAGGAAGCCGACTGCCGCGAGATGCGGATCGTCGATCAGTGCATCGAGATCGTGCATGGGGCCGCTGGGGATGTCGGCGCGCTCGAAGAAGTCCAGCCATTCGCCGCTGGTGCGCGTAGCGAGCAGGTCGGACAGCCAGCCATAGACCATGTCGTAATTCTCGACGCGGCCGGAAAGGCTACGGAATCGTGGGTCGCGCGACTGCGGATAATCGCCGCCCAGCGCATCGAAGAACGAGGTCCAGTGCTTGTCCGTGTAGACCAGCACGCAAACATGGCCGTCGCTCGTGCGGAACGGGCGACGGCGTGGCGTGAGCAGGCGCGGATAACCGGGCGGGCCGAGCGGCGGCTCGAAGGTCTGGCCCGACATGTGATCGCCGAGAACGAATTGCGCCATCGTCTCGAACATAGGAATTTCGATCGACTGGCCTTCGCCGGTGCGGTCGCGATACAGAAGCGCAGCGAGGATGGCGTGGACGGCGTTCAGACCGACGATGCGGTCGGCAAGCGTCGCCGGCGCATAGCGCGGCTCTCCGGTGATCTGCCCGACGAGCGCAGGCAATCCGGTAAGCCCCTGGATGAGATCGTCGTAGGCCGGGCGCCCGGCATAAGGCCCGTCTTCCCCGAATCCGTGCAGGCTCGCATAGACGAGGCGCGGATTGATCGCGAGCAGTTCGTCGGCCGAGAGCTTCAACCGCGCCATCGCCGCCGGCCGCACGTTGTGAACGAAAACGTCCGCCGTCGCGGACAGTCTCAGCAGGGCGGCGCGTCCTTTCTGCGTCTTCAAATCAAGCACGATCGAGCGCTTGTTGCGATTGCCCTGCAGGAACATGGCGCCCATGCCGGGGTTCTTCATCGGCGGGATGGCGCGGACGATGTCGCCTTCGGGACTTTCGACCTTGATGACGTCGGCGCCGTAGTCGCCGAGAATCATGGTCGCGTAAGGGCCCATCATCACGCTCGTCAGGTCGATGATCCTGACGCCGGCGAGCGGGCCCTTGCGTTTCCGTTCGCTCATTCCGCGGTCAGCGCATCGGCTGCAGCGCGGCCTTGAAGGCCTTGAGCGTTTCGGTAGCCGGCTTGCCGCGCTTGTCCGTCTCCTTCGCCCATTCGTCAGCCACGCCGGCGAAAGCGTCTGCAAAGAACTTGCGATCGGCGTCGGAGAAACTGATCGGCTTCATGCCCTGGCTCAGGATCTTCCCGGCCGCCGCCTTCTCGCCGTCCTCGAAGCGCTTGCAGCCTTCGCGCGTCGTCTGCTCGCCGGCCTCTAGCATCGCCTTGCGGACATTCTCGGGCAGTGTCTTCCACTTGGTCTCGCCGATGCCGTAGATGAAGACCGCCGTGCCGAAATTCATGTCGACCGTTCCCGACTTCAGGAGCTTGCCGAGGTCGTAGGAGACCGAGCTCTGGTAGGAAAGCACGATGCCGTCGATCGTGTTGCGGGTGATCGATTCATAGATTTCAGGCGCGGCCATACGCACCGGCACCCCCTTTATCGCGCGCATCATCAGGTCCATGGCGCCGCCGGCGGTACGGATTTTGAGCCCTGCGAGATCGGCGGCCGAATTGATGGGGCGAGGATTGCCGAGCTGGATCTGATACGCCGGCAGCGCGATCGTCACGAGCGGACGCAGACCGTTCGGCAGGAATTCCTTCGTCTCCAGAATGCCGCCGTTGTGCGAGATCTTGTAGTAGGCCATCGAACCCTGGCACTGCGTCTCGAAAATGCCGGGCAGTTCGGCGGCGGCCGTCAACGGATATTTGTCCGAGGAATAAGAAGGCACGATGTAGGCGACGTCGGCGACGCCCGCGACGGTCAGCTGCGCCATGTCCTTGGCCTTGCCGAGCTGTTCGGCGGGAAAGTGCTGGAACTGCACCTGGCCGTTGGTGAGCTTGGTGACGAGTTCGGCGAAGGGCTTGCCGGCGAGCTCGTGGATGACGTGGCCGTTCGGCAGCGTGTCGGCGAGGCGCAGCGTGATCTTTTCCTGCGCGCTCGCAGCGCCCGTTGCCAGCGCCAGAGATCCAGCAAGGACGACGAGTCCTGTGCGCGAAATCATGTGTCCCTCCCTCTCTTGTCGTCTTGCGCGCTCAATAGCCCATCTTCTGCGGCAGCCAGAGGATGATCTGCGGCCAGATCACCAGAATGGCGATGGCGATGAGATGCGCGAAGAAGTGCGGCATGGTGCCGTGGAAGACTTCCGCCACGGGCCGCCCCGAATAGCGCGCAACCACGTAGCAATTGAGCCCGACGGGCGGCGTGATCATGCCGACCTCAGCCGTCACGATCTTGATGACGCCGAACCACAGCGGATCGTAACCGAGCGACTTGATGAGCGGCAGAACGATCGGCACGGTCAGCACGAGGATGGCGATCTGGTCCATGAAGGACCCGAGGATGATGTAGCCGAACAGAATGAGCGTGAGGATGATCCAGCGCGAGACTTCGAGGCTGCCGACCCAGGCGACCAGCGACTGCGTGACCTGCGCCAGCGTGAAAAAATAGCCGAAGATATAAGCGCCGAGCAGGATCATCGAGATCATGCACGTGCCATGCGCGGCCCGCAGCAGGGCGCGGCGCAGGCCCGGAAGCGACATCTTGCGCATCCAGATGGTGAGGCAGAAGGCGCAGAAGGCGCCGAGCGCCGAGGCCTCCGTCGGCGAGGCGATGCCGGTGTAGATGACGCCGGTGACCATGCCGAACAGCACCAGCATCGGGCCGACCACGCGCAGCATCCGGAACTTCTCGGCTATCGAGACGCGTGGACCGGCGGGCGCGCGCTTCGGGTCCTGCCAGGCGAGGAACCAGACGGTCGCCATGATGGTGATGGTGACGACGATGCCCGGCAGAACGCCGCCGATCAGCAGCGCGCCGATGTTCACCTCGGCCAGCAGCCCGTAGATGACCAGCGCGACGGACGGCGGAATCAGCATCGCGAGCGTACCGGAAATCGCGACGACGCCCGCCGCCATTTTCGGCTCGTAGCCCTGTTTCAGCATCGCTGGCAGGCTGGTCGACGACAGTGTGGCGGCGGATGCCGTCGACGTGCCGCAGATCGCGCCGAAGCCTGCGCCGGCCAGCGCAGTCGCCATGCCGAGACCGCCGGGAATGCGGCCGACCCAGGCGGCGGTCGCGCGGAAGAGATCGTCGGCAATGCCGCTCATCAGCACGAATTCCGCCATCAGCAGGAACATCGGAATGGTGATGAGTTCGTAGGAGGTGACGGAGGACAGCGGCGCCGTCTGCAGGATGCCGCCGAGCATCGGCATGCCGCCCATGAGATAGAGACCGAGCGAGCCCGCGCCGGCCATGGCGAAACCGACCGGCGTGCCGATGGCCAGCAGGCCGAAAAGAATGGCGAGGCAGAGAAGAACGATCATTCGAATGTCTCGCTCTCGGCGCTGATATGCGACGCCGGCAATGGAATGAGATCGCGGCCGGTTGCGAGCGACAGCAGGTGGCCGATGAAATGCACGACCAGTCGCAATGCGAGCATGGTGGCGCCGAAAGGCGCGAGCGCGATGGAAGGCCACATGGGCCAGGGGATCGCGCCCGCCATCACGTCGCCGGACCTGTAAGCGTCGAGCGCGCGCTGCCAGCCGAGCCAGGCGATCAGCGCGAAGACCGTGACGCCGACTGCGCAGGTGACGAGCTGGGTGACGCGAATGCCAGATGGCGGCAAGCGCTGCTGCAATATGTCGACATTGACATGCGCATTGGCTTCATAGGCGTCGGACAGGACGAGAAAGAACACGCCCGCCATCAGGTAGAGCGCAATCAGGTCGTAGGCCCAGGAGAACGGGCTATTGAAAAGATAGCGCATCACCACGTCGCAGAAGACGACGATCATGATCGCGAACATGAAGACAGTGGCGACCGTCGTTGTAATCTTGTCGATGACGCCGAGCGTCTTGAAGGCTTTGTCGAGCACGGAACCTCCGGCCTTGCGGACCGCTATTTGGCGGACGTCGCGGCGATCAGCTTTGTATATTCGTTCAGCGCGTCCGTGCCGCGCTTGCCGCGTCCGTCGAGCTGTTCGGCCCAGGCCTTGGCGACGCCCTTCATCTGCTCGCCGAATTTCGCGCGCACGTCGGGCTTCAGCGCCTCGAATGTCATGCCCGCGCCGGCGAGCCGCGCCTTGGTTTCTTCTTCAGCCTTCTGGATCTGCTCGCAGGCCTTCGGCACGACTTCTTCGGCCGTCTCGACCATAGCCTTCTGCACGTCGGCGGGCAGTTTCTTCCATGCGGCGTCGCTGATCGAATAGGCGACGACGAAACTGCCGAAGCCGATGCCGTCGGTCGCGTATTTCACGAGCTTGTCCGCTCCGTAGGCGACAACGCTTTCGAGCGGAAAGAGCAAGCCGTCCATTGTTCCGCGCGAGAGCGATTCGTACGCGTCGGGCGCCGCCATGCGCACGGGCACCGCGCCGATGGCGCGCAGCGTGAGATCCTGCGCGCCGCCGGTCGAGCGCAGCTTGAGACCAGCCACATCGCCTGTATCTTTCACCGGCGCCTTGACGGTGAAGATGCGATATTGCGGCAGGCTCACCGCGATCAGCAGCCGGATCTGGTTCTTGTCGTAATCCTGCTCGGCGATCACGCCACTGCGCGCCGCCTTCCAGTAGGCGAGCGTGCCTTGGCAGGTATGGTCGAACGCCCCGGGAAGCATCGCCACTTCCGACACCGGCATCTTCTCTGCGGCGTAGGCGGGCGCGACATAGCCTATATCGGCGACGCCGGTCTGCGTCAGGCGCAGCATGTCGGTCGCCTTGCCGAGCTGCTGAGCCGGATAATGCTCGAATGTCACGGCATCGTTGGTCCGCTTGCGGACGCCTTCCATCCAGGGCTCGATCACCAACTTGATGAGGAAATGGCCCTTGGGAAAGGAGTCGGCGACCCGGAGCTTGATCGCATCAGCGGCGCGGGCGGCGCCGGACATTGCGATGAGAACGGCGAGCGCCGTCGCCGCGCGAAAACCAGCGTTCACACCAACCTCCCGTCCGCAGTCTTAGCGCTGCGCGAGTCGCTGTCGGCCTTGTTGCGACGGCGTTCTTGACGAAGGGTTGCATGAAGGGAATTGGCGGGTCAAATCCGACGAGCGGACCTCCGCTCTATTGCCGTGCACCGGTCGCTCCGAGACATCGTGACCTCGCGGACCGTCGTCACCTCGACTTTGACGGCGGCCGCAGGAATGAGCCTATCAAAATGCCGTCATGAGGACCTTCACCTTGCCATCATGCGCTGGCGACATAGCCGCCCACAGCGCGCCGATCAAGTCGCGGCCTTCTTTAGATCACGAACAATCCCCCGCAACACTTTCGCCGCCGCTGGCGGCAACTGGCGGCCTTGGGCGGTGACCACGTGACTTCGGCCGCCATGAAGCAAGGCGTTCTTCATCGGCAGGCCCACGACCTTCGCGGCGTCCCATGGCGCCAACGCGAGATGGGACACCAGGGCGTAGCCCAACCCCGCCACGACGAAATGCGCCACGGCGTCGAAGGAGGCGGTCGTGAAGGACACGTTGAGACGAACGCCTTCGCTCACCTCGGCGGCCTCGATGTGCTGGCGAACGCCGAAGCTGCGGTGAAGCGTGGCGCCTGCAAACGGCTGGAGGTCTTCGAGCTTGAGCGGGCGCCCGATATTCGCCAGCGGGTGCGACCGGAGCATCCACGCCCAGATGGGTTGCGGGTTGGAATAGTGCGAGCGCAGACGCTTGTCCTTGGGGGGCCTGAACAGGACGCCAATATGCGAATGGCCGCCGA
>WBZM01002474.1_pt1 | contig 15629 bp, 15 predicted proteins | sample 5204271 | NCBI WGS metagenome assembly WBZM01 (sample SAMN12344346, study PRJNA552823) | activated sludge metagenome | biome: Activated sludge suspended growth; feature: Nitrification reactor; material: Wastewater; isolation source: activated sludge from nitrification reactor of wastewater...
ATCAGCGCCTCGGGTTCGCCGAGCAGCGCACCGGCGATCGCCAGCCGCTGCCGCATGCCGAGCGAGAAGCTCCCGACACGCTGGTCGGCGGCGGCATCGAGTCCGACGACGTGCAACACCTCGTCCACCCGCTGCGGGACGAGCGAGCTCATCGCGGCCATCGCCGCCAGGTGGTTGCGGGCGGTGCGACCGGGGTGCATCGCCCGGGCGTCGAGCACCACACCGATCGTGCAGGCCGGGTCGGCGAGCTCGTCGTAGCGGACGCCGTGGTAGGTGACGTCGCCCGAGTCCGGGCGGGCGAGCCCGACCATCATCTTCATGGTCGTCGACTTGCCGGCGCCGTTCGGGCCGACGAAACCGGTGATGCGACCGGGGGCGAGGTCGAACGACAGGTCGTCGACCACGGTGCGACGGCCGTAGGTCTTGGTGAGGTGGGACACGGTGATCATGAGGTGCTCCTGGGGTCGTGATTCGGTGTGTTCGGGGAGATCGGGGTGATCGAGATCAACTCGGCGTTGATCGATGCCAGGAAGGCCACGAGGCCGTGCAGGTGCGAGGCGTCGCGGACGCGGCCGACGAGGCGGGTCGCGCCGGGCAGGTCGTGGACGATCGTGAAGTCGTCGACGAACGGGCCGAGGACGTGACCGCCGAGGCGGCCCCGCAGCACGATCTCGTGGGTGTCGGTTCCGGGCATGTCCGTACGGTTCCATCGACCCGGGTGAGCACGCATCACCCCCACCCCCGCTCACCCGGGTGAGCCGCGCGACGCAGGGGGTATGGTCGCTCGGTGGGTGTCGACCCGACCTCCTCGATGGCGGCCACCAAGCTCCGCCCACCAGCAGGCCCGTCCCGGCTGGTCCGACGGACGCGCCTGACGTCGGTGCTCGACGCCGCCGACCGTGCGGCGACGCCGCTGGTGCTGGTGTGCGCACCGGCCGGGTCGGGCAAGTCGACGCTCGTGTCGTCGTGGGTCGCCGATCTCGCCGCGAGCAGTGGACCCGGCGCCGATCCCGACGCAGCTCCGATCGACGTCGCCTGGCTGCAGCTCGAGGACGCCGACGCCGACCCGGCTCGCTTCTGGGCATCCGTCGTCGCGTCGATCTCGCGGGTGGTGCCCGACCTCCCCGGCGAGCTCGCCGCCCTGGTGATCGGCTCACAGGGTGTCGCCGACGCGGTGGTACCTGCGGTGGTGAACGCCCTGTCGGCGCTCGATCGCCGGCTGGTGCTCGTGCTCGACGACTACCACCTGATCGACGACCCCGAGGTGCACCGGGGGGTCGAGCGGTTGATCGAGCTGTGTCCCTCGCAGGCCACGCTCGTGGTGGTCAGCCGCGCCGATCCGCCGTTCCGGCTCGGACGGATGCGCGTGCGCGGTCGGATCAGCGAGCTGCGGTCGGCCGACCTGCGCTTCGACACCGACGAGGCGGCGAACCTGCTCGGACCGGTCGCCGAGGCACTCGACGGTCGTCGCCTCGGCGAACTCTGCGAGCGCACGGAGGGATGGGCCGCAGGCCTGGTGCTGGCCGGGTTGTCGCTCGCCCGCACCGACAGCCCGGCACGCTTCGTCGAGGCGTTCCGCGGCGACGACCAGCTGGTCGCCGGCTACCTCACCGACGAACTGCTCGACGTGTTGTCACCCGACGAGCGCACGCGCATGGTCGAGGCCGCCCTCCTCCACCGTCTCACCGGCCCGCTGCTCGACGCGGTCACGGGTCGCACCGACGGCGGCGCATGGCTCGCCGAACTGGCCGACCGGAACCAGCTCGTCATCCGCCTCGACAGCACCGGCGAGTGGTTCCGCTATCACCACCTCTTCCGTGATCTGCTGATGCTCGAGGCCCGCCGGTCGCTGCCGGCCGGACGGATCACCGAGCTGCACCGCCAGGCCGCGGGCTGGTTCGAGGCGAGCGGCTATCCGGCCGCGGCGGTCGAGCATCTGCTCCACGCCGGCGATCGCGAGCGGGCGATGGAGCTGATGCGGATCGTCGGACCCGATCTGCTGGGCCGCGGTCAGCGCAAGACGTTGCGCAACATCCTCGACCGGATCGCCGCCGGCGGCGAGCTCGACACCATCTGCTCGTTGCTCTCGGGGTGGGACCACTACCTGGCCGCGCGGTACGAGCAGGCCGATGCCCTCGTGGCGCAGGCCTACGAGCGGATGCCCGCCGACCTCGACCCCCTGCGTGCGATGCCGCTCCGGATCAACGTCGCGATGGGCCGCGGCGACGTCGGCACGGCGCTGGCCTGCGCCCGCGAGGTGACGGCGCTCGGCGATCTCGCCGTGCGCCCGAGCGAGCTGGCCACCGCGGTCGGCGCCGCGTACGGGTGGGCGGGCGTGGACGGCGAGGCCCGGCGGTCACTCGACATCGCGATCGCCCGCACCCTCGAGGAGCAACGCGTCACGGCGCACACGCTCGCGCTCGTCGCGCTCGCGATCCTCGAGCTGCAGACCGGCGACCGCGCCGCGTCGGCAGCCGCCGCCGACCGGGCGCTCGCCTCGGCGCATGCACACGGGCTCGACGGCTACCACGGCATCGCGCCGGCGTTCGCCGTGCGCGCTGCCGTGACCGACGACCCCGGTCGAGCGCTCGCCGACGCCGAGCACGCGCTCGCGATCGGACGCGGCGCCACGACCAACCTGGGCTTCGCCCTGATCCTCGCGGTCGCGGGTGACGTGCTCTCCGCACAGGGCGACGAGCGCGGTCCCGCGCTGCTGGCCGAGGCGAACACGCTGATCGGGTCGTGCGTCGACCCCGGCGCCGCACGCGGGTTGGTCGACCGGATCACCTCACGGCACGGTCGCACCACGGCGAGCGCGGTGCGCTCGGATCGGCTGGTCGAGCAGCTGTCGGAGAAGGAGTTGGCGGTGCTGCGCTACTACCCGTCGACGCTGTCGCTCCGCGAGATCGCGAGCGAGCTGTACGTGTCGCTCAACACCGTGAAGACGCACTCGGCGGCGATCCACCGCAAGCTCGCCGTCAGCAGCAGGGCAGATGCGGTGACGGCCGCCCGTCGCCTCGGCCTGATCTGATCCGCCTCGACGCCGGCCTACGACGTGGTGCGAACGAACTCGGTTCGGATCTCGTCGAGGAGAGCGGAGTCGGTCCAGACGTCGATCGCGGTCATCGCGAGCGCCTTGGCGCCGTCGAGCACACAACGGTCGGCCATCGGCGTCACCGACGCCGCGGTCATCTCGAGCGTGTGCCCGGCGCAGGCCGTACCGACGTCGAGCACGGGGTGGATCGACGGCACGGCGTGGCTGACGTCGCCCATGTCGGTGGAGCCGGCCAGCTCGATCGGCACACCTGCGGGATCGAGGAACCGCCGACCGAGTCGCTCACCGTTGAGCCGGAAACGTGCGGCCAGTGCTCGGTTCGCGTTCAGGTCGGCGTACCCGGGCACGACCTCGATCGTGCAGGTCGCACCGACCTGCGCGGCGGCCCCCTCGAAGCACCGGACCACGCGCTCGCGCAGCGCCCCGAGTCGATCGCGATCGCGGGCACGGATGCGGTACCGGGCCGCTGCTCGCGCCGGGATCACGTTGTCGGCCGTCCCGCCATCGGTGATGATGCCGAACACGCGCTCGTCACGCCGCAGGGTCGCACGTATCAGCTGCGCGCCCTGGTAGCCGAGCACCAGCGCGTCGAGTGCGTTGACGCCGGCGCGGGCCGACGACGAGGCATGTGCCGCTCGGCCGTGCATCGTGACGATCAGCGTCTCGTTGGCGAGGTACGGGGCGACCTCGACGTTGGCCGGCTCGGGGTGGATCATCATCGCCACGTCGGCACCCTCGAACGCACCGCGCTCGAGCAACCGCTGTTTGCCCCCACCGCCCTCCTCGGCCGGCGTGCCGAGCACGGTCACGCGTCCACCGCACGCCTCGGCCAGCGCTGCGAGCGCGATGCCGGCGCCCGCACCGGCGGTGCCGATGATGTTGTGGCCGCAGCCGTGGCCGATCTCGGGGAGCGCGTCGTACTCGCAGCAGATCACCACGTGCGGGCCGGCCGTGCCGGCACGTCCGACGAACGCCGTGTCGAGCTCGTACGCGGGAGCGACGACGTCGAGGCCGTGTCGTCGGAGCAGTGACGCGAGCTCGGCGGCAGCGAAGTGCTCCTCGTAGGCGAGCTCGGGCCGCGCGTGGATCGCGTGGCTCGCGGCGATCAGCTCGTCCGCGTTCGCGTCGACGATCTCGTCGACGCGACGCTTCGCCTCGTCCCGATCGATCGGCTCGACTCGCTCCACCCCCGCCTCACTCGAGCGTGGCGTAGTTGGTGGAACGATCGTCGGTGCGTTCGCCACGCACCTCGCGCACCGACTGCTCGAGCGCGGCCAGGTAGTCGTCGATCACGGCGACGTTGCTGTTCGACACGGTGGCGTGCAGCGAGTCCGGCGGTGTCTGGCGGTCGTGGAACCACCCCTTGGCCAACAGCGCGTCGCCGAGCGCGAACACGTCGATCGGCCCACCGGCCGCGTCGGGATCGCCGGCGATCGCGACCAGGTGGAAGCGACCACCGCCGAGCACCCGGATCCCGTCGAGCGCGGCGACGGCGTCGCGGATGCGGTCGGCCGCCTGCAGGGTCGCGTCGGTGAGACGGAGATAGCCCTCGACGCCGAGATGGCGCATCACCGCCCATCCCATCGCCATCGGGGCACCCGGCCGTGTGCCCTGCAGGTTGGGCGACGCGTAGAACCCACCGAGCCAGTCGTCGAACACGAACGTCTGGTAGGCCCGCAGCTCGGGCGACGCGTACAGGATCACCGAGATGCCCTTCGGTGCGTAGCCGAGCTTGTGCACGTCGGCCGACATCGACGTGACGCCGGGGACCCGGAAGTCCCACGGCGGCACGTCGCGCCCGAGCATCTCGGCGAAGGGCAGCACGAAGCCACCCATGCAGGCGTCGACGTGGCAATTGGCGCCGACGGTGGCGGCGAGCGCGGCGATCTCGGGGATCGGGTCGACCACGCCCTGCGGGTACTGCGGCGCCGAGCCGACGAGCAGCACGGTGCGCTCGTTCACGGCCGCCGCCATCGCCTCGACGTCGGCGGCCCAGTCGGCCCGGACCGGTGTCTTGTGCACCCGGAGCCCGAACAGGTCTGCCGCCTTGTGGAACGCCGCGTGGGCACTCTCGGCGATCACCATCTCGGGCTCGGTGATGCCACGCTCGGCACGACCTCGCTCGCGGGCCGCGAGCACAGCGCACAGGATCGACTCGGTGCCGCCGCTGGTGAGGAACCCGGCAGCGCGTTCGGGCCCGTGGACCAGGCCGGAGGTCCAGCGGACGACCTCGGACTGGATCGATCCCAGCGACGGGAACGCCTTGGTGTTGAGCGCGTTCTCGTGCAAGAACTCGAGCGCGGTGCGCTCGGCGACCTCGTGCACCGACGCACCCCCGTCGTACACCATGCCGAACGCTCGGCCCGCCGCCCAGTCGACGTCACGCGAGCGCTTGTCGTGCAACATGCCAAGGACGTCGTCGACGGATGCGCCCTCGTGCGGAAGTTCGGTCCCCATGCCCGCACGCTACCGAACCGGCCTCGTCGGGTCGCCCGCCGAGCGCGTCAGGCGATCGGGTTCTTCCAGCGGTTGAGGAAGGTGACCTCGCTCGCCGGCCGTCGCGGCGCCGGGGTGAACGAGTCGCCGGTGTAGTAGCCGACGGCGAGCAGGCACACCTGCGTGACGCTGGCCGGGATGCCGAGCAGCTCGGCGATCTCGGCCTCGTGCTCGAGATGGAACGTGGTCCACGCCGACCCGATGCCGCGGGCGCGAGCGGCCAGCTGGAAGCTCCACACGCCCGGGAGCACGGAGCCGTAGTACGCCGCAGTGCCGCCCTGGCTGTCGGGCGAGAGCGGGGGACGGTCGAGACGCATCGAGATCACGAGCGCGGGCACCTCGGCCAGATGGTCGACGAGGAAGCTCGCCGAGTCGATCACCTTCTGGCTGCGGTCGTCGCCGCGCAACTCGGAGTTCACCGCCAGGTAGGGGCGACCCACCTCGGCGAAGCGCTCGGCGATGCGAGCCTTCAGCTCGGGGTCGTCCACCACGATCCACCGGTTGCGCTCGAGGTTGCCGCCCATCGGTGCGTGTCCGGCGATCTCGATGCACTCGAGCAGTTCGTCGTACGGCACCGGACGGGTGAGGTCGAGCCGCTTGCGCACCTGCTTGGTCGTGGTGAGCAGTCGGTCCGTCTCGGCGAGATCGAACCCGGTGGTGGGATGCGTGGCCATCGGCCCAGCTTGTCACGACACCGCCGCCGCCGGGCGAGGTCGGGCGCGTCGGGGCGGTCGTAGAGTGCTCATTCGTGTTCACGGTCGAGGCGCTGCTGTTGGGCGCCCTGGCGGCGATGGTGGTCGGGCTGTCGAAGACCGCCGTGCCGGGTGCGGGCATGCTCACCGTGCCCCTCGTCGCCACCGTGGTCGAGGGGCGGCTCATCGCCGGGACCTCGCTGCCGCTCCTGCTGGTCGCGGACGTGTTCGCCGTCAGCTGGTACCGGCACCACACCCGCTGGGATCTCCTCCGCCCGATCGCGCCCTGGGTGGGCCTCGGCTTCGCCGCCGGCACCGCGTTCTACGTGGTCGTCGGCTCGTCGGTGCGACCGATCGACGTCACCATCGGTGTCACGATCATGGCGATGGTCGTGATCCAGACCGTGCGCATGATCCGGCGCCGCCCGCCGCGGCCGGCGCGGTCGCACGAGGAGGCCACCTACGGTGCGGCCGGCGGGTTCACCACGTTCGTGTCGAACAGCGCGGGCCCCGTCGTCAACACGTACCTGCTCGGCCTCGGTCTCGGGCGAGACGAGCTGATCGGCACGTCGGCCTGGTTCTACTTCGCGGTCAACCTCGCGAAGATCCCGATCTACCTGACGCTCGGATGGTTCGCGACCGGCGGAGCGTTCTTCACCGGCGAGAGCCTGCTGTGGGATCTCACGCTCGTGCCGATGGTCGCCGCAGGCGTGTACCTCGGCAAGTGGGCGCTGCCCCGCATCTCGCAGGAGGTGTTCGTGGTGCTGGTGCTCGTGCTGTCGGCGATCGGCGGTCTCCGTCTGCTGATCGGCTGACCCGGTCGTCGTAGGGTCGGGCGCATGTCAGCCGTCCCGCACCACGCCACCATCGCGGTCACCGGCGCCGCCGGGTTCATCGGCGGGTGGGTGGTCCGCGACCTGCTCGAGCGCGGCCACCGGGTGCGTGCCTGTGTCCGAGATGTGCACGACGACGACAAGGTGGGCTTCCTGAAGGCGATGCACCCGTACGCGTCGGGCCGGCTCACCCTGCACGCCGCCGACCTCGACCAGCTGGGGTGCTTCGACGACGTGTTCCACGGCTGCGACGGCGTCGCGCACGTGTCACACGTGAGCACGTACGACGACCCCGACTACGTGCAACGCACCTGCGATCACATCATCGCCAGCATCGAGCGGTCGGGCAGCGTGCGGCGCGCGGTGGTCACCTCGAGCGTCGCGGCGGTGATCTCCGAGGCCGACATCACCGAGCTCGTCCGGCGGCCTGTCTGCGACGAGGACCGCTACCCCGACGAGTCGAACCCGAAGCGGTCGCCCGAGCGCGGTCAGGGCTACTCGATCGGCAAGGTGATCGCGCAACGGGCCTTCTCCGACGCAGCGGCGGCGAGCCAGGCCGGCTGGGATGCGATCACCGTGTGCCCGGCCGACAACGTCGGACCGATCCAGTCGCGCCATCAGAAGAACGGCGGGCCGTGGCAGCACCTGATCGAACGCATGCTGCAGGGTCGCTGCGAGATCTTCCAGGGCACCGGTCCGTACCGTCCGTGGATGACCGTCGACGTGCGCGACGACGCGGCGTGTCACGCCGGGCTGCTCGAGAGCGACCGGGTGGGCAACGGCGAGCGCTACATCGCCTGGTCGACCGAGCGGCGCAGCTACGAGGACGTCGTCGCGACCATCGACCGCGTCCTCCCCGAGCTGCACCACGACCCGGGCGTGATCGCCGACCGAACGCCCGAACGTCACCGCGAGCGCGAGGCCGAGTTCCGCTCCATCTGGAACGGCCTCGAGCTGCGCAACGACCGAATCCGCTCGGTGGTGCCGATCACGTTCCGTCCGCTCGACGACTCGATCCGCGACTGCGTCGAGTCGCTGATCGCGGTCGCGGGCGTCGAGGTCAGCCGCCGTTCGAGCTGAGGAGCGGTCCGGTCAATCGACGTCGAGGGTGCGCAGCCGCCGCGCGGTGAGCAGCACGAACACCGCGGCGACCACGACCGGTACGATCACCCCGACTGACACCGAGTGATCGGCCAGCTTCAGCTCGACCTCGGTGATCTCGCGCAGGATCGCACGGGTGTAGCTGCGCAGTGCGAAGCGGGCCACCCCGGTGCCGCCCGAGGCGATGAAACCCTCCCAGATGAGGATGTAGGCGAGACCCCACACGGTGGCACGCCGGAACATCGCACCGAACCACGTGAACACGGCGAGGTAGCCCACCACCGCGACCGCACCGGCGAGCGCGGTGGCGCCGACGATGCCGTTCCCGGCGCCGGTGAGCGCGGCCGCCACCACCACGGGCACGAGCGACAACGGTGCGACGATCGTGAGCGACGCCAGCCAGGCACCGAGCGCGATCGGCCACCGGTCGAGCGGACGGAGCCACAGGTAGACCAGCGTCTTGTCCTCGCGCAGGTCACCGATCGCGGCCGTGCCGAACACGAGCGAGATGATCGGCACGACGACGGCGAACCCGAGGTTGGCGATCAGCCGGACCGCGCCGCTCGTGGTGGCGGTGTCGCTCGCGCCCTGTGCCGCGGCGGCGATCGGGACCAGCAGTGCGAGCAGCCCGAGCGCGATCAGGCGGCCGCGGCTGAACAGCTGACGGCGGATCACCCGGTACACGAGGGCGGTGGCGGCCCACCCGCCGACGTGGCGGCCGGCGGTGGGGGTGTCGAGCGAGGCGTTCATCGGCGCTCCACGAGGTAGCGGAAGACGGACTCGAGATCCTCGTCGAGCGGGCTGACCTCGATCAGCCGCACGCCGAGCTCGACCGCGAGCGGAGCGATGCGGCGTCCGAGCGTGTCGACGTCGAGCGTGTCGACCACGAGCTGGTGCTCGTCGAGCGACAGCCCGACCACGAGACCGTCGGCGACCAGCCGCGTGGCCAGACGGCGCGCATCGCTCGCCGTGATGCGGATCCGGTGCGGACGGTCGTCCATCAGCTCGCGAAGGTCGCGATAATCGCCCGTCGCCGCCAGTCGTCCCTGCGCGATGACGAGCACACGCGAGCCGAGCCTCGCCACCTCGTCGAGCACGTGGCTCGACACCAGCACGGTGCGACCGTCGTCGCCGAGCCGGTGGAACAACGACGTCATCCGCCGCCGTTGCACCGGGTCGAGGCCGGTGAGCGGCTCGTCGAGGATCAGCACCTCCGGGTCGTTCACCAACGCGGCGGCGACCTTGACCCGCTGGCGCATGCCCTTCGAGTAGGCGCCCACCCGCTTGGTCTCGTGCGGGTCGAGGTCGACGGTGGCGAGCGCGCGTGCGGCGACGTCGGTCGGGTCGGGCATCCCGTGGCTCTGCGCCGAGACGGTGACGAACTCGAGGGCCGACAGGTGGTCGAACAGCGCGTCCTGTTGCGGCACCAGACCGATCCGCCCGCGCACGTCGCGATCGGCACGCGGGTCGGCGCCGAGCACGCGCAGCGTGCCGCGCGACGGCGGCGTGAGTCCGCACAGCATGCGGAACAGGGTCGACTTGCCCGCGCCGTTGGGTCCCAGCAGGGCGGTGACGCCCGGCCCGATCGAGCACGTCACGTCCGACACGGCGACGACGTTGCCGAAGAACTTGGAGACCCCGTCGACCTCGATCATCGTGCGATCACCATGCTCCGATAGCGCCAGGCGACGGTGCCCAGCCCGGCGGCCGTCCAGGCCGCGCACACGGCCGCGACGGCCCACGTCGCGATCTCCGGGAAGTTGCCGGCCTGGCCGTAGATGCGGAACACGAGCTCGAACGGCATCGAGAACACGTCGATCAGCCGCCAGTACGGCGAGAGGCCGGCACCGTCGACGAGCGCCCCGCCGAGCGCCGGCGTGGCGAGCACGAGCAGCACCATCGCCGTGGCGGCGAACGCGCGTCGGTTGGTCAGGCACGACACGCCCATCGAGACCGACCCGAGGACGATCGCCACGGAGACGCCGGAGCACAGGATCCGCAGCAACACCGTGAGCCAGCCGTCGACACCGTCGGGTCCGACGTCGGCGAAGGTGTAGCCGAGCAGCACCAGCAACGGCGGGCCGAGGGTGACGAGCAGCAACATCGACAGTGCGGCGATCGCCTTCGACGCCAGGTAGGTACCACGGTGCAGCGGCGTCGACAAGTACAGCGCGAGCATCCCGTTGCGGCGATCCCCCACCAGCACCTCCGGGGCGACCAGCGCACCGAACAGCACGATCGCCGCGGTGATGAAGCCGTAGTAGCCCGGGTAGTCGACGACCTGGTTCGCGATCTCCTCGGGCAACAGCACCGAGATGCCGACGAACACGATCGCCGGCACGTACGCGATCGCGACGGAGATGATCGGGAAGATCTTGTGGCGTGCCAGCCGGCCGATGCCGAGCGTCGCACGGATGCTCTGCCACGCGACGCTGCGGATCGCCCCCGGCACGCCCGAGCGCGGGCCGTCGTAGCGGGCGAAGCCGCGAGCGACGATGCGTGCGTCGCCCCGACCGGTGGTGGGTGCCGGCTCGCTCACGCCCCGAGCTCCTCGGCGTCGTGGAACAGCTCGTCGAGGCTGCGCCTGCTCTGGGCGAGGCGACGCAGACGCGCACCGGACGATGCGACCGCTGCGGTCGCCAGGTCGAGCAGGTGCTCGTCGTCGAAGCCGGCTGCGTGCAGCACCGCGCCCGACCGTCGCACGCTGGCGCCGCGCGCGGTCAGGTCGGCTGCCACTGCGTCGATCGCGTCCGGCAGGTCGTCGGTCTCGACGAGCTCGAGCTCGACGCCGCCCGCCGTGCCGACCAGCTCGTCGATCGACCCTTGCGCCACCAGCGTGCCGTGATCGAGCGCGACGACGTGGTCGCAGATCCGCTCGACCTCTTCCAGCAGGTGCGACGACAACAGCACGTCGATCCCGAAGTCGCGGTGGATCTGCACGATCAGCTGCAGCATCGAGTCGCGCTGCACCGGGTCGAGCCCGTCGGTGGGCTCGTCGAGGAGGATCAACCGCGGGTCGGCGGCGATGGCCTGCGCGAGCTTCACGCGCTGCCGCTGGCCGGTCGACATGGTGCCGAGCGCACGGAAGCGCTCCTCGCCGAGGCCCACCAGGTAGAGCGAGTCGCTCGCGCGACTGCGCGCCTCGTCGCGTGGCAGTCCCTTCACCTCGGCCAGGTGGCGCACGAAGTCGTAGGCGCGCAGGTCGTCGGGCAACACGTTGCGCTCGGGCCCGTAGCCGATGCGGGCGCGCAGCTCCGGACCCTGGCTCGTGGGATCGAGCCCGAGGACTCGGATCGTGCCGGACGTCGGCCGGAGCAGCCCGAGGATCAGCGAGATCAGCGTCGTCTTGCCGGCCCCATTGGCGCCGACCAGACCCGTCACCCCCGAGGGCACCGCGAGGTCGAGCTGGTCGAGCGCACGGGTGCCGGGGAACTCCATCACCAGTCCCGAGGTCTCGACGATCGACGGCATCACCCGAGTATGTCCGTCCTGTCGCGCCGGCGTCGGTCGGGTATGAGGCTCAGGTGGCATCGAGCCGGTCCACGATCAGGTCGACGACCGCCTCGTGGCGCCAGGTGGCCGACGGCGACGCCTGGTTCCAGGAGCGGGCGAGGGTGAGGTCGATGTCGGGGCAGGTGATCACCTCGACGCCCCAGAAGCCCTCGTGGAACCAGCAGTCGTGGTCCCCGAGTCGGGTACGGAACAGTCCCTGCGCGGTGTACTCGTCGGGGCCGACGACCGCGGTCATGGTGGTCCACGTCGTCGGGTCGTCGAACACACCACCGGCCCACAACGACCGGAAGAACACCGCGAGGTCGTGCGAGGTCGACACGAGTCCGCCGCCGCCGAACAGGTCGACACTCGCGTCGATCGACCGGACGTCGACGTCACCGAACCGCTGCACCACCGGTCGGCTGCGCGGCTCGCTGCCGGGCGTCTCGAGGTACGTGTGGCCGAGCCCGAGCTCGTCGAAGTGCAGCAGCTTGGCGTACGCGTCGCCGAGATCGAGGCCGGTCCGGGCCTCGATGATCGATCCGAGCACCACGTATCCCGTGTCGCTGTAGGCGGTGACCGCTCCCGGCACACCGAGCGGATCGCCGTGCTCGGTCGCGAACGCGACCTGCTCGTCGCGGGTCCACACGTGCGTCGGGTCGGCGAACACGGTCTCGACGTACGGCGAGCCGACCCCGAAGGCGTAGTCGAACAGGCCGCTGGAGTGGTTCAGCAGCTGGGCGACCGTGATCTCGTCGACCACGTACCCGTCGGCACGGAGCAGGTCGACGATCGCCGCGGGTGTCCCGGCGGACACCAACGTGTCGTCGAGGCCCAACTCGCCGGTCTCGACCAGCCGGAGGATCGCCGCGGCGGTGAAGGTCTTGGTGACGCTCGCGATGCGGAACGAGGCGTCGGCGTCGAGCGGCTCGCCGCCGAGGTCGTACGCGCCGCCCGCCGCGGATGCGTCGGTGCCGGGCGCCAGGAGCGTCGCGAGCTCTCCCGGCAGGGTCGGATCGGCGGCGGCAGAGGATTCGAGCCAGACGTCCAGCTCATCGGCCGTGACCAGCGGGTCGACCGGCTCGGCGCCGGTCGTGGGGGCCACGGTCGAGGGGGCGACAGGGGTGGCGGCCTCGGTCGTGGTCGGCGCTGCGGTCGTCGACGTGGTCGTCGGTGCCGTGGTCGACGACGCGACCGACGTGGCGGGAGGAGCACTCGGGGACGCCGTGCCGTCGTCGGACGAGCAGCCGGCGACGACCAGCGCGGCGATCGCGGCGACCGCGAGCGTGGACTTCATGCCGTCGACCGTACGGATCCGCGGCTCGACCGCCATCCGGCGAAGGGATGATCGCCGACCGCGAGGATGACCGTGGCCGACCGGCAGGATGACGCATTAGCTTCCGCCCGATGCCACCCGCCCGGAAGATCGCGTTCATCGGGTCGCACGCGGTGCGCAAGACCAACGCGGTGCACTCCTTCGCCGGGGCGGTCGGACGCAGCGGCCGCAGCGTCGAGGTGGGGCGCGAGGTCGTGCGCTTCAGCCCGCTCGGCATGAACGAGCGGGCCACGCCCGAGGCGCAGCTGTGGGTGATCATGGCCCAGATCCGCGAGGAGCTGGAGCTGCGCACCCGCGCCGAGGTCCTGGTGCTCGACCGCGCCGTGATCGACAACTTCGCCTACTTCCTGCGCGTCACCAAGGGCAAGGACCCCTTCGACGTCACCCCGCTCGTGGCCAACTGGTCCACCACGTACGACCTCTACGTCCGGTTGCGGCCCGACACCCCGTTGCTCGCCGACGGCGTGCGCAGCACCAACGAACGCTTCCGGAACGAGATCGAGAAGATCCTCGACGTGATCGTGCCGAAGCACGTGCCCGCCGACCGGTTGATCGAGATGCCGGCCTCGCACGTCACCGACTCGTTCGACTGGCCGGGTCTGGTCGAGCGGCTGTGCGGCCCGGCGCCGCAGGGTGCCCCGGCGGCCCAGCCACCGATCACCTGGGAACCGACGCTCTGGGACTGAGCGACCGAGCGGGTCAGACCGGCAGGTCGCGGTTGCGTTCGGTGTCGAGCACCACACGCAGGGGCGCGTGCGGGTCGAACCTCACGAACACCTGGCGGCCGGCCGAGTACTTGGCCAGGGCGCCGACCCCGATCAGCGCAGGGACCACGGCCCGATACACCGGGCCGTCCGGCGGTGTGACGTCGAGGTGGAGCTCGATCACGGTGCAGGCCCGCGCGGGGTACGGCAACTGCGCGTCGAGCGCGTGCACGATCATCGCGACCGCAGGCACCCCGGTGGACTTCAGGGCCTCGAGCGGTTCGGCCACGGCGTTGAACGCGGCCCGACGGGCGTCGAGCTCGGCCTCGTGCAGCCTCCGCAGGCGCTCCGGTTCGTCGTACTCGAAGATCATGTCCTCGGGAGCCGCCGGGTCGTAGGTGACCCAGATCTGTCGGCCGACCTCGCCCTGCAGGTGACCCATCACCGCGGTGTAGCCGCGTCGCTCGCTCCAGTGCACGAACCGTGCCCGGAACGGCTCGACGCCGGCCGGGAGCACGTCGACGGTGTACGTGATCTTGATGAACTCGCCGTCGACGTTCGAACGTCCGCCCCTGGTGGTCGCCTCGACGACGACCGCCGGTGCGAGCACCCCTCGCGCCCGGAGCGCGTCCCGTTCGCGTGCGTCCTTGCGGTTGGCGCGTCCGCGCCACAGCGACGAGGCGACGTGGTCGACGATGTCCAGGAGCATGGGATTCAGTGTGCCCCTCATCGCCGATGCCCGCCTGGGTGATGACTACGCAGTCGCGGTCCTCGCGCTACGGAACCGCCGGACGGGTCGACCGGATGTCAGCCGGGACGGCGCACCAACGCGGTGCCCGACACGAGGCGCTCGTCACCACGGTCGAGCCACACCGTGCAGCGCACGCACGGCTCGCCGTCGAGCTCGACCCGCTCGTCGCTGCTCCCCCCGGCGACCACGGTGTCACCGTCGAACACCCGACCGTGGAAGCCGACGGTGAGCCGACGGATCGAGCCCTCCCCCGCCCACGCCATCAGCATGTTGGCGACGTACGACAGGTTGAGCGGACCCTGGTTCACCGGTCGCTCGCCCTGACCGGCCGCACGGACGGCGTCGGGATCCCAGTGGATCGGGTACGGGTCGCGCAGCAGCGCTGCGAAGGTCTTCATCCGGTCGACCCCGACGTGCGCGACCTCGAGCGACGGGATCGGCACGCCGGTGCCTCGGGCCGGCGCGTCGGCGTGCGGCGCGGTACCCGAACGCCGGAACCGCCACCGGTTGGTGACCCGTGCGGCGCGCTCGCCCGTCGGGTGGGCGAGCTCGATCGAGAACGTGACGTCGTCGTGCAGGACGGTGTCGCCATCACCTCGCGTCCGGACGACGTCGGTGATCCCACCGGTCACGGTGAACCGGTCGCCCTCGTGCATCGGCGACAGGTACTCCCAGTCGTAGCCGAGCAGGGTCACCGATCCCGGCGAGCCGTCACCGCCGCAGATCGCGAACAGTTCGCCGATCGACACCCCGGCGCCCTGCACGGGCACGTGGAACAGCACGATCGGGTGCAGGAGGCCGTCGGGCATCGGCGACCGGCGCGTGCAGTCGGTCAGGAGCCAGTTCTCCCAGCGTTCGACGGTGCGCTCACCCCCGGGGAAGCGCCGACCGACCAGCGCCTGCACGTCTCCGTCCGTCAGCACGCGCCCGACGTTACCGTCGGGCGGACACCCGACGATCCGCCTCACCGGCACCAAAGCGCCCGCTAGGTTCGGGCGCCGCACACCCGCTGAGGACGACGGCGGAACGACGAACGAGGGACCCCCGATGCAGATCCTGCGAGCCCCGAACCGACTGACCGCCGCGCAGCGCAAGGTCACGACGACGCTGTTCCTCGCCGGCCCCTTCGACGACGGCGACGGCAGCGCCGACGCAGCCCGGTCGTGGCG
>WBZM01002322.1_pt2 | contig 15616 bp, 12 predicted proteins | sample 5204271 | NCBI WGS metagenome assembly WBZM01 (sample SAMN12344346, study PRJNA552823) | activated sludge metagenome | biome: Activated sludge suspended growth; feature: Nitrification reactor; material: Wastewater; isolation source: activated sludge from nitrification reactor of wastewater...
TCCGACATCCTGGGCGACAAGCCGCGGATCGTGGCGCTGAACAAGACCGATGCGATGGACGCGAAACAGATCTCAGACCGCCGCCGTGCGCTGGAAAAGGCCAGCGGCGGGCCGGTGCATGTGATCTCGGGCGTGTCCGGCAAGGGCCTTCCCGAGGTGCTGCGCGCGCTTTACGCCTGCATCCGCGCCGAGGACCCGGTCGAGGAGCGCACGACATGGCAACCCTGACCATGCCCGCCCCCGATGTCCGCACCGCGAAGCGGCTGGTCGTCAAGATCGGCTCGGCGCTGCTGGTCGATCGCAAGGCCGGGCTGCGGCAGGGCTGGCTGTCGGCGCTGGCGCTGGACGTGGCCGAGGCCAAGCTGCGCGGGGCGGACGTGGTGCTGGTCTCGTCGGGGTCCATCGCGCTGGGCCGCAAGGTGCTGGGCCTGCCCGAAGGCGTGCTGACGCTGGAACAATCCCAGGCCGCCGCCGCCGTCGGCCAGATTCGCCTGGCCCGCGCCTATGAGGAAGTCCTGGCCCCCCACGGCATCACCACCGCGCAGGTGCTGGTGACGCTGGAAGATACCGAAGACCGCCGCCGCTACCTGAACAGCCGCGCGACCATGGAGACATTGCTGTCCCTGGGCGTCGTGCCGATCGTGAACGAGAACGACACGGTGGCCACCGACGAAATCCGCTTCGGCGACAACGACCGGCTGGCCGCGCAGATCGCCGTGACAGTGGGCGCCGACCAGCTGATCCTGCTGTCCGATGTCGACGGCTTCTACTCCGCCAACCCGAAGGAAGACCCATCCGCCGCCCGGTTCGACGTGGTCGACACCATTACGCCCGAGATCGAGGCGATGGCCGGCGACCCGATCAGCGGGCTGTCAAAAGGTGGCATGAAGACCAAGCTTCTGGCCGCCAAGACCGCCGTCGCCGGCGGTTGCGCCATGGCGATCATGGAAGGTTCGACCCCGCGGCCGCTGAAGGCGTTGGCGGAAGGCGCGAACCGCACCTGGTTCGTGGCCCAGGCCGACCCGCAGGTGGCACGGAAACGCTGGATCAACGCGATGAAGCCGAAGGGCGAACTGACGCTGGACGCCGGCGCCGTCAGCGCGCTGCGGGCGGGCAAGAGCCTGCTTCCGGCGGGCGTGACCAAGGTCACCGGCAGCTTCGGGCGCGGCGAGCCGGTGGCGATCCTGTCGCCCGAAGGCGCGGTTCTGGGCAAGGGCCTGGTCCGCTATACCTCGGCCGAGGCACGGAAGATCGCTGGCCACCGCTCGGGCGAGATCGAGGCGATCCTGGGCTATCAGGGCCGGGCGGCGCTGGTGCATCGCGACGACATGGTGGTCTGAACCTTCGGGCCACCGGGGGCTGTCTGCCCCCGGACCCCCGAGGATATTTGCAGAAGGGAAAGTCCATGGACGGCCAGTTCACCGACCTGATGGCAGAGATTGGCGGCAAGGCCCGGGCGGCGGCGGCCGAACTGGCCTTTGCCTCGTCCGAACGCAAGTCGGCCGCGCTGATCTCGGCGGCGGATGCGATCTGGCGGCGGCGGCAGGAGATTCTGGACGGCAACGTCTGCGACATGGACTTCGGCCGCGACAAGGGGCTGTCGCCCGCCATGCTGGACCGGCTGCGGCTGGACGATCACCGCATCCGCGCCATCGCCGACGGGTTGCGCATGGTGGCCGAACAGAAGGACCCGGTCGGCCGGGTGCTGGCGGAATGGGACCGGCCGAACGGGCTGCACATCCAGCGCGTCGCCACGCCCCTGGGGGTGATCGGGGTGATCTACGAATCCCGCCCGAATGTCACCGCCGACGCCGGCGCGCTGGCGCTGAAATCCGGCAATGCAGTGATCCTGCGCGGTGGCAGCGAAAGCTTCCACTCCTCGGAGGCGATCCATGACTGCATGGTCGAAGGGCTGAGGGCCGCCGGCCTGCCGGAGACCGCGATCCAGATGGTTCCGACCCGCGACCGCGAGATGGTGACCGCCATGCTGCGCGCGACCGAGTATGTCGACGTCATCGTGCCCCGCGGCGGCAAGGGCCTTGTCGGCCTGGTCCAGCGCGAGGCCCGGGTGCCGGTCTTTGCCCATCTGGAAGGCATCTGCCACGTCTATGCCGACCGTGACGCCGATCTGGACAAGGCCCGCCGCGTGGTGCTGAACGCCAAGACCCGCCGCACCGGGATCTGCGGCGCGGCGGAATGCCTGCTGATCGACCGGCGGTTCTGGGACCGGCACGGGCCGGTTCTTGTCGACGATCTTCTGGCCGCCGGCGTGGAGGTGCGCGCCGACGGCGAGGTGGCAACGGTTCCCGGCACGGTCACGGCCCGGGCCGACGACTTCGGGCGCGAATTCCTCGACCGGATCATCGCGGTGAAACTGGTTGATGGCGTGGACGAGGCCATCGCCCATATCCGCCGCTTCGGGTCCGGCCATACCGAGGCGATCCTGACCGAGAACGACGCCACTGCCGCGCGCTTCTTCCAGCGGCTCGACAGCGCGATCCTGATGCGCAATGCCTCGACCCAGTTTGCCGATGGCGGCGAATTCGGGATGGGGGCGGAAATCGGCATCGCCACCGGCAAACTCCATGCACGGGGGCCGGTCGGGGCCGAGCAGCTGACAAGCTTCAAGTACCTTGTCACCGGCGACGGCACCGTCCGGGCCTGACCGAAACGCACAGGGAACCTGCGCGGGCCCCCCTTCCGCGCCGCCGTTTTCGCGCCTATTCTTGTGCTGTTCCCAACGCGCAGATCCGGCCCATGACCCTGCACCGTCCGATCGTCGGCATCATCGGCAATGCCTATGAACTGAACGACCGCTACCCCGTCCATGCCGGCGGCACGATGAACTCGGCCGCCGTGGCCGAGGTGGCCGGGGCGATGCCGCTTCTGATTCCGACCGATCCGCGTTTCGTCACCGTGGCGGAGCTTCTGGATGTCTGCGACGGTTTCCTGCTGACCGGCGGTCAGCCGAACGTGCACCCGTCCGAATACGGCGAGGAGGAAACCGCCGCCCACGGCCGCTTCGACCGGGCGCGGGATGCAATCACGCTGCCGCTGATCCGCGCCTGCGTCGAAAGGGGCCAGCCGTTCTTCGGCATCTGCCGCGGCTTTCAGGAGGTGAACGTGGCGATGGGCGGCACGCTGCACCCCGAAATCCGCGAACTGCCGGGCCGGATGAACCACCGCATGCCGCCCGATGCGACGCTGGCCGAGCAGTTCGCGCTGCGTCATGTCGTGCGCTTCACCGAAGGGGGGCGCTTTCACCGCCTGCTCGGGGCGACCGAAGTGATGACCAACACGCTCCACGGTCAGGGAATCTGCCGTCCGGCCCCGCGCGTCGAGATCGAGGGCCGGGCCGAGGACGGCACGCCCGAGGCGGTCTTCGTGCGCGACGCGCCGGGGTTCACGCTGTCGGTGCAATGGCACCCGGAATGGAATGCGGCGCAGGATGCCGTTTCACGAGCACTTTTCTCGGCCTTCGGCGTGGCGGTGCGCGACTGGTCGGCGGCGCGGCACAGCCTTCGGTGCTCGGCCTGAGCGCCGGGGCCTTGAACCTGACCCGGTGCGCCCCCATCCTTTTCGGCGGGACACGCGCTGCCAGGACCGAAGGGCCGCGCCATGAAGTTTCTGATTGTCTACGCCACGACCGATGGGCAAACGCGCAAGATCGCGCGGTTCTGCTGTGACCGTCTTGTCGATTCCGGGCATTCGGCCGAGCTTCTTCCGGCCGCCGATGCCGACGCGGTGGATCTGACGCGGTTTCAGGGTGCAGTCGTTGCCGGATCGCTGCACGCCGGCGGCTTCCAGAAGGCGCTGCGGCAATTCGTGGCCGACCGGGCGCGTGCCCTGACGAAACTGCCGACACTGTTCCTGCCCGTGTCGCTGTCGGCGGCGGGCAGCGATCGCGACGACTGGCAGGGGCTTGAGAAATGCGTGGCGGATTTCCTGGCCGAAACCCGGTGGACGCCCGGGCGCACTGTCCATGTCGCCGGCGCCTTCCGCTTCACGGAATACGATTTCTTCCGCTCATGGGCTATGCGCCGGATCGCCGCCGAAAAGGGTGAAACGGTCGACCCCCGTGCAGACAAGGAATATACCGACTGGGCGGCCCTTGGCGCCACACTGGACAAGTGGGCGGCGGGGATCGCCGCGCACTGAGGGCTTGTTTGCGCTAACGGCACCTCTATCATTGCCGCGAATTCAGGAGGACCGCCAATGCAGCGCAGCCGCGTGAACGAGATCATGGCCCGCGCCGACGACTTCATCCGGTCGTTCGGGTTCCGCCTGCCGTCCTTCGCCTACTGGACGCCCGAGGAATTCCGCGCGCGGCGCGCGGATGCCTCGCGCCTGATTGCGGCGCGCTGCGGATGGGACATCACCGATTATGGCGCGGGCGAATTCGACCGGATGGGGCTTTTTCTTTTCACGTTGCGGAACGGCGACCTTGCCGATCTCAAGCGCGGCGGTGGCATGTGCTATGCGGAAAAGCTGCTCATCTCGCGGCAGGATCAGCTTTCGCCCATGCACACCCATTTCCTCAAGGCCGAGGACATCATCAACCGGGGCGGTGCGACGCTTGCCGTGCAGCTTTACGGCGCGGCCCCGGACGGGGCCTTCGACGAGGGCCAGGGCGGACTGGTGCGCTGCGACGGGATCGACCGCAGGTTCACCCCGGGCGAAGTGCTCCGCCTCGCCCCGGGCGAAAGCGTGACCCTTCGCCCCGGCGACTGGCATGCGTTCTGGGGTGAGGGCGGCGATGTGCTGATCGGCGAGGTGTCCACCGTCAATGACGACGTCACCGACAACTGGTTCCGCGACCCGATCGGCCGTTTCGCGCAGATCGAGGAAGACGTGCCCCCGAGCCATCTTCTGGTCTCCGATTACGACCGCTGGCTGGACTGAGGCGGCGTCTTCGATTTCGCCCAAGTATCCTCGTGGGGGCAGACAGCCCCCGTTTCCGCCCGCTGCCATTGACGGGCGTGCGCTGCTCTGGCATCCCCGGCAGGATCAAAGGGGACGATGATGAACCTGTTTTCCGATATCCGTGCGCTTGTGATCGAGGCGCTGGGCCAGATGACCGGGGCCGGCCAGTTGCCGGCCGGGCTCGACATGACTTCGGTCGCAGTCGAGCCACCGCGCGATGCGGCTCATGGGGACATGGCGACCAACGCGGCGATGGTCCTGGCCAAGCCCGCGGGCCTGAACCCCCGCGCCATCGCCGAGGCGCTGGCAGCGCGGCTTGCTGCCGACCCGCGCATCACGATGGCCGAGGTGGCGGGGCCGGGGTTTCTCAACCTGCGGCTGGCGCCGGCGGCCTGGCAGGCGATCCTGCGCGGCGCGCTGACGGGGGGGCGCAATTTCGGGCGGTCGGACGTGGGGCAGGGGCAGAAGGTCAACGTCGAGTTCGTCTCGGCCAACCCCACCGGGCCGATGCACGTCGGCCACACGCGCGGCGCGGTCTTTGGCGATGCGCTGGCCGCCCTTCTGGATTTCGCGGGCTATGCCGTGACGCGCGAATACTACATCAACGACGGTGGCGCGCAGGTCGATGTGCTGGCACGGTCGGCCTACGAACGCTACCGTGAAGCGAACGGCCTCGACCCCGAGATCCGCGAGGGGCTCTATCCCGGCGACTACCTGATCCCGGTCGGCGAGGCGCTGAAGGAGAAATACGGGGCGAGCCTTCTCAATCAGCCGGAATCGGCCTGGCTGAAGGACGTGCGGGATTTTGCCACCGACCGGATGATGGCCATGATCCGTGGGGATCTGGCGCTTCTGAACGTAAGGATGGATGTCTTTTCGTCCGAAAAGGCGCTTTACGGCACTGGCAAGATCGAGGCGGCGCTGAAGGCGCTGCGCGACATGGGGCTGATCTACGAAGGCACACTGGAAGCGCCCAAGGGCAAGCTGCCCGAGGACTGGGAGGAACGCGAACAGACGCTGTTCCGCTCGACCGCCTACGGCGACGATCAGGACCGGCCGGTGCAGAAGTCGGACGGAAGCTGGACCTATTTCGCCCCTGACATCGCCTATCACTACGACAAGGTGCAGCGCGGCTTCGACATGCTCATCGACGTGCTCGGTGCCGATCACGGCGGCTATGTCAAGCGGATGAAGGCTGCAGTCGCGGCGCTGTCGCAGGGCCGGGTGCCGCTTGACATCAAGCTCATCCAGCTTGTGAAGCTCTACAAGAACGGCGAACCCTTCAAGATGTCGAAGCGCGCCGGCACCTTCGTCACGCTGCGCGACGTCGTCGAACAGGCGGGCCCCGACGTGACCCGCTTCGTCATGCTGACGCGCAAGAACGATGCGCCGCTTGATTTCGACTTCGACAAGGTGCTGGAACAGTCCAAGGACAACCCCGTCTGGTATGTGCAGTATGCCCATGCGCGGGTGTGCTCGGTGCTGCGCAAGGCGGCCGAGGCGGGCATTGCCGCCGACGATGCGACGCTGGCGGCGGCCGACCTGGCCCGATTGTCGCATCCGGCGGAACTCGCGCTGGCGCGCAAGCTTGGTGAATGGCCGCGGCTGGTGGAAATTGCCGCGCGCGGGCATGAACCCCACCGGGTGGCCTTCTACCTCTACGAACTCGCCTCCGACCTTCATGCCCACTGGAACCGTGGCAATGAGGATACCAGCCTGCGGTTCATCCAGGACGGCGATATCGCCACCAGCCAGGCGAAAATCGCGCTGGCAAGGGCCGTGGGCGTTGTCATTTCCGCCGGTCTTGGTATCCTTGGTGTGACTCCGGCCGAAGAAATGCGCTGACCAACAGGCGCCGGGCCGGGCAAGGCACACAGGCAAGGCGGCAGCGGGACAAACCCGCGCCCTGAGAGGGCAGATCATGGCGGATGTCGATTTCGACGACTATGGCAGTTTTGCGCCGTCCTATTCCCCTGCGGCCGAAGGCGCAGGTGCGCGGACGCTGCGGATCCAGCGTATCGTGAACGGGGCCGGGGCGGCGGTTTCGGTCGCCTTGATCCTGGGGCTTGGGGTCTGGGGCTACAAGCTCGCGGTGCGGGACGTCATGGGGGTGCCGGTGGTGCGGGCACTGGAAGGCCCGGCCCGCGTCGCGCCAAGCGATCCGGGCGGCGATCTCGCACGACATCAGGGCCTTGCCGTCAACGCGATCGCCGCCGAGGGTGCCGCTGCCGCGCCGGCAGACCGACTGGTGCTTGCCCCGCGCCCGACCGAACTGACCGAAGCCGACCAGCCGATGGCTGCACTGACGGTCGCTGCGCCCGGGATCGTGGCCGATCCCGAAGCAGCCCCGGCCGAAGTGCTTCCCGCCGCCCTGCCGGTGCCCGACGCCACGCTGGGGACGGATGTGGCCGAAGCTGACCTGGCAGCGACCGCGCTGGCCGCACCCGGCACGCCGATCGCGTCCGAGGTTCCCGGCGTCGCTGTCTCGCCCCGTCCGCTGTCGCGGCCGTCGGCCCTGCCGGCGGGGACGGTGGCGCTTGACACGGCTCTTACCGGGGACGATCCCGAGGCCGATGCAATCGCCGCCGCCGCCGCCGCCGCCGTTGCCGCCGCACTCGGCGTCGAAGCCGCGAGCGTCACCGAAGTCGAGGTCGACGTGGCCGGTCTTGCCGCCGGCACCCGCCTTGCCCAGCTTGGTGCCTTCGCCACGGCCGAAGAAGCCCGCGCCGAATGGGATCAGGCGGCCGCCGCGCTCGGCCCGCTGATGACCGGCAAAAGGCGGGTGATCGAAACCGCCGAAAGCGGCGGGCGCACCTTCTACCGGCTCAGGGTCGAGGGGTTCGCTGATCTCGAGGATACCCGCCGGTTCTGCGCCGAGCTCAAGGCCGAGGGCCGCCTCTGCACGCCCACGCAAGTACAGGGATGACGCGGCCAAGCGCTGTCATCCTGGGCTGCGAAGGCACCGCGCTGTCGCCTGACGAGGCCGCCTTCTTCAGGGACGCCGACCCCTGGGGCTTCATCCTCTTTGCCCGCAACGTCGAAACGCCCGGGCAGTTGCGTAAGCTGACGGGGGATTTGCGGGCGTGCCTTGGCCGCGATGCACCGATCCTGGTCGATCAGGAGGGCGGGCGCGTCCAGCGGTTGCGCGCGCCGCACTGGCGCGAATGGCTGCCGCCGCTCGACCAGGTCGCCGCCTGCGCGCCCGCCGACATGGCGCGGGCGGTCTGGCTGCGCTACCGGCTGATCGCCGACGAACTTCGCGCGGTGGGCATCGACGCCGACTGCGCGCCCACCTGCGATGTGGCGCGCCCCGGGACACATCCCTTCCTGATGAATCGCTGTTTCGGAACCGATGCCGCCAGCGTCATCCTTGCCGCCCGTGCCTGCGCCGAGGGCCTGCTGGCCGGCGGCGTCCTGCCGGTGATGAAGCATATGCCGGGTCACGGGTTGGCGACGCTGGACAGCCACCTTGCATTGCCGCGCGCCGATGTTCCGGCAGAAATCCTGGAAGCAGTCGATTTCGCCCCTTTCCGCGCACTGGCGGACCTGCCGGTCGGCATGACGGCCCACGTCGTCTACCCTGCATTCGACGCCCGGCCGGCCACGGCGTCGGCGCGGATGATCGGGCTCATCCGCGGGGTGATCGGCTTTCAGGGTCTGCTTTTGTCGGACGACATCTCGATGCAGGCGCTGTCGGGCACGATCGGCCTGCGCACGCGGCAGGCGATCGAGGCGGGCTGTGACATCGTGCTCCACTGCAACGGCAAGCGGCCGGAGATGGAGGATGCCATCGCTGCGGCTGGTCCGCTGTCCGACCCGGCGCTGGCCCGCGCCGAAGCCGCGCTTGCCCGCCGGTGCGACCCCGAACCGATTGACACTGGCGCGCTTGAGGCTGAATTTGCATCGCTCCTGATGCAACGGACCGATGGCTGAGCCCGACCTCACCCCCCAAGCCGTCTCCGACCGCCTCGCCGCCGAGGCGCTGATCGTCGATGTGGACGGCTTCGAGGGGCCGCTCGACCTGCTTTTGATGCTTTCTCGCAGCCAGAAGGTCGATCTGCGCCGGGTCTCGGTCCTGCAACTGGCCGAGCAATACCTGGCGTTCGTGGGGCGCGCCCAGGCGCTGCGGATCGAACTGGCCGCCGATTATCTGGTGATGGCGGCCTGGCTTGCCTTTCTGAAGTCCCGTCTTCTCCTGCCGCCCGACCCGACCGAGGAAGGGCCGACCGGTGAGGAACTGGCGATGCACCTGGCCTGGCAGCTTGAGCGGCTGTCAGCCATGCGCGAGGCCGCGGCGCGGCTGATGGCGCGCGACCAGAAGGGGCGCGACTTCTTCGCGCGCGGCATCCCGGAAGACGTGCTGCGCATCCGCCGCGTCAGCTACACCGCGACGCTACTGGACCTGATGCAGGCCTATGCCCGCATCCGCACCCGCGACGACTTCCGCCCGTTCGTCATGGACCGCGATCATGTGTTCACCATGGAGCAGGCGCTTGACCGGATGCGGGGGCTGATCGGCTTTGCCGGCGGCTGGACTGATCTGGTGTCCTACCTGCCCGAAGGCTGGGGGGCGGACCCGGTGCGGCGCCGATCCGCCACGGCAGCGACCTTCGCGGCGTCGCTCGAACTCGCCAAGCAGGGCCAGATCGAGATAAGACAGGCCGAGACCTTCGCGCCCATCAGCATCCGGCGGAAACCGACGTGACCGAACCCGAGGAACGCAGTCTGTTCGAAGCCCCGCCGATGGGCGAACAGGAACGCATGGTCGAGGCGATCCTGTTCGCCAGCGCCGACCCTGTCACAGTGGCCGAACTGGAGGCACGGATGCCGCACGGCGCCGACCCGGCCGAGGCACTCATGCGCCTGCGCCGCCGCTACGAGGGGCGGGGGGTGAACCTCGTGCGGGTTGGCGATGCCTGGGCGCTGCGCACCGCACCCGACCTTGGTTTCCTGATGCAGAAGGAAACGGTCGAACAGCGCAAGCTGTCACGAGCCGCGATCGAGACGCTGGCCATCGTCGCCTACCACCAGCCCGTCACCCGCGCCGAGATCGAGGAGATCCGGGGCGTCGCCGTGTCGCGTGGCACGATCGACCAGCTTCTGGAACTGGACTGGATACGGCTTGGCCGCCGCCGCATGACGCCGGGCCGCCCCGTGACCTTTGTCGTCACCGAAACGTTCCTCGACCATTTCGGGCTGGAATCGGCGCGCGACCTGCCCGGACTGAAGGAGCTGCGCGCCGCCGGGCTTCTGGACAACCGCCCGCTGCCGGGGGCACAGTCTCTGCCTGACACGGACGGTGACGAGATGTTGGGCCAAACCGAACTTTTCGAGGATTGACAATGGACTGGGGCAAACTTCTTACACCCGTTCTGAGGATGTTCGGCCGCGCTGCCGCCGATGCTGCGCTGCGCCACGGGCCAGAGCTGATTGCCGGCAAGGGCAAATCCCGGGCCGAAATGACGGCTGCCGAGCGCCGCCAGGCCAAGGCAGGCCGCGATCTGGTCAAGCGCGCTCGCAAGGCCGCGCGCCTGGGGCGCCGGGTGCGCTGAGGGCCGGCCAAGACCGACGACCCCGTTCCGCTGTCCACGCGGGCTGAAGATGCCCGGCCATCGGGCTGCATCTGCGATCCTGTGCCGGCCGGTTCCGCAACGGTCGCCGGGCAGGAAACATGTTCGCCGGCGCGAAGGACCGGGCGTATCCCAAAAGCCGTTCCGACCGCGGGAGTGGCGGCATGAAGGCTGCTCGTCCCATCCGCCGACGGGGGCGAACCCCCGCCGCCCCCGCACATCAATGCGGCCGGGGAGGGGGCCCGTCACGACCTGGTCGGCAGCGATCATTCAGTCGCGACAGTTCTGCCGCCCGGTTCGGTAGCAGCGCGGCGGACACTACCCCTGATGAAAATTTATTGACTTCCACGAAACTCACGTGCTTACTTCGATGCAAGGGATGCTGCCGCGGCGTGATCCGGATGGCGTCGGAATTTCTGGGGGATGTATCGGAACACAAAGTGTGAGTCCTGCTGGTCTCAATCATCAGATGATGGTCGAATTGGAAAAGGGAAGCGGGGCGCCGATGTTTCGGCGGGAGCGGATGCGGAGCAGGCAGAATGCCAGATCGGCGGCGAGGCTTGCTGACTTTTGAAGTATTACGTCCGGCAAATTTACGATCAATATTTGAATATTAATATGCTTGCGTGTCAATTTTTAATATGAGCTGATCCGCCCGGGCATTTCTGTCAGGCGCAATCTTCCCATATTACCGAATAGAGCGCCCAATCAAAAGAATCGGAAATTGTGTGGCGCGCGCGTCTATTGGGCGGAATTCCGCGCGTGCGCAGGCCTTGAGTCTGGCATGACGGATAAGGCACTGAAAATAATCATAAAAACATGCTTCCATGCGGCGATTTGACGCAGGGACTTGGTTGCGCTAAAGCTTGATGATGACAAATGAAATGTGTTGATGGTAAGTCTGGGATCGACCTTAAGGGAGGGTATGAAACCAAGTTGCTGGGTGGGGTCTCCTCGGAGCAACCGGGGGGCGGGCCCGACCAGGCGGGCGGATCACACGAGGAATTGGGCCGACGACATGATCGGTCTTTCGCGCCGGATGGCATGAAGGATCAGTCCCTGAACCGGCCTATTCTTCCTTTGTTCTGATTTGCCCTTAACACAATTCGAACAATCGCAAGGTTTGCCAAGAAGGAGAGGTACAACCATGGCTAACGCTAAGTCGGCTTACGACATCTTGTTCACGCCGATCAAGATCGGCCCTAAGACGCTGAAGAATCGCTTCTACCAGGTTCCGCACTGCATCGGCGCAGGCACCAACTATCCTGGGTTCCAGATGGCCCATCGTGGCATCAAGGCCGAGGGCGGCTGGGGTGCGATCAACACCGAGCAGTGCTCGATCCACCCGGAATGCGACGACTCGCTGCGGATCACGGCGCGGATCTGGGACGAGGGCGACATGCGCAACCTGCGCCCCATGGTCGACCACATCCACAAGTACGGCGCGCTGGCCGGGTGCGAGCTGTTCTACGGTGGCCCGCACGCCCCGGGTCTTGAATCGCGCACCATCTCGCGCGGCCCGAACCAGTACAACTCGGACTTCGCGACGGTTCCCGGCTGCCCTGGCTTCACCTACAACCACATGGCCGACGAAGACGAGATCGACCGGCTTCAGATGCACTACGTCAACGCCGCGCTGCGCGCCCGCGACACGGGCTATGACATCGTCGATGTCTATGGCGCCCACGCCTACGGCCCGATGCAGTGGCTGAACCCCTACTACAACACCCGCACCGACAAATACGGCGGCAGCTTCGAGAACCGCGCCCGGTTCTGGATCGAGACGCTGGAACGGATCCGCAAGGCCGTCGGCAATGACGTGGCGCTGGTCACCCGCTGCTCGATCGACACGCTTTACGGCGATGCCGGCGTCGAGGTCGGCGAGGACGGTCTGAAATTCATCGAACTCGCCTCGCCCTATCTCGACATGTGGAACGTCAACATCGGTGACATCACCGAATGGGGCGAAGACGCGGGTCCGTCGCGTTTCTACCGGATCGGCCACCAGAACGAATGGATCCGCCACATCAAGCAGGCGACCAACAAGCCGGTCGTCGCCGTCGGCCGCTACTACGATCCCGAGAAGATGCTCGAGGTCATCAACACCGGTGTGGTCGACATCATCGGTGCCGCGCGTCCCTCGATCGCCGACCCGTTCATGCCGAACAAGATCAAGGAAGGCCGCTTCGAGGACATCCGGACCTGCATCGGCTGCAACGTCTGCATCTCGCGCTGGGAAATGGGCGGCGTGCCGTTCATCTGCACCCAGAACGCGACCGCCGGCGAGGAATATCGCCGCGGCTGGCACCCCGAGAAGTTCGAGCCGGCCAAGTCGGACAAGGACGTGCTGATCGTCGGCGCCGGACCGGCTGGTTCGGAATGCGCGCGGGTGCTGATGGAGCGTGGCTACACCGTTCACCTGGTGGATTCGCGCGACAAGATCGGTGGCTACGTCAATGACGTGGCGACCCTGCCGGGCCTGGGCGAGTGGGGCTATCACCGCGACTACCGCGAGATCCAGCTCAACAAGCTTGTGAAGAAGAACAAGCAGTCGCAGATCGCGCTGGGCCAGAAGCGACTGACCGCGGACGACGTGCTGAACTACGGTGCGGCGCGCGTGGTGATCGCTACCGGCGCGAGCTGGAGCCCGATCGGCCTGAACCACCGCACGCAGAAGCCGATCCCCGGCGCGGACGCCTCGCTGCCGCACATCCTGACTCCGGAACAGGTGTTCGAAGGCAAGAAAACCGTCGGCAAGCGGATCCTGATCATCAACTACGACCCCTACTACATGGCTCCCAGCCTGGCCGAGAAGTTTGCCCGTGCCGGCCATGAGGTGACGATCGCCAGTGTTGCCGGAGTCGGCGCCTACATGGAGTACACGCTCGAGGGGCCGAACACGCACCGGATGATGCATGAACTGGGCATCAACATCCTCGGCGAGACCGGCTGCTCGCGCATCGAGGAAGGCCGCGCCGAGCTGTTCAGCATCTACGGCGAAGGGTCCAAGCGTCAGTACAAGGGCGCGGGCCAGTTGCCGCGCAAGGAGAACGACTCGCATTACTGGCACGAGTGCGACACGGTGATCCTGATTACCAGCCGCCGGTCCAACGACAGCCTGTTCCGGGAGCTCAAGGCGCGCAAGGACGAGTGGGCGAAGAACGGCATCGACAACGTCTTCGTCATCGGTGACGCCGAGGCGCCGCGCATCATCGCCGACGCTACCTTCGACGGCCACCGTCTGGCGCGCGAGATCGAGGACGAGAGCCCGCAGCACCAGAAGCCGTTCAAGCGCGAACAGAAGATCTGGGGCGTCGCCTACAATCCGGGCGAAAACCCCGATCTCGAGTGGCGCCTGTAAGGCGGACGGGCGGTCAGCCGGCCGCAGCCTGACAAGACCGGGCGGCAGGAATATCCGCCGCCCGGACACTGTCGGCAGCAGCTGGCGCCCTGCATCAAGGCTGCGGCCGGGGAATCCCGGCCTGGCCCCCCGCACGCGGCAGGCTTCGCCCGCGGATCGGGACACCGAATTTGCAACCCCCGGGGGGCAGCGCGGGTTCCGCGTGGTTGATCCCGGAACACAATGAAAGGACAGGGAAATGGCAAAACGCACATCAGCGTTGGAAGATCATCACCGCGCACTTGGCGCCGGGCTTGGCGACTGGAACGACATGGACGTTCCCTGGAGCTATGCCTCCTCGGCCGACAGTCAGCTTGACTCGGTGCGCGAGGCGGCCGGTCTGTTCGACCTGACCGGTCTGAAGAAGATCTGGGTCAAGGGGCCGGATGCGGCGGCTGTGATCGACAAGGTCTCGCCCCGCGACATGAGCAAGGTCGGTGCGGGCAAGGCGGCCTATGTCCCGATCCTGACCGACGAAGGCACGATCTGCGACGACACGATCATCTACCGCATCGAAGACGACAAGTATCTGTTCGTCTATGGCACCGGCACCGGCCACGAGCGCCTTGCTCAGGCGGCGCAGGGCAAGAACGCGACGCTCGAGAAGGACGACGAGCTTCACAGCCTGTCGCTGCAGGGTCCGAAGGCCTTGGCGATCTTGAACGCCAACAGCTCGGCGGACATTGCCGCACTGGATTTCTTCGGCCTGACCAAGACCGACCTGTTCGGCCGCAAGGCGGTGGTGTCGCGCACCGGTTATTCGGGCGAGCGCGGTTATGAGATCTTCGTCGATCGCAAGGATGCCGTCGCCGTATGGGAAGGCATCCTCAAGGCCGGCGAGAAGGAAGGCGTGCTGCCCTGCTCGTTCACCTGCCTCAACAAGGGCCGGATGGAAGCCGGGCTGCTGTTCTATCCGTTCGACATGAACGAAGCGCACACGCCGTGGGAAATGGGCCTTGGCTGGGCGGTGTCCAAGAAGAAGCCCGACTATCTCGGCCGCGAAGCGGTGCTGAAGAAGGAAGGCCAGGAAAAGGTGCGCCTGACCGGCGTGTCCTGCCCCTCGAGCTCGGGCATCATCGCTGGCGGCACCGACCTCTATCTCAACGGCCAGAAGGTCGGCGTGGTGAGCAGCTCGGAATATTCGCACCGCCTGGGCAAGTCGCTGGGCCTTGCGCATCTCCAGCCTGGCATCACCGAGGGCACGAAGCTGAAGCTCGGCAACGAGGCCAACGCGCCGGAAGTCTCGGTCGAGGAACTGCCCTTCTACGACAAAGAAAAGAAGCGCATGCGGATGTAACCGACATCCCCAGGACCTATCCTGTGCCCGGAAGAAATTCCGGGCACAGGACGATGTAGTGAAGCGATATCCTGCGGATCCGCGCTCGGACATGTCAGCCCGGACTCATCCGGATGGTGATGACAGGAACAGAGCGCGCCAAGCGGACAAAGGACCGGCAGGCCAGAATGTTGCCGTGCCCGATCCGTTCGGAAGCACGGCGCCCTGACCAGTTTGGTCGCGTGGGGCGAGGGTAGCTGCAGAGCGGTTATCAGGCGACCGGTCCGACCACTTTCCTCCAGGCGATACAGATGGGTGTCTCGACCTGAAACCCCTCTGCGGGATTTGTTGCCCTTGGGCATCTTGTTGAGGATCCGTATCCGCTGAACCGAGCGCTTGTTGCGGGGCATCCTGGTTTGCCGGGTGTTCTTGCGGCGGGTCTTCTGG
>WBZM01002479.1_pt1 | contig 15609 bp, 16 predicted proteins | sample 5204271 | NCBI WGS metagenome assembly WBZM01 (sample SAMN12344346, study PRJNA552823) | activated sludge metagenome | biome: Activated sludge suspended growth; feature: Nitrification reactor; material: Wastewater; isolation source: activated sludge from nitrification reactor of wastewater...
GTCGACCACGCCCTTGGCTTCGAGCGCCTTGAGCAGCACCACGGTGCTGGCCACCGACAGCGAGATGCCGAACACCAGCGCGGCGCCCGGGTCCCAGCCCCAGAAGCTCGCCATCGCCGCGCCCATCGCCGTGGCGGCCACCATCTGCACCACGGCGCCCGGCACCGCGACGCGCTTCACCTGCATCAGGTCGTCGAGAGAGAAGTGCAGCCCGACGCCGAACATCAGCAGCATCACGCCGATCTCGGCGAGCTGCGCGGCCAGCGCGCTGTCGGCGACGAAGCCGGGCGTGAAGGGCCCGATCACGATGCCCGCGGCGAGGTAGCCCACCAGTGCCGGCAGCTTCAGGCGCGAGGCGACGAAGCCGAGCACCAGCGCCAGCCCGAGGGCCGCCGCGATGGTGTTGATGAGGGCGAGTTCGTGGTGCATCGAAGCGAGGGTTCCCGCGCGTCAGGATCGTTGGCGCCGGATGGCCTCGCCGAGATCGATCACGGCCATCGCGTAGTAGCTCGACCAGTTGTACCGCGTGATGGCGTAGAAGTTCCCCGTACCCGCGAAGTAAGTGGGGGCAGCGTCGCCGTTGGCTAGCTCGATGAGCGCGAGCTTGCCGTCCCACGCGCGGCCGACCTCGTCGAGCACGGCGCCGCGCTCGGCGAACTCGGCGCGCTCGAAGCTCGGCACGATGTCGGGCACCAGCAGCAGCGCGCGATCGCGCACCTCCGTCGGTGCGGCCACGCCGAAGTGCGTCGGCGCGTCGCGCTCCCAGCCGTGCTGCGCGAGATAGTGCGCGACGCTGCCGACCACGTCGGCGGGGCTGCGGTGCAGATCGACATGGCCGTTCTCGTCGAAGTCGATGCCGTAGCGCAGCAGGCTCGAGGGCATGAACTGCGGCATGCCCATCGCGCCGGCGTAGCTGCCCAGCGGCTCGACCGGGTCCAGGCCCTCCTGGCGGCAGTAGGCGAGAAAGGCCTCCAGCTCGCTGCGGAAGAAGGGCGTGCGATCGCGCCGGCCGGTCGGGAAGTCGAACGACAAGGTGGCCAACGCATCGAGCACGCGGAAGCCGCCGGTGTGGCGGCCGTAGATGGTCTCGACGCCGACGATGCCCACCACGATGGACGGCGGAACGCCCCAGCGCTCCTCGGCCATCGCGAGCCAGCGCTCGTTCTCCTGCCAGAAGGCGAGGCCCGCACGGATGCGCACCGGCTCGACGAAGCGGCTGCGGTAGGCGGCCCAGTTCTTCGCGGTGCCGGCCGGTGGCGGCATGATCAGCCGCGTCACCGCCGGCACGAAGCGTGCGCGGGCCAGCGTCTCGCGCGCCCAGGCCGGTTCCGCACCGAGGCGCTGCGCGGCCTCGTCGGCGAAGCGCATCACGTCGTCGCGCTCGCCGTAGGCGCGCAGTTCCTCCTCCCTGCGGACGGCCAGCGCGGGCAGTGCGGTGCAGAGGGTGGTGGCCCCGAGGGCGCGCAAGGCAAGTCGGCGGGCAGGGGGACGGGGTGAGTCGGTCATCGGGCAACGGGAGCGGCCAGCCGGCGCGCGGCCGCCGCGAAGGCGCGGGTCAGGGAAGGGTCCGGGGTGCGCCGCGCATCACGGCCGTAGCGCTGCGCCTGCAGTGCCTCGATCAGTGCCGCGAGCGGTTCGCCGGCGGTGCCGTGGCGCGCGCGCACGCGGCGCGCCAGCGTGCCGGGTGCGTCCTGCGCGCCGGCCTCGATGCCGGCGCGGTGCAGAATCCCCTGCAGCGCCTCGCGCTGGCGTGTCCAGGGATCGACGCGATGGCGATCCCACCAGGCCCAGGCGGCGCCGATCAGCGCCAGCGTGCTCAGTGCGCTGACCAGCAGCTTGGCCAGCGTCTGCCAGTCGGGCGCTTCGACGCCCAGCTCGCGCAGCAGGTCGAACTGCTGGCCGCGCGAGTAGTTCAGCACCCACTGGTTCCAGCGGTTGTTGATGGCCTCCCATGCATCACGCAGCTGCGCCAGCAGTTCCGGGTTCACCGACCCGATCGCGCTGGCCATCAGGCCGGGCGGCGGCACCAGGCGCGCACTGCGGTCGATGCGGTCGGGGGCGACCGCGGCAGTCGGGTCGGCGCGCACCCAGCCCGTGCCCGGCTGCCAGTACTCCGCCCAGGCGTGCGCCGCGCTCTGGCGCACGATGTAGTAGCCGTCCACGGGAAGCAGGTCGGTGCCCTGGTAGCCGGTGACGATGCGCGCCGGCACGTCGAGCGCACGCATCACCACCACGAACGCTGCAGCGAAGTGCTCGCAGAAGCCCTCCTTGCGGTCGAGCCAGAACTCGTCGACAGCATTGCGGCCGTACTCGCCGGGCGCCAATGTGTAGCTGTACCCGCCCTCGCGGATGTGTCGCATCACGCGCAGGGCGAGATCGCGCGCACCGGCGCCGGCCATGGCAGGTTCGCGGCGCAGCGCGGCAGCCCAGGCCAGCGTGCGCGGATTGAAGCCGGGCGGCAGGTCGAGGTAGTCCTGCAGGCCGAGCACCGGCTCGCGCGGGCCGTGCTCGAAGCGCAGGTGCGCCTCGGCGCGGAAGCGCAAGCGCTCGCCGAGCGGGCGGTCGGTGAGCCATTGGAGGTCGTCTGTCGCTCGCAGCCGGTAGCCGTCGATCTGCGGTGCGGCCGGGCTGGCCTCCAGCAGCGGCAGTGTCGGCAGGCGCAGCGGCTCGATCGTCATCTCGTAACGCAGCGGCGAACCGGCCGCGCGCAGCTCGGCACGCGGTTGAAGTCGAGGCGGGAAGCGCGGGACCAGCGGCCGCCACTCGACACCGTCGAACGCGGCCAGCACCGGGCCGCGGAAGTACAGGCTCTGCGGTGCGGGCACGTCGCCGTCGAATCGAACGCGCATCGCGATGCGGTCGTCGAGCGCGACCTCGGCCACGCTGCCCAGGCGCAGCCGGTCGGACAGGCCGGTGCTGGACATGCCGTCCTTGGGCACGCCCCACAGCGGCCCGACGCGCGGGAACAGCAGGAACAACAGCAGCATGATCGGTGCGCCCAGCAGCGCGGTGCGTCCGGCCAGCTGCGCCGCCTGCTTCAGGCTCGGCTGGCCGACCGGCATGTGCGCCAGCACCAGCGCGGTCAGCAGCCCCCACACCGACACCAGCATCGCCGCGGCCACGCCAAGCGACTGCGAGTACAGGAAGTGCGTCAGCACCAGGAAGAAGCCGAGGAAGAAGACGACGAAGGCGTCTCGGCGCGCGCGCAGCTCGAGGGTCTTCAGCGCCATCAGCACCACCGCCATCGTGACGCCCGGCTCCTTGCCCAGCAGGGTGCGGAAGCTCATGAAGGTCAGTCCGGCGGCCACGGCCAGCACCGCCACGAGCAGCCAGCGACCGGGCAGCGGCCCGTTGCCGACCGCCAGCGCGGCCCGCCACATCAATACCACGCTGGTCAGCGCGATGCACCAGGCGGGCAGGTGGGGCACGTGGGGCAGCACGGTCCAGGCGATCACGCCGAGCAGGAACAGCGTGTCGCGGCCCTCGCGCGGCAGGCGCGACCAGCCGGGCCAGCGCGGCAGCCGCCACGTCGGGCCACCCGGCAGCTCGGGCAGCGTCAGCGCCACAGCGCGAGAGCCTCCAGGCAGCGCCGCCGGTGGGCCTCGCCCTCGGACGGATCGATGTCGGCACCGGGCAGGCCAAGGCCGTACTCGGCGCCGGCCAGTTGCGCCGCCAGCACCCAGGCTGCCAGGCGCGACAGCCGCTCCTCCGGCGCCAGCGTGCCGCACGACTGCCAGTCGAGCCAGAGCTGCTGGTGCACGGCGCCCGCGGTGTCGCGCGTGACCAGCTCGCCGCCGCTGGCCAGCGACTTGGCCGCCTTCTTCCAGTAGACGAGCTTGAGCGGGTCGCCGCGGCGGTAGGCGCGCACGCCTTCGACCTCGCCGCCCTCGGCCGAGCGCGCGCGCGCCATCCCGCCAGCCACCGCACGAGCGGGCGGCATCGGCGCGGCCGGGCGCTCGGGCGCCGGGTACACCAGCAGTTGCGAGGCTGGCCGCCAGATCGCCCAGGCGCGGAACAGGCCCAGCGGGAAACGCGTCTCGATGCTCAGGGCCGGCAGGCCGCGCAGGCCGCGCGCATCGGGCACGAAGCTTACCTGCGCACTGGTCTGGCCCTGCGCCGGCACGTCGATCCACGTGAGCGTGTCCGCCGCCGCGTCATGCAGCTTCAGCCCGATGCCGAAGCGCGCGCGATCCGGGCTGGCGAGCACCGCCTCGAGCAGCGCCGGTTCGCCGGCGAACACCGGTGCGGGCGCGCGCAGCCGCAGCGTCAGGCCGCGCAACGTGCCGTGCGTGGCATGCATCGACACCAGCCCGCTGCCGGCCAGCAGGAAGGTCAGCACGTAGCCGAGGTTCAGCTGGTAGTTGATGGAGGCCAGCAGCAGCACGACGAGCGTTGCGGCGAACATCAGCCCGGCCGGCGTCGGCAGGATGTAGACGTTGCGCTGCCCGAGCTCGAGCGTGTCGCTGTGTGGCAGGCGGGATTGCCACCACCGCTGGAAGCGTGCGCGCAGCACGGCGGCCGGGCTCGGCCAGGCCGACGCGGCGGCGCTGCCGGCACCGGCACTCACGGCACCGGCACCGCGTCGATCATCGCCCGCACCTGCTCGACGCGGCCGCGCCCGGCGCCGGCCACCGGGACGAGCCGGTGTGCCACCGCCTGCGGCAGCACGGCCTGCACGTCGTCGGGGGCGACATAGTCGCGCTGGCTGATCAGCGCGCGTGCCTTGGCCGCTCGCAGCAGCGCGATGCCGGCGCGCGGCGAGAGACCCTCGACGAACCATCGGCCGGAGCGCGTCGCCGCGATCACCGATTGAAGGTAGTCGAGCAGTGCATCGGAGGCGTGCACCGCGAGCACCGCCTTCTGTGCCACCAGCAGTTCGGTCGGCGTCATCACCGGCTCGAGCGCGTGGATGGCCTCGCGCCGATCCTGGCCGGCGAGCAGTGCGCGCTCGCTCTTCGCATCCGGATAACCCAGCGTGATGCACATGAGGAAGCGGTCGAGCTGCGATTCGGGCAGCGGGTAGGTGCCGAGCTGGTCGGTCGGATTCTGCGTGGCGATCACGAAGAACGGCGTGGGCAGCGCGCGCGTCTCGCCCTCGACGCTGACCTGGTGCTCCTCCATCGCCTCGAGCAGCGCACTCTGCGTCTTGGGTCCGGCGCGGTTGATCTCGTCGGCCAGCAGGACCTGGGTGAAAACCGGGCCTTGATGGAAGACAAACGACTCCTTGCTGCGCTCGTAGACACTGACTCCGATCAGGTCCGACGGCATCAGGTCGGCGGTGAACTGGCAGCGCGAGAAACGCAGGCCGAGCGACACGGCCAGCGCATGCGCCAGCGTGGTCTTGCCGACGCCCGGAACGTCCTCGATCAGGAGGTGGCCGCCCGCCAGCAGGCAGGCGACGCAGTCCTCGATCTGCGGCCGTTTGCCCACGATGATCGTGCTAATCTGATCGATCAGACGATCGATCTGGTCGGCGAGCGCTGAGTTCATGACCAAACCATAACCGAAGAGAGACAAGCCCGCCGATGAGCACAGCGTTCTTCACCCATCCCGACTGCCGCCGCCACGACATGGGCGCCGGGCACCCCGAGTGCCCGCAGCGGCTGGATGCGATCGAGGACCATCTCCTCGCGACCGGGCTGGACATTGCGCTGACCCGCCACGATGCGCCGCTGGTCGACCTGAAGGACGTCGAGCTCGCGCACACCCACCACTACGTGGCCGAGCTGCGCGACCTGCTCGAGCAGATCGAGGCCAGCGGCGAGCCCAGGGCACTCGACCCCGACACCGCCGCCAACCCCGGCACCTGGAAGGCCGCGCTGCGCGCCGCCGGCGCTGCGGTGGCCGCCACGGACGCGGTGCTCGACGGCCGCGCCGAGAATGCCTTCTGCGCGGTGCGCCCGCCCGGTCACCACGCCACGCGCGACGAGGCCATGGGCTTCTGCTTCTTCAACAACGTCGCCGTCGCGGCGCGTCACGCGCTCGACGTGCGCGGCCTCGAGCGCGTCGCAGTCATCGACTTCGACGTGCACCATGGCAACGGCACCGAGGACATCCTTGCCGGCGACGACCGCGTGCTGATGGTGAGCTTCTTCCAGCACCCGCTGTACCCCTACAGCGGCGCCGTGCCCAAGGGCACCAATATGCTGAACCTGCCGATCCCGCCGTACACGCGTGGCGGCGAACTGCGCGAGCTGATCGAGGCCAACTGGATGCCGGCGCTCGACGCCTTCCGGCCCCAGATGATCTTCATCTCCGCGGGTTTCGATGCACACCGCGAGGACGACCTCGGACAGCTCGGGCTGGTCGAGGCGGACTACGAGTGGATCACGATGCGCATCAAGGACATGGCCGAGCGGCACGCGAAGGGCCGCATCGTCTCGTGCCTCGAGGGTGGCTACAACCTGAGTGCGCTGGCCCGCAGCGTGGCGGCGCACCTGCGCGTGCTCAGCGGGGTCTGACGACCGGTGGACCCACGGCGCGACGATCGCGCGCCGATGCTCAGCGCACGCCCAGCTTCATCATCAGCTTCAGGTACTCGAGCTGGGCATTGAGCGTCTGCAGCCGTTGCAGCAGTTCGTGCCAGCGCAACTCCTGGGCTTCGGCGGGAGACGGCTTGCGCGGCGGCTGGAAGTCGGAGGCGGAAGACATGATGACGGCGGGATGAAGTGCCGTCATCCTCGCGCAGGCCCCGAGCGGGGGCAACCCCATGCCTTGGGTGCCGGGTTCTCACCAAGCCGACTGGCAGGCGGCCAGCCGGTCGCGCGGCGGCATCGCCAGCAGGCGGTTCACTTCGGCGTTGTAGGTGCTGCGGTAGGCGTCGCTCTTGCGGATCGACGCGAGGTCGAGCTTGCGCTGCTCGACGGCGCGCTGCAGCATCTCCTGGCCCGGCTTGACGCTCTTCGCGTCGATCGGCGTGCAGACGAACAGCACCGCCTCGATGCCGCCGACCACCTGCTCGGCGTTCGCGGCCGCGCGTGTGGGCGCCGCCAGCACGGCGAACGCGAGCGACGCCAGGGCCGCGACGCGGGGAAAGTGGGTGCTCATCTCGCGGGAGTCAGGACTCGACAGCCCGTCATTGTGCGACGGGTCCCGCGATCGCGCATCCCGCGTCCGCGCGGGCGTTCCTCAGGCGGGACGCCGGCGCGGCGTGAGCAGCCGCTCTTCCTCGGGCAACTCGGCGGCGCCGTCCATCTCGAGCGCCATCTGTGTGCAGACCGCTCGGCACAGCGTCACCGCACGCTGGTTGGCGATGCGGTAGTAGATCTGCGTGCCTTCGCGGCGCCGGCCGAGGATCTGGGCGCGGTACAGCGTACCCAGGTGCTGCGACAGGTTCGGCTGGGTGGTGTCGATCTCGGCCAGCAGGTCGGAGACGTTGCGCTCGCCATGGCACAGCGCCGACAGCAGCTTCAGCCGGATCGGCGTGGACAGCAGCGAGAACAACTCGGCCGCCGACTCGAACACCTCGTCGGCTTCAGAACTGGCGCGGGCGGGGACGTCGGCGTCGCTCATGGCCACGAGTCTAGCGTTTGCGCTCGAAGTGGTAGTGGTCGCGGTCGAGCACGGCCGCCATCGCCAGCACTTCTTCCGGGAACAGGCTCAGCCCGAGTTCGGTGTTGCAGTACTCGACCATGCTGCGCAGCGCGCTGGCGCTGTTGATGCGGCCCTGCGGGCGGTAGATCTCGCTGCCGTCGCCTCCGACGCGGCGTGCGTGGCAGGCGCTGCACTTGTGTTCGGCGATCAGCTTCTCGCCGAGCGCGAGGTCGGCATCCTTGAAGATCGGCGCGCCCTGGGCGATGGCCAGAAGCGGCGCAGCCCCGAGGGCGGCCAGGGCAATGACGAGGCGGGTTCGGTGCATCGGGTTCCCTCGGCTTCAAGCGAACTTGAGCAGTTCCATCACGTCCTCCTCGAACATCTCGCCGGGGATGGCTTGCTTGAGGCGCCCCTGGCGGTCGACGAGCAGCGTGAGCGGAATGATGCGACGCGCCGCCAGGGCGGCCGACATCGCTTCCTGATCGAGGCTGACGGGGAAGGCGTAGCCGTTGGACGAGAGGTAGCGGCGCACCGCGGCCGCGTCACGGTCGCGGCTGACGGTCAGCACCTGAGGACCGCCATCGCCGGCGGCGCGGTAGAGCTTGTCGACGTGGGCGTTGTGGCGCTTGCAGAACGGGCAGGTCACCGACCAGAACACCACCACCTGCGCGCGGCCGGCCGCGGGTGCCCAGGCGCTGCCGTCCAGCAGCGTCACCGCAGGCCAGCGCACCGCCTCTCCCGGCGCGGCCGGTGCCGCCAGCGCGGGGGCCACGCCGCAGGCCGCGGCGAGGGCCAGGAAGTCGCGTCGGGACGGCGTCACTTCGACTCGTGCTCCATCAGCAGGTAGGTGTTGTACGCGTTGATGCGGTTGGCCGCCTTGAACAGCGGCAGCTTGTCAAAGCGCGACCAGTCGGTGTGCGCATAGGCTTCCTCGAAGGGCTCCATGTTACGCGCGGCCTCGCCCATGGTGCGGCGCAGGTGATCGAGGTAGTCGCGAGTCAGTTGCAGGTCGGCGCGCGCGCTCGTCGACGCGGGGCCGTGGCCAGGCACGACGAGGTCGATGTCGTAGCCGAGCAGCATGTCCAGCGCCTCGATCCAGTGCCGGCTGTCCGCCTGACCGACGAACGGGACCCGGCCGCGGAACACCAGGTCGCCGGCGAACAAAGTACGTTTGGCGGGCACGTAGACCACCAGGTCTTCCGGCGTGTGCGAGGGGCCGGCCGGCTGCAGCCGGAACTCGACGCCGCCGAGCATCAGCGTGGTCGGGCCGTCGATCCAGCGGTCGGCGGGCACGAGGCGCGTGGACTCGTCGATCCACGGGAACAGCTCCTCGCGGCTGACCTTGAGCCGCTGCGCAGCCGTCTCGGAGTTGAGGTACTCGCCGGCGGCGCGCTGCGCGATCACCGTGGCGCCGGCCGCCTTGAAGGCCTGCAGGCCGTAGATGTGGTCGGCGTGGTAGTGGGTCAGGATCACGTGCGTCACCGGCAGCGGCGTGATCCTGCGGACCTGCGCCAGCAGCTCCTCGGCGAGCGCGGGCGATCCGAGCGCATCGACGACGACGACGCCTTCCTTCGTCAGCACGAAGCCGGCGTTCGAGATGAAGTTGCGGTTTGCCGTGGAGCCCAGTGCCGACTGCCCCTGCACCATCCACACCCCCGGGGCCACGGCCTCGGGGCGCGGCGTGTCCTGCGCGCGGGCGCCGGCGAGCAGTGCCAGCGACAGGATCAGCGCAGGAAGGGTTTTCACGATCACAGGATCGGATCTACAACAGTACATTCGCATGCGCTGATATTTGAATACCGTAGCAGCATGCTTGGCAAGTGCATAAACCCGAAGCGCGGCGGGCGGCACGATTGACCCACAATCCGCGCGAACCATCGCCGAGGAGAAACTCCATGACCGTCCGTCGACCCCTGGCCGCCGCCGTGCTGGCGCTGGCCGTGCCCTGGGCCTCGGCCCAGAGCCCGGATCCCAACCTGGCGCGCAACCTCGCCGCCACCTGTGCCAACTGCCACGGCACCAACGGCAACGTGCGCGGAAAGGACGTCAAGCCGCTGGCCGGCGTGGCGGCCGACAAGATCCTCGCTCAGATCGCCGACTACAAGAGCGGCGCCCAGCCCGCGACGATCATGCACCAGATCTCCAAGGGCTACACCGACGAGCAGCTGAAGCTGATCGCCGCCTACTTCGCCGCGCAGAAGCCGGCCCCCTGAGGAGGAGCACGCGATGTCCGACATGAACTTCTCCCGCCGTCGCCTGCTGGGCGCCGGCGCCGCGCTCGGTGGCCTGTCCGCCCTGTCCCTCGCCGGCTGCGCCACGGGTGCCGGCGGTCCGTCGATCGGCCGCGTGGTCGTGGTCGGCGGCGGCTTCGGCGGTGCCACTGCCGCGCGCTACCTGAAGCTGTGGGGCGGCAACGTCGACGTGACGCTGATCGAGCGCAACGCCAGCTTCGTGTCCTGCCCGATGTCCAACCTCGTGCTCGGTGGCTACAAGCAGATCGGCGACATCACGCGCGGCTACGACGGCCTGAAGGCGCTGGGCGTGAAGGTCGTGCAAGGCGAAGTCGCCGCGATCGACGCCGCCGGCAAGAGTGTCAGGCTCGCCGACGGCCGCACGCTCCCCTACGACCGGCTGGTGGTGTCGCCCGGCGTGGATTTCATGACCGAGGCCGTCGGCGGTCTTGCCGCGCCCGCCGCGCAGGCGAAGTTCCTGCACAGCTGGAAGGCCGGCCCGCAGACCGTGGCGCTGCGCCAGCAGATCGAGGCGATGCCTGACGGTGGTGTGTTCGCGATCTCGATCCCCAAGGTGCCGTACCGCTGCCCGCCCGGGCCCTACGAGCGCGCCTGCGTGGTGGCGTCGTACCTGCAGGCGGCCAAGCCGAAGTCCAAGGTGCTGGTGCTCGACGCCAACCCGGAGATCCAATCGAAGAAGGCGCTCTTCGAGAAGGCCTTCAAGGACCGCTACGGCAGCCTCCTCGAGTACCGGCCCAACGCCGAACTGAAGGAAGTCGACGCCGCGACGGGCACGGCCAAGCTCGAGTTCGAGGACGTCAGGGCCGACGTCATCAACGTGATCCCGCCGCAGCGTGCCGCCGACCTCGCGAAGAATGCCGGGCTGGTGAACGTGAACAACCGTTGGGTCGGCGTGAACTGGCTGACGATGGAATCGACCGCGCTGCCCGGCGTGCACGTGCTGGGCGACGCGACCTTCCCGGCGCCCACGATGCCGAAGTCGGGCCACATGGCCAACCAGCACGCCAAGGTGGCCGCCGCGGCCATCATTCAGCTGCTCAAGGGCGAGGCGGTGAACGCCACGCCGGTCGTGATGAACACCTGCTACAGCTTCGTCTCGGCCAAGGACGTGATCCACGTCGCCTCGGTACACCAGTACAACGCCGAGCAGAAGACCTTCCAGCCGGTGCAGGGTGCGGGTGGGGTGTCGGCAGCGGCGAACCAGGTCGAAGGGCGCTACGCCCTGTCGTGGGCCGACAACATCTGGGCCGACGCGCTGGGGTGAGCTCACATCGCGTGCGCAGTCGGCGTTAAATCACGCCGGCTGCGCGGGCATGACGACGCATGGCGCCGTCTGCGCTAAGCTGCCGTTCCCTCGTGAGGAACGGTGCGATGCCCCCAGAGTGCCGCGTGAATTGGCTGAAGTGCGCCGGCGCCCTGCTGGCGCTCGCTGCCACCATCGGCGCCGCCGTGGCGCAGCCTGCACCCCAGAAGCTCCGCATCGTCGGCGGCTTGGCGGGCATCAACCAGTACACCCGCCACGAGGAGCCGTTCTGGACCCGCACGCTGCCCGCGCTGACGCAGGGCCGCGTGACGGCCGAGATCGTGCCCTTCGATCGGGCCGGCATCCGAAGCCAGGAGATGCTCCGGCTGGTGGCCGTGGGCACGGTGCCCTTCGGCACGGCGCTGCTGGCGGCCGTAGCCGCGCAGGAGCCCGAACTCGCCGCCCCGGACCTTGCCGGGCTCAACCCTGATCTGCCGGCCCTGCGCCGCTCCGTCGAGGCCTACCGTCCTCGGATGCAGGCGCTGCTGCGCGAGCGCTATGGCGCCGAACTGCTGGCCGTCTACCTCTATCCGGCGCAGGTGACCTTCTGCACCCGGCCGCTCACCGGCCTGGCCGATCTGGCGGGCCGGCGTGTGCGCATCTCGTCGCCCACGCAGGCCGACTGGGTCAGCGCGCTCGGGGGTACGCCGGTGTCGACGCCCTTCGCCGACATCGTGACCAACGTGCGCAGCGGCAATATCGATTGCGCCATCACCGGGACGATGTCGGGCAACACGATCGGGCTGCACGAGGTCACCACCCATCTTCAGACCACGCCGGTGAGCTGGGGCCTGGCGGCGTTCGTGGCCAATTCGGCGGCCTGGAACGCGCTGGACGCCCAGACCCGCGAGCTGCTCAGGCGTGAACTGCCCAAGCTCGAGCAGGCGATCTGGGACGAAGGCGCACGCGAGACGGGCGAGGGCATCGCCTGCAACACCGGCGCGACCGCTTGCACCGGCGGCCGGAAGGGGCGCATGGTCGAGGTGCGAGAGACCGAGGCCGACCGCGCACGACAGCGCGAGGTGCTGCTCAAGCAGGTACTGCCGGCCTGGGTGCAGCGCTGCGGGCCCGACTGCGTTCCGGTCTGGAACCGGTCCATCGGAGCGGCACGATCGCTGGAACTCCGGTGACACGGGTGCAGGACACGGGGCCGGCGTCGCCCTGGCAGCGCGGCGCGGTATGGGCGGTGGTGGCGCTGTTCGTGGCGGCCATCGTCGCGGTGGCCGCGCTGCTGCTGGAGCGTTCGCGCAGCGAGACCGTCCAGGAATCGCGCGACCGCGTGCAGCGCTTCGTCGGCAGCGCCGAGGCCTCGCTGAACCGCACGATGATGGCCGTCGACGTGATGCTCGCCGAGATGGGGCCGACGCTGTCGGCCGCCCTCGACGAAAGCGGCAGCGTGGACGCCCGGCTCGCGCGCCCTGTCCTTCAGGGCCTGGTACGGCGCAGCCTCGTCGTCGAGGACATCGCGGTGTTCTCCCGCGACGGGCGGTTGCTGGCCGCTTCCCGGCCGGAGACGCTGAGGCTCGGCGTGCCGCTTCCACCGCACTTCGTCGCGGAGACGCTGGCCCAGGCAGCGCCGCAGCTGACGGTCTACGGCCCGATGCTCAGCCGCGTCACGTCGGAACAGGCATTCTGGTTTGCACGCGCCATCCGGACCGAAGCCGGCGAACGGCTGCTGGTGGCCGGCGAGGTGCCGGTCCCGCTCGTCACCACCTTGATGGCCCAGGCCGCGCAGGTACCGGGGCTTGTCGTGACCCTCGAACGCGCAGACGGCGAACTGCTGGTCAGCCTGCCCAGCCAAGGGGGGCGCACCGGGGAGCGACTCGCCCCGCCGCCCGTCGAGGTCGAACCCGGCAGCGTGGTTCAGTCCCCCGGCCGCCTGGACGCCGAACCGGGTCTTCTGGCGGTGCGCACGCTCGTGTATCCGGCGCTGCGGCTGTCGGCCGGCATTCCGATGTCGGCCGTGCTGGCCGGCTGGCGCGAGGAGCGCACCATGACGGCGGTGGTCTCCGCGGCCTTCATCGCGCTGATCGTCGCCGCCGGCGCCGCGGTGCAGTGGCAGATGGGGCGGCTCAGCCGGGCCCGCCAGGAGATCGAACGCTCCAAGTCCATCCTCGACCGGGCGCTCGCCTCGATGGCCGACGGCTTCCTGCTGTGCGATGCGGACGATCGAGTGGTGGCCTGGAACGATCGCTACCTCGAGATGTACCCCTGGCTGGCGGGCGTGGTCGGCACGGGCGTGGAGTTCCGCCGCCTCGTCGACACGGCGGCGCAGGCGCTGTTCCCTGGCCCGGGGCGCGAGGAGGAGCGTGCCGCCTGGAGCGCGCACCGCCTCGCCCAGCACCTCAGCAGCGAAGGCGTGCACGAACAGGAACTGCGCGACGGTCGGGTGATCCACGTGATCGAGCGCCGCACGCCCGACGGCGGCGTGATCGGCGTCTTCCGCGACATCACCGCGGCCGAGCGCGAGCTCGCCAAGGCCAAGGCCGATGCCGAGGCGGCCAGCCGGGCCAAGTCGCAGTTCCTCGCGGCGATGAGCCACGAGATCCGCACGCCGCTCAACGGCGTGCTGGGCATGAACAGCCTGCTGCTGCGCACGCCGCTCACGCCCGAGCAGCGTGGCTACGCCGAGACGATGCGGCGCTCGGGCAAGTCGCTGCTCGCGTTGATCAACGACATCCTCGACCTCTCCAAGATCGAGGCGGGCCGGCTCGACCTCGTGATCGTCGAGTTCGACATGCGGCGCGTCGTCGCCGACGTCGTGTCGTCACTGGCCACCCGCGCGGCGGAGAAGTCGCTCGCGCTCGAGGCGGTGTGCGCCGACGGGCTGCCGCCGGTGCTGGTGGGCGACGAGAGCCGCATCCGCCAGGTGCTGTTCAACCTCGCGGGCAACGCGGTGAAGTTCACCGAGAAAGGCGGCGTCTTCATCACGGTCGACCAGCGCCCGATCGACGGCAACCGCATCGAACTTCGCATCGAGGTCGCCGACACCGGCATCGGCATGGCGCCGGAGGTGCTGCCGATGCTGTTCCAGCGCTTCATGCAGGCCGACGGCGGCATCGCCCGCCGCTACGGCGGCAGCGGCCTGGGCCTGGCGATCAGCCGCGAGCTGGTCGAGCTGATGGGCGGCAACATCGAGGTCACGAGCGCCGTGGGGCGAGGCAGCACCTTCCGCGTCCGCGTGCCGCTGCAGGCGGCGGAGGCGGCCAGCGAGCCGCGCGTGGACACCGGCTACGGCCTGCCGACCGATTTCGGTGGTGGCCTGCGCGTGCTGGTGGCCGAAGACAACGAGGTCAACCAGATGCTGGTGCGCGAGATGCTGCGCCAGCTCGGCCACGACAGCGTGGTGGTCGGCGACGGCGTCGAGGCCGTGGCGGCGGCGAGCGCGGGCGGCTTCGACCTCGTGATGATGGACATCCAGATGCCGCGCCTCGACGGGCTCTCGGCTGCGCGACGCATCCGCGCGCTCGACGGACCCGCGAGCCGGGTTCCCATCGTGGCGCTGACCGCCAACGCCATGCCCGAGGAGCGCGAGGCCTGCCTCGCCGCGGGCATGGACGGGCACGTGGCCAAGCCGGTCGAGCCGCGCGCGCTGGCGGCAGCGATCGAGCGCGCCGTCTCGGGCGCGGCTACTGGAGGCCGCTGACGTAGGAGGCCACCGCCTTCAGCTCGAGTTCGGTGAGCTTGGAGGCGATAGTGTGCATCACCGCGTTGTCGTTGGTGCGCTCGCGCTTGCTGAAGGCCTTCAGCTGGTTCTCGACGTACTGCGCATGCTGGCCGCCCAGGCGGGGCAGCCGTTCGGTGCCGTGGCCGGCGGCGCCGTGACAGTCGGCACAGGCCGCGACGCCGGAGAACGGGTTGCCTCGGTTGAAGACGAAGCGGCCGACCTGGGCGAGCTCGGGGTCGGCCACGGCGTGGGTTCGGGCCGGCTTGGATTCGAAGTACATGCCCAGCAGCCGCATCTCCTCCGGCGTGAGGTCGGCGGCCATGGCCTGCATCGTGTCGTTCTTGCGCTTGCCGCTCTTGTAGTCGGCCAGCTGGCGCTCGACGTAGCTGGCGTGCTGCCCGGCCAGGCGCGGGAACACCGGGCTCGAGCTCTCGCCCTCGGCCCCGTGGCAGATGAAGCACTTGCCCTCGACGATCTCGACGGCACGGGTAAGGTCGGCCGCCTGCGCGGCGGTCCAAGGTGCGAGGTCGAGCGCGAGGCCGACGGCGAGACAGGCGAAGATGCGGCGCAGGGTCATGGCGTGTGCGTCGATGAGGGTCAGGAGAAGGCGCGGCTGGTGGGCACAGGCTGGTCGCCGAGGTTCGGCTGGGCGGCCTCGTGGCCGTGCTGGTCGATGAAGCGGTCGGTGAACGCCGCGCCCAGCCACATCGCGCTCAGCGTGACCCAGGAGGTGACCGTGAACACCGCCGCGCCCGACAGGCCGGCGCCCACGGCGCAGCCGCCGGCCGTCATGCCGCCGAAGCCCATCAGCACCGCGCCGATCAGGTAGCGGCGCATCGAGGCGCCCCCCGAGA
>WBZM01002480.1_pt1 | contig 15603 bp, 12 predicted proteins | sample 5204271 | NCBI WGS metagenome assembly WBZM01 (sample SAMN12344346, study PRJNA552823) | activated sludge metagenome | biome: Activated sludge suspended growth; feature: Nitrification reactor; material: Wastewater; isolation source: activated sludge from nitrification reactor of wastewater...
GGCCGCGCGCATTGCTCCGTCACTGGCGTTCGACGCGCCACTTCCCGGACGACGCGTCCTATGGGCCATTGCGGCGCGCCTCATTGAGCGGTACCCGCTTACCGGCATCGGCCTCGACAACTATCGTCTCACCTACAGCGGTTATCTGCCCGATGATCCTCTGCCGGGCACGGCGCTCGACCAGACCGTGCATACCAATAACTGGTACCTGGAAACGCTCGTTTCGGTCGGCATCGTTGGCACGGCGCCGTTTCTGCTCTGGCTATTGCTCCTAATCTGGGATATTATTCATCTGCTACGTCGTCCATCCACCGCTCCCCTGTTAGTCGCCGCGGGGGCCAGCCTCCTCACTTTCACTCTTCACGGCCTGCTGGACTACTTCCTGCTCTTCAACGCCACCGCACTGCTGTTCTGGACGATCACAGCATTATGGTTGGTGTTCAAATATGACAATTCTAGGCTATGACGCGACCCCCTTGCTGGGCCAGCGGTCAGGCGTCGGGCACTATACCAAGCGCCTGCTTTCGGCCGTCATGGATCAGAATCCTGACTGGCAGTATCATCTCTACAGCAACCGGCCGCTTGGCGAACTGGACAGCGGTCTGCACGCCGCTGAGGAGATCGACTCTTACCTGCCGGCCAGCCGCTGGCTGTGGATGCAGACTGTTCTGCCACAGACGATTCGCCGCTACCGGCCTGACCTCCTGCACTTCACCAATTCCCTCGCCCCGCTGCGGCAGCCACGGCCCTATGTCGTCACCGTTCATGACGCTTCGCTCTTCCTCTACCGCCACTACCATCCGTGGAGCCGCATAGCCGCCATGCGCGTGCTGCTACCCGCCGTTGCCCGTCGCGCCGCGGCCATCATTACCCCGACCCACCTGGCGCGCCGCGATCTGTTGGAGACCCTACGCCTGCCTGCGGAGAAGGTGCATGTGGTTTACGAGGCCGCGCCCGATTGGTTTTGCCCGGTGACCGATCCGGTCGAACGCGAGGCGCTACGGGCAAAGTATGCGCTGCCAGCGGAGTTCATCCTTTTCCTGGGCACGTTGGAGCCGCGCAAGAACCTGGAGCGGCTGGTCAGAGCGGTCGGCGAAGTCCACCGCCGGGGCCGCTCGGTACCGCTGGTTCTGGCGGGGCCGTCGGGCTGGCATCTCGACGGCCGCGGCGGTCTGCAAGACACAGTGCGCGAGCTCAACCTAGGCGATCACGTTCGCTACCTTGGCTACGTGCCCACGTCTGACTTGCCCGGTTTGCTATCGCTCGCCACGGTCTTCGCCTTCCCGTCGCTCTACGAGGGCTTTGGGCTGCCGGCGGTCGAGGCGATGGCCTGCGGCGCGGCTATACTGACCAGCCGCGACACGGCAATGGCCGAGATTTGCGGCGATGCGGCCTGGCTGATCGACCCTTACAGCCTCGATAACATGGCCGACGGGCTGGAACGCCTCCTTGTTGATACTGAACTGCGTGACTGTCTGAGCCGGCGGGCGACGCGGCGGGCGCGGCAATTCTCGTGGAAACGAGCGGCCGCGGAGACAACCGCCGTCTATCGCCAGGTGCTCGGCCAATGACCCGGGAGCGCGTTGAAGTTGGACACGCCGGCGATTCGCTCAGCCGGGCGACTGCTTCCAGTTCAATCACCACGCTGCGCTTCATTCGGCTGGTCGGCGAAGTCGCCTTCGGTCTTCTACTTGTTCTCGGCCTGATCACCCCTTCCTGGCGCTACGGGCCTTTCGCCTGGCTACCGTTGTGGCGCTACCAGGAGTTGGCCGGCGGGCCGATGACCGTGGGCGTGGCCAACCTCTTGCCGCTGCTGGTTGTGGCGGGGCTGACGACCGGGTGGCTGGCGCGGCACGGGCGGAATCGCTGGCGGTGGGGCCCGGCGGCCGTCGTTCTGCCGTTACTGGGGCTAACCATAGCCGGTTTGCTGAATGTCGATTACCACAACTTTCGTCTGGCCTTCATCTACGGGGGCATGTTCGCCCTGTCCTGGCTGGTCTATCTCTACGTGGTTAACGAACGGCCGCGCCTCTTACCCGCGCTGGCAGCCATCCTCGCTATCCAGGGAGTTGTGGCCATCGGTCAATTTGTAAACCAACGCGACCTCGGCCTGGGCTTCCTGGGCGAGCTGCCGCTCCACCCCTTACTGGAGGGCAACTCGGTGCTCTGGGCGCGGGGCCGGCCATGGTTGCGCGCCTATGGGCTGACCGCCCATCCGAACCTGCTGGGAGCAATGCTGGCGGCGCTGCTCCTGCTGGTGCTGACGGCGCTCGGCCGCTTCCGAGGCGCGCGCCGGGCCGGGCTGGCCGCGGCCGCTCTGCTCGGCGCGGCGGGCCTGTTCTTGAGCTTCTCGCGGGCGTCGTGGCTGGCCTTCGCCGCCGGGTTGGGGGTGTGGTGGCTAATGGCGCGGTTTAGCCGGCCCAGGGAAAGTGGACGGCAACGGGTGCGCCGGCGTTGGGCGCTGGCGGCTGTGCCGCTCCTGCTGCTGATTATCGCCTACCGCGATCTGGCCTTCAGCCGCTTCTTCGCGCTCGACTCCCCCATCGAGGCTACCTCGATCAACCAGCGCCTCCACGACGCCGCGCTGGCGCTGGAAATCATTGGCGACAGGCCGCTGACAGGGGTTGGCCTGGGCAATTACGTCGATGCCGCCGAGCGGCTAGATGCTGACGCGGCTCGCGTCCACAATGTCGGGCTGCTGGTTACGGCCGAGTTGGGACTGCCCGGGCTGCTGCTGTGGGCGGCGCTCATGGTCGCGCCTTTCTGGCTTCTGGTTCGCAAACGGGGGAACGCCGATGCACGCTTTGCCTTTCGCCACGCCGCGGCGCAACTTGCGCCGTGGGTGGCGATGCTAGTGGTCAATACCTTCGACACCATGCTGTGGCTCAACAGCAACTGGCAGACGAGCATCCTCTTCGCCTTGCTCGTCGCCAACCTCGTCCAGCCGATAGCGCAAATCGAAACCGCAGATTACACCGCTTTCAATGCCCTTGAGTCTCCATCTATGTGATCGGGGATTCGGCCTTCTTTACTCCCCGCGGAACATATCGAGGACGTCGGCGACGAGGTCATAGCGGCCGAAGGCGGGCATGATGTAGAAACCCTGCACGCGCGGCTGTAATTGGGCGGCGATCTCCTGGGCGATATGGACGCCCTCGGCCTGGGGCTTGTCCGCCTGGCGCATTCGCTCGCGCTGCGCCTCCGGGATAATGATACCGGGCACTTCGTTGTGCAGGAACTCGGCATTGCGACTGTTGTAGAGCGGCTTGAGTCCGGCCAGAATAGGCGGGGGCGGCTCGTCATAGGCCCGTTCGTAGGCATCAAGGAAGGCTAGCGCCGCCGCCGGGTCGAACACCGGTTGCGTCAGCGCAAAATCGGCGCCATGTTCGACCTTTTTGCGCAACAGCTTGACCTCAGCGGCAATATCTTTCGGCGTCAGATTAAGGGCGCAACCAACAACGAAGGTGGTCGGCTGGTCGATCGATAGGCCCGCCTTGTCCAGACCGTGGTTGAACTGCTTTTTGATCAACTCGATCAGGCCCGTCGGCACGATGTCGTAACTGTCCATCGCCTCCGGGTAGTCGCCGATGCGCGTCGGGTCGCCCATCGTCACGAAGAGATTGCGGATGCCCATCGCGTGAGCGGCCAGCAGGTCACCCTGAATGCGCAACAAGTTGCGGCCGCGGGTCGGAAAGTGAAGGACGGCTTCGAGGCCGACGTCTTTCTGAACGAGAAAGGCGGCCGCCCAGGCGCTCATGCGCATGCGCGCCAGCGGGCTATCGGCAATGTTGAGGAAGGTCGCTCCCGCTTCACGCAACATCCGCGCGCCAGCCAGCAGTCGCTCCGCGCCCACGCCTTTGGGAGGATGCATTTCCACGGTCAGGACTAGCTGACCGCTCGCCAGGGACTGGGCCAGACGTGTCGGCTCGCCCACGGCGGCAACGGCGCGCTCGGCCCGGTTCAGGACGCGCACTTCCGGCGCGCCGAAGGGGCTGTGGCCGGGCGTGTCCAACGCGCGGCGCATGGCCTGAATGTGAGCGGCCGTCGTGCCGCAGCAGCCACCGATCAGGTTAACGCCCGCCTCGATGAAAGCGCGCGCGTAGTCGCCGAAGTAGTCGGGCGTGGCCGGGTACATGACGCGGCCACCCTGCAACTGCTCGGGCCAGCCGGCATTGGGCGCGGCCGACACCGCCAATTCCGGGGCAAGTTGACGCACGATGCCAATCAGTCGCAATACCTGCGCCGGGCCGCCGCTGCAATTGATACCGACTGCATCCACGTCCAGCTTGGCCAGTTGCGTCGCCAGCGCGTCGGGGGGGTAGCCTAGCAACGTCTTGTCATCGCGGGTGAATGTCATCTGGGCGATGATAGGCAGGTCGGCCGAAACAGAGCGCGCGGCCCGGACCGCTGCCTCGACCTCCTTCACATCCGACATCGTCTCGATAATGATCAGGTCAATCCCCGCGGGTTCAGCGGTCGCCAACGCGCGTATCTGCTCGGCAAAGGCCGCCTCGGCTTCGGCCGCGGAAACGCGGCCCAACGGCGCCAAACGCACGCCAAGTGGTCCCACCGAACCGGCCAGCAAGACATCCTTGAACGAGCCGGCAATGACCCGCCGGGCCACGGCGACCGCTGCGTGATTGATGGCCTCCACCTGGTTTTGCAGGCCGTGCTCGGCCAGCTTGAAGCGGTTGGCCCCAAAGGTATTCGTCTCGATCAGGTCCGAACCGGCGTCGATATAGGCGCGGTGGATTTCGGCGACTAGAGCGGGGTTGGTCAGATTAACGGCATCAAAGGATTGGTCAATCGGTATACCGCGGCCGTGGAGTACGGTGCCAAAAGCCCCGTCCATGAGGACGGGGCCTTCCTGGAGGCGTTGCTTGAACTCTTCGCGATTCATCGTGGCGATATTGTACCCGATCAATCGCCAAAGAGACTCTGAATCATCGGCATCGCGGCCTCGCTGTTGAGCAGTAACACGGACGCGCCGCCCGGCGTGCGATAGCTGCTCACGTAGTCATAGTCGAGAACCTCGTTGCGAATGCTGCCGGCGGGAATGTCGCTAATGGTCTTCGCCAGGCGCAACATCTGCTCCAGGCTGAGGTCGGTGCGAATCCCGTCCTCGACCTGGCGGTAAAGCGCGGGCGCCTTCAATAGCAACTCGCCAATCCCCATGCTAAGCGCCTGCTGCCGGACAGCAAACAGCACCTGTTGCTGGCGGTAAGCGCGATTGAAATCGCTGTCGCCGTGACGGGTGCGGGCGTACTTGAGAGCCGTCGCTCCGTCAAAGTGCTGCACACCGGCCGGAATGTACAGAGGATCGTAGCCATAATTCATGTCCGGGTATTCCGGGTCGTTGATTTCGTAAGGCACTTCCACATTGATGCCGCCCAACAAGTCGATGCTGCGCTCGAACGCGCCGAAGTCGACCAAAACGAAGTGGTTGACAGGGATGCCCAGATTATAGGAAACAGTTTGCATGGCCAGAGCCGCGCCATCCAGGTAATCGCCTGCCTGCGACCCGTAGACCATGGCCGTATTAATGCGGTCCTGACCATAATTGGGAATCTGGACGTATAGATCGCGCGGGATGGACAAAATGGAGGCTGCGTCGCTGTCGGGGTTCAGGGAAATGACCATGATCGAGTCGGTGCGCGATACAAACGCTTCGCCCGGCCGCCGGTCAATGCCCATGAGCAGGATGTTGACCCGGCCTTCACCCTCCCAGGCCCCGACCGTTGGGGCGGGGGTCGGCGTGGGCAGCGTGCCGCCGTCGACAACCTGCACCGGGGCCAGTCCGCCGCCGACCGGTGACAACCCGCCGCCCGGCGCGCCTCCGGCCTCGACGACACTGGCCGGCCCGGTCATCAAATGCCGAACCGTCAGATAGGCGAAGAAGAGCACCGCGATGGCCGAGAAAACAAAAGCGGCCGAGAGCAGGGCGCTCAGCCAGCCCGGTAAAAGTGGCTGTCTATGCAAGATTACACCTCTAGGAATGACGCCCCAGTGTGCACATTAACCCAGGACGCAGCTTCAGTATACCGCTATAACGCCGCCGCTGCTCTGCCGGTTCCCGTCGCACAGCCACTGATTAGCCTACTTCTCATCTGGATTTTTTCTAAGTTTCATGATAAAAATAGGGCCTTGGGCTTGACGGTTAGCACCGCAATCACTACAGTACCGGGGGTGTCCGCGATTCGGTTGTGGGTCACGGGCGCTACGCTAGGAATCTTGAGTCACCATCATGGCACTTGACCGCTTCGGCCGCAACATCAACTACCTGCGCATTTCGCTCACCGATCGCTGCAATCTGCGCTGCATCTATTGCATGCCAGAGGACATGACCTTCCGGCCGCGGAATGAGCTGCTGCAGGACGATGAGATAATGCGTCTGGTGCGCCTTTTCGCCGGGCTGGGCTTTGGCAAAATCCGGCTGACGGGGGGCGAGCCGACCGTGCGGGTGAACGTCGTTGACCTGGTGCGCGAGATGGCCGGCACGCCCGGCATTCGCAAGGTCGCCATGACCACGAACGGCTTACTGCTCCACCGGCTGGCCCGGCCGCTAGCTGAAGCGGGCCTGCAACGCGTCAACATCAGCATCGACACACTTGACCCGGCCAAGTTCAAGAAGCTGACCCGCTGGGGGCAGGTTGAGGACGTCTGGGCCGGCATCCACGCCGCGGAAGCAGCCGGGCTGGAAATCAAGCTCAATGCCGTCGTCGTCCGCAATTACAACGACGCTGAGGACGTAATCGACCTTGCGCGGCTAACACTCCACCAGCCGTGGCAGGTGCGATTCATCGAAATGATGCCCTTTGGCGATGTAGCCGACTTTCAGTTGGCCGGAGTCGTTAGTGAGGAAGAACTGCGGGCGCGCATTGCCGCCGGTCTGGGGCCGTTGCGTCCGGTCAACGGCGGCGAGCTGGATGGGGAGGCGCGCCTGTTTCAACTGGACAATGCGCTGGGAACCATTGGCTTCATCAGTTCTGTGACCCAGCCATTCTGTGCTTCCTGCAACCGGGCGCGGCTGACGGCCGACGGCCGGCTGCGTCTGTGCCTGCTGCGCGAGAAAGAGGTCGATCTGTTGACCCCTCTACGCCAGGGCGCTTCCGATGACGAGCTACGCGACGTTATCACCGACGGCATCTGGTGGAAGCCGTGGGGGCATGGTCTGTCCGAGGACGTGATCCCGCTAAATCGGGTGATGTCGGAGATAGGCGGCTAGAACCTACAAGGCAGGGACTACTCGATACCGCTATGCGGGCCCATGGGCGGCGCGAAGCGGCCCAAAGGCGCGTTGTCGATGCCCCAGCTCTGCTGGATCAGGTAGAGCGGCCGGCCCTTTACTTCGTCATAGATTCGCCCGAGATACTCCCCGATAATCCCCAGACAGATCAACTGGATGCTGCCCAGAAACAGCACGACCACCAGCGTGGTTGCCTGCCCCAGCAGCGGCTCGTGGGGGCCCAGCAAACGCACCAGCACCACAGCGAGAATGGCGATGAAGCTGACGGCGGCCATGACGAAGCCCAGGATGGTCGCCAGTTGGAGCGGGAAGTAGGAAAAGCTGGTGATGGCGTCGAGCGCGAACGGCAGCATCTTCTTGACGCTCGTGAACTTGGCCTCGCCGGCGTAGCGCGCCTCGCGGTGATACTCAACGCCAATCTGCCGGAAGCCCACCCACGGTACCATGCCGCGCAGGAAGCGATTGCGCTCATTCATGCCCCGTAGCGCATTGATGACCCGCCGATCCATCAACCGGAAGTCGCCCGTGTCGAGCGGGATGTTGATGCTGGTGATGCGGTGAATGAGGCGGTAGAAGAGCTTGGCTGTGGTCACCTTGAACCACGTCTCACCCTCGCGGCTGGCGCGGACGCCATAGACCACGTCGTAACCGGCCCGCCACTGGGCCAGCATCGCCGGATAGACCTCGGGCGGATCCTGCAAGTCAGCGTCGGTCAGGATCACCGCGTCACCGCGCGCGTAATCCAACCCGGCCGTAGCGGCGATCTGGAAACCGAAATTGCGCGCGAAGCTGAGCCCCTTGACGCGCGGGTCCTGGGCGTGCAGGCGGGCGATGACGTCGGCCGAGGCGTCACGGCTCCCGTCATTGACCAGCACCAGCTCCCACTCTTCGCCCGCTCCGTCCAGAACGGCCCGCACCCGTGCATAGAGCGCGTCGAGCACCGCCTCTTCGTTGTAGACAGGAGCGACGATGGATATCAATTCCTTGCGCTTTTCCACCCCGGTATCAAACCTCAAGGCCGACCAGAAGGCCAACGTGGTCGGACGGATATAGCGTCTCGTCGTCGGCCGCGGGCTTATCCAGGAAGATGGATGCCCTTGTGACCCTATACACGGCCGGCGAGAGAAATACGTAGTCCAGGCAACCCGCCCAATCGGGCGACGGCTGCGCCAGATTTGTGGGGAATGTCGCTAGCGGGTCGGCGCCGTGGGCCTCGGCGTAAGCTGAGCGGTAGGACTGGCGCATGAACTTGATCGCCAGACCATCGGGCACCTCATTAAAGTCGCCGGCAATCACCTGCAATGGCACGCGGCGCTTTTCGTTGAGCCAACCGACGAGGCCCATCGCCTGTTCCAGCCGCGCCTCGCTCTCAGCTTGCTCATGATGCAGGTGAACGCTGACAAAGTCAAGTGACTGGCGACGGGAACCGGCCGCTTCAGCCGGGAGTTCGACGTTGACGCGCACAGCCACGCGCCCCTCAAATCCAAGCGGCAGGGAGTCGTGGTAGATGATCGGCAAACGGGTCATGATGCCCACTGCCTCTAAAGCGTGGCGCGGGTGCGGGCGGCGCACCTGCACCAAACGATAGGGCCGGCGCGAGTCACCAGTCAGGCGGATGTTTACCTGACGCGCCACCCAGTTGCCCTGACCCACCGTCAAGCTGATCTCCTGCAGGGCGATGATGTCGGGGGTGGCATCCACCAGCTGGCCGACCAGCAGGTGGCGGCGCGCCAGCCAGCGATCGGCGCGGTTGCGCAAGTTGATCGTCGCCGCGGTGAAGGCAAACATGGCGCTTTCGGGGCCGGCGGGCTAGTCGAGCTCGATCTCGAACGAACCGGACGGCACGGCCGTCTGGACAACATCCTGCCCGGCGGCGAGAACGAGAGTGAACGGAACGTCGGTGCGGATGCTCACCCGCTTGCCGGCCGTGAATAGATCGAGTGTGCCTTCGCGGCCAAGAGCCAGGTTGCGAACACCGTATCCCTCGGCCCGCGCCAGATCGCGCCGCCAGCGCACCTGCCGCAGCGGCCAATCCATACTCAGGCCCAGGACGCCTTCCAGCACCAGCGCCACGATACCAGCGGCCGATTGGCCTGTTAGGTCTTCGGCCGCCGGTTCGCCAGGGGCCATGTCCTCCGGCGCGTAGTTTTCCCACAGACGGGCGGTGTCCCCATAAACCTGAGTGACGGCCTCAACGTGGCTGACAGCCAGCTTGTGGGCGAGAGAAGGCTGGCCGGCAACGAACAGGCCGCGCACGACCATATAGGTCAGCGCGGGCCAAACCGCGCCCCGGCAGCAATTACCCGTGCGCGCGTTGTAGCCCTCGCTGTCGGCCGAGAGGCTCGGCAGCACGGTGGGCGTGCGGAAAGACCACGTATCGCGCAGGTGCTGGATAAATGGCGTTAAGCGGTCGGTGGGAATGAGCCGCGGCTCATGCAGCGCCCAGTAAGCGCCGATGCTCTTGGCGGCGCTGAAGCGGCCGTCGGGGGCAGTATCCTGATAGAAGGATTGCTCACCATTCCACATGGCGTCGTTGAACGTTTGCGTCAGCGCAGACCGCTCCGCGGCGCACTCGTCGGCCGCTTCCTGCTCGCCGAGCAGCACCGCCATGCGCTCCAGCAATGAGGCGCTGAGAACGGCCTGAGCCGTGGCATCCACCCAGGCCCAGTGCCGGTGATGGTAACGGCCGTTAGGTACACGGGGCTGGTTGGCCAGACCACTGGCATAGCTAGTCGTCCAGTATAGTCCGTTGGGCCACGTCCGGTTGAGCCGCATCCAGCGGTGGTATGCGAGCAGCGGCCAGAAGACCTCGGCCACGCGCTGGGTGTCGCCTGTCAGGCGGAAGCGTCGCCATTCCGCCCAGGCCAACGTGTTGGGGCCCGCGCTATTGGGCCCATACGCTTCGTGGCAGTCCTCGCCCGTGTTCGGGTCCAATTCGCGGACAATGCAGCCGTCGTCGTGCTGGCGGGCATAGAAGTTGTTGAGACTGTCGGCCAGACGAAACTCGGCCGGCAGGTAGCCAGACAGCTGGGCGACGAAAGAGCTTGCGCCCATTTCCAGATTGGCGTTTTCGCCAGGGTGGGCAAAGGGGGCGACAAGGCGCGATCCGGCCGGCGGCGGGCGCAGCCGTGACCATAGGGCCTCCCACGCCACCCAGTAGAGCCGCTCCCAGGCCGGGTCTTCGGGCAAAACGGGAACGGGCAGAGAAGGTTGCACGGCAGCGAAAGCGGGCACGGTCGACGGCTGCGCTTCTGCCTGACGGAAGGCATTGCGCTCTACCAATGGCTCGGCCGGCGGTTGGAAGTTATTCGCCACCTTGTTTTCGTAGTTTGTCGTGGTGCGTAATTCGCGGTTCAGCGCGTTCTTTTGTCGAGCGAAGCGTCCAACTTGGATCAACATAGATGAAACGGATTGAGTCCGCGCTCGCTTACAGCAACCCGTCTCATCTATGTTCTATCCACGTCTGGTTGTTCCACCGGCAACAGCACGCTCACGGTCGCGCCACATCACGTGGCCGCGAGCGAGGATTCAGCAGCGGACCCGACGTGGCCCCGGCTATGGGGCGGTCTCTTCAATGGTGATACTCTCGATCACGTCGCCTGGGGGTGCGCCGGGATTGCGCGACGGATCGCGCGGGGTGATGCCCTCGACGACGTCCATGCCCTCGATCACCCGACCGAAGATGGTGTAGGAACCATCAAGCTGGCTAACATCACCGTAGGTGATGTACCACTGGCTGCCGTTGGTATTGGGCCCGGCGTTGGCCATGGCGACGATGCCCTTCTCATTGTGCGAAAGGCTGCGGTCGATCTCGTTGGGGATCATGTAGCCGGGGCCGCCGCGGCCGGTGCCGCTGGGATCGCCCGTCTGGGCCACGAAGCCGGGCAGCACGCGATGGAACGTGACGCCATCGAACCAGCCCTCGCGAGCCAGGAACACGAAGCTGTTGACCGTCTGCGGCGCGGACTTGGGCAGCAGTTCGATGGTGAACTCGCCGCCCTTGGCCATCTTCACATGGGCCAGGTAGCGCTTATTCTGGTCGATGGTCATTGCCGGCGCGGACTTGTACTGGCGCGCCGCCAGATCCTTGACACTCTTCTCGTCTTTCACAAATGCCTCCCAGGCTTCGAAATCACGCGGCAGGCCCTCACCGGGGACGACCTGACCGTTAACGATAGCCGACGGCGTTCCGGGCAGACCAAGCGCCGTCGCCTCCTGTTCCGACCCCGAAACGTAGCCGGCAAATTCGCCGCCGTCCAGGGCGTCGGTGAACAGATCGGTGTCCAGGCCCAACTCGCCGGCCAAATCGATAAAGAACTGCCGCGCGTCGGCGGTGCTCAGCGAACTCCATTCGCCTTGCCGCGCGAAGAGGGCGTCGTGGTACTCCCAGAACTGACCCTGGGCGCCCGCGGCCTCGGCCGCCTCGGCCGACTTCTGCGCGTTGGGGTGAATGCTATTGAGCGGGAAATGGCGGTAGACCACCAGGACATCATCGGGGTAAGCGTCTACCAGACGCTTTAGCAGGGGGGCGAACCCTGCGCAGCCCGGTCACTGGAAGTCGCCGTACTCGATAATCGTCACCGCCGGGTCAACGGTGTTGCCTTGTTTCCAGTCTCGTTCGCGGACAGCCGTCGGGTCGTCGGCCGTGGGCGCGGTCGTTGCGTCCGGGGCCGCGGCCGTTGGGGCGGTCGTGGTCGATTCCTGGCCGGGCTCGGCGACGCCCGACGGCTCAAATGTATCGGCTGTCCCGGAGCCGCAGGCCGCCAGGAACAGCAGCAGCGGCAAGAGCCATGCAATTCGTTTCATGGGGTTGCTCCTCATATAACAAAGACCTGACAGGTCGGCGAACCGTGGAACCGTCCAATACGATTTCCGTGTCCGCCGACCGGTCAGGTCTGCTAATTGAGATTAGCGTCGCGGCCGCCCGCCACGGTCGCCGCCCCGCCGGTCGCCACCGCGCCGGTCGCCACCGTCGCCGCGCGGGCCGCCGCTGCCCTTGCGCGCCGAGTCCTGAGCGCGGGCCTCATCAAGGCTCCAGCCCTCCAGGACGGCGCGCCGCGACAGGCGAATCTTGCCCTCGCTGCTGACGTCAGTGACCATGACCATGACCTCGTCGCCCATGCGCACGGCATCCTCAACGCGCTGCAAGTGTTCTGAAGCCAGTTGGGAGATGTGCACCATCCCGTCCTGGCCCGGCGTCAGTTCAACAAACGCGCCAAAGTCGGTGATACGCACGACCTTGCCGGTGAAGACCTCGCCCGGCTCCGGGTCGTGGGACAACATGTGGATGCGCTCGACGGCCGCTTCGGCCTTCAGGCCATCCACGCCGGCCACGAAGACCGTGCCGTCTTCCTGGATGTCGACCGATACTTCAAACTCCTCTTCCAGGCCGCGGATCGTCGCCCCGCCCTTGCCGATAATCGCGCCGATCTTCTCCGGATCGATCTTGATCGTCAGCATGCGCGGTGCATAGGCGCTCAACTGCGCGCGCGGCCCGGCAATCGTCTGGCGCATGTGCTCGAGGATCTGCATGCGACCCACGCGCGCCTGCTCCAGCGCCTCGGCCATGGTGTTCATATCCAGGCCGCTGATCTTGATGTCCATCTGCAAGGCTGTAATGCCTTCGGTCGTGCCCGCAACCTTGAAATCCATGTCGCCCAGGTGGTCTTCAAGGCCCTGGATGTCAGTCAAGACGGCGTATTTGTTGCCGTCCGTCACCAGGCCCATCGCCACGCCGGCCACCGGCCGCTTGATCGGCACGCCGCAGTCCATCAGGGCCAGGCTGGAAGCGCAAACGCTGGCCTGGCTGGTGCTGCCGTTGGACGACAACACCTCGGAAACGACGCGGATGGTGTAGGGGAACTCCTCTTCCGACGGGATCATCGGCAGCAGGGCGTTTTCGGCCAGCGCGCCGTGACCGATCTCGCGCCGGCGCGGGCCGCGCATGGGCCAGGTCTCGCCGGTGGAGAAGGGCGGAAAGTTGTAGTGATGCATGTAGCGGCGCGTGTCTTCCGGCGATAAGCCGTCAAGCTTTTGCGCCTCGCGCGGCGTGCCCAGGGCCACGATGGACAGCACCTGGGTCTGGCCGCGCTGGAAAAGACCGGACCCATGGGCGCGCGGGCTTAGCCCGATCTCGGAGTAGAGCGGCCGGATGGTCGTGTAATCGCGGCCGTCGGGGCGGATGCCTTCGTAGAGGATGCGCTGGCGCACGGCCTTCTTAATCTCATCGGCGAAAATCCCACGCACGGCCTTGGGATCGGTACTTTCGTCGTCGGCGAGGAAGCTGTCGACAATTTCGTCGCGCAAGGTATCGAGCGCTTCGTTGCGGTCTTCGCGCTCCGTCGTGCTGGCAATCACATCGGCAATGCGGTCACCGATGCGGCCTTTTGCCGCTTCCACTAGCGCCGAGTCCGACTCAGAAAGGGTGGGCTCGCGCTTTTCCTTGCCCACCGCCGCCCGCATTTCGTCGAGCAGCGCAATGATGGGTTGGAGCGCATCGTGGCCGAAGGCCAGCGCCTCGACCATCAGTTGCTCGGGCACTTCGTTGGCGGCGGCCTCGACCATGATGATAGCTTCGCGCGTGCCGGCGATTCGCAGGTCAAGCTGGCTATCGACCATTTCCTGAATAGTGGGGTCGGCGACAAACTGGCCGTCGATGTAGCCGACACGCACGGCGCCGACGGGGCCGTTCCAGGGCACGTCGGAAATAGTCAGGGCGGCGCTGGCGGCATTGACGGACATGATGTCGAGGTGGTGGACGCTGTCCGAGGACAGGGTCGTGACGATAACCTGCACCTCGTTGCGCATGCCGTCGGGGAATAGCGGCCGCAGCGGCCGGTCAGTCAGGCGCGAGGTCAGCACGGCCTCGGTGGTCGGCTTGCCCTCGCGGCGGAAGAAGCCGCCGGGTATACGTCCGGCGGCGTACATCTTCTCTTCGAAGTCAACGCTCAGGGGGAAGAAATCCAGACCCTCGCGGATGGACTTCGACATGGTAGCGGTGGCCAGGAGGACAGACTCCCCCACGCGGAGCGTCACCGCTCCTCCAGCCTGCTCGGCCAGCTTGCCGGTCGCAATGGTCAACTCGTGACGGCCGACTGTGGTGGTAAATACAGATTCAGATGCCATTCTATTCTACATTCCTTGCTTGATGCGACGGGACGGTTGCCCGGTCGACGGGTAAGCGGAAACGGCAAACGAGCAGCCGGTCCGGCGCTGCCGTCTGTCGTCTCGCGTTTACACTTCGGGCCAGGACAGATCGTTCCGCGTAAGTGATCCGGGGAGCAGAACTGGGGTTAGGGACTGGGGATTGGCTCTTACCGCCGCCGATCGGGGTAAGCGACAATACCCAATTCCGAACCCCGCCGCTGTTCCGCTCCTACAAAAAGGGCGAAGTACGCTTCGCCCTTTTACCGCTTCCGATTTTCCTAACGACGCAACCCGAGACGGCCGATGATGGCGCGATAACGGTCCGGGTGCTCCTTGCGCAGATAGGCCAGCATGCGGCGGCGCTTGCCGACCAGCTTGAGTAGGCCGCGGCGAGAGCTTTCGTCATGCTTATGAGCATTCAGGTGGTCCTGAAGCTGGCGAATTCGTTTGTCCATCAACGCGATCTGCACCTCAGGGGAGCCGGTGTCACCCTCATGCGTCGCGAAGTTGCCAATCAGTTCGGCTTTTTCTGCCACAGACAATGGCATTGCGTATCCTCCATATCCGTATCGTGTGTTAGTTCGTGGGGCAAGTCGCCCCGGCCGGAAAGCCGTCGTGCCGATTACGTCGCACCTTCCCGCCGGGAACGTATTATAGCCAATGACTGACGGATAGCAAGCCAGGCTGATCCGCGGCCAGAGCGGACGTCGGTTTCAGGTCGCACCCGAACGCATTGATGCCGGGGCGCAGAGCACCAAGCAGCCGCGCCCGTGCCGTCGAGTTGCTTCCCGCCCTTAAGCCGCCAGTACCTCGGCCTCTACGCCGACCTCGGCCAGCGCCCGGCCGATCTCGTCGCGGTAGTTGGCGTTCATGATGATAACGAAGTCCGGCCGTATGTCGGCCAGGCGGGCGGGAGCGACGATCTGCTGACCGGTGCCCGCGACGAATTTACCTTGCTTGCGCGGGTTGATGTCGACAATGGCGGCGATTTCCCCGCCCGCTTCGGTCGCATTCAGGAACGTAACGCCTTTTGAGCCCGCGCCCCAGACGACGCCGCGCTTGCCGGCCGAGGCCAGCCCGCGCAGTTGCTCCCGCCACTCGTCACGCTTGGCGCGGTAGCCGGCGGCGAAGGCGCGGGCGTCAGCTTCGAGAGCCTCTAGCGCGGGCCCGACCGCCGACTGCCGACCGTCGACCGCCGCCAACGCGAAAGC
>WBZM01002481.1_pt1 | contig 15602 bp, 16 predicted proteins | sample 5204271 | NCBI WGS metagenome assembly WBZM01 (sample SAMN12344346, study PRJNA552823) | activated sludge metagenome | biome: Activated sludge suspended growth; feature: Nitrification reactor; material: Wastewater; isolation source: activated sludge from nitrification reactor of wastewater...
TGTCCAGCAGCCGCGCTATGGCCAGCAGGTCGCCGACGCGATCCTGCCGTTCTGACGGAGGCAGAGATGCGGAAACTGTTGCCGGTCATCCTCGGCATCGTCGGGCTTGTTCTGGGGGGAGGGGCGGGCTGGCTGCTGCGGCCTGCAGCGCCGGCCGACGCAGCAGCCGACGACAGCGGATGCGGCCCCATGGCACCGGGCGAGGATCCGGCCGCGGTGCCGGCCGCACCCGATGAAGAAACCGAGTTCATCAAGCTCAACAACCAGTTCGTGGTGCCGGTCGTCGAGAACGGTGCGGTTGCGGCAATGGTGATCCTGTCGCTGAACCTTGAAATCCGCAAAGGCGAGGGGGAAGCCGTCTACCAGAAGGAACCAAGGCTGCGCGATGCCTTCCTGCAGACGCTTTTCAACCATGCGAATTCGGGCGGGTTCAGGGGATCGTTCACCGATCCGGCGGCGATGGACCTGCTGCGCACCGCCCTGCGGGAAACAGCGATCGCCGCGCTGGGCAAATCCGTCAAGGACGTCCTGATCGTCGACATCGTCCGGCAGGACGGCTGAACCACGCACGCGTCCATACGGTTCAGCCATGCGGACGGCGGAGGTAGACATAGTAGGCCCCCACGCCGCCATGTTTCCAGTGCGCCGGCGCAAGCTGAAGCACGGCTTGCCCCAGGGGCGGCTGGGCCAGCCAATGCGGCACCTGATGGCGCAGGACGCCAAGCCGCTGGGGTATCGGATCGAAATCGTCCCTGGCCTTGCCCTTGCCGGTAATGACCAGCACCAGCCGCTTGCCCGCGGCATGGGCATCGAGGACGAAGCGGATCAGCGCCGGATGGGCCTCGGTCAGTGTCATGCCGTGAAGGTCGATCCGGGCCTCTGGCACCATCCTGCCGCGCGTCATCTGCTGATGGGCCTTGCGGTCCATGCGCACCGGCTGGGCGCGCAGCCGGTCTTCCAGATGGGGCTGAAGGTCGTGGCCCCAAGGCCGCGGGCGTACCGCCTCGCCGATCTGGAACTCGGTCAGCGGCGGGCGCGGCCTGGGCTGCTGCACCTTGGCAGCTGCCGGTTTTTCCGCGCCGGGCGGGGTCGCAAGCGGGTGAAGGGCATGGGCGGTCCCGGCGACACGCGACCACAACTCGCGCTCTTCGGGCGTCAGGTTGCGCGGGCGGCGGGTCATGCCGCACCCTTCGGCATCAGCACCGTCAGCCGCGCAGCCAGTTGCATCGGGCCCGCCAAACGCAGCGCCGCGTCGCCGGTCCCGCAGAAAAGATCGGCGCGCGCGGCGCCCACGATTGCGCTGCCCGTGTCCTGCGCCACGCAAAGACGCGAAAACACCGCCGTTTCCACCCAGACCGGCGCCCCCGGCGGTACATGGGCCGGATCGGCGGCAATGCTGCGCAGCGGCGTCAGCGGTACGCCCAGCGCGCCCGGCGGCCCAGCGTCCGCCGCCAGATCGAGCGGCCGGAACATCACGAAGGAAGGATTGTGGCGCAGAAGGCCGGCCACCTGCCCGGGATGGGCGCGGCACCAATCACGGATCGCCTGGGCCGACATCCGCCCGGCGCCAATCTCGCCGCGCCGGATAAGTTCGGCACCGACCGACCGGTAGGGGTGACCGTTGCGCCCCGCGTATCCCAGGCGCAGCTCGCCGCCGCCTGCCAGCCGGACCCGGCATGACCCCTGAACCTGCGCCATGAATGCGTCGAGCGGATCAGACAGCCATGCCAGTTCATGCCCGCAAAGCAGGTCGCCATCTTCGATCTCGGCGCGGGTCGCCGCGATTCCGCCGCGCGGCAGGGCGTAAAGGGCATGGGCGAACCTGCCATCCCGCTGCGATGCGCCCTCGACCACGGGTTCGTAGTAGCCGGTCAGCAGGGCCGGGCCCGGCAGCGGCACGGCCCGGAGCCTATCCTCGAAAAAGGCACGCGCCGGCAGCTCGGGCCGCGGCCAGCCCACCGGCAGGCACGCGGCCGACGCCGAAAAGACGGCGAACGCCAGATCGTGGTCATCCGCCGCCCACTGCGGCAATTCCGCCAGGCCGCCCATCGGGCAGGCCCTCACTCGCCGGTAGCCACCAGCCGCCAGTTCGGATCGGCCGAGCCGATCATCCGCTCGAACGTCCAGATGTCGCGCTGGCGCCGTGTCACCTTGGGGTCGCCCTCGACGATCTGGCCGGCGCGGTCGCGCGCGACCGAAGTCAGCTCGCCCCCGAAACGCACGGTGATCTCGGCCTCGCCGCTGGTGCGATCGAAGCGTGCGTCGCTCAGCGCCAGTTCGCGAAGCCCGATGAAGCTGGCTTCGGTCGTGATGCCCTGCGCCTTGCGCGCGTCGATGACCTGGCGGAAGGACTCAAGCACCTCGGGGCCCAGGAAGGGCCGGATCTTGTCAAGATCACCCTTCTCGAACGCCATCAGGATCATCTCGTAGGCGCCGCGCGCACCCTGCAGGAACTGCGACACGCTGAACGACGGTTCGGCAAGCTTCATCGCCGCCAGCGCACGGGCCGCCTCGGACCCCTCTGCCACATGGTCGGTGATGTCGCGGTCAGGGCCGCCTTCGATCACCTCGAAACCCCGGCGCTGGACCGGGGCATCGCGGCGGGCGTCGGTCAGCGGCGGTTTCTCAAAACCTTCGCGCGACCCGAGCACGCTTTTCAGCTTGATCACAAGGAAGATCGCAACGCCGGCAAGCACGAGAAGCTGGATCAATGCGCCGGACATGGACGATTCCTTCTTTTAATGACGTCATGGGCCGGGTTCTGGTTTCCCGCCGCGTCCCACCTATGTAGGTGTAGGGTAGGGGTGTAGACAAGTCTACCGACGCCGCCCGAAAGCTTGGGGATGCTGATGCCGCTCTTGCTGATCCTGATACTCTGGCCGTTGGTCGAGATCGCCCTTTTCATAAAGGTCGGGGGTTGGCTCGGGCTGCTGCCGACACTTGTACTGGTATTCGGCGCCGGGGCCGTGGGGGTCTGGATCGTGCGGCTCCAGGGGCTTTCGGTTGTGGCGGATCTGCGCGGCCGGCTTGATCACATGTCCGATCCGACCGCGCCACTGGCGCACGGGGCGCTCCTGGCACTGGCGGGGCTGCTGTTCATGGTGCCCGGTTTCTTCAGCGATCTTCTCGGGCTGGCACTGCTTGTCCCGGCCGTCCGACGCCGGATCATCCGCCGCATGGCAATACGCTCCGGTGACGGCGCAACCCGCTGGCCCCAGGAACCGGGAACGGGCGCGTACCGCACGGATCCGTCGCGACCCACCATCATCGACGCCGAGTATTTCGAGGTCGAAGTCGAAGCCCCCCCTGCCGCGCGGCGCCCGTCAGGCTGGACGCAGCACTGACGCTCGCGACCGGTCCGCACAACGACAGGGCGGCATTGAGGGCACGCGGCCAAGGTGATACACCGCCGCCAAACTCATATCCGGGAGAGGATCAGATGGCCGAGAACGGCAACGGCGCAGCCCCGCAGGCCGCACAGATGAAGATGCAGGTGCTGGCGCAGTACATCCGCGATCTGTCGTTCGAGAACGCGGTGGCGCAGAAGGGTCTGACCGGCAGCGACGTGCAGCCCGACATCCAGGTTGCGGTGTCGCTCGACGCGCGCAAGCGCGCCCCGGACAACCAGTACGAGGTCATCTCGAAATTCAAGGTGACATCGAACAACCGCGCCGACAACGCGCCGTTGTTCCTGCTGGAACTGGAATACGGCGGCGTGTTCCATATCGAGGGCGTGCCCGATGACCAGATGCATCCGTTCCTGCTGATCGAATGCCCGCGGCTGCTGTTCCCCTTCGTGCGGCGCATCATCTCGGACGTGACGCGTGACGGCGGTTTCCCGCCGCTCAACATCGACACGGTCGATTTCCTGTCGCTCTACCGTCAGGAACTTGCCCGCCGCCAAGCCTCGCAGGTGCAAGGCCCGACCGGCGCGGTGTCCTGACCGCGGATGGGGCGCCAGGTGCAGCCATGGCCGAACTGATCCCCGCCTGGGTCGATGGCCGGCTGACCGCGGTCGAGAAGATCGCGGTCCACCGGCAGGGCCTGCGCCACATGGCGGTATCGGTCTTCGTGTTGTCAGGCGGCGAAACCCTGATCCAGCGCCGCGCCCTGACCAAGTATCACACGCCCGGCCTCTGGGCGAACAGCTGCTGCACCCATCCGCACTGGGGCGAGACGCCGCTCGACTGCGCCAGGCGGCGTCTGGCGCAGGAACTCGGCGTCCGTGGGTTCGACCTGTCCCGCATCGGCCAGGTGGAATATCGCGCCGACGTGGGCGACGGCATGACTGAACATGAGGTGGTCGAGATCTTCACGGCAACGGCGCCCTCTCGCCCCGATGTCGTGCCCGACCCGGCCGAGGTAATGGACACACGCTGGGTCACGCCCGACGGGCTCGCAGCACAGATCGAGGCGGAGCCGGGGCTGTTCACCCCCTGGCTGCGCATCTACATGCGCGACCACGCCGGGCAGATCTTCGGGCCGGCCTGACGGTTTTTCCGCACAGCCCCACGGGGCCGGCCGCATACAGGCATTCCCTTGCCGCGCACGGCGATTTGGCCGCGCGAAGGTCTGGAAATCGGCCGCCAATCCTGCAAGGGTTCGCCCATGTCCCTGCACCCCACCGCACGCGTCCGCAAAGGCATTCCGGCAGGCCCGGTCAGACGGTCCGCCGCAGCCCTGGCCGTTGCGCTTGGCGTCGCGCTGGCCGCAACGCAGGCGCTGGCACTCGACTCTTTCCGGTTCGACACACCTGGCGCCACGAAGGACATCCGCGCGGCGCTGGCCGCGGCTTCACTCGTCAATCAGGCGCGGCGCGAAAAGCGGCTCGACCCGCAGGATCTGTTCACGGCGGCGCTGGCCGATTACGGAAATCTCCTCGGTGCCCTTTATGCGCTGGGTCATTACGGCGGCACCATCCACATCCTGATCGACGGGCGCGAGGCTTCGTCGATCGCGCCGCTCGAAGTGCCGGACCGGATCGGCGAAATCGTCGTCTCGGTCGAGCCGGGTCCGCCCTTCACCTTCAGCAAGGCGCGGATGAAACCCTATGCCCCCGGCACCGACCTGCCGCACGACTATCTCGATACCGCACCGGCCAGAGCGACCGCCATCGTCGCGGCTGCCGAAACAGGCGTCGAGGGTTGGCGCAGCCTCGGCCACGCCAAGGCCCGTGTTGTCGGGCAGGACATCACGGCAGATCACCGGACCGGCACGGTAGACAGCTGGATCTACCTGGAGCCCGGCCCGGTCGTGCGCTTCGGCAACCTTCTCATCGGCGAAAATCGCCGCATCCGCCCACGCCGCATGGCACAGATCGCAGACTTCCCCACAGGCCAGGTCTACAACCCCAAGGAACTCGAAGACGTCGCCCGCCGCCTGCGCCGGACCGGGGTGTTCAAGTCCGTCGTGCTGACCGAAGCCGACCGGCTCGGCCCCGGAGACACGCTCGATTTCAGTCTCGAAGTCGTCGAGGAAAAGAAGCGGCGGTTCGGTATCGGCGCCGAACTCAGCAACTTCGAGGGCCTGACGCTCACCGGCTACTGGCTGCACCGAAACCTTTTCGGCGGAGCCGAGCGCTTCAAGGTCGATGCGGCGATCTCGGGCATCGAAGGGCAGAGCGGCGGCGCCGACTACAGCCTCGGCGCGCGGATCGACCGGCCGGCCACCTTCACCCGCGACACCACCGCCTATGCCGAGGGCCGCATCGAAAGCATCGACGAACAGGACTACCGCGCCGAGATGCTGACCCTCGGCTTCGGCGTCACGCACGAATTCAGCGACAGCGTGACAGCACGCGGCGGGCTGAGCTACGAGGCCTCGGACGTGACCGACGCGGGCGGCAAGCGGCACTACCGGCTGCTCGCGCTGCCGATCGGCGGCACCTGGGACAAGCGCAACAGCAAGACCGACGCGACCGACGGCTTCTACATGGACGGGCAGGCGAAACCCTTCCTCGGCTTCGGCACCACCGGCACGGGTGCACAGATCACCGGCGATCTGCGCGCCTATCGCGGCTTCGGGATCGACGACCGCTTCGTGGTGGCGGGGCGGCTGCAACTGGGCACCGTCACCGGCCCCACGCTTCTGGCCACGCCGCGCGACTATCTGTTCTATTCGGGCGGCGGCGGTACGGTCCGCGGGCAGCCCTATCAGTCGCTTGGCGTCAATGTGCTGCGCTCGGGCGCCACCACCGTCCGCACGGGCGGGCAAAGCTTTGCCGCGCTGTCGGTCGAGGGCCGCATGCGCGTCACCAATGCGATCGGCGCGGTTGCCTTCGCCGACGCCGGCTATGTCACGGCCTTCGACTTCTTCGGCGGCATCGACGGCTGGCATTCGGGCGCGGGGATCGGGCTGCGGTACCAGACGCCCATCGGCCCGATCCGGCTGGACATCGCGGCGCCGGTTGGCGGGAATACCGGCGGCGGCGTGCAGGTCTATCTTGGCATAGGGCAGTCCTTCTGATGCGGCGGGCCGTGGTCGCCATCGCCTTCGCGCTGCTGCCCCTCGCAGCCCCCGCGCAGGACGCACAAAGCGAGGACGACAAGGGCTATCTCACGACGTTTCTGGAAAACAACCTCTCGGATGCCGGGCGTGAGGTGCGCATCGACGGCTTCCAAGGCGCGCTGTCGTCGCGCGCAACCTTCCGGTCGCTGACCATCGCGGACGACACCGGCGTCTGGATCACCATCCGCGACGGCGCCATCGGCTGGAACCGCAAGGCCCTGCTGTCCGGCCGGATCGAAATAGCCGAGATGTCGGCGGCCGAGATCGACCTTCCGCGCCTGCCGGGGCAGCCCCGGGGCGGGCTTCCCGATGTCGAGGCGCGCGGCTTTTCGCTGCCCGACCTCCCCGTCTCCATCTCGATCGGTGAACTCCGGGCAGATCGGGTCGTTCTGGGCGCGCCGATCCTGGGTGAAAGCGTCGCCCTCGATGTCGGCGGCGCAATCCGGCTTGCTGGCGGCGAGGGCACCGCCGATCTGGCGATCCGCCGCCTTGACGGCACGCGGGGCAGCCTGACGCTGAAGGCAGGCTATGCAAATGCTACGCGACAGCTCGACCTCGACCTGCTGGTCGATGAGGGGCAGGGCGGCATCGCGGCGCGGCTGATCGGCTTGCCCGGACAGCCCTCGGTGACGCTGGCGCTGCACGGGTCGGACCCGATCAACGATTTCCGCGCCGACGTCGCGCTGTCCACCGACAGCCAGCCGCGCCTGACGGGCACTGTCCGGCTTGCGGCAGTTCCAGCAGGCGATGCGGCCGCGTCCGCGCAGCGGCTCGAGGCCAGCCTTGGCGGCGATATCTCGCCGCTGCTTCAGCCGGAATACCAGACGTTCTTCGGCAAGGACGTGCGGCTCACGGTGGCGGGCGAGCGCCGGCCCTCGGGCGAGCTGGCGCTTGACGACCTGACCATCGCCTCGCAGGCGCTGCGGCTGAAGGGCTCGGCCGAACTCTCGGCCGACGGCCTTCCGCAGACGCTGGACCTGACGCTTGCCATGGGGCTGGCCGACGGTTCGCCGGTACTGTTGCCGCTGCCGGGCGATCCCACGCGCGTCCGCGATGCACGGCTACGCCTGACCTACGATGCCGCCAAGGGCGAGGACTGGCACCTGACAGGCCGGCTGAACCGGCTTGGGCGGCCCGGCCTGATGGTCGCCGCGCTCGACCTCTCGGGCGAAGGCACGATTTCGCGCGGCGCAGGCACCCCCACGGCGGACGGCACCCTTGCCTTGACAGCAACAGGAATTGCGCCGGCCGACCCGGCGCTGGCCCAGGCCATCGGGCCCGACATCGGCCTTGATACCACATTCCAGTGGGCCGAGGGCGCGCCGCTGCGCCTGTCGCAGTTCGCGGCGCAAGGGGCGGGCGTTTCCCTCGAGGGTGCCGGTCTGCTGCGCGGGCTCGACAGTGGTTTCACCTTCGAAGGCGCGATACGCGCCGTCGTCGCCGACATGGCGCGGTTCTCGGCGATGGCGGGACGGAACCTCGGCGGCAGCGGCGAAGTGCAGATCAGCGGCTCCTATGGCCTGCTTTCGGGCGAAGCCGACGTTGATCTTGACATCGCCGGCCAGGATCTTCGGCTCTCGCAGCCCGAGGCCGACCGGCTCTTGCAGGGCACATCCCGGGTGACCGCCTCGGTCCGCCGCAGCACCGAAGGCACCCAGATCAAGGCGCTGTCGGTCACTGCGCGGACACTTGCAGCAACTGCAAGCGGCTGGCTCCGCGCCGGGGCGACACAACTCAAGGCCGCTCTCGATTTCTCCGACCTGTCGGTCCTCGGACCGGGTTACGGCGGCACACTGGCGGCCGAGGCGGTTCTGGATGAAGCCGAAGGCCGGCAGCATCTGCTGCTGACGGGAAAGGGGCAGTCGCTGCGCAGCGGAATCGGCGCGCTCGATCCGCTTCTGGCAGGACAGACCGAGCTGTCACTTGCGGTCACTGGCACCGATGGCGTGATCCTTCTGGACAGCCTCGATCTGAAGAACCCGCAATTCGAGGCGCACGCCAGCGGGCAATCGGACAACGCCGGCGATCGCATCGAGCTGACCGCACGACTTGCCGATCTGGCGATCCTGGTTCCCGGTTTTCCGGGTGCGGCGCACATCGAGGGGCAGGCAGTACGCGACGGCGCACGCTGGGCAGTAGACGCAACCGCCAGCGGGCCGGGCGGCACCGACGCACGTGTCACCGGCTCGGTCGGCACCGATGGCATCGCCGATCTGGCCATCGCCGGTTCGGCGCAGGCGGGATTGGCCAACGCCTTCATCGCGCCGCGCAGCATCGAGGGGCCCGCCGAATTCGACCTGCGCCTTGCGGGGCGCCCGTCGCTGAATGCGCTGTCGGGCCGCCTGCGGTTGCCGGGGTTGCGGATCAGCGACCCGAGCCTGGCGATGGCGGTCGAAGGCGCCGAGGTAACGGTCGATCTGGCGGACGGACGGGCCGATCTGTCCGGCGAAGGCTCGCTTGCCGGCGGCGGCACGGTTTCCCTGTCGGGCCCGGTCGGGCTGACGGCACCCTACACGGCCGATCTGTCGGTTCGCCTCGATGCCGTGCGCCTGCGTGACCCCCGGCTTTTCGACACACGCGCCGACGGCACGCTGACGATCGGCGGCCCGCTCGCGGGTGGTGCGGCAATCTCGGGCAGCGTGACGCTTGCCGAAACCGAAATCCGCGTCCCGACATCCGGGCTTGGCGGATATGCCGACATCGGGCCTGTCAACCATATCGCCGAACCGGCCGAGGTGCGCGCGACGCGGGAAAGGGCCGGTCTTCTGGGCGGCCCGGGCGAGCGCGCGGCCAGCCTCCGCCGGCCCTACGCGCTCGACATTGCCGTGGCGGCGCCGCGGCGGGTGTTCGTCCGCGGTCGCGGCCTCGACGCCGAGCTTGGCGGCTCGCTGCGCCTGACGGGAACCACCGACAACGTCATTCCTGTCGGCCAGTTCGACCTGATCCGCGGGCGGCTGCACCTTCTGGGCAAACGTTTCGACATCGATGAAGGGCAGGTGGTATTGCAGGGGGCGCTGGTGCCCTGGATCCGCTTCGCGGCCAACAGCACGTCGGACGGCATCACCGCGACGATCCTGATCGAGGGCCCCGCCGCCGAGCCCGACATCAGCTTCACCTCGAGCCCGCCGCTGCCACAGGACGAAATCGTCGCCCAGCTTCTGTTCGGACGGGGGATCGAGACACTGTCGGTCTTCCAGGCGGCGCAGCTCGCCTCGGCCATCGCCACGCTGACCGGGCGGGGCGGCGAAGGCATCGTCTCGCGGCTGCGCCGGTCGTTCGGGCTTGACGATCTTGACGTCGAAACCGGGGCCGACGGCGGCTTCGCGCTTCGGGCGGGCAAGTATCTGACCTCGAACCTCTATACCGACGTGACCCTCGACGAAGACGGCCAGACGGAGATCAACCTCAACTTCGATGTCAGGAAGAACGTCACCATGCGCGGCCGCGTCGCATCGGACGGCGAAACGGGCATCGGCATCTACTACGAACGCGACTACTAGGGTCAGTGCTGACGCATCGCGCGGGCCCGCCGTTCCCAGCGCAGCCGCGCAAGTTCCGCGTTCACCATGCCGCCCAGCAGAACCACATAGGCCGAGATGTAGAACCACATCATCAGCGCCATCACCGCCCCGATCGAACCGTAGATGCGGTTGTAGCTCGCAAAGTTGGCGAGATAGAGCGAGAAGGCCGCCGTCGCCAGCGCCCACAGGACCGAGGCCACCGCCGCCCCAGGCGTGAACCAGCCGTGGCGCGCCTCGGGCTGGTTCGGGCCGTAGCGGTAGAATATCGCCAGCGCCACAAGGCCGACGATCACCATGACGGCCAGCGGCAGGGCCGTCAGGATCAGGCCCTGCCATTTTCCCAGCATCGGCACATAGGTCAGGATCGTGGTCACCAGCACCACCGTGCCCAGCGCTGACAGCACCAGCGCGATCAGCGCCAGCGTCATCAGCAGCGACCCCAGGATGCGCCACAGGATCGGCTGATGGCTGCGGGAATGGACAGCGTTCAACCCCGTGATCAGCGCCCCCACCCCCGAGCGCACCGAGTAAAGCGCGATCGCCAGCGAAACGACCGTCGCCCAGCCGTGCGTGCCCGCGTTGACGGTCAGCAGGTTGGTCACCTGGCTCCGGATCAGTGCATGCGCCTCGCCCGGCAGGAAATCATGCGCGGCGTCGACATAGCTCAGGATGACCGACGGGTCGGAAAACGCGCCCCATATCGCGATGATGGCCGCGATGCCGGGAAAGGCCGCAAACATGCCGTAGAAGGCTACCCCTGCCGCAATCAGCGCCAGGTTCCTTTCGTCCAGCGCATACCAGATCGCATGAGCGAGGTCGCGAACCGGGTGCCTTTCGGGCCGTTGCTGGGAAATGACGCTCTCCTTCCTGCGCTATGCTCGTGGCCGCACTCTGGGACAACACGTCGCCGGCCGCAACGACCCCGTTGCTAGCCCCCGGCCCGGGGGCTGATGGCTTCGGGTCGGTTGCAGATACGGTCCACCTCCACCTCAGGGCCGGAAAGGCCCCCGGATCGGCGACGGGCGGGCTGTTCGTGCGCGGGACAATCTTCCGCCACGCCGTTCTTCAAAGTGCCTGGAATTCCGAAGATCGGGCCTGATTTTCACTTGGAAGCGTCACAAAATTGTCGTTTGCGATTAACAAGAATTCTTCCTAGGAATCGCCTGTGACTGCGACCAGGGCCGTGGGGGCTGGGTCTTGTAACAATTGTCGGAGCGTACTTGATGACCATGCCCCTGTTGGAGGTTCCGGCCCTGCCGGTACCGGGTACGGTAAATGGTTTCTATGTGAACAAAGGCAAACGGCTTCTGGATCTGGCATTCGTGCTCTTCGCACTGCCGATCATACTGCCGCTTCTGACGATCATCGTTCTGCTGACGCTTCTCGAAGGTGGAAGGCCCTTCTACTTCCAGACGCGCATCGGTCAGGACGGCCGCGCCTACAGGTTCTGGAAAGTCCGGACCATGGTGCGCGACGCCGATCGCGTCCTTGACGACATCCTGTCACGCGATGCCGGTCTGGCGGCCGAATGGGCGCTGAACCAGAAACTGGCCCGCGATCCGCGGATCACGCGCCTTGGGGCCGTCCTTCGCAAGACCAGCCTCGACGAGCTGCCGCAGCTGTGGAATGTCGTGAACGGTTCCATGAGCCTTGTGGGTCCGCGCCCCTTCCTGCCCGAACAGCAGGAACTTTACGCCGGCGGCCGCACTGACATTGCCTATTATCGCGTGCGCCCCGGCCTTACGGGGCTTTGGCAGATCGGCCGGCGCAATGCCGGTTCCTTCGCCGAAAGGGTGGTCTTCGATACCCGCTATGCGCGGCAGATCACGCTTCTGGGCGATCTTGCCATCATCTTCCGCACCTTCTCGGTCGTCCTCAAGGGCACGGGAATCTGATCACCCGGCAAAGCGCGACCAGATCGCGCTTTCGCCAAGCCCGGCGACGAAGGATCGGTGCGCTTCAGCCTCGGCCTCGGTGATGCGCGGGGCAAGGGGCGCGGGCCGCGAATGGGGTCGCCAGGTATCCGCAGGCCCCGTCGGCCCGGCGCCAGTCGCAGCAGCATGCGACAGCCCGAAATCGGGCTGCCGTCCTCCGATCAGTTCAAGATAGACTTCCGCCAGCAGTTCGCTGTCCAGAAGCGCGCCGTGTCTTTCGCGGGCCGAGTTGTCGATGCCGAAGCGCCGGCACAGTGCATCCAGCGACGCCGGCGCCCCGGGAAACCTGCGCCGTGCGACCGCGACAGTATCAAGCGCGCGATCCATCGCGATGACGGGAAGGCTCGCCCAGCCAAGCTCGGCATTCAGGAACTTCATGTCGAACGCCGCGTTGTGGATCACCAGCCGCGAATCCGTCCCGATGAACTCCATGAACGCCCCGGCGACCTCGGCGAAGCGCGGCTTGTCGCGCAGGAAATCGTCGCCCAGCCCGTGCACGGCGAACGCTTCGGCCGGCATCGCGCGTTCGGGGTTGATGTACTGGTGATAGGTGCGCCCCGTCGGCACATGGTTGAAAAGCTCGATGGCCCCGATTTCGACGATGCGATGTCCTTCCGCCGGCTCGAAGCCGGTCGTTTCGGTGTCTAGGACGATTTCACGCATGGCTGGCCCGGATTTCCGCGATCACTCTTCGCACGGCCGCTTGGGCATCCTCAAGGGTCGTCGTCTCAATGACCCAGGTCGCGCGGGCACGCTTTTCGGCATCGGCCATCTGCCGGGACAGGATCAGATCCAGCTGTTCCGGTGTCATTCCGGGCCGTGCCAGGACACGGGCACGCTGCACATGGGGCGGGGCGGTGACAACCACCGTCCCATCGAGCTGCGCTTCGGCCCCGATCTCGAACAGAAGCGGCATGTCGAGCAGGACGAGCGGCTCGCCCCTTCTTTCGGCCGCAGCCAGAAAGGCTTCCCGGTCGGCTGCCACCAGCGGATGAACGATCGCCTCGATCCGCCGAAGCGCGCCAGGGTCCGCGGCGATGGCGGCCTTCAGACAGGCGCGGTCCACCCCGCCTTCACGGATCGCTTCGGGGAAGACCGCCCCCACCGGCACCACCGCGGCACCGCCCGGCGCGTAAAGACGGTGCACGCAGGCATCGGCATCCCATACAGGCACGCCCTCGGCCGCGAACATCGCGGCCGTGGTAGATTTTCCCATACCGATCGATCCGGTCAGCCCCAGCCGGAAGGGGCGGCTCATTCGGCCAGAACCACGTCGCGGGCGCGCTGATCGACGTCGGGTCGAATGCCGAACCAACGCTCGAAGGCGGGCGCTGCCTGATGCAGCAGCATCCCCAGCCCGTCGACCGTGGTGCAGCCGATCGCCGCGGCCTCCTCAAGCAGCCGGGTCCGCAAGGGCGTATAAACCAGATCGGTCACGACGGCCTTCGGTGACAGCGCATCGAGCGGCACGCGGAACTCGGGCTTTCCGGTCATGCCCAGCGACGAACTGTTCACCACCGTCACCGCATCCTCCATCATGTTGCCGGCCTGTACCCAGTCGTGGACAACGATCCGCGCACCGAATTCCTGGCGCAGCGCCTCGGCCCGGGCGCGGGTGCGGTTGGCAAGCCGGATCTCGGGCACGCCGACTTCGAGCAGCGAGGCGATGACGGCCCGCGCCGCGCCGCCCGCCCCCATCACCGCCGCCGGCCCCGAGGCCGGATCCCACCCCGGCGCATTCTGGCGCAGGTTGGCGATGAAGCCGTAGCCGTCGGTATTGTCGGCGTGGATGCGCCCGTCCTTGCGGAAGATGAGCGTATTGGCCGCCCCGATCAGCGCCGCCCGGTCGGTGACCACGTCGGCCAGCGCCAGCACGGCTTCCTTGTGCGGGATCGTGACATTGCAGCCGACGAACCCTGCCTTGGGCAGGCAACGTCCATCGGAATGTAGTACCCGGCAATGCCGTAGGTCTTCAGCCAATGGCCGTGAAGCCGCGGCGAAAGGGAATGGGCGATGGGCGATCCGATGACGCCGGCGAGCGGGATGCGGGGATGGTCGGTCATGTGGTGATGTCGCCTCTTGCGTGCAGCCAGGTCAAGAACTCGATGAGGGGCAGGCCGAGAATGGCGAAGTAATCCCCCTGAATTCCGGCGAAAAGCCGCACACCCTCCTCTTCCAGCTTGTAGCAGCCCACGGCATGGCGGATGCTGTGCCAGTTGCGCGCGACGTAATCGGTGACGAAGCTGTCCGACAGCGGGTGCATCTTCAGCCGTACCTGTGCCACATGACGCCAGATCGGTTCGCCCTCGCGCAGCACAACCAGCGCCGATACAAGCCGGTGCGTCCTGCCTGACAGAAGCCGCAGATGCGCGCAGGCATCCTCGGGGCTTTCCGGCTTGGCGAAGATGCGGCCGTCGAGTTCAAGGATCTGATCGGCGCCCAGCACCATCGCATCGCCGGCATCACGCACCCGCCGCGCCTTGGCTTCGGCAAGCGCGTCGGCAATGTCGCGCGGCCCCGCACCCTCGGACTGCAGCGAGGCGCGGATGGTTTCCTCGTCGACACGCACCGGACGAACCGCGACATGAAGACCCGCCTGGGCCAGCAGGCGCGCGCGGATCTCGGAGGACGAGGCGAGGATGAGATCGGGCTGAGGACGGACCATGTGGAAGGTGCTGTGGAAAAGCCCGGGTGCAACACCGTGGGCAATGAGGGGGCGGAAACGGGCGGCCCGAGAAGTCCCCCGGCAGGGGCATCTTGTCAAGCGCGCCAGGGATATCATGCGCATGTGGGCAGCGATTCCGGGGTGCTGTGGACAGTCGGCACATCCGCAAATGATCTGGAAACAATACACATTATCGAAGACCGTTGATTATGATCAACATATTGAAAAACAACTGATAAACTTTGACCTTCTCCGGTCCACGAAGTTCTGCACATTGTTATCCACACCCGCTCCCCCTGTGGGCCGAAGCGTGGAAGGGTGTGTAATCCACAGTATCCACAGGGCCATAATCATCATCTTCTCTTTCTTTATCTTCTTATCTAAGGAAGGGCCGAGCGGACGACGGAAGGCAAGGCTGCGATGGTGTCGGATTTCCTGGCCGATGTTTATCCCTGGACCAAGGCGCTTCATATCGTCTCGGTCATCGCGTGGATGGCAGGACTGTTCTACCTGCCAAGGCTCTATGTGTATCACGTCGAACAGGTCGAGCCCGGCAGCCCGACCGACGAGATGTTCCAGGTCATGGAACGCCGGCTTCTGAAGGCGATCATCAATCCTGCCAGCCTGGCAACCTGGATCTTCGGCCTCGCGCTGGTCTTCACGCCGCAGGCGAGCGTCTACTGGACGGAAGTCTGGCCCTGGACCAAGGCCGGCGCGGTCCTTGCAATGACCTGGTTCCACCATTGGCTGGGGTGGCGCCGAAAGGACTTCCTGGCCGGACGCAACACGCGCAGCGGCCGCCAGTACAGGATGATGAACGAAGTTCCGACGCTGCTGATGCTGGTCATCGTCTTCTCGGTTGTCCTGAAGTTCTGAGCTTTCGTTGACTCGGGGCCCTGCGCTGCGCTAGATGGCCCCGAGCAGGCCGTCCGGCCGGAACGCTTATTCCCGCGAATGCTGTACGGATCGCCCGGC
>WBZM01002483.1_pt1 | contig 15584 bp, 14 predicted proteins | sample 5204271 | NCBI WGS metagenome assembly WBZM01 (sample SAMN12344346, study PRJNA552823) | activated sludge metagenome | biome: Activated sludge suspended growth; feature: Nitrification reactor; material: Wastewater; isolation source: activated sludge from nitrification reactor of wastewater...
CGATCTCGTTCCTTACGGTCTCGCCTTCGGCAATCGCGCGCATCTGGCGGGTCTCAATCTCGTCGGGCTACGCCGGCGCAATTTTTCACGCGAGAGCATCGCCGCCTTGCAAAGCGCCTATCGCCTCATCTTCGAAGGCGATGCGCCGTTTCTCGCGCGCATCGACGAGACGGAAAAAACATTGGGGGCGGACGCGCATGTCGCCGCGCTCGTCGCCTTCCTGCGCGAAGGCGGCGACAGACCGCTGTGCCGGCCGCGCGAAAATCGTTGAACGAGAGCCATCCCGTGTCGTCATTGCGAGCGCAGCGAAGAAATCCGGGAGCGGCAACCTGGCCCCGGATTGCTTCGCTGCGCTCGCAATGACGGAGAAGTCCATGCGTCTCTTCCTCGTCGCGGGCGAAAAATCCGGCGACCTGCTCGGCGCCAAGCTGATGCAGGCGCTACGACGCCTCGCGCCCGACGCGACAATCGAAGGCGTCGGCGGCGAGGCGATGATGCGCGAGGGGATGACGAGCCTGTTTCCGCTCGAAGACATCGCGGTCATGGGCTTCACGTCGATCATCGCGCATGTTCCGCGCCTGCTCGGGCGCATCGAGGAAACCGCGCGCGCTGTCGTCGCCGCGAAGCCGGACGCGCTGGTCATCATCGACAGTCCCGATTTCACGCATCGCGTCGCGCGCAAGGTGCGCGCGCGCGCGCCCGACATTCCCATCGTCGACTACGTCAGCCCGTCCGTCTGGGCGTGGCGGCCGGGCAGGGCGCCGAAAATGCGCGCCTATGTCGACCGCGTGCTGGCGCTCTTTCCTTTCGAGCCGGCGGCGCATGAGCGGCTTGGCGGGCCGCCGTGCGTCTTCGTCGGCCACCCGCTCGTCGAGCATCTCGACGAACTCCGTCCGAACGAAGACGAAGCGCGCCAACGCGAATCTGATCCGGCGGTGTTCCTGCTGATGCCGGGCTCGCGGCGTTCGGAGATCGAGCGGCTGATGCCGGTGTTCGGACAGGTGCTGCATCGCGTCGCGCAGCACGGCCGTCGCATGGAAGTGATCCTGCCCGCCGTCTCGCATCTCGAGGACGCCATCCGCGAGGAACTGCGCTCCTGGCCCTACAAGCCGGAAGTCGTGCTCGGCGACCGGCCGAAGCTCGCCGCCTTTCGCCGCGCGCGCGCCGCGCTCGTGGCGTCCGGCACGGCGACGCTCGAACTCGCGCTGTCAGGCGTGCCGATGGTCGTCGCCTACAAGGTGTCGCGCGTCGAGGAACTGGCGAAGCACTTCATCAACGTGCCCTCGATCGTGCTCGCCAACCTCGTGCTCGCCGAAAACGTCGTGCCGGAATTCCTGCAGCGCGACTGCAACGAGGTCGCGCTGGCGAATGCGCTCGCGCCGCTTTTCACGCATGGCGCGCAACGCGACCGGCAGGTCGAGGCGTTTCGCAATATCGACCGCCTGCTCGTTCCCGCCACGGGCGAAGCGCCGAGCATGGCGGCGGCGCACAATGTGCTGGAGGTGGCGAGGGGCGTCCCGGTCCGCAGGGGCTGAGAACCGGCTGTTCTCAACGGCCCATCGCATAAAATTCATCGTTGGGGCGCATGCTCGTGACGTTCGCGAGGCGATTGGACAGGCCAAAGAAGGCGGTGATCGCCGCAATGTCCCATGCGTCCTCCTCGGTGAAGCCGTGCGACTTGAGGACGTCGAGATCGCCGTCGCCAACCTTGTTTGCTTCGGTCGAAACCTTGATAGCGAAATCGATCATCGCCTTCTGACGGTCGGTCAGATCGGCCTTCCGGTAGTTGCTGGCGACTTGATCTGCGATGAGTGGATTTTTCGCGCGGATGCGCAGGATGGCGCCGTGCGCCACCACGCAATATTGGCACTGGTTGAGGCTGCTGGTGGCGACGACGATCATCTCGCGCTCTGCCTTGGTCAGATTGCCGGGCTTTTCCATCAATGCATCGTGGTAGGCGAAGAAAGCGCGGAACTCGTCGGGTCGGTGCGACAGGGCGAGGAAGACATTCGGAATGAAGCCGGACTTTTCCTGAACGGCGAGAATGCGTTCGCGGATGTCGTCGGGCATGTCCGACAGTGCGGGGACGGGGAATCGGCTGACGGGCTTGGCGTTGCTCATGGTCTGGCTTTCTCGTTCGGCTCGGGGTCAGGGCCGATCTCGCCGGCCGCCTGCGTCGCCCTTCAACGTCATGATCAATTTAATCATCGACTGTCCGGCGAGATCAATCCTGCATGGCGAAGCGTCCGGCGCCGCCCGGTCGCGGGCGAAAAAAAACCGCGCGGATCGCTCCGCGCGGCTTCCGGTTCAAACCGGCGCTTTCGATCAGCGCTTGGACTGCGGCACGTAATCGCGACGCGGCGCGCCCGTGTAGAGCTGGCGCGGACGGCCGATCTTCTGGTGCGGGTCCTCGATCATTTCCTTCCACTGCGCGATCCAGCCGACGGTGCGCGCGACCGCGAACAGCACGGTGAACATCGAGGTCGGGAAGCCCATCGCCTTCAGCGTGATGCCCGAATAGAAATCGATGTTCGGATAGAGCTTCTTCTCGACGAAATATTCGTCGTGCAGCGCGATGCGCTCAAGCTCCACGGCGACGTCGAGCAGCGGGTCGTCCTTGATGCCGAGCTCGCCGAGAACCTCGTGGCAGGTCTTCTGCATGATCTTCGCACGCGGGTCGTAGTTCTTGTAGACGCGATGGCCGAAGCCCATCAGGCGGAACGGATCGTTCTTGTCCTTCGCCTTGGCGACGTATTTCGGAATGTTGTCGACCGTGCCGATTTCGCTCAGCATCTTCAGCGCGGCTTCGTTCGCGCCGCCGTGCGCAGGGCCCCACAGGCAGGCGATGCCGGCCGCGATGCAGGCGAACGGATTGGCGCCGGAGGAGCCGGCCAGACGCACCGTCGAGGTCGAGGCGTTCTGCTCGTGGTCGGCGTGCAGGATGAAGATGCGGTCGAGCGCGCGCGCGAGGATCGGATTGACCTTGTACTCCTCGCAGGGCACGGCGAAGCACATGCGCAGGAAGTTCGACGTGTAGTCGAGCGAGTTCTGCGGATACACGAAGGGCTGGCCGACCGTGTATTTGAACGCCATCGCGGCCAGCGTCGGGATCTTCGCGATCATGCGCATGGAGGCGACCATGCGCTGGTGCGGATCGGAAATGTCGGTCGAGTCGTGATAGAAGGCCGACATCGCGCCGACGGAGGCGACCATGACCGCCATCGGATGCGCGTCGCGGCGGAAGCCCTGGAAGAAGCGGGCCATCTGCTCGTGCACCATCGTGTGGCGCGTCACGCGATAGTCGAAGTCGGCCTTCTGCGCGGCGGTCGGCAGCTCGCCGTAGAGCAGCAGGTAGCAGGTCTCGAGGAAATCGCCGTTCTCGGCGAGCTGCTCGATCGGATAGCCGCGATAGAGCAGCACGCCTTCGTCGCCGTCGATGTAGGTGATCTGGGATTCGCAGCTCGCCGTCGAGGTAAAGCCCGGGTCGTAGGTGAACATGCCGGTCTTGCCGTAGAGCGAGCCGATATCGATCACGGACGGCCCGATGCTGCCGGCTTTGACCTTGGCTTCGTAATTCGCGTCGCCGACTTTGATCGTGCCCGTGCTTGCGGTCATGGCTCGCCCCTGCGTGTTGGAGCCGAACATCCGCGGGCGCCGAAAAGCACGCCGGTCGCGGCATGCTTGCGCCGCGCGTTATCGGCGATTGTGCATCGCATTATGGGTAGCGCATCCCCCGGGCCGGTTCAAGCGCGCGCGGGCTTCGCGCGCCTGCGACTTTCAGCGGGGGCGCGGCCTTGGGCTCGCGGCTCAGGCGCCCGCGCTGTCGGCTATCCGCCCGAGGCTTTCCTCGCGGCCGAGCGTCTCAAGAACGTCGAAAATCCCCGGCGACGTCGTCTTGCCGGTCAGCGCGGCGCGCAGCGGCTGCGCGAGATCGCCGAGCTTGGCGCCGCTCGCCTCGGCTTCTGCGCGGACGGCGCCCTCCGTCGATGCGACTGTCCATTCGGACAGGGCGGACAGGCGCGCGTGAAGCGCCTTCAAATGTGCGCGGCCCTTTTCCGCAAGCGCGGCGGCTTTCGGCTCCAGCGTCAGCGGGCGCTGGTCGAACAGGTAATCGGCGCTGTCGGCGAGCTGCACGAGCGTTTTGGCGCGCTCCTTCAAGCCCGGCATCGCCTTGCACAATTGCGCGCGCCTCGTCTCGTCGAGGAGCGCGAGCTTCTCCGGCCCGCGCGGCAGGTAGGGCAGGGTGTCGATCAGCGCCTGCGTCAGTTCGGCGTCGTCGGCCGCGCGCATGTAATGGCCGTTCATGTTCTCGAGCTTTACGAAGTCGAAGCGCGCCGGCGAGCGATGCACCTGCGCGAGATCGAAGGCTTCGATCATCTCTTCCGTGGAGAAGAACTCGCGGTCGCCCTGGCTCCAGCCCAGACGCACGAGGTAATTGCGCAGGGCGGCAGGCAGATAGCCCATGGCGCGATAGGCGTCGACGCCGAGCGCGCCGTGACGCTTGGAAAGTTTCGCGCCGTCCGCGCCGTGGATCAGCGGAATGTGCGCCCACGCCGGGATGGTCCAGCCCATGGCTTCGTAGATATGCGTCTGGCGCGCGGCGTTGGTCAGATGGTCGTCGCCGCGGATGATCTGCGTGACGCCCATGTCGTGATCGTCGACGACGACGGCGAGCATGTAGGTCGGCGTGCCGTCGGAGCGCAGCAGCACGAGGTCGTCGAGATCCTTGTTGGGGAAGACGACGCGGCCCTGCACCGCGTCCTCGATCACGGTCTCGCCGGTCTGCGGCGCCTTCAGGCGCACCACCGGCTTGCGGCCTTCGGCCTGCGCCGCCGCGACCTGTTCGGGCGTCGCCGCGCGCCAGCGTCCGTCGTAGCGGGGCGGGCGTCCTTCCTTGCGCGCGCTCTCGCGCATCTCGGTCAGCTCTTCCGCGCTCGCATAGCAATGATAGGCGGCGCCCCGGGCGAGCAGCTCCTGCGCAACCTCGGCGTGACGCGGCGCGCGCGAAAACTGGTAGATGACCTCGTCGTCCCATTTCAGCCCCAGCCAGGCCAGACCGTCGATGATCTCCTTGATCGCGGCGTCGGTGGAGCGCTCGCGGTCGGTGTCCTCGATGCGTAGCAGCATCTTGCCGCCGGTCTTGCGCGCGTAGAGCCAGTTGAACAGGGCGGTGCGGCCGCCGCCGATGTGCAGGAAGCCTGTCGGCGAGGGAGCGAAGCGGGTGACGGGGGTGGACATAGGCGGCCTGCGGAGCGAGAGCCGCGACTGCGACGCTCTGTTCGGGAAAAAGCGAATTTCGTCGCTGCGCGACGAAGGGCGCCCCTGTAACATGGGCGGGTCCGGGCCAAAAGGGGCGGGGCGCGGGCAGCCGTTTCGATGACGCGTTCGATTGACGGGTTGGGGCGTGGCGAAGGTCGCCGTAGGTCATGCGCAGGGAGAGCGCGAAGCCTCGATCGGCTTGCGCGAGCGAAGCATTGCCTTCGTTCGGGCGGCGCAGGAGCGGCTCGCCGCCGCGCTCGAGGAGGAATACGCCTATCGCCGCCCCGCGCTCTGGCTGCCGGTCGCGGCAGGCGCGGGCGCGATTCTTTCGCTCACAGCCGACCACGAACCCTCGCTTGCCGCGGCCGGCGTGGCGCTGGCGCTGTTCTGCGCGCTCGCCTGGGTCCTGCGCGCACGCCGCGCGGGCTTCGCCGTCGCCGCCGCGCTCGCGGCCGTATCGGCCGGCTTCGCCGCGCAGGGCTTGCGCACATGGCGCGTCGCCGCGCCCGTGATCGCGCGCCCGATGACGACCGAGATCACCGGCTTCGTCGAACAGGTCGATTTGCGGCGCGCCGGCGCGCGCTTCACGCTGCGGCTGACCTCGGCGGAATATCTCGACAATTCCTCCATGCCTTTTCGCGTACGGCTGACGACGAACCGCGCGCCGGACTTCGAGGCGGGCGCGCATATTTCGCTCAAGGCCCGGCTGATGCCGCCGTCGCGCGCCGCGCTGCCCGGCGGCTACGATTTCGCGCGCGACGCGTACTTCATGCGGATCGGCGGCGTCGGCAACGCGCTCGGGCGCATCGAGATGCTGGAGCCGCCCGAACCTGCGCCGCTGGCGCTGCGCCTGTCGGCCGCGGTCGACCGTTTCCGCAATGCGCTCGTGCAGCGCGTGACCGAGCGAATGCCCGGCGACGTCGGCGCCATCGCCGCGGCCATGGTCGCGGGCAAGCGCGACCATCTTTCGCGAGAAGCGCGGGAATTGATCCGCGAAGCCGGCATCTTCCACGTCATCACCATCGCCGGGGTGCAGATGACGCTGGTCGCCGGCATCTTCTTCGTCGGGCTGCGGCGCCTGCTCGCGCTGTCGCAGACGCTGGCGCTGAACTACCCGATCAAGAAATGGGCGGCGGTTTTGGCCATCTTCGGCGCCATCGCCTACGACGTTTTCACGGGCTCGCGCGTCGGCGCGGAGCGGGCGCTGGTCATGACCTGCATCATGCTGCTGGCGGCCGTATTCGACCGGCCCTCGGTGTCCATGCGCAATCTCGCGCTCGCCGTCGTCTTCGTCGTCGCCGTCGAGCCCGAGGCGCTGATGGGCGCGAGCTTCCAGCTTTCCTTCGCTGCGGTCGCGGCGCTGGTCGCGGTCTGGGAGGCCCGCCTTGCCGCACAGGCGCGCGCGCGGGCGGCGCCGCTCGGAAACGTGCGGCCCGGGCGGCTTGGCGAATGGACGGCGTGGATTTCGCAATCGCGCTGGCATGGGCTCGGCGCCGTGCTCTTCGCCACGATCTGCGCGACGTCGGCCACCGCCTCGTTCATGGCCGCCGATTTCCACGAACTTTCGCCTTACGTGCTGATCGGCAATCCGCTCACCCTGATGATCATCGAATTCTTCGCCGTGCCGGCCGCGCTCGCGGGCTCGGCTCTCTACCCGCTCGGGCTCGACGGGCCGGTATGGCTGTGGCTCGGCCTCGGCATCGACATCATTCTGGCGGCGGCGCGGATGCTCGCGGCCATGCCGGGCGCCACCGTGCATCTGCGCGAATTCGCACCCTGGGCGCTGCCCTTCCTCAGCCTCGCCGTTCTGTCGGCGACGATCTGGCGCACCAATCTGTTTCGCCTGACGGCGCTGCCTTTTCTCGCCATCGGCCTCGTCGGCGCGACGCACGGGCCGCGATGGGACGTTGCGATCCAGCCAACCGGCGAGAGCGCCGCCGTGCGCGGCGCAAACGGGGAACTCGTGACCATCGGGCGGTTCTCGGGCTTCACCTCCGAGCAATGGCTGCGCGCCGACGCCGATGGCCGGGAACCGCGCGCCGCGCGCGGCGGGCTCTGCGACAAGCTCGGCTGCACGGCGCGCCTGCCCGACGGCCGCGCGCTGGCGCTCGTCTCCGACTACGCCGGTCTCGCCGAGGACTGTTTGCGTGCGAGAATTGTCGTGACGCCGCTCTATGCGCCCTGGGGCTGCGCCGCGCCGCTGGTGATCGACAGGAAGAAGCTGGAAGAGACCGGCGCGATCACGCTGCGTTTTGACGGCGAGACAGCGATCATGCAGACCGCGCGCGCGTCCGGCGAGGACAGGCCGTGGTCGCCGGCGCCGAAGCGCCGGCCGGCGCGCGCCGCGGCCGAGGCGGTCGACGAGAATGGGGAGCGCGCGGAAGCGCCCGAAGCAGTCAGCGGGCTGGACCGGCTGGATTGAGCGGCGGCCCGGGACCAGCCGGGACCGCCGGCCTCCGGCCGGCGTTTTTCTCGACGTGCCGCCGGGGCCAGCCGGAGGCTGGCGGTCCAGGCGCGGCGACCGCCGGCGCCCAACCTTTCATGGAAGTCGCGCCGCATGGCGGTGCGGGCGCGGCCCAAGCGGACCCGTTCCGTAACGATGAATTGTCATTCCCGCGCAAGCGGGAATCCAGAGACCAGTTCTACAGACGCTGCCGCCGGGACTGGATTCCCGATCACGCGGCTGCGCCGCGCGTCGGGAATGACATTTCCGTTTGGCTTGGCGAATGCCGTGCTGCCTGCGCTCGCTTCAATACTTCCTGAGCAAACTCACCAGCTTGCCCTGGATGCGCACGCGGTCGGGGCCGAAGATCCGCGTCTCGTATTCGGGATTGGCCGCTTCCAGCGCGATCGAGGCGCCACGCTTGCGCAGGCGTTTCAGCGTCGCTTCCTCGTCGTCGATCAGCGCCACCACGATGTCGCCGGAATCGGCCGTGTCCTGCTTCTTCACGATCACCGTGTCGCCGTCGAAAATGCCGGCCTCGATCATGGAATCGCCGCGCACTTCCAGCGCGAAATGGTCGCCGGTCGACAGGAAATCCGGCGGCATCGGAATGGTGTGGCTGCGGCTCTGGATCGCCGAGATCGGCGTGCCGGCCGCGATCCGCCCCATGACCGGGATCGAGACATGCGCCGGGCCGTCGTCGTCCTGCGCCGCAGGGGCGGGCGCGCGCACCCGGCCGAGATTGCCCTCGATGACGGAGGGCGAGAAACGCCCGCCGCGCGCCGGGCCGGGCGTGGCCGATTCCGGCAGACGGATGACTTCCAGCGCGCGCGCGCGGTTCGGCAGGCGGCGGATGAAGCCGCGCTCCTCCAGCGCCATGATGAGGCGGTGAATGCCGGACTTGGACCGCAGATCGAGCGCGTCCTTCATCTCGTCGAAGGAGGGCGGCACCCCCGTCTCCTTCAGGCGCTCGTGGATGAAGCGCAGCAATTCGTTCTGCTTGCGGGTCAGCATGTGCCCAGATCCCTTTTCGCGCGCCGGTCGAATCGGCAGCCCTGCCCAAACACGCCTAAACTGAATCGCACCCTTAAACAAAGCATGAACAGAACGCTATATGTTCGCGCTGTGTTCTGTCAACGCGATTATGTCGCGTCGCCTTCAATTCCGCGCCTATACTCTGGCTGAGCGGGCCCGTCCGCGCCCGCCGATACGGGGAGGGCCACATGTACGCCGCCATCCGCCAGGCCAGGGCCAAGCCCGGCCATGCCGACGAACTCGCGCGCATCATCAAGAAGGGCGCGGTGTCCATCGTCTCGAGCGTGCCGGGATTTCTCGGCTATTAGGTCGTCTATTCCTCCGACGACACGGTGACCGCGATCAGCGTGTTCAACACCGTGGAGGGGGCGGAGGAATCGAACAAGCGCGCCACGGCCTGGATCGAGAAGAACCTCGGGCCGCTGCTGGCGGGCGACGCGAAGGCGACAGCCGGCCCGGTCATCGTGCATTCGCTGCCCTAGGAGGGCGCGCCGCTACGACGCCTCCGGCGCCTGGTCGTCGCTTTCGACGACGACATAAGCGATATCGAAGATCGAACGGGCGGCGTTCAGCCAGATTTCGCGCTCCGCCACGGGCCAGCAGCCGCCCGGCGGAGGCAGCGTGGCGATGAGCGTGGCGATCAGCGGATGCTCGGTCGCCATGCGGGGCGCGGGCGGTCTTGTCAGGGCAATGGCTTCCTCGCGCACGGCCTTCGCAAGGGCGAGCTGCGCCTCGACCGCGTCGATGTCGCCGTGGCGATAGCGCGGGTCCGGCGTCACCATCAAAGGCCCGAGCGGCGTGAGGCCGGGCCGCTCGGCGGGCGTCGCCGGCGCCTGTTCCTCCAGGATGCCGAGGGCGGCGCGGTCGCGGTCGAGCCATTCGTCCTCGTTGTCCGAAAGAACCGGGGGAGCGTTGGGATTGATCGCGAATCTGCTCATGGCGGGGCGCTCGGCAGAATGTGGGGAGCTTCAGCCTAATCCGCGAAAGTTGCCCGGCGATTAAGCCGATGCCCACAATTGCCCGTGGTTGACGCCGCTTCGCGCCTCGCCGAACCTGCCTCGCGAAAAGGGAGGATTTCATGGGTCTGGTGGAGGGCAAGGTCGCGATCGTCACGGGCGGCACGAGCGGCATCGGCGCGCGCACGGTGGAACTGTTCGTCGAAGAGGGCGCAAGCGTCGTCTTTACCGGCCGGCGCGCGGCCGAGGGCGGGGCGCTGGCGGCAAAACTGGGCGGCAAGGCGCTCTTCATGGCGGCCGACGCGACCTCGGAGGCGGACTGGATCCGCGTCGTCGGCGAGACGAAGCAGAAATACGGTCGGATCGACTGCCTGTTCAACAATGCCGGCGGCCCCGCGCCGACGGGCGGCATCGCCGGCGTTCCGGTCGATGGCTTCGACGCCGCGATGGCGCTGCTCGTGCGCTCCGTCATGCTCGGCATGAAGCATGTCGCCCCCGTCATGGTCGCGCAGAAGTCGGGCTCGATCATCAACAACGCCTCGATCGCCGCGCATCTCGCCGGCTATTCCTCCTCCATGATCTACGGCGCGGCCAAGGCGGCGGTGAAGCACCTGACCACCTGCGTCGGCATGGAGCTGGGCGAGAGCAACGTGCGCGTCAATTCGATTTCGCCGGGCGCCATCGCCACCGGCATTCTCGCCAAGGCGCTCGGCATGGACGCGGGCCAGGCCGATCAGATCGCGGAAGGCATGAAAGCCGGCTTCGCGAAGGCGCAGCCCATTCCGCGCGCGGGACTTCCCGACGACATCGCGCAATGCGCGCTGTTCCTGGCGTCGGACCGCGCGAGCTTCATCAATGCGACGGATATCGTCGTCGATGGCGGCGTCATCGGCGGACGGGCCTATTCGCCGCATCAGGAAATGCTGCGGCAGACGAAGACGGCGCTGGGCATCGGGTAGGGGCGCGACGCCGGACCTCCGCACTCGCGGGGAGGTCGCGCAGCATAGCTGCGCGGGCGAGGACTGATTGCCGTCGGGCGAGCCCCACCCGTCCGCCTTCGGCGGCCACCCTCCCCGCGGCGCCGGGAGGGACTAATCCCGGAACGGCTGCGTCAGCATGCGGTCGAGACGCAATTCCGCCTCGTCCCGCAGGATCGGCAGGCCGATGGTCATGCCGTCCTGCCCCGTGGCGGGCGCGGCGCGATAGAGGCCGAACAGCCGGTCCCAGATCGACAGGTTGAAGCCGAAATTCGAATGCGTCTCGGCCGGCTCGATAGAATGATGCACGCGATGCATGTCCGGCGTCACGATCAGGGCGCGCGCCAGCGGCTCCAAGGCTTTCGGCAGCGTCGCGTTGGCGTGGTTGAACAGCGCGAGGCCGTTCAGCAGGATTTCGAAGGCGAGCGCCGCCCAGGGGGGCGCGCCGAGCGCGAGAACGGCCGCGATCTTCAGCGCGAAGGAGATCGCGATCTCCAGCGGATGGAAGCGCAGCGCCGTCGTCAGGTCGTAGTCGAGATCGGCATGGTGCATCCGGTGCAGCCGCCAGAGAACGGGCAGGCGGTGAAAGACGACATGCTGCGCGAAGATGACGAAATCGAGCGCGAGGATCGAGGCGAGGCCCGCAAGCCAGGCCGGCGCGCCGAGGACATTGAACAGCCCCCATCCCCGCGCTTGCGCGAACAGCGCGACGCCCGCGAGCGCCACGGGAAACAGCGCCCGCAGGACCAGCGCATCGACGGCGACGATGGCGAGATTGGACGGCCAGCGCTTCAGCCGCCCGAAATTCAGGCGTCGTCGCGGCGCAAGCGCCTCCCACAGCGCCACGGCGGCGAAGATCGCGAAGGCCGAAACCAGCCGGATTTCCCAGTCCTGCGCCACTTTCCCGCCCTGCTTGCGCTTGGATCGGCCTGCATTTGAGCGGAATCGCTCATATGCAGAAAAGCCGATCGTTTCCAAAGCGTAGAGCGCGCATATCGCGAAAAACCGGCATCCACTTTTTCGCTGCGCGCTCTAGCCCCGCCTCGCGTTGACTTCCCCGCGCCAAAAACCGAAAACACGGGGCAGATTCAGGGAAGTCCATGCCATCAGTCACGCTGATCGACAATTACGACAGTTTCACCTTCAACCTGGTGCACTATCTGGGCTCTCTCGGCGCGGATGTCACGGTGTGGCGGAACGACGCGCGCTCGGTCGCTGACATCATCGCGGACGCTCCCGACGCCATCGTTCTGTCGCCCGGCCCCTGCACGCCGCGCGAGGCGGGCGTCTGCCTCGACCTCATCCACGCCGCGAGCGCGACGATCCCGATGTTCGGAGTCTGCCTCGGCCACCAGTCCATGGGCGAGGCGTTCGGCGGCGACGTCATCCGCGCGCCGCTGCCCATCCACGGCAAGATCGACGAGATCCGCCATACTGGCCAGACCGTGTTCCATGGCGTCAACGGCCCCTTCAAGGCGACGCGTTACCACTCCCTGGTCGTGGACCGGAGGACCCTGCCGGCCGAACTGATGGTGACGGCGGAGACGGCCGACGGGCTCATCATGGGGCTTTCCCACCGCACGCGCCCCTCGCACGGCGTACAGTTCCATCCCGAGAGCATCGCTTCGGAGCACGGCAAGACGATCCTCCGCAATTTCCTCGATCTGGCGCAGCGCTGGAACGACACCCAACGCAAGGCCGCCTGAGAGATGGACTCGTTCAAACCCTACCTGGCCAAGGTTGCGACCGGCGCGCGCCTGACCTCGGACGAGGCGCGCGCGGCCTTCGACGACATGCTGTCGGGCGAAGTCACGCCCTCGCAGATGGGCGGCTTCCTCATGGCGCTGCGCGTGCGCGGCGAGACGGTGGAGGAAATCACCGGCGCCGTGACCGCGATGCGCGCCAAGATGCTGCGCGTGAACGCGCCCGAAGGCGCGATCGACATCGTCGGCACCGGCGGCGACGGCCACGGCTCCTACAATGTCTCGACCGTCTCCGCGCTGATCGTCGCGGGCTGCGGCGTGCACGTCGCCAAGCACGGCAATCGCGCGGCGTCTTCGCGCTCCGGCGCGAGCGACGTGCTGACCGCGCTCGGCGTGAAGATCGGCATTCCCGCGGATGCGGTCGCCCTCTGCGTGCGCGAGGCGCATGTCGGCTTCATGATGGCGCAGACCCATCACGCCGCCATGCGCCACGTCGGCGCGACGCGCGTGGAGCTGGGCACGCGCACCATCTTCAACATTCTCGGACCGCTCTCCAATCCGGCCGGCGTGAAGCGTCAGTTGCTCGGCGTATTTTCGCGCGAATGGCTGGTGTCCATGGCCGAAACCCTGCGCGCGCTCGGCTCCGAGCGTGTGTGGCTGGTGCACGGCGCCGACGGCCTCGACGAGGTCACCACGACCGGCGTCACCCATGTCGTCGAACTAAAGGACGGCAATATCCACGCTTTCGACATCACGCCCGAAGACGCGGGCGTGAAGCGCGCGAGCCTCGCCGATCTCAAGGGCGGCGACCCGTCGCACAATGCGGCCGCGCTGACCGCGGTGCTCGATGGCGCGCACGGTCCCTATCGCGACATTGCGATCCTGAATTCGGCCGCCGCGCTCGTCGTCGCCGGCCGCGCGAACAATCTGAAGGAGGGCGCGGCGCTCGCCGCGCGATCGATCGACGAGGGCAAAGCGCGCGCCGCGCTTGCGCGTCTCGTCGCCGTCTCCAACGCCGACGGGAGCCACTGACCATGCCGGACGTCCTGCGCAAGATCGAGGCCTACAAGCGACGCGAGATCGCCGAGGCCAAGGTGCGGATGCCCTTCAAGACGCTGGAGCGCCAGGCGCGCGAGCACGATCCGCCGCGCGGCTTTTTGCGCGCGATCGAACGGCAGCACAGTCAGGGCCGCATCGCGCTGATCGCCGAAATCAAGAAGGCGAGCCCGTCCAAGGGCGTCATCCGCGAGGATTTCGATCCCGCCAAGCTCGCCAAGGCTTACGAGCAGGGCGGGGCGACCTGTCTCTCGGTGCTGACCGACGCGCCCTCGTTCCAGGGCTCGCTCGCCAATCTCGAACTCGCGCGCAAGGCGGCCGTCATGCCGGCGTTGCGCAAGGATTTCATGCTCGACCCCTACCAGGTGTACGAGGCGCGCGCGAACGGCGCCGACTGCATTCTCATCATCATGGCTTCGGTCGACGATTCGGCCGCCAAGGCGCTCAACGCCGCCGCGCACGATCTGCGCATGGACGTGCTGGTCGAGATTCACAACGAGGAGGAGCTGAAGCGCGCGCTGCAGCTCGAGGCCCGCCTCATCGGCATCAACAATCGCGATCTGCACACGTTCAAGGTCGATCTGGCGACCACCGAGCGCCTCGCGCCGAAAGTGCCGAAGGACAAGATCGTCGTCGCCGAAAGCGGAATCGAGACGCACGCCGATTGCGTGCGGCTGGAGCGGGCGGGCGTCGCCACCTTCCTGGTCGGCGAGACGCTGATGCGCAAGAAGGACGTCGCCGCCGCCACGCGCGAATTGCTGGTCGGCGAGACGGCCAAGGCCGGCGCTTCGTGAGCAGGCTGACGCATCTGTCCGAAGCCGGCGAGGCGCGGATGGTCGATGTATCCGACAAGGCCGCGACCGATCGCATTGCGGTTGCCGAAGGCCGCGTCGTCATGGCGCGCGAGACGCTCGCGCTCTGCACGTCCGGCAACGCGAAGAAGGGCGACGTCTTTGCCGCCGCGCGCATCGCCGGCATCATGGCGGCCAAAAAGACGGCCGAACTCATCCCGCTCTGCCACCCGATCGCGCTGACCAAGGTGACTGTGGATCTTGAGGCCGACGAGGCGCTGCCGGGCGTGCGCGTGACGGCGACGGCGAAGACAACCGGCCAGACCGGCGTCGAGATGGAGGCGCTGACGGCCGTGTCCGTCGCCTGCCTGACGATCTACGACATGCTGAAGGCCGCCGACCGCGCCATGCGCATCGAAGGCGTGACGCTCATGGAGAAGCGCGGCGGCAAGTCCGGCGACTGGCGGCGCGAGACGTGAATGCGCAGCGTTTCACGCGTGATACTCCAACACGACCTTCATGCTGAGGAGCCTGCGCGGCAGGCGTCTCGAAGCATGGGGATTGCGGCCATCCTTCGAGACGCCCGCTTGCGCGGGCTCCTCGGGATGAGGCGCTTGGCTGCGTAGAGGCGCATCGAGAATGGCCCCCAAGAATCTCCTCCCCGTATCCGACGCGCTCGCGAAGATCCTCGACGGGGCCTCGCCCGTCGCCGGGATCGAAACCCTGCCGCTCAACCAGGCCTTCGGCCGCACGCTCGCGCGCGACCTCGTCTCGACCCGCACGCAGCCGCCTTGCGACGTATCGGCGATGGACGGCTATGCGGTGCGCGCCGAGGATGTCGCCAGCCCCGAGAAGCGCGTGCTTCTGGCCGGCGAAAGCGCAGCGGGCCGGGGCTTTGCAGCCAGCGTCAAGCCGGGCGAATGCGTGCGCATCTTCACCGGCGCGCCTGTGCCGCAAGGCGCCGACGCCATTCTCATTCAGGAAGACGCCATCGCCGACGGCGCCGTCATCGGCGCGCGCGAGCCGATCCGCGAGGGCCTGCACATTCGTCGCGCCGGCGTGGATTTTCGCGACGGCGAAATTGGCCTTAAGGCCGGCGCGCGCCTTGGCCCTGCGGAACTCGCGCTCGCCGCCGCGATGAACCATCCCACCGCGCCTGTTACGCGCCGCCCGCGCGTCGCGATCCTGGCGACAGGCGACGAACTGGTCATGCCCGGCCAGACGCCGGGCCCCGACCAGATCGTCTGCTCCAATCCCTTCGCAGTGGCCGCCTACGTCGAAGGCGCCGGCGGCGAGGCGATCGACCTCGGCATAGCCGGCGATGATTTCAAGGCGCTCGAGCGCGGCATTGCGAAGGCGCGCGA
>WBZM01002484.1_pt1 | contig 15584 bp, 20 predicted proteins | sample 5204271 | NCBI WGS metagenome assembly WBZM01 (sample SAMN12344346, study PRJNA552823) | activated sludge metagenome | biome: Activated sludge suspended growth; feature: Nitrification reactor; material: Wastewater; isolation source: activated sludge from nitrification reactor of wastewater...
GTAGTCGATCTTCCATACAGAACCCTGCTCTTTCAAGTCTTTGGCAATCTGCTTGTTAATCTTCCAGACATTTTCACCCTGCCACGGCCCTTCGGTAAATATCCCATTTTCGTCGATCGTGTGCACCACTGGGATTTTCATTTCGCGAGCTAGTTCGAAGTCTTCTTCGCCATAGGCAGGCGCAATATGCACAATTCCCGTGCCATCCTCGCTGCTAACATACGGCGCATGCCATATTTTGTGTGCATTTTTGCCACGGTCTTCAAACAGCGGTTCGTAGCTTTTTCCTACCAGTTCTTTGCCTTTTAGCTCGCGCACAATCTCGTACTGCAAGGGTTGGTGTTTTTCGTCTTGCAGTACTTTTTCGAGCAAATCTTTTGCCAAGATCAGCCGTTCGCCGTCTATCAGTACTTCCACATACGTCATATCACTATTCACTGCGACAGCTGTATTCGCAGGCAGCGTCCACGGGGTGGTTGTCCACGCCAAAAGATATGTAGGATTCTGATTTCTAGATTCTGAATTCTGAATTCTAAACTTTACATACACACTCGGATCTGTCACATCCTGATACGCACCCGCATCCATTGTCACCTCAGCCTTGCTTAGCGGCGTGGCGTCGAGCGTGCAGTACATCAGTACCTTTTCACCTTCGTAAATCTTGCCTTTTTCGTACAGCTCTTTAAATGCCCACCACACACTTTCCATGTAGTCTTTGTCCATGGTTTTGTAGGCATTGTCCATATCGACCCAGCGGCCAATTCGGTCTACGACATCGTTCCACTCGCCACTGGTTTGCACCATATTGTTGCGGCAGGCCACGATATACTTTTCTATCCCGTATTCTAGAACTTCTTCGCGGCTATTGATCCCGAGCTTCTTTTCGGTAAAGCGTTCGGCAGGCAACCCATGACAATCCCAGCCCCACACACGCTCCACACGCTTACCTCTCATGGTTTGGTAGCGCGGGATCGCATCTTTCACGATGCTACTAAGCAGCGTACCGTGATGTGGCGAACCACTAATAAACGGCGGCCCATCATAAAATACGTAGCTATTGTCTTTGCTGCGATTTTCGACCGATTTTTCAAACGTCCCGTCTTGCTTCCAGCGCTGCACCCAGTCTTTTTCGTACTCTAGCGCCCTGCGACGTGTACCGTGCTTAAACTTCATAGTTCTCCTCCTCTATTTCATACTGATATGCGTTAAATGGTGGGCTGCACGCCATCAAAATTGTCATCTCTTTACCTGCTTCACTCTGCCATACAAATCGCTCGTTAGGCGGAACATGCACCACAACTCCTTCTGCAAGAGCAATCGTTTCCTTACCTCGAATTGCCAAATTACCAGCACCTCTTAGTATACGTACAATTTCATGACTTTCTTTATTCCTCGCCCAACCAGTTTCAGGGTATCGCCCACGAATCGTTATTTCAGCAAGGTCAAGCGGCACATCGGATATGGCAAAAGATCGGCCGTGACAGTTTGCACTATTTGTAAATTGCTCACCATCAATTATCATTTTTCACCTCTCTTCGCATTTTAACTTCTGGAATTTTATTATCAAATAAGGTTTCAGTGTTTGGAATTTCTTCAAACCCCCACTTTTTATAAAATGCCTTAGCGCGCTCATTATACGCCACAACCCCAAGCTCAATCGGCTTTGTGTCATCAAACCAATCAACTACCCTTTGCATCAATTCGCTCGCCATACCAGTTCCATGCCAATTTTTATCAACATACAGCGAACCGACGTGCTGCGTTCCATCGTCGTCTACATGTGGTGTTGTTGCGCCAACAATCCTGCCATTCGCATCGCGTGCCACCCATCCAGTAGTATTTTGTGTCGTAAACCGCTCGCGTCGTTTTGCGCGCGTTTCATCCGAAAGCTGATTTTTATTACGCTCCAAAATCCATTCTTCCGTTACACTAAGCTCATTATTCACATAGGTATCGAGCCACGACTGCAATCTCATTTCAGTTGCTTGATCTAAGTCGTCGACGGTCATTTCATCAATTGCGAATTGCGGTTTTAGTTCTTTCTCAGTCATTTTTTCGCCTGCTCTTTGTTGTATTTACGTATTTTTTTCCGCAGCTTTTTCTCGGCCAGTTTACGTATCTTTTCTGAATCATCAATATGCCCTGTTAGCCATAGCGTTACATAAATAATACGAGCAAGTAAAACGAAAAATACGATAACCAGTATCACGACAAACCAATCTATATTTTCCATACTGCTCCTTTTTTAAAACAAAAAATCCCTAATTTCGCCACTGGATCCCCGCGCTTGCAGGGAGGTACCATCCAGTTTCGAAAAGGGATTTATCCAAATTCGCACTTATTTCGTTCGCTTTGTCGCAGCGTTTCGCGGTGAGTTCTACTAGGATTCTTCCGTTCTTCTCACGACGTACATTTCTGTTTGTGGGCGATAACCACTCGAACGTCTTGCTTTTTATCATAACACTTTTTTACATCAGTTTCTAGTGTATAGTAAAGGTATGGAGATGATATACAATCTAGCTGGACTTCTTATACTCATCATCGTTATCGTGCTGTTTCTTGGAATCATCAGACCATCATCGGTAAGCTGGGCATATAAAGTATTCAAAAAGTCACCTCAAAATCTGTCGCGCAAATTTGTTATCGCCACTGCCCTACCTGCCCTATTTATTTCCAGTGTAGTACTGAGCGCCACCGAACCCGCCAGTATCAAGGCCGAACGTGCCGCACGTGAGCGGGCTGCGCTGGTAGCTAAACAAAAAGCCGAACAAGATGAAATCGCTAAGAATAAGGCAGAAACCAAGCGACTAAACGAACAAAAGCAGGCAGCCGAAACAGCCCGCAAAAAGGCTGAAGCCGAAAAGCAGGCAGCCGAAGCTGAAAAGAAAAAAGCCGAAGACGAGGCAAAGGCCGCACAAGAAGCCGCCGCCAAAGCTACGCCTGCACCGCAACCTCAAACTTACTATAGTGCCCCAGCCGCAAGCTCGGCACCTGCACCCGCTGCTGCGCCTACTAACACTGTTCATCCAGGGTCATACTGCTCAATTTCTGGTGCGCGCGGTGTATTCAGCAGCGGGAATCCTGCTGTTTGTGCCATAGACAGCAAGGGCGTACGGCTACGCTGGCAATCTCCGTAATCTATTTTATCGTCGAGGTAATCGCGGAATAAACATACTGGTACGTTTTTTATACGCTTTCCACCCCGCGCGACCTTCGAAGGCCTTTTCGGTAAGTGGTACGCCAGAAACAAATAGAAGTAAATAGGTAATGGTTAGTGGCGAAATAATCCCGATCCCACCTAGATTGGTACCGAGAGCAATTACAAATATCCCCCACCACTGCAGACTTTCACCAAAATAATTTGGGTGCCGTGTGTACTGCCACAACCCTGTAGTCATCAGCGTTTTGGGTGATTGTGCCAAATGCTGCTTTAACTGCCAGTCGCCAATTGCTTCGAACCCGAAACCTACCAGCCAAATAAGTCCGCCAACAAATGCCCATGGACCAATCGGCATCGGCTCGGCAAAATTGATATGAATCACTACCAGCGAAATTATCGTCGCCAGTACTGCCTGCACCACAAAAATCCGCACATACGAATTTAGCACCATAGAACCCCGCCATTTTTTGCGCAAGTCAACATAACGCTTGTCTTCGGGGTGCGAACGCAACCTTCGCACAATATGATATGTTAATCGTAGCGCCCATATCCCCACCATTGCACTTACCAGTGTTTGCGCATTTGCGCCCACTACAAGCCCATGGCTGTTGAGTGCAAAGCTGGTTATCGTTGCAATAACAAATGCCAGTGACCATGCCGCGTCAACAATATCTATCCGACCCAAAATCTGCGACATAACAAACACTAATGTCATAAATAGTAGCACTGCGATAAATACAAGTAACGTTTTTGAAAGCACAATTGCAGCCATTCCATAACCAAATAGCAATGTAAGTGTTACGGCACTATAAGCAATCACCGTGACGATAGCAACGGCTGCGTGCCACGGCAGCTGCGGCCCCGCCACCAAAAACCGCCACGCTTTACGCAAATATTCCATTGCCGTATTTCACCAAGATTGCCGCGACGAGTACTACTATTAGCCCCCACATCACCAGCTTGTCATAATCTTTTTCGACAAATGTGTGTAGCGATTTTTGCAGGTTTTTGGGCAAATACAGATTGTTTTCGCGAATATTGTAGCGCGTAATTGCAAACCACACCAAAATCGTAGTAAGTGTTACTAGCAAGCACCACGGGCACAGCACCTGGATAATAACGAAACTAATATAAAACAGTGCGAGCGCAAAAATAAATCCGAGCGTATAGCCAATCTGCGCTGCAAACATAAACCTACGCGGAAATTTGATACCCGCCAAGCCCGCAATCGCGACAGTAATCACAATCGGTTCGGCCATCAGCCCCAAAAAGCTATTGGGAAATCCAAACATCGTCGCGCTCGGGTGTTTGCCTACGCTGGCGCAATTGAGTACTATATTAATATTACAGCTCAGCGCAGCATTGGGGTTTTTGGCAAGCTCCACTGCTTCGACGCTTAGCACAAACGCCGCGAGCAAGCTTAGACACGCCCCTACTAACATACTGGCAAAAATCCAGCGGTCGTCACGCAACTTTTTTTCGTCGTGGGTAAAAAACTTAATTATTTTGTTCATAATATGAAACCTCGCTAATAGTAGGAAATGTCGTACCCCGCCACATGTTTTGTAGTTGGCCGTTATCGGTAATTGCAATCATAGTTGGGTATTCTACAATGTCGTAGGTGCGACAAAACGATGCGCCTTCTTGTGTATCGGGATTCATTTCTTCGATTTTGCGACCTGTTTGCCGCATAAAATCATCCAGGTACGTCATTACTGCGCGTGCATGGTCACTTTCGAGTTTGTAGACCATAACTACACGCATTTTATTCGCTCTCCAGCCGTTTCTGGCGGGCTGCCAAAATCTTTACAAAGTCGTCGAGTGTTTTGAAATCATGGAATACGCTCGCGAACCGCACATAGGCTACTTGGTTGTTGGTACCCAGTTTGTCGAGCACAATTTCGCCAATTTCCTGCGAAAAAATCTCGTTTTCACCGCGATTATACACCGCTTCTTCAACGTTATCGACAATTGTTTCAACTTCTAGCTCACTAGCGAAAAACTTCCCTACCGACTGCTTGATCGCCCCCGCAAGTTTGTCGCGGTCAAACAGCTCACGGTCACCATTTTTTTTGATAACAGCAAGATTTGGTTTTTCGATTCGCTCATAAGTAGTAAATCGTTTGCCGTCGGGCGTTTCGCGGCGGCGGCGAATTGTTTTACCATCGCCAACTTCACGCGATTCGAGCACTCTGCTGTCGCCGATATTTATCTGTCCGCTCATAATCTATGCGAACTCCTTCCCTGTTAGTCGTTTTGCTCTTTGTTCTTTTTGCGACGGCGCAAAAATGCTGGTGTGTCATCTTCGTCGTCGCTTTGTGTTGGTTCGTTCCACAAATTTGGACCCGATTCACTAGCAAACTCTTCACTTGCATCTGGCTTGCTGTCGATATCCATGTTTACACCTGCAATATCTTCGTCTTTTACCGCACTTGCTGTGTCGTGCGATCCAGTTGGCGTACTCATCGTTGCTGCTTGTTCGTGGAAGTATTCGCTATCAAAGCCCGTAGCAATAACAGTAATAACGAGCTCATCTTCCATCTCAGGCTTCAACGTTGCACCAAAGATAATGTTAGCGTCGGGGCTGACTGCACTGGTAATAATTTCGGCAGCTTCTTGGATCTCGGCCATCGTCATGTCGTAGCCACCAGTTACATTGAACAGCACGCCCTTTGCGCCATCGATCGAAACTTCGATCAGTGGCGATTCGATTGCCTGCTGTGCTGCCTGCGACGCTCGTTCTTCGCCACTGGCACGGCCAATGCCCATTAGTGCACTGCCTGCGTTGCTCATGATTGCCTTTACGTCAGCGAAGTCGAGGTTAATCAGACCGTGTTCGGTGATGAGTTCAGAAATACCCTGTACACCCTGACGCAAGACGTCGTCGGCGATCTTGAAGGTTTCGAGGAGTGGCGTACGTCGATCAATAGTTTGCAGCAAACGATCGTTCGGAATAGTAATCAGTGTGTCGACTTGCTTGCCCAAGTTGGCAATAGCCCATTCGGCATTGCTACGGCGCTTTTCGCCTTCGAAACTAAATGGTTTGGTTGCGACGCCCACCACCAAAATACCAAGCTCGCGCGCGATTTCAGCCACTACATGACCAGCACCGCTCCCTGTGCCGCCACCCGCACCGATGGTAACAAACACCATGTCGGCGCCTTCGAGCGCCGCCTTAATCTCATCGCGTGATTCATTGGCTGCTTCTTCGCCTTTTGAAGGGTCGGCGCCTGCGCCAAGTCCACCTGTCGCGTCGCGACCCAAGTGTAGTTTTACGTCAGCTTTAGAATTATGAAGCGCCTGTGCATCGGTGTTCATAGCAATAAATTGCACACCCGTTAGCCCAGCGTCTTTCATGCGGTTGACCGCGCTGCCACCCGCCCCACCAACACCAACTACCTTTATACTGGCAAAGGTCTGTATTTCACTTGGTTTTACTTCCGGCATTGGTTATGAGCCTCCCTATTACTAATCTGTTCTACCACCTAGTATACCACTATTGAACACAAAAAATAAACGAATACATTTTGTCGTCGCGGGCACTACAGTTTGAAGCGTTTCAAAAAGCCACTCAAAAAGCTACCCGCTTTTTTTGCACCGTCTTTGGCACCCTTTGACGAAAGCCCGAGGTGCATACCGTGACCTTTTGCGGCTACTGGTGCACCTTCGGCATCAGCGAGCATGAGCCCTACCGCAGCGGCAAATTCTGGTTTTTCGGCGTCATCGCTCACACCACCATAGCCCGCGGGTTTGCCTACGCGTGCCGCCAACCCTAGTGCTTGCTTGGCATAGTCAGCCATGTGCTTCATATTGGCCGTACCGCCCGTCAGAACCACACCGCTCGGCAGTTTGCCTGCTCGACCTGCTTTTTTTAGTTCTTTTTGGACTGCTTCAAAGATTTCTTCGAGTCGCGCGTCGACAATCTCGTCTATCTCGTTCGAATCAAAAGTCAGCACTTCTTTATCGTGCTTGAGGCTTATGCCTTCGTGTTCTTTGCGGATCATCGCTACCGCGTGCGACAATTTCACTTTTTCAGCAATTTCAGGGTCAGTTTTTAGTCCAATCGCCAAATCGTTGGTAATATTACTGCCGCCCAGTGGCACTACACCTACGTACTGCAAATCACCTTCTTCGAACACCGCTACACTGGTAGTAGCACCGCCCATATCTATTACCGCTACACCGTTTTCCATTTGCGATTCGTTCAGTACAGCTTTTGCCGAAGCTATAGCACTCGGAATAATCAGACGCGGAGCAACTTTGGCCAAATCTGCCGATTTTTGTAAATTATGCAGATGTGGAGCCAGTGCACTCACTACATTCGCCTGAATTTCCAGCCGCGTACCCGCCATCCCCAAAGGATCTTTAATATTATCTTGCCCATCTAGACGATAGGCATGAGGAATTACCTCCAGAATTTCGCGATTTGGCGGTACTTTACCTACCGTCGCTACGTCTTCGATTCGTGCCAAATCGTCTCGGGTAATCTCGTGATCGGCCGCACCCACCGCGATCATACCATCGGCTTTGGTGCTAAGAATATGCGCCCCATTAATGCTCATCGAAGCCACATCTACTTGGTAACCGCTCATTCGCTCGGCTTCGCCCAACGCGTCGTCGATCGCCGCTCCTGGGCCCTGTAGATGGCTCACCACACCCTTTCGCATACCTGTATTTGGCGCTTTTCCTACGCCTACAATTGTCGGCTTACCCCCCGCATCGTCGAGGTGCCCCACCACGCAGCGGATCATCGTGGTACCCACATCAATGCCAACTGCGTATCGAGAATTTTCTTGCATAAGCCTTATTATAGCGCCTACGGAATATTTTGCCTAGCTGTCCTGAAACCTCTTATGTTTGGGGTTACTGGCTTAAGGTGTTATTATTTCTACTACTATGACTTGGATTGCAAGAAACCCCAAAGTGGAAACAGCTCTAACGCTTAATGATATCTCACCAAACCTTCAGTATGTTTGTTATATCCCAGGTGATCCAAGTTCGGTCGAACAAGGAACGTTTGCAAGTGTTCCTGAATATGTTGGCGATAGTGATGACAGGTGGGTGGTAGAAGTACGCCGAAAAGTTGGCGATAAGGTGGTATCCCAGTTACAATGTCTGTATGATATGGGCATTACTCCATCGGGAGATGGACAAACTTGGGCGGATTGTGTAACTATCGAGCAAGATCTTTAAGTTCTTGTTAAAATCTCAGCGCTCTCTCATCAGTGATCACTTTTGAATAGTTGTAGACTTCTTTTTAAATCGCCACAATGCGATAAGCGTTGAAATAATATGAGTCACTTCCTTCGCACTACCGATTACGCTACCGACAACTACGTTATACACAAGCCACGTAGAGGAAGCAACGAGTGAATATCGACGAATACCCTGCTCTTTTTCTTGTGAGAATGCCAGGACTCCCGCCATCATTCCCGCCATAGGGAGCAGGCTTAATGGGCCCGCCCATGTTATTAAAGTAGCAGCCACCGTAACAGCCATTAGTAGTGGGATAAGAAAATATGGTCGGTTTTTGCCATGATATACATATAGTAGCGACACCACTATAATGGCGACGAGATTTAGCGCAGCACCCGTATATGCTTTTAGTAACGTAAAGTGCGCCACCCAAAATACTGCTGCAATAATTGTTACTGCTAGTATCATCTTTCGACGTTTGAATTGCACCGACGAAATATTCAGCACTGCTGCGATCAGCCCAAGTACCTGGATGAGAATGAGCTCTGGTGTCATAGCTGCGTCAAAATCTCAGCGCCGTCTTGTGTTATCAATACTGTATGTTCAAAATGTGCTGCCAAGCTACCGTCGCGGGTGCTAATCGTCCAACCATCTTCATGCTTACTGTTGATCCGCTCGCCGCCCAGTGCCGCCATTGGTTCTATCGCTATCGTATCGCCCGCCCGCAGTATCACACCACTACCTGCTCTGCCATAGTTTGGTACCTCTGGTGGCATGTGCATTTCATGCCCCACACCATGCCCTACCAGTTCGCGAATAATACCAAGTTTGGCACCCACCAGTACTTTTTCAACCGCAGCCGAAATATCACCAATCCGCGTACCTTCGCCTTTTATGGCGTCGATGCCTGCGTACAAACTTCGCTCGGTTTCTTTCAGTAAATGCTTCAGAGCACCTTTTGGCTCTTCGCCCACCACCATAGTGAACGCACTGTCGGTTTTCATGCCTTTGTAGGTAATTACCAAATCAAACCCCACGACATCACCTTTTTCAAATGGCTCGTCTTTTGGCACACCATGAACAATTTCTTCGTTACGCGAAATACAAATTACATTTGGAAAGCCTACCTCGGCCGTTTTGTACGTTGCCGTCGCGCCGCGGGCTGTAATTTCACTCGCTACCCAGGCATCGACATCGAGCCCAGTCATGCCAGGCTGGACATACACCTTCAAATCGCGCAAAATACTAGCCAAAATCTTGCCACCTTCGCGCATAGCTTGTATTTCTGCCTCTGTCTTGCGTGGCTGACTCATGCAGTACGCCCACAGTCTTTAAGGAGTGCGAATCGCAAACATGTTGGCAAAAGAGTGCCTGACAAAAAAATGGTTTCTGCTGAGCTGTGAAACACGATGGTTTTATCCTTCGCCAACAATTTCCGCAAACAACCGATCATGCACCTCACCCGCCGTACCTGTCCCATCCAAATGAATAATCTTCACACCATCTTCGGCAAACGTCCCGAGCACAGGATACATCTTGGAACGATAAATATTCATACGCCGCGCAATTGTTTCGGGGTTATCTTCCATACGCCCACGTTTGTCGAGGCGTGCGCGTATCTCGCTCTCAGGCACTTCGAGCACCACCACGACATCTATCTTTTCGCCCGTTTTTTCCATATGATCGGCCAACCACTCCGCCTGCTCTTTGGTGCGTGGAAAGCCATCGACAATCACCTTGGGAAAATCTTTGGCCTTTGCGTCCTGAATTGCCGCATCAAACACTTCATACGTCAGCTCGTCGCTCACCAGTTCGCCACTTTTTAGCACCTCTATCACATTTGCATCGGTACTTTCGCGCAACATCTGCCCCGTACTAAGCCACTTCCAGCCCATACGCACCGCTAGCATTTGTCCTTGCATACTTTTTCCCGCACCTGTCGGGCCAAAAAGTAAAATCATCTCTGTTAATTCCCCTAGTTATTAGATTGTTGTAATTTTTCTTTCACCAATTTTGCCACCAGTGCGCCGTCGGCTGCGTTGCCAGTTTTGGCCTTTACCGCACCAATCACTTGGCCCATCATTTGCTGCATTGTAACATCGCCCATACTCGTGACTACCTCGTCGATCATGGCAGCTAATTCATCTTCACTCATCATCTGCGGCAAATACTTCTCTAACACTGCGATTTCGTTTTTTTCGCTTTCGGCTAGCTCTGGACGACCATTTTCTTCGTACAGCTTTATGCTTTCGCGACGTTTTTTTACTTCGCGAGCAACGATTTTTTCCACCGCTTCGTCGCTCATCGGTTCGTCGCGCGTCCCTGCTGCTACTTTTTCATTCAAAATAGCCGCCTTTAGGTTGCGCAATGTGTCACCCTCAAAACGATTGCCGCCCAATAGAGCGGCTTTCATATCGTTCATAATTTGCTCTTCAAGAGCCATAGATTAGCGTACTCCGAGACGCATTTTTGCCATTTTGTCGGCTTTACGCGCTTTGCGGATAATAGCTTTGTTGCGCCGTTCAGTTTTGCTGATTGGCTTTGCAAATCGCATGCTTGCCTTGGCAGTGCTCAAAACACCACTTTGCAATACCTTGCGATTGAAGCGACGAATAACATTCTCGTTCGCCTCGCGTTCGTCTTTACGTGTTACTTGTACCATATCGCTACGTATTGTAACAGATGAGAGGACTAATTGCAAATACTTATTCATGCAGCTCCAGGTGCAATAGTCGCCCTTCGACACTGCGCCGCCCCTGCCATTCGTTGATATCGGGGTGGTACCAAATGTTCACCGCCGCGCCTATTTTGGCAAAAAAATGTTCGGGGGCGTTGAATGCCAAAAATTCCATGCTGTTTTTTCCACCATTCAAGGAGTCTCCTCGCAACAAGGAGACTCCTTGAATGGACTGGAGGGTAAGTTTAACATGCTGACCTTCGGCACCCATGCGACGTACATTTACTACTGTTAGGTTTTTACTGTGCAAAATTGGCTGTGGGTTGGCGCTACCGTACGGCTCAAGCGCATTCAATGCGGCTACCAACCCCTCTGTAACCTCATACAGCTCGGCTGCCGTATCTTCCTTAGGTAGCAATACCATATTTTGCTGTGCAAAGGACAGTCCTTTGCATGTGTAGTGTTCGTTTACGCGTTGGCGAAATGCTGCGATGTTTTTGGTCGGTAGTGTTACGCCCGCGGCAAGTTTGTGCCCACCGCCTTTGGTAATGATATCGTCGCTAGCACGAATCGCATCGGCCGCCGAGAAATCACCATACGATCTTGCCGAACCTTTCGACTCCTCACCCATTTCTTCCAACACGTACGTCGGTTTTTTATACTTTTCGAGTAGTTTCGCTGCCACGATCCCAATAATGCCGTGGTTCCAGCCTGGTGCACTTACCACCAGTACATCGTCATCTTTTCGTTGTTCAGCTTCCACAATCGCTTCTTTAAAAATTTTGTCCTGTTCAGCACGCCTGGCCATGTTCAAATCATCAAGCTGTTGCGCTTTTTCAAGCGCCACCATTGGGTCCTTCGCCCGCAACATATCCAGCGCAATCTGCGCCGTTTCTAGCCGCCCCGCCGCATTCATCCGCGGCCCCAAGCCAAAGCCCAAACTTCGTGCATTCACCTTTTCGGGCTCCACCCGCGCTACCGCCATAAGTGCCTTTAGTCCTGGCCGCCGTGTACGCGCCAGCACCTTCAACCCCCAGTACACGTGCGTGCGGTTTTCGTCCACCAACGTCACAACATCGCACACCGTCCCCAGTGCTACCAAATCAAGCAACCACTTTTCTTGGCCTTTTTCCAACCCCTTTAGTTTCGTTTGCAAAGCTTGTACTAATTTAAAAGCCACTCCGACTCCTGGTAAATCTAAAAACGGGTAAAGAGATTCCGCCGCTACTTTTGAAGATGCTCTGTTTTGACCAGACAAATCTTCATCGGCATCTTGTCCAAGCGAGGACTGTCTGAGGCTGCGGCCGAGTTCCGCAGCTTGCAACGATGCCGATGAAGATTTTTTATGGCTCAAAACAGCCGTACCTGAAGAAGTAGTGGCGGAATCTCGCAGCACCAGCCCATCATACATCTCTGGATAATCTTGTAAAAGCCTTTTTGGATTTATCACCGCCACCGCCGGGGGCTGCACGGGCGCTACATTGTGGTGATCCGTTACAATCACATCTACACCCAACTCCCCCGCCCGCACAATCTCCTTCTCGCTCAAACTCCCACAATCCACTGTCACAATCAACATCGCCCCCGTGGCCGCAATCCGCTCCACCGCGTCGATCGTCATGCCGTAGCCTTCGACAAACCGATTCGGAATAAACGCATCGACGTTCTTATACCCAAAGCCTTCAAACGCATCCAGCAACACTGTTGTGGCCGTCAACCCATCGATATCATAATCGCCATAAATCATGATTTTTTCTTGTTTCCCGTGCGCCTTCACTAGTCGTTTCACTGCCTTGCCCATATCGGGCAGTAAAAACGGGTCATGCCCTGCTGCATAATCAGGATTCAAAAAAGCCTCACGCTTGGCTTTGTTGTCCAACCCGCGGGCTTTTAAAATTCGCTCAAAAATATCCACATCCACCAACCTATTGTACCCCAAAAAGAAGAAGAGCCCGCCCACGAAGGAGCGGTGCTCAACCTCTTGGAACGGACTTCATTTTAAGAGCCAGACGAATGGCTTAGCAAAAAAGCTAATGGTCAAACCGACAATGATCACAAATACCACTGCTATGCCTAGTAGAACTGACAGCGCTCCAAGGACAGGAAGTACCGTCAAATACCAGAGGGGTACTACAATCAAACTTTGGACCTTACATGCAATTCGCACAGCCCTTTTATCATGCGCATGGTACTTCACTCCACTGACAACAAGTTTTACCTTATCCCATTTGCTAAACCACTTACGCGGTAGCTCAAATTCCAGCTCATCAACCGCCAGTTCACCCGCGTACGCGAGAACGAACCACATAATTACAATTATTATTCCCATATCGATATCTTTGCTCCTAAAGTTCGTCAGCTTCGTCTGTTACAGAATTGTATCGGACTATCTGAATGTACCTATTAAACTCTCTCTCTCGTATTTTTGCAACCACAAGCAAAAAGCCCGCGCATCACGTCGGGCTCCATTCTACATTCTATTTTCTAAATTCTATATTCTGCCGCCCTACACTGGCTGCACATCACCCGAACGCTTGCCACGCCCCGTCTGGTGCTGCTGGCTTTTGATCACAATGCTCTGCAGCTCTTTAAAAATCGCAAACTGCTTGTTGGTAGCATAAATCTTGGTATTTCCCTGTTTTTCGCTCTTTAAAAACCCGACCTTTTCGAGCTTTTTCAGTTCGCGCTGAATATTACCTGGGTCTTCTTTTATCAGCTTGGCAAGGCCGCGCACATGCGTGTGAAAATCTGGATATTTTGCGTACACCACTACAATTTTTCGGCGCACACGCGATGTAATAAAAACGTCTAACATACTCTCCCTTGTTATTAGCCCTGCTGTTTGTCGTTATATACTATCGTAGCACAATCTTACAACACTACTCAAGTGCTAAATGTCACAATTTAGCGCCAATTTAGAATCATTTGGTTGATCGTCTCTATAATCACCTCACGCGAAGGAATCGCGTTGTCGGTGTAGTAGTGATCTACGCCCATAAAATTATCGCGTACGTCCAAAATATGCAGTTCATCGGCCTGCACGTGGAGCTTGTCGACAGCAGGAATGCTGGCAACAGGGGTTGCGACGACAATCCGCTGGGTGCGAATCGGCTTCAAAAAATCCATTGCTACGTCAAACACTGCCCCCGTATTCACTCCGTCGCTCACCAGTATCACCACACGATCGCGCAGCAAATCGGCCGATATCACTCCGCCATCACCCACCAAACGATTAATCCGCCCAAAAGCTTCGCGTTTTTTGTCATTTAAATATCCGTGGAACTCACTGGTGAAGCCGTCTATCTGGCCCTGGCTAAACGCACTGTTGTAGGTAAATGTTCCGCTTTGCGACACCCCACCAAAACTAAGACTTTCGCCAGGTATCTCGATGTCTTCGACCACCAGGTACGTCAACTGACAATGCAGCCGCGCAGCAATCTGCTCACCCACCAGCACCCCGCCATCGGTGATCGCCACTACCACACAGTTGTCGTACCGATAGGCGTCAAAAAGCTGTTGGGCCAACATCGCGCCCGCGTGTGCTCGGCTTTCAAAATACATATGCTTATTTTAGCATGGCACTACAGGTATACTAGTAGAATGAACTACTACGAGGTGGCGCCCAACCAAATTGTTCGCGGAGGCAGCGATACATTTACGTATGCGTCGGAGCAGCAACTGGCAGTAGGCACTGTGGTAGAAATCTCGGTGGGCAAAAAGTCCCTGCTCGGCGTAGTAATGCGCGCAGTCGACAAGCCGCTCTATGAAACAAAACCGATTACAGCTGTGGTGTCAAATACTCTACTGCCCACACATCTGCCGCGTCTTGCTGCGTGGCTCGCTAGCTACTATGCCACCCCGCTAGCAACCGTATTGCAGACTATTTTGCCACGCGGCATCACCAAAAACCGCCGTTCGAAAACCATTTCTTCATCTGTTGTATCGCGAAAACGAACAAAAATTGTATTCACTCCAGATCAGCAGAATGCTGTACGGCAAATCACCGAAATGAGTACAGGTACCGCCCTGCTGCATGGTATTACAGGTTCAGGCAAAACTGCTGTATATATAGAACTCGCCCGCCAGACACTAGCCAGCGGCAAATCAGTTATTATACTAGTGCCCGAAATCGCCCTCACCTCGCAACTAGTCGCGGAGTTCTCTCATCACTTCCCCGACATCCTACTGACGCACTCGCGCCAAACAGAAGCCGAACGCCACATTGTCTGGAAGCAAGCGCTCGCTAGCACTACGCCGCGCGTCGTTATTGGGCCACGTTCGGCACTGTTTATGCCGCTGCAAAGTATCGGGCTGATCGTTATCGACGAGTGCCACGAACCCAGTTTCAAACAAGAACAATCACCCCGCTACTCGGCACTCCGCGCGGCCAGCCAGATTATCGAATACACAGGCGGCAAGTTGGTACTCGGTAGCGCTACCCCGCTCGTCACCGACTATTACTTAGCTCAACATTCTGGGCGGCCACTGATCACCATGACCCATAGCGCCCGCACCGACACCGTTAAGCCGACTGTACAGCTAATCGACATG
>WBZM01002485.1_pt1 | contig 15583 bp, 17 predicted proteins | sample 5204271 | NCBI WGS metagenome assembly WBZM01 (sample SAMN12344346, study PRJNA552823) | activated sludge metagenome | biome: Activated sludge suspended growth; feature: Nitrification reactor; material: Wastewater; isolation source: activated sludge from nitrification reactor of wastewater...
TGTTCGCCAGGACCGGGTGGACCGCGGAAGGCGTCGACCTCTACGAGATCAACGAGGCCTTCGCCGTCGTCACCATGGCCGCCCTGCACGACCTCAACCTTTCCGCCGAGAAGGTCAACATCCACGGCGGCGCCTGTGCGCTTGGCCACCCGATCGGCGCGTCGGGCGCCCGCATCGTGGTGACCCTGCTCGGCGCGCTGAAAAAGACCGGCGGCAAGCGCGGCGTCGCCAGTTTGTGCATCGGCGGCGGCGAGGCGACGGCGCTCGCGGTGGAAATGCTGTAAGGGTTCGTGAATGAATTACATGTGCTTTTCAACGCGGTCAGCGGGATGCAATGCAATGCGCGAATTGCGCCGTGTGGCAAGCCACACAAGCAGTGAGCAACGCCGCAGTGCGCCCGCTGAACGTGAATGAAAAGACCATGTCGTTCCTGAACGAGCCCTGCGTGCCGCAGCCGGTCGGGTCGCTAACCTACCTCAAGCTGATCGGCGCCATGTTCATGTGGGGCGGAACCTGGATCGCGGGCCGGGTGGTGGCGCAGGAACTTACCGCGCCGCTGGCGGTTCCCGCCATCCGCTTCCTGCTCGCCGGGATAGTGCTGGCCGGCTTCGCGCTTGTGATCGAGGGGCGCATCCCGCGTCCGCAGACAGGCAGCGAATGGGGAGTCGTCAGCGGCTTGGCGATGACCGGGATCTTCCTCTACGCGCTCTGCTTCTTCTACGGCCTCAAGCACATCAACGCCGGTCGGGGCGCGCTGGTCGTCGCGCTGACCCCGGTCGTCGTCGTCCTCGCCGCCTGGTTTCTCGGCAAGGAGCGGATGAACGCGCTCAAGCTGGCCGGCGTCGCCATCGCCATGGCGGGTTGCCTGACGGTCATCGGCAACGGCAATCCGCTGGCCCTGGTGCACGGCGCGGTGGGAATCGGCGAGTGGCTGATCCTCGGCTGCGTGCTGTGCTGGACGGCCTATACCTTCATCGGCCGGCGCGCGACGAAGACGCTTTCCCCGCTGGCGGCGACCCTGTGGGCCAGCCTGATCGGCGCCGCCTTGATCGGAACCACGGCCGTGCTGCAGGGTGGCAGCGAAATCACCGCCTGGTCATGGCGGGTATGGACCAGCGTCGTCTTTCTGGCGGTCGGCGGCACCGCCCTCGCCTTCACCTGGTTTGCCGACGGTGTCAAGCGCCTCGGCGCCGCCAGGGCATCCGCCTTCGTAAACCTCGTCCCGGTGTTCGCCGTCCTGCAGGCTGCGGTCCTGCTCGGCGAACGCCTCGGGCTTTCCGTGCTCGGCGGTGGCCTGCTGGTCATCGCCGGCGTCTGGATGACCGCCAACCTTTCGGAGAAAACAGCATGATCCTCAGCCAGGAACAGGAAATGATCCGCGACTCGATGCGCGCCTTCGCGCAGGAGCGCCTCGCCCCCTTCGCCGCCGAATGGGACAAGCACCACACCTTCCCGGCCGAAGCGCTGAAGGAACTCGGCGAACTTGGCGCCATGGGCATGTGCGTGCCCGAGGAATGGGGCGGTGCCGGCATGGACTACATGAGCCTGGTGCTGACCCTGGAGGAAATCGCCGCCGGCGACGGCGCCACCTCGACCATCGTCTCGGTGCAGAACTCGCTGGCCTGCGGCATCACGCAGAAGTACGGCACCGATGAACAGAAGGAGGAGTGGCTGAAGCCGCTCGCCCGCGGCGAAAAGCTCGGTTGCTTCTGCCTGACCGAACCGCACACCGGCTCGGATGCCGCCGCGATCAACACGCGTGCCGACCGCGACGGCGAGTCCTTCGTGCTCAACGGCGTCAAGCAGTTCATCACCACCGGCAAGCACGCCCACATGGCCATCGTCTTCGCCGTCACCGACAAGGCCGCCGGCAAGAAGGGCATTTCCTGCTTCCTGGTGCCGACCGCCACACCGGGTTTCATCGTCGGCCGCACCGAGGACAAGATGGGCCAGCACGCTTCCGACACCGTGCAGATCATTTTCGAGAACTGCCGCGTGCCGGCTTCCGCCTTGCTCGGCAACGAGGGCGAAGGCTACAAGATCGCCCTCTCCAACCTCGAGGCCGGCCGCATCGGCATCGCCGCGCAGAGCATCGGCATGGCGCGCGCCGCGCTCGAGGCGGCGATCGCCTACGCCCGGGAGCGCGTCACCTTCGGCGTGCCGATCATCGAGCACCAGGCGGTCAACTTCCGCCTCGCGGACATGGCGACCCTGCTCGACGCCGCCCGCCTGATGGTCTGGCGCGCCGCCGCCTGCAAGGACGCCGGCCGGCCGTGCCTGAAGGAAGCGTCGATGGCCAAGATGTTCGCCTCCGAGGCCGCCGAGAAAATCGCCTCGGCCGCCATCCAGACCCTCGGCGGCGTCGGCTACAGCAGCGACTTCCCGGTCGAGCGCATCTACCGCGACGTGCGCGTCTGTCAGATCTACGAGGGCGCCAACGACATCCAGCGGCTGGTGATCGGGCGCGCGATCGCGACCGAATAGCGCCTGCCGCGGTAGACCCGAAAAAGGTGCAGAAAATAGACAGCGAGGAGACTCCCATGGACGACAAGGCGCCCATCGACTTCTGGTTCGACTTTTCCAGTCCCTACGGCTACCTGCTGAGCGAGCGCATCGACGCGGTCGCGGCCAGGCACGGGCGCAAGGTGCGCTGGCACCCGATCCTGCTCGGGGTCGTCTTCCAGGCGACCGGCAGCGCCCCGCTGACCTTGCAGAACCCCGCCAAGGCCGCTTACTCGCTGCTCGACTTCGCGCGCTCGGCGCGCTTCATGGGTATCCCTTACCGTCATCCGACCCGCTTCCCGCTCGCCACGCAGAACGCCGCGCGCGCCTACTACTGGCTGCACGGGCAGGATTGCGCGCTGGCCCGGCAGTTCGCGCACGCCGTTTTTCGGGCCCTGTACGTCGACGATCGCGACGTTTCGGCGCCGGACACCGTCATCGAAATTGCCGCCGCTTTGGGCGTCGACCGCAACAGCCTGCAAGCGGCTCTGCAGACTCCGGAAATCAAGGCGCGGCTGAAGGACGAAGTCGATGGCGCGCTGAAGATCGGCGTCTTCGGCTCGCCGCATGTGATCATCGACGGCGAAGCCTTCTTCGGCGCCGACCGCCTGCCGCAGATCGAGAAGTGGCTGGAAAGCGGTGGATTCTGAGAACTGCATGAAAAGTATCTGCGTCTTCTGCGGCTCGAACGCCGGCCACGATCCGCGCTACCGCGCCGCGGCGGAAGACCTCGGCCGGCTGCTCGCCGAACGGCAGATCGACCTGGTGTACGGCGGCGGCAATGTCGGGCTGATGGGCGCGCTGGCCGATGCCTCTCTGGCGGCTGGCGGCACCGTGGTCGGCGTGATCCCCGAGGCGCTGCTCGGCAAGGAAGTGGCCGGCCGCCACGTCGATCACCGGGCGCTGACCCGGCTCGAGGTCTTCGACTCGATGCACACGCGCAAGGCGCGCATGGCCGAACTGGCCGACGGCTTCATCGCCCTGCCCGGCGGCTTCGGCACCTTCGAGGAGTTCTGCGAAGTCCTGACCTGGGGCCAGCTCGGATTCCACGGCAAGCCGATGGGCCTGCTCAACGTCAATGGCTTCTACGACCCGCTGCTCGCCCTCTTCGCGCGCGCCGTGGCGGAAGGTTTCCTGCGCGACGAGAACCGGGCGATGGCGCTGGCTGCCAACGACATCGCGACCCTGCTCGCGGCGATGGCCGCGTACCGGCCGGAACCGGTCAGCAAGTGGCTGAGGGAAGCGCAACAACTCTGAAACAAGTAGCGTAGCAAGAACAGCGAGGCGACATGAGTACCCTGAACACCCAGCTCAATCCGCGTTCGGCCGAGTTCCAGGCCAACGCGGCAGCCATGCAGGCGGTCGTCGCCGATCTGCACGAGAAAGTTGAGAAAATCGCCCTCGGCGGCCCGGAAGCGGCGCGCCAGAAGCATCTGGCCCGCGGCAAGCTGCTTCCGCGCGAGCGGGTCAGCGGCCTCCTCGACCCGGGCACACCCTTCCTCGAGATCGGCCAGTTCGCCGCCTACGGCATGTACGGCGGCGATGTTCCCGCCGCCTCGATGATCGCCGGCATCGGCCGCGTCAACGGCGTCGAGTGCATGGTCGTCGCCAACGACGCGACGGTGAAGGGCGGCACCTATTACCCGCTGACGGTGAAGAAGCACCTGCGTGCCCAGGAAATCGCGCTGGAGAACCGCCTGCCCTGCGTCTATCTGGTCGATTCCGGCGGCGCCTTCCTGCCGATGCAGGACGAGGTCTTCCCGGACAAGGAACACTTCGGCCGCATCTTCTTCAACCAGGCCAACCTCTCGGCCCGGGGAATCCCGCAGATCGCGGCGGTGATGGGCTCGTGCACCGCGGGCGGCGCCTACGTGCCGGCGATGTGCGACGAGTCGATCATCGTCAAGAACCAGGGCACGATCTTCCTCGGCGGCCCGCCGCTGGTGAAGGCAGCGACCGGTGAAGTCGTCTCGGCCGAAGACCTCGGCGGCGCCGACGTGCATACGCGCATCTCCGGCGTCGCCGACCACCTCGCCGAGAACGACGCGCACGCGCTGGCCATCGCCCGCCGCATCATGAGGGACCTGAACTGGAAAAAGGCCCCGCCGGTGACGTTGACCGCACCCGCCGAACCGCTCTACGCGGCCGAAGAGTTGTACGGCGTGATCCCGACCGACGCCAAGAAGCCCTTCGACGTGCGCGAGATCATCGCCCGTGTCGTCGACGCCTCGGACTTCGACGAGTTCAAGGCGCGCTACGGCACCACCCTGGTCTGCGGCTTCGCCCGTATCTGGGGCTACCCGGTCGGCATCGTCGCCAACAACGGCATCCTGTTCTCCGAGTCGGCGCTGAAGGCCGCCCATTTCATCGAACTGTGCGCCCAGCGCGGCATCCCGCTCGTCTTTCTGCAGAACATCACCGGGTTCATGGTCGGCCGCAAGTACGAGAACAGCGGCATCGCGCGCGACGGCGCCAAGATGGTCACCGCCGTCGCCACCGCGAAAGTGCCGAAATTCACCGTCGTCATCGGCGGCTCCTTCGGCGCCGGCAACTACGGCATGTGCGGCCGCGCCTACTCGCCGCGCTTCCTGTGGATGTGGCCGAATGCCCGTATCTCGGTGATGGGCGGCGAGCAGGCGGCCGGCGTGCTGGCCACGGTCAAGCGCGACGGCATCGAAGCCGCCGGCAGGACCTGGAGCGCCGACGAGGAAGCGGCCTTCAGGGCGCCGATCCGCGAGCAGTACGAAACGCAGGGCCATCCCTACTACGCCTCGGCGCGGCTGTGGGACGACGGCATCATCGACCCGGCCGATACCCGGCGCGTGCTCGGCCTCGGCCTGTCGGCAGCGATGAACGCCCGTGCCGAAGACACCAGGTTCGGCATCTTCCGGATGTAAGCCATGTACCTGCCCAAACACTTCGCCGAAAACGACGTCGCCGAAATGCACGCGCTGATGCGCGCCAACCCGCTCGCCACGCTGGTCAGCCACGGGCCGGACGGCCTCGACGCCAACCACATCCCGCTGCTGCTCGCCGACGGCGAACCCCCCGGCAAGCTGCAGGGCCACGTCGCCCGCGCCAACCCGCTGGGGAAGCCGGGCAGCGTGACCGGCGAGGTGCTCGTCGTCTTCCACGGTGACGAGAGCTACATCAGCCCCTCCGGCTACGCGACCAAGGCCGAGCACGGCAAGGTCGTCCCGACCTGGAACTACGTCGCCGTGCATGCCTATGGCGAACTGCGGGTGATCGACGACCCGAAGTGGATTCTGGCCCAAGTTTCCGCGTTGACCGCAACCAGCGAAGCCGCGCTGCCGCAGCCGTGGGCGGTCAGCGACGCGCCGGCCGACCACATCGCGATGTTGCTCGGCGCCATCGTCGGCATCGAGATCACCATCACCCGCCTGGTCGGCAAGTGGAAGGTCAGCCAGAACCAGCCGCCGGCCAACCAGGCCAGCCTGATCAGGGCGCTTGCGGGAATGCCGATGGGCGAACTGATCCGCCAGCAACAGCATCAATAAGAGGAGCCCGCGATGTTCATGCACCTGGAAATCGAACTGGACGGCCCGGTCGCCACGATCTGGATGAACCGGCCCGACCTGCACAACGCCTTCGACGAAGACCTGATCGCCGAACTGACCGCCGCCTGCAAGGCGCTCGATGGCGACGACGATGTCCGCGTCGTCATCCTCGCCGGCCGCGGGAAAAGCTTCTCGGCCGGCGCCGATCTCAACTGGATGAAGCGCGCCGCCGAAAATGGCGTCGCCGACAACCTCGACGATGCCCGCGCCCTGGCCCGCATGCTGCGCACGCTGGCCGAGATGGGGAAGCCGACCATCGCCCGCGTGCAGGGGGCGGCGCTCGGCGGCGGCATGGGGCTGGCTGCCGCCTGCGACATCGCCGTCGCGTCGACGAAGGCCGTCTTCGCCACGTCCGAAGTCAGGTTCGGCATCATCCCTTCGGCCATCTCGCCGTATGTGCTGCGCGCCATCGGCGCCCGCCAGGCCTACCGTTACTTCCAGTCGGCCGAGCGCATCGACGCCGCCCGCGCCCGCGAGATCGGTCTCGTCCATGAGGCGGTCGACCCGGAGCACCTCGATACCAGGGTGCGGGAAATCGTCAGCGCGCTGCTGCAGGGTGGGCCGCTGGCGCAGGCAGCCGCGAAGAGCCTGATCCGCGCCGTCAACAATCAGCCGATCAACGACAATCTGGTCGAGGATACGGCCCACCGCATCGCCCACCTGCGCGCCACGCCGGAGGCGCAGGAAGGTATCGCCGCCTTCCTCGACAAGCGGCCACCCGGCTGGAGCGGGGATTGAGCATGTTCACCAAGATCCTGATCGCCAATCGCGGAGAAATCGCCTGCCGCGTCATCAAGACCGCGCGCCGCATGGGCATCCGCACCGTCGCCGTCTATTCCGAGGCCGACGTGAACGCCCGGCACGTCCGCCTCGCCGACGAGGCCGTGCTGCTCGGCCCGGCGGCCGCGCGCGAGTCCTACCTGGTTGCCGCCAGGATCATCGAGGCCTGCCAGCGCACCGGCGCCCAGGCCGTGCATCCCGGCTACGGTTTCCTGTCCGAGAACGCCGACTTCGCCGAGGCGCTGGAGGCCAGCGGCATCGCCTTCATCGGCCCGCCGGCGGCGGCGATCCGCGCCATGGGTTCGAAATCGGAAGCCAAGAAACTCATGGGCGCCGCCAACGTGCCGCTGACCCCGGGCTACCACGGCGACGACCAGACCCCCGCGCTCCTGCACAAGGAAGCCGACGCCATCGGTTACCCGGTGCTGATCAAGGCCGCTGCCGGCGGCGGCGGCAAGGGGATGCGCCTAGTCGAATGCAGCGCGGATTTCGCCGATGCCCTCGCCTCGTGCAGGCGCGAGGCTGCTTCCAGCTTCGGCAGCGACCACGTCCTGATCGAGAAGTACATCACCCGGCCGCGCCATATCGAAATCCAGGTCTTCGCCGACACGCAGGGGAACTGTGTCTACCTGTTCGAGCGTGACTGCTCGGTGCAGCGCCGCCACCAGAAGGTGCTGGAAGAAGCCCCCGCGCCGGGCATGACTCCGGAACGCCGCCGCCAGATGGGCGAGGCTGCCGTCGCCGCCGCCAGGGCCGTCGGTTACGTCGGCGCCGGCACGGTCGAGTTCATCGCGAGCAGCACCTTCGACAAGGACGGCTCGTTCTACTTCATGGAGATGAACACGCGCCTGCAGGTCGAGCACCCGGTCACCGAGATGATCACCGGCCAGGACCTCGTCGAATGGCAGTTGCGCGTCGCCGTCGGCCAGCCTTTGCCACTCGCCCAGGAACAGTTGCAGGTTCGCGGCCACGCGCTGGAGGCCCGCATCTACGCCGAGGACGCCAGCAAGGGCTTCCTGCCCTCCACCGGCAAGCTGGTTCGCCTGTCGCCGCCCAGCGAAACCCTGAACGTCCGCGTCGATACCGGCGTCGAGGAAGGCGATGAGATCTCCCCCTTCTACGACCCGATGATCGCCAAGCTGATCGTCTGGGACGAAGACCGTGACGGCGCACTCGCCCGTATGCGGCGGGCACTGGCCGACTATCAGGTGGCCGGGCTGACGACCAACATCGACTTCCTGTCGCGCCTCGTCGCCTGCCCGGCCTTTGCCGGCGCCGATCTCGATACCGGGCTGATCGAGCGCCAGAGAAGCTTCCTCTTCCCGGCGACCCAGGCCGTGCCTTACGACGCGCTGCTCGTCGCCACCGTCGGCGAACTGCTCTGGGAACAGCACAAGGCGAGGCTGGCCGCGAGAACCAGCGGCGACCCGTGGTCGCCCTGGCACGCGCGCGACGGCTGGCGGATGAACCTCTCGGCTGCCCGCATCATCGGCTTCCGCGATGGCGAAAGCCTGGTCGAGGCAGAGGTCCGCTATCAGCGCGTGCAATGGCAGGTCACCATCAACGGCCGGACGGCGCTCGCTCGCGGCAGCAAGCTCGAGGGCGACCGCATCGCCGTCGAATTCGACGACCGCCGGCTGATCGCCAGCGTCGTCGCGGTCGACGGCAAGAGAAGCATCTTTTTGCAGGGGAGCACGTACTCACTTCTGCGCGACGATCCGCTGCACCTGGTCGAGGCCGGCGGCGCCCATGGCGGCGGCCTCACTGCTCCGATGCCCGGCAAGGTCGTCGCCTTGCTCGTCCAGCCCGGCCAGAAGGTGGAGAAGGGGGCGCCGCTGCTGATCCTCGAGGCAATGAAGATGGAACACACCATCACCGCCCCCGCTGCCGGCACCGTCAAGGCCTTCTGCTACGCCGCCGGCGAGCAGGTCGGCGACGGCGCGGCGCTGGTCGAGTTCGAGGGAGGCTGACCACTGCTTGCTTCTATCCGAGGTTGGTGCTACTTTGGTAGCACCAACCTCGGAGAACCAGCCATGGCCACCACCTCCCTCAAACTTTCGGACGAACTGAAGCAGCGTGCCATTGCCGCTGCCGAGCAAAAAGGCATGACTCCGCACGCCTTCATGATCGGCGCGATCGAGCAGGCGGCAATGGCTGCAGAGCAACGCACCAGTTTTGTTGCCGAAGCGCTCGCAGCCGAGCAGGAAGTGCTTGAAACGGGTCTCGGCTACGACGCGGACGATGTCCACGCCTACATCGACGCCCGACTCTCGGGAAAGAACCCCGATCGTCCGCCGCTCAAACCATGGCGAAGCTGAGCTACACCCCCAAGGCACTGCAAGATGTCGAAACCCTGACAGCCTTTCTCGCCGAAAGCGACCCGGAAGCCGCTCTTGAAACCGCGCATCTCATCAGGGAAGCGGTCTTGATTCTGGCACGTCACCCTCTGATCGGGCGACCCGTCGAGCAGGGATTGCGAGAACTGATCATCTCTCGGGGCCGCACCGGTTACCTCGCACTCTATCGGTATCAGGAAGCTGAAGATGCCATACTGATCCTCGCCATCCGCCACCAGCGCGAAGCCGGCTACTGGTCTTCGCTATAACGAGAACGTGAGCTTGGCCGTTTATCTTGCTGATTCAGATGAGAAGTTGCACTGCCTCTGATAACAACGTCAGGTTCCTAAAGCCAAGTCTGAGCTACGCCAGAATCTATACATGAAACGTGAAATTCTGAGAGAAATCCGACTGCCTGCGTTTTCGCTGGGCCGTGGTGAACTTGAACTGCTCTGCAAACGAATGGAGAGTCTCTTCGACCCTTCAGAGGGATCACGACTAACAATCAACCTTTCGCTTCCAAGCGAGAAGCTGCGATTTGACTCCCTAGAGGAGTTTACGTCCTACGATGATTTGAGAGGCCGTGTCCTAGATTTCAGCATCAAGGCAGCGGGCGGTGACCGCTCTGTGACAGTTAAGACTGGCGGCCTGTTTAGCAACGTGCCGACCCTCCGGACTGAAGCGGAGTCAGAGGTATGGTGCGCCGGCGCAATCGAGGCTGTAATGTCCATCGTTCGAGCAAATAGCGTCTGGTACGGGTGGTTCATCCGACTACCGCTCACGCTTATCTTTCTGCTCCTCGCGCTTTCGCCCGCGATCATAAACTGGGTTACACCCAAGGCACTTCCTATGCCAGTGGAACTGTCCGTCACTTGGTTCTGTGTTGTGATTGTATTTGGCTATATTTCTGTCTTTAACGAGAAGCTTCTTCCGGCCGCGTCAATCGTTTTCACACAAGACCTTAGCTTTGTTCGGCGCTTCGGTTCCGAACTTGGCTTGGCACTCGGCATCGTTTCCTTTTTGTTCGCCATCTACACGTGGCTGAAGCCAGTTTAGGTCGTCGTCCGTTTCGCGTGCCAAGCCGTCGTCGGTCCGCTCACATCACATGTTGAGCATCTAATATCTTGTAGGAGAACGCCATGAAAGCTTCCCTTTTCTTCGCCTTCATCATTGCTTCTGCAATTGCCTTCGCGCAGCAACCACCAGCACCACCAAACACGCGACAAGTAACGCAGGTTCCGCATGGGCCATCGCCCGTGCCCCCTCCGCCGCAAGCGCCACAACTCAGCAACGCGGAACTTTCAGAGTTGCTTCGAGCGCAGACAACTGCTATCAAGGCTCTATCGAGCAAGGTTGATTCGCTTGAGGAACGGATTCAAAAGATCGAGAGAGGGCCGCGCTAATGGCGACAGATACGGAAGCCGCAATATCTGCGCTCGATGTGGCACAACAAGCCTTGGATAAAGCCCAAGCGTCACCTGCCGCTTGGGTGCAACCGTGGTCGCCGGAGCTTGTGCAGTTTCTGGCTATCGGCGTCTTGGGATTTTCTGGAGTTGCGTTGATCATGGCTACAGCTCTGCTCTGGCGTTCTGGAGCGCCGCCACATCAGGTGCTGAGAGTATTTGGTGTAATTTCCATTCTCGGCTTCTCGGCACTGCTGCTTGTCGTAGGCTACAACAATGAACAGCTAACCCCTATCGTGGGTCTGTTCGGTGCAATTGCCGGATATCTCCTCGGAAAAGACTCAAGAGCGAACAAGGATGATTAGGGGTTGCCTTTTGACTCCTTTCCCTCATTGATCCCTCCATGCCTATCACCTCTCAAGCAAAAATCGTCGAAGTCGGCCCGCGTGACGGGTTGCAGAACGAGCAACAGGTCGTCGCGACCGCGACCAAGATCGAGCTGATCGAGCGCCTGGCCGATGCCGGGCTGCGCGCCATCGAGGCGACTTCGTTCGTGTCGCCGAAGTGGGTGCCGCAGATGGGCGACAACGCGGCGGTGATGCAGGGCATCAAACGGCATCCGGCTGCGGTCTACCCGGTTTTGACGCCCAATTTGCAGGGCTTCGACGCGGCCGTGCAGGCCGGGGCGAGCGAAGTGGCGATCTTCGCCGCCGCTTCGGAAGCGTTCTCGCTGAAGAACATCAACTGCTCGATTGCCGAGAGCCTGAAGCGCTTCGAGCCGGTCGTCTCGGCCGCTTCGGCGCTCGAGATCAAGGTGCGCGGCTACGTGTCGTGCGTCGTCGGCTGCCCCTACGAGGGCGCGATCGACCCGCAGCAGGCGGCGGCCGTGGCCCGAACCCTGTTCGACATGGGCTGCTATGAAGTCTCGCTCGGCGACACCATCGGCGTCGGCAACCCCGCCAGCATCTGCCGCATGATCGAGGCGTGCGCCAGGCGGATTCCGATCGACCGGCTGGCCGGCCACTACCACGATACCTACGGCATGGCGATCGCCAACATCTACGCGTCGCTGCAACTGGGCCTGGCGACCTTCGACAGTTCGGTCGCCGGGCTGGGCGGCTGCCCGTATGCCCAGGGCGCCTCGGGGAACGTCGCGACCGAGGATGTCGTTTACCTGATGCACGGGCTGGGGATTGAAACCGGCGTCGATCTCGCTAAACTGGCAGCCATCGGCGACTGGATTTCCGGCGCCATCAACCGCCCGAACGGTGCCAGGGCCGGCCGGGCAATCTGTGCGAGGACTGTCCAATGAGCCTGATTTCCTCGATCGCCGATTTTCTCAGGCCGTCGCCGGCGCCCGCCCCCAAGGTGTTGAAAGCGCTCGACCAGGTTGGCGATATCGTCGATCCAATGCTCAAGTCGGCGCCCGGTTTTGAACGCAAGCTGGCGCCGGCCGTCGAGCACGTGCTGGGCTACTGCGAGGGCCTGATCGCGGCGCTGCCCGGCCCGATCGACATCGATCGCCAGGCCTTCTCCGGCGATCCCCTGGTGCATGCGCTGTTCGCCACGGCCGACGACATCGACCAGATGCTCGGACGCAGCCAGGCGGTGCGCGACTTTCTGGCAGAGCCCCAGTGCTGGGAAAGCGAGTACTTCTACGCGCTGTTCGCCGCCCGCCGCCAGCAGAAGAAGCAGCTCGGCATCGGCCAGAAGGGTGAGATGCTGCAAGGCGATGTGCCGCAGATCGTGGTCTATTTCTGCGACCAGACGCTGGTCGAGCCGCATTGCAACCTCGAGGTCACGCTGGAGAACCTGCGTTGCCGAGGACTGGAAAGCCTGCTGCACACCTTCCATGACCATGTCGAGGCGCTACGCAGCGAGCGCGACGGGTTGCGCGCCGATGTCTCGATGCAGCGCGCGCACCTGACCGTTCTCCGAGGCAAGTCGCCGGGGCCGGAATTCGCGACGCACACGCGGCATCTGGCCGAGCTCGACGCGCGGCTGCGGGAAAAGGCCGCCTCGCTGATGCCGGACCAGCTGCTGGCGGCGCTCGCCGATTACCTGCGCGAACCGGAAGCCTCGCTGAGCCTGTCGCCGGTCAGCGTCACCGTGGACCGACTGGGCGTCGTCAGCGAGCAGACCAATGACGACGTCAATCTGCATACGCTGAAGTTCCCCGAATTCCGCGGCCGCGACAAACGCAACTACATGGCGATGCTCGCCCGCATCCGTCGCGACGAGGCGCAGGCGGCGGTCGACCTCGTCCAGGACCAGCGCCGGCGCTACATGATCATCTGATGATCGCCTCGCCCTGCATCAACGTCTGCAAGATGGATGACCAGACCGGCCTGTGCTCGGGCTGCTTCCGGACGATCGAGGAAATCGCCGCCTGGGCTGGGATCGACGACTCCCGCCGCCTGGTCATCCTCGCCGCCGTTGCCAGGCGCCGGCAGGAACACGATCCCTGGGAAGGCGACCTGCGCTGCGACTGCGACCGGCATGGATAGCGAGGAACAATACCTCTGCGTCGGCATCTGCATGGCCGACCCCGATTCGGGCTACTGCCTCGGCTGCGGTCGGCCCCCACTGTACGCGCCGGAGGTGTGCGCCGAGGTCGTCATCCTGACGAAAGCCCCACGACCGACAACCAGCGACCCGGACAATCCGGAATGAGTGTTGAGCTCCCGGAGTCGCTGCTCGTTCTCGAGCGCGGCTGGCTATCGGCCAACAGCATCGTCTTCTTCGATGGCGGCGATGCGACGGTGGTTGATAGCGGCTACGTCACGCACGCCGCCCAGACCGTCGAGCTGGTCGCCCATGCCGTGCACGGTCGACGCCTGAAACGGCTGATAAACACCCACTCGCACTCCGACCATATCGGCGGCAACGCAGCGCTGCAGACCAGATTCGGCTGCGAGATCATCGTCCCGGCCGGCCTTCACGCGACCATCGCCGAGTGGGACGAAAACGCCCTCCTGCTCTCGCCGCTCGGCCAGCAGGCGGCACGCTTCCAGCACGACGGTCTGATCCGCGCCGGCGATGAAATCGCGATGGGCGACCTTGGCTGGCGTGCCCTCGCCGTTCCCGGACACGACATGGAGGCGCTGGCTTTCTACAACCCGGAACGGCGCATCCTGATCTCGGGCGACGCCCTCTGGGAAAACGGCTTCGGCGTGATCTTCTCCGAGCTTCTCGGCGAGGCCGATGGCATCGCCGTCACCCGCGCGACGCTCGAAATGCTCTCGCGCCTGGCGATCGATGTCGTGATTCCCGGACACGGCAGCCCGTTCGCCGGGGTTGACGCGGCTTTTGCGCGGGCTTTCCGGCGCGTCGACAGCTTCGCCGCCGACATCGACAAGCTGGCATGGCACGCCATCAAGGTTCTCGTTTCATTTGCCGTTCTGGAAAAACAGCGGGTGCCGGCCACGGACTTTCCGGCATTCGTGCTTCGCCTGCCGTTCGCCGTCAGCATCAACCACCGCTACCTTAACCTGCCTGAAGATCAGCTGGTTGAGCGCGTCGAGCACGAACTGCTGCTGGTCAATGCCCTACGCCGCGAGGACGGTTTCCTGGTGGCGGTTTAAGCGGCAGGCAGGGCGCGCTGGACCAGTCGTGTCCAGTAGGCAATGCCTGGCGCCAGAATCTCGTCGTTGAAATCGTAATGCGGATTGTGCAGGGTGCAGCCGCCGGTGCCCGGGCCGTTGCCAAGCCAGACGTAGCAACCCGGCTTCTCGCGCAGCATGTAGGCGAAATCCTCGGCGCCCATCGACGGCAGCACATCAGTGAGCACTCGCTCGCTCCCCAGCACTTCGACGGCGACGCGGCGGCAGAACTCGGTCTCGGCCACGCTGTTGACCGTCGGCGGGTAGCGGTGGTCGAAATGCACGCCGATCTGCGCCCCGTTCGCCGCCGCTACACCGCTGCACAGGCGCTCGACGGCGCGCTCGACGGCTTCCTGGATTTCGGGCTTGAAGCTGCGGACGGTGCCGCGCAGGACGACTTCCTCGGGAATGATGTTCCACGCCTCGCCGCCATGGAACTGGGTGACACTGACCACCGCCGCATCGCAGGGGTGCAGCGTGCGGCTGACCACGGTCTGGACGGCCTGGACCAGTTGCGCGCCGGTGACGATCGGGTCGACGCCCTGGTGCGGCATCGCCGCATGGCAGCCGTGGCCGCGCACGCTGATCTCGAAGGCGCAGGTGCCGGCCATCACCGGCCCGGGCATCACCACCATCTCGCCAACCGCCACCCCCGGCCAGTTGTGCAGGCCGAACACCGCCTCGACCGGAAAGCGCTCGAACAATCCGTCCTCGATCATGACGGCGGCGCCGCCTTCCGATTCCTCGGCCGGCTGGAAGATGAATGCGACGCTGCCGTCGAAATCCGGATTCGCCGCCAGATGGCGCGCCGCGCCGAGAAGGATCGCGGTATGCCCGTCATGACCGCAGGCGTGCATCTTCCCCTGATCGCGCGAGTGGTGCGGAAACTCGTTCATCTCGGCCAGCGGCAGCGCATCCATGTCGGCGCGCAGGCCGATCAGGCGGGATGACGTCCCGGCGCGCAGGACGCCGACGACCCCGGTGCGGGCAATGCCGCGATGAACCTCGAGTCCGTAGCGCTCGAGTTCCCGGGCCACCACTTCGGCGGTGCGTTTCTCGTCGAAGGCCAGTTCGGGATGCGCGTGGAGGTCGCGACGCAACGCCGTCAATTCGGCAAGAAAAGGCAGTTCGGAAGTATTCATGGTGTCTCCTTGTCGTTCCCTTTCTTACAAACACTGAAGTCCTGTCCTTGCCTACAAAACAAGCTTCTTGAGTGCCATCGCGTGGCGCGCCTCACGGTTGAAGGCATCCACAACTGTCGGCGCGTGTTTAAAAGTACCCAGCGTTGCGCGTTGAATTTTACCCAGGGGCTTTAGCTGCCTGTCATGGTGGCAGCTGACGTCGAGTGTAGCGCAATTCTGAGGGTGGTTTCTCCTGTGGAA
>WBZM01002486.1_pt1 | contig 15577 bp, 11 predicted proteins | sample 5204271 | NCBI WGS metagenome assembly WBZM01 (sample SAMN12344346, study PRJNA552823) | activated sludge metagenome | biome: Activated sludge suspended growth; feature: Nitrification reactor; material: Wastewater; isolation source: activated sludge from nitrification reactor of wastewater...
GGGAGCCTGGCCCTTCGGCACCAACTTCATGCCGCAGTCCGGGCAGCGGGCGGCGGGGTCGGTGGTGACGAAGGCGGGGTGCATGGGGCAGGTGTACTCGGCGGCCTTGGCGGCGGGCTTCGGGGCCGGGGCGGAGGCCGGGGCCGGGGCTGCGGCCGGGGCCTTCATCGGCATGGCGCCGTGGTCGTGGCCGTGGTCGCCGTGAGGGGCAGGGGCAGGGGCAGGGGCGGGGGCAGGGGCAGGGGCGGGGACCGGGACCGGGCTCGGGGCGGCCATGCCCTCCACGGCGGCGCGGAGGCGGCTCTCGGAGTCGATGAGGAAGGCGGCGCTGGTGACCACCCGCTCCCCCTCGGCCAGGCCGGCCAGCACGGCCACCAGGCCGTCGCGGGCCGGGGCCGAGCGGACGGCGCGCGGCTCGAAGCGGCCGCCGCCGCGGTCCACGAAGACGTACTGGTGCTCGCCGGTGTCGATGAGGGCGTCGGCGGGCACCACCAGGGCATCGGCGCCGGCCGACTCCAGCGTCACGTCGCCGTACATGCCGGGGCGCAGCTTGAGGCCGGGGTTGCGGAACTCCAGGCGCGCCTGGAGCGTCCTGCTGCCGGCGTTGAGCGCCGGGTAGATGAACTGCACCGTCCCGGCGAACCGCTCCCCCGGGTAGGCGCCCAGCTCCAGCACCGCCTTCTGCCCCACCGAGACGCGGGCCATCTCGCTCTCGTAGACGTCCACCAGCACCCAGACGCTGGAGAGGTCGGCGATCTGGAAGAGCTCGCTGCCCGACTGGACGTAGAGGCCGCGCAGCACGTTCTTGCGGGCCACGTAGCCGCGGGCCGGCGAGCGCACGTTGACGGCCTTGGAGGGGACGCCGGCCTTGGCGAGGGCGTCGAGGTCCTCGGACGCCACGCCGAGCAGCTCCAGCCGCTGGCGGGCGTCCCGCTCCAGGTCGGGGGTGACCGCGCTGTTCTGGAGGCCGCCCAGCTTCCGGTCGGACCACTTCACCGCGTTGAGGAAGACCTGCTGGGCGTTGAGCATCTCCGGGCTGTAGACGGTGGCCAGCACCTCGCCCTTCTGCACCAGCTGCCCGGCCTGGCCCACCCCGAGGGACTCGATCCAGCCGGAGAAGCGGGCCGTCACGCTCACCAGCCCGGCCTCGTTGGGCGAGACGAAGCCCACCGCGCGGAAGGCGCCGCCCAGGCGCTGGCGCGTCGCCGGCGCGGTGCGGACGCCGATGAGCTGGACCCGGTCGGCGGTGAGGTCCACCGGCGCCAGCCCGGGGACGCCCGCGGCGCCGGGCGGCGGCGCCGGGGCCGCGGCCCGCGCCACCAGCTTCATGCCGCAGTCCGGGCAGCGGGCCTTGGGGTCGTCGGTGACGAAGGCCGGGTGCATCGGGCAGGTGTAGCCCCCCGCGGCGGCGCCGGGGGCGCCGGCGGCCGGCGCCGGGGCGGGCTTGGCGGCCCCGGCCGGCACCAGGTCCATGCCGCAGATCGGGCACTCGCCCTTCCGGTCGGTGAGGATCTGCGGGTGCATCGGGCAGATGAACTGCGCGCCGGCCACCGCCGCGCCGGGCGCGCTGGTGCTGACGTGCCAGGTCCAGGCCGCCACCGCGGCGAGCGCCATGAGCGCCACCAGCGACCAGCGGACGATGGCCATGGTGCGGGTGCCGGGGGGGGCCTGCTCCTCCCCCTCAGGCAGTGGCTCGTGGTGATCCTGCGCCGTCGGCGCGCCCTCGCTCATCGCTCGATCCCTCCCCCTCGGTGGCGGGGCCGGCTGCGGCCCCGCGCCCCGCCCGCCCTACTGCACCACCACCACGCCACCGATCATGTCCATGGCGCAGGCGAACTTCACCTCGCCGGCCTTCTTCGGCGTGAAGGTCACCGTGACCGGCTTGTTGAGGGGCAGCGGCGTGTTGATGCCGTACTCCTTCACCACGATCTCGGTGGCGCAGGTCCGGTCGGTGGTGCGGGTCACCACCAGCGTGACCGGCTTGCCCTTGACCGCCGGGATGCGGGCCGGCTCGAAGCCGTCCATGGTGACCTTGACCGCCACCGGGGGCGCGGCCTTGGCCGGCTCGGCGGCGCGGGCCGGCGTGGCGGCGAGCAGGGCGAGGGTGGCGAGCAGCAGGGAAGCGCGCATGACGGGACCCCTTGGGCCGGCGCGGGAGCGGCCGGCGCGTCGATGTGAGCCGCCCGGGGCGGCGGGGGTTCGGTCCCCCGCGCGCATCGTCCCGGACGCGGCCTGGACTCGCTAGCCTACACCCATCCGCCCGGGCGGTGGTGGGTGGCCGCCGCCCTCCGCGGCCGGTCCGGAGGACGGGGCGCCGCACCTGTCAAGCACAAGTAAGCATTGGCTCCGGGCACCCTCAATACGCCCTTGATCGCGGCGGCCCCGGCGGGCAGGTTGGGGGCGCCGCAACGCGGAATGGGAGCGCCAGGGGCGCGCACGCGGACGCGGCCGCACATGGACACGGGCATCGCCATCATCTCGGGGTCGCTCGCCGCGGCCTTCTTCGCCGGCACCTGGCACCTGTCGCGCCGCTTCGTGCGCGCGCGCCGGGACGAGCAGGTGCTGCGCGAGAAGATCGAGAAGAACCAGCACATCCCCAAGTCCCTGCACCCGGTGGTGGACACCGACATCTGCATCGGCAGCCTCTCCTGCCTGAAGGCCTGCCCCGAGGGGGACATCCTCGGGATCGTGGACCACGCGGCCAGGCTGGTCCACGCCGACCACTGCATCGGCCACGGCCGCTGCGCCGCCGAGTGCCCGGTGGGGGCCATCAAGCTGGTCTTCGGCACCGCCGAGCGCGGCGTCGACCTGCCCGAGGTGGACGAGTTCTTCGAGTCGTCGCGCCCCGGCGTCCACATCGTGGGCGAGCTGGGCGGCATGGGGCTCATCAAGAACGCCGTCATCCAGGGGCTGCAGTGCGCCGATCGCCTGGCCGAGACGCTGGGCCAGGGCGGCGAGGTGCTGGTGGTGGGGGCCGGCCCGGCCGGCCTGGCCACCGCGCTGGGGCTCAAGGCCCGCGGCGTGGCCTACCGCCTGGTGGAGCAGGACTCGGTGGGCGGCTCGGTGGCCCACTACCCGCGCCGCAAGGTGGCCATGACCGAGCCGGTGGAGCTGCCGCTCTACGGCCGCTTCGGCAAGAAGCTCATCACCAAGGAGGAGCTGCTGGCCGGGTGGGACCGGGTCATCGCCAAGGCCGGACTGCGCATCGAGCAGGGCGTCAAGGTCACCGGGGTGGAGGGCGAGGACGGCCGCTTCCGGGTGCAGACCAGCGCCGGGACGGTCTCCGCGGCCAAGGTGGTGCTGGCCATCGGCCGGCGGGGCACGCCGCGCAAGCTGGGGGTGCCGGGCGAGGAGGCCGAGAAGGTGGTCTACGGCCTCAAGGACCCGGAGCAGTACGACGGGGCCCGGGTGCTGGTGGTCGGCGGCGGCGACTCGGCGCTGGAGGCGGCCATCCAGCTGGCCACCGAGTCCAGCGCGGCGGTGGCCATCAGCTACCGCAGCCCGGAGTTCGGCCGGTGCCGCGAGGCCAACCGCACCCGCCTCGCCCAGCTGGTGGAGCAGGGCAAGGTGCAGGCCCTCATGGCCTCGCAGGTGACCGCCGTCGACCCGGAGGAGGTCCGGCTCGACGTGGGCGGCCACGCCGTCCACCTGCCCAACGACTTCGTCATCGTCAACATCGGCGGCGAGCTGCCGGTGGAGTTCCTGCAGAAGGCCGGCGTCTCCATGCGCCGCTTCCACGGCGAGGCCCCGGGCGAGCACCGCCACGCCGAGGGCCGGCCCCACGCGCCGCGGGTCCAGTCCCGCGAGGAGCAGGCGCTGGCGCGCCGGCTGGCCTGGCTGCGGGCGCTCTACGCGGTGGCGGGCGTGGGCGTCCTGGCCTGGCTCCTCTGTACGGCCTCGACTACTACCTCCTCCCCAAGGTCGACCGCCTCAAGTCGGTGCTCCACGCCGAGCTCAAGCCGGCCGGCCCGTGGGGCCACGGCGTCGGCATGGCGGCCACCGCCTTCATGATGTCCAACTTCCTCTACGCCGTGCGCAAGCGGGTGCGCGGGCTGACGGGGTTCGGCCACATCAAGGGCTGGCTCGACTTCCACGTCTTCGTGGGCGTGATGAGCCCGCTGGTCATCGCCTTCCACGCCGCCTTCCAGTCCAACAACTTCATGGCCTCGGCCACCGCCCTCTCGCTGGCGGTGGTGATCCTGACCGGCCTGGTCGGCCGCTACATCTTCGGCCTGGTGCCCGCCACCGGCGGCAAGGCCGAGGAGCTGGAGGACCTGGCCGCCACCTTCGAGCGGCTGCGGTCCTTCGCGGCGCCGGAGCTGGCCCACGCCGGCCCGCGCGCCACCGCCCTCCTCGACCGCGCCACCGCCCCGGTGCGCGCCGGCTCCCTGCTGGCGGTCTTCCTCCGCTACCCGCTCGAGGCGGCGGCGCTGCGCCTGCGCCTGCTGTCGATGCGGGGCCTCTTCCCGGACCGGGAGCGCTGGCTGGAGCTCAGGGCGACGCTCCTCGGCCTGGGGCGCCTGCGCTGGCAGCTCCGCTTCTACGGCTCGCTGAAGCGCCTGCTGCGGGGCTGGCGGGTCTTCCACGCCACCCTGGCGGTCTTCCTGGTCTTCGCCATCGCCGCCCACATCGCGGTCTCCCTCTACCTGGGGTACGGCCTCAAGTGACCACATCCACGCGCCTCGCCGCCACCGCCGCCCTCGCGATCACCCTCGCCCTCCCCGCGCCGTCCCGCGCCGACATCTTCTCGCCGGGCGAGCTGTGCCGGCCCCACGCCTCGCTGGAGGGGCTGAAGAACTGCACCAAGTGCCACGAGGCGGGCGAGCAGCTGAAGCCGGAGCACTGCCTCGAGTGCCACAAGGAGCTGCAGGCCCGGGTGCTGCAGCGCCGGGGCTACCACGGCCGCCTCGGCCCCAACGACCGCAACTGCCAGACCTGCCACCACGAGCACCAGGGGCGGGACTTCAAGATCGTGGACTGGGGCCAGGCGGGGAAGAAGGGCTTCGACCACGCCAAGACCGGCTGGCTCCTGGAGAACAAGCACGCCAAGGTGGAGTGCGCCAAGTGCCACGACCCGCGGCGCATCACCGACGTGGAGGTGCGCAAGGTGCTGGAGAAGGGGCGCGAGAGCTGGCTGGGCCAGCCCACCGCCTGCGCCGCCTGCCACTTCGACGAGCACCGCGCCCAGCTCGGCACCGAGTGCCAGGGCTGCCACGACACCAAGGGCTGGAAGCCGGCCCGCTTCGACCACGCCAAGGCGGCCTACAAGCTGGAGGGGAAGCACGCCAAGGTCCAGTGCGTGAAGTGCCACGCCGACCAGCCGGCGCCGCCCCCGGGGGAGCAGGGGGCGAAGAGCGCCCCGGTGCGGCCGGCCCTGGTGGCCCGCTACAAGCCGGTGCCCTTCCAGGCCTGCATCGACTGCCACAAGAAGGACCCGCACCAGGGCCGCTTCGGCGAGGCCTGCCAGAACTGCCACGTGCCCAACGACTGGAAGGAGGTCAAGGGCATCGCCAAGGAGAAGGCCTTCCACGAGAAGACCCGCTACCCGCTGCGCGGCGGCCACCTCCGCGCCAGCTGCGAGGCGTGCCACGGCGCCGGCCCCGGGAAGAAGGCCGTCTACCGCGGCCTGGCCTTCGAGAAGTGCACCGACTGCCACTTCGACGCCCACCTGGGCCAGCTGGAGCCGGCCAAGGGTGCGCCCGCGGCCCCCGGGACGAAGACCTGCGACCGCTGCCACGTGGTGGACGGCTTCACCCCCGTCCGCTTCGAGCTGGAGGACCACCAGAAGGTCGCCTACCGGCTGGAGGGCGCCCACCGCACGGTGGCCTGCGCCGCCTGCCACCCCAAGGACGCGCGGCTGGAGGGCACGGTGCCCGCGGCGGTGCGCCAGAAGCTGGAGCAGCGCAAGCGGCCGGTGAAGCCGAGCCTGGCGCTCTTCTCCATCCCGCGCGCCGCCAAGGACTGCCGCGCCTGCCACAAGGACCCGCACGGCGGCCAGTTCCAGGCGCGCCTCGACAAGGACGGCTGCGCCGGCTGCCACGGCCTGGAGGCCTTCCGGCCGGCCAAGTTCGACCACCAGCGGGACAGCCGCTTCAAGCTGGAGGGCAAGCACGAGAAGGCCGCCTGCGCCTCCTGCCACCGGCCCGGCGACGCCGGGGTGGTGCGCTACAAGCCGCTCCCGCTCACCTGCGCCGGCTGCCACCCGGACCAGCACGCCGGCCAGCTGGCGGTGAAGGGGAAGGGGACCGACTGCGCCCGCTGCCACGAGGCGGGGGGCTGGAAGGCCCCGCTGGTCCGCTTCGTCCACGACAAGGACAGCCGCTACAAGCTGGAGGGGAAGCACGCCAAGGTGGAGTGCGCCAAGTGCCACCCCATGGCCACGCTCCCCAAGGTCGGCGAGACGCGGCGCTACAAGCCGCTCCCCACCGACTGCCAGGGCTGCCACAGCGACTTCCACAAGGGCGCCTTCAGGGGGTTCAAGCCGTGATCGCGCTCCGCTCCGCCCTCGCGTCCCTCGCCGTGGCGCTCGCCGCCACGGCCGCGGTGGCCGCCGACAAGCCCGTGGCGCCCTCCCTCAAGCCGCCGGCCCCGGTCGCCCGCCAGGCCCAGCAGGCCCAGCCCGAGCCGGGCATGCAGACCGGCCTCCCGGGCCTGGCCCCGGGCGGCCCGTCCGCGGCCCCGGACCTCACCTTCAAGCCGCCCGAGGGGCACGCCGGCGCCGACACGCGCTGCAGCTTCTGCCACACGCCCGAGGGCTGGAAGAAGGTCAGCTTCTCCCACGACAAGACCGGCTTCCCCCTCACCGGCCGGCACCGCGACGTGACCTGCGCGGCCTGCCACCCGCAGAGCGACTTCACCCGGCCGGTCCCGCGGGCCTGCGCCGCCTGCCACCGCGACGTGCACGCCCAGCGCCTCGGGCAGCGCTGCGACCGCTGCCACGACACCGCCTCGTGGAAGGAGGCCTCCTTCGGGCCCGACGCCCACCGGCGCACCGCCTTCCCGCTCACCGGCCGCCACGCCGCGCTCCCCTGCGAGGAGTGCCACGGCGACCGGCGCGACCGGGCCTTCTCGCGGCCGGTGGTGGCCTGCGTGGGCTGCCACCAGAAGGACTACGACCGGACCATCGGCGGGGGCGGCGGCGCCCTCGACCACGTGCTGGCCGGCTTCGACACCACCTGCCGGACCTGCCACGGCACCTACGCCTTCAAGCGGGCCACCTTCCCGGCCCACGACACCTGCTTCGCCATCCGCGCCGGCCCGCACGCCGGCGTGGGGTGCCGCGACTGCCACACCACCTCCATCCCGGTGCTGGTGGCCGGCACGCCCATGACCTGCACCTCCACGCCGCCGGCCGACTGCCTCCACTGCCACGCCGGCGTGGACGGGGCCCACGCCAATGTCCCCGGCTACCTGCGCTCCAACCAGCGCTGCTACGAGTGCCACCGCTTCGCGGCCCCGCTGCCGCGGCTGAACGGAGGCCGGCCATGACCGCCGCCTGGCTCCTCGCGCTGGCGCTGGCCGCCGCGCCGCCGGCCTCCCCCCTCGACGCGCCCCAGCCCGGCTTCGCCCGCCTCCCCGGCGTCGGCCGGGTGGTGCAGGTGACCGGCGCCCGCGCCTACCTCGACGCCGGCGCCGAGGACGGCCTCACGGCGGGCCAGTCGCTGGCCATCTGGCGGGGCGAGGCCGAGATCGGGGCCTGCACCGTGGAGGCGGTGGCGCCGAACCACGCCACCTGCACCGGCCCGGGCCTGCGCCCGGGCGACGCCTTCAAGGTCGGGCCGGCCACCCCGCCGGCCGGGCCCAAGGCGGTGGTGCTGCCGGCCCCGCCCACCGACGAGGAGCTGGTGAAGCGGGCCGCGGCCATCGCGGTGATGCCCACCACCCTGGTGGACTACAAGGCCGAGCCGGGCAAGGCCGGGCAGGTGACCCTCCAGGCGCCCCGCGCCGTGGTGGCGGAGGCGGCGCTGACGCACGCCTCCTGGCTCGGCAGCGACGCCGGCGCCTGGCACGTGGAGCGGGCCGAGGCGGCGGTGCACGGCGCCCGGCTCGGCGACGCCCTGACCCTCGATCTCGACCTGCGCGCGGAGCGCTGGCTGGCCCGCCCCACCCCGACCTTCCGCGCCACCGAGGACACCCGCCTCTACGTCTGGCAGGCGCAGCTCGGCTGGCAGCCGGAGGGGCGCGCCCTCGGCCTGCTGGCCGGGCGCATCCTCCCGTGGAACGTGCCGGGCGGCACGGTGATGGACGGGGCCATGCTCACCTGGCGCGGCGAGGCGCTCTCCGGCGGCCTCTTCGGCGGCGTGGTCCCCGAGCCCGACACCCTCAACCCCGGCACGCAGCGCAGCACCGCCGGCGGCTACTGGGCCTGGGAGAAGCGGCTGCGCCGCGACCTGGTGGTCCGGCAGGAGGGGCGGCTCGCCTGGGTGCGCTCGCCCGAGCTCGGCAGCCGGGTGGAGCTGGAGGCGGGCGCCTCGGCCCACGCCGGCAGCCGGCTCGACCTCTACGGCACGGCGCGCCTCGGCGCCGGCGGCACCGGGCAGGCCCCGGGCCTGCTCGACGGCGCCCGCGTCGAGGCCGGCCTCCGGCCCTTCGGCGCCCTCAGCCTCACCGGCGGCTTCGAGTACGGCGGCCAGGCCGTGCCGCTCGCCATCACGCCGCCGGCCCTCGGCTCCCGGACGCGCCGCGCCGACGGCAGCGGCTTCTGGGACCTGGGCCTCCTGCGGGTGGGCGCCAGCGGCGGCTTCTCCCGCGACCAGCTCTCCGGGCTCGACCGGACCTGGTTCGGCCCGGAGGTGCAGGTGCCCCGCTTCTTCACGCCGCGGGTGGCCCTCTCGGCCGGCTACCTGGAGGAGCTGGGCTGGCTCAAGGGCCGCAGCGCCTTCCTGCAGACGGTGGCCCGCCCCTGGGACCGGCTGCGCCTCATCGGCCGCCTCTCCTGGAACCACGAGCAGAGCGTGGCCATGGACCAGGACGAGGTGGGGCTCTACCTCTCGGCCACCGCCGAGCTGACCAACCGCCTCGGCCTGCGCTGCTCGGCGCTCGGCCGCATGGGCTTCGGCCTGGGCGGGGAGGCCGGCTCCCTCGCCAACGCGATCACCGCCAGCGTGTCGGTCTACGCGCTCTTCTGAGCGGCTTCGCCGCTCAGAAGAGCTGACATCTGAACGGGGCTGCGCCCCGCCCCGCCAAGCAGAGCTCGGCGGGGCCCCACCCTGCTGCGTTGGGTCCCGAACGGCTGTCGCGCTTCGCGCTCGGCCGTTCACCCAACGGGGAGGGGCTCCGTCCCTCCCCGCCTGCGGCGGGGCCCCTCCCTGGTTCACTCCGTTGCCAGTGCCGCCGGCAAGGTGCATGCACTGGAGGGAGCCCATGCGCTCCCTCTCCATGCTCGTCGCGGGGTTGCTGGCCTGCGGACCGGCCGCGCCGGAGACCACCGGCCGCGCCGCGGCCGGCGCGGCGTTCCGGCTGGCCACCTGGAACGTCCACGACCTCTTCGACGAGGTGGACCGCCTGGCGCCCCCCGGCCACCTCGACGACGTCCTCGCGCCGGCCGAGGTGGAGGCCAGGCTCTCGGCGGTGGCGGCGGTGCTGCGGCGGCTCGACGCCGACGCGGTGCTGCTGCAGGAGGTGGAGGACCTGCCGCTCCTCCGGCGGCTGGCGGCCCGGGCCGGCTACCCGGAGGCCCGCCTGCTGGAGGGGAACGACCCGCGGGGCATCGACGTGGCGCTCCTGTCGCGCTGGCCGGTGGGGCGCTACCAGGGGCACGCCGCCGAGCGGGAGGCCGACGGGAGCCCGCGCTGGCCCCGCGACGCGGTGGAGGCGGAGCTCGACGCCGGGGGGCGGGCCCTGGTGCTGGTCGGCAGCCACCTCTCCTCGCGCCTCTCGGATCCGGACGGGGTGCGCCGGTCCCGGCAGGCGGCGGCGCTGCGGGCCCTGGCCGAGGGCGCGGCGCGAGCGGCCCCGGGCGCGCTGGTGGTGGTGGGCGGCGACCTCAACGACGAGGCGGTCGCGCCGGCCCTGGCGCCCCTCCTCGGCGACGGCGCCTGGGCGTCGGCCGGGCCGCCGGGCGCCTCGACCTGGGGCGACGGGGCGCGCCGGGCCACGCTGGACCACCTCGCGCTGCAGGCGGGCCGGGCCGGGGCGGTGCTGGCGGCCTTCGTGCTCGACGGGGAGGACGTGGCGGTGGCCAGCGATCACCGCCCGGTGGTGCTCGACCTGGCGCTGCGGTGAGGGGCCAGGCCGCCGCTCAGGGGGCGGTGAGCTCGGCCGCCGAGGCGGCCAGGTGGCCCGGCCCGGCGGCGGCGATGCGCGGCAGGTCCAGCCGCGCCCGCGTGCCGGCGCCCGGGGCGCTCTCCAGCGTGAGCGTGCCGCCCATCCCCTCGGCCAGGGCCCGGGCCACCGCCAGGCCCAGCCCCGCGCCCTGCCCCTCGGCGCGGGTGGTGAAGAAGGGATCGAAGGCCCGGCGCAGCACCTCGGGCGTCATGCCCACGCCGTCGTCGGTGACCTCGACGGCGGCCTCGCCGCCCGGCCCGGTCAGCGCCACCACCTCGACGCGGCCGGGGCGGCCGCCCGGGATGGCGGCGACGGCGTTGGCCACCAGGGCCTGGACGATCTGGTGCAGGTCCTCGGCGCGGGCCAGCACCACCAGGCCGGGCGCCACCCGGCTGGTGAGGGTGACGCCGGGGCCGGCCAGCGCCCGCGCGGCCTCCAGCACCAGCGCCACGGTCGGCGCCACCGGGCACGGGCCGACCTTGGCCGCCGCGCCGGCCAGGCGGCCGGCGTCCACCAGCTGGCGCACCAGCTGGGTGATGCGCTGCATGGCGGCGCGGGCCTCGTCGAGCACCTCCGGCACGTCCTCCGGGTACTCGCCGCGGGCCGCCCCGCGCGCCACGTAGCCCAGGCTGGCCTGCACCACCGCCGCCGGGTTGTTCACCTGGTGGGCCACGCCGGCGGCGAACTGGCCCAGCGAGGCGAGCTTCTCCGCCTGGTGGAGCGCCTGCTGCGTGGCCGCCAGCTCGCGGGTCCGCCCCTCCACCAGCGACTCCAGGCGCTGCCGCAGGGCCAGCAGTGCCTGGGCGTCGTCCACGAAGCGGGCGGCCTGGCTCCAGGCCAGCGCCGCGATGGGGAGGAGGAAGCCCATGTCCATGAGGAAGGGCGCCTCCACCACGCGCGCCGTGGAGAGCCCGTCCACCGTCCCGAGCGCGGTGAGCCCGGCGATGGCGGCGCCGTGGAGCCAGGCGTGGGCCACCCCGCGCCGCGCCGCCAGGAAGAAGCGGCCCACCACCACCCAGCAGGTGGCGAAGATGATCGCGTAGATGGCCAGCCCCAGGGCGGTCGGCTCGGGGTCCTTGTAGGTGGCGCCCCAGGGGTCGAAGTGGTGCTCGCCCACCGCGTCGCCGTAGGCCAGCCCCGGCACCAGCGCCGCCGCGGCCAGCGCGAGGAGCAGGATCCGCAGCCGCCGCTCCAGCGGGCGCACCGGTCGCCCGGACAGCAGGTCGGCCAGGTGGAGCCAGGCCCAGGCCTCCACCAGCAGGGCGGAGAGCTGCAGCCGCGTGGCCAGCAGCACCACGCCGTCGGGCGCGCCGGTGGTGTTGGCGAGGTTGCCGCCGGCGTAGGTCGCGGCGCAGACCGCGATGACGCCGAACCAGCGCAGCTCCACCCAGCCCGGCGCGCGCCCGGCCCGCCAGGCCACCACGCCGGCCGCCAGCGCGATGCAGGCGGAGACCAGCGCCACGAGGACGGCGGGGTTGGGGAGGGGCATCGCACCCGCAGTCTGGCACGCTGCGTCGCCGGGGACAGGCCCGGTTCGCGTGACGCGCAGACCGCCCCCGGGTCGGGGGCGGGTGGGTGCGCGCGGACCGTGTGGGAGTGAGGCGCCTGGGACTTGAACCCAGAACCACCGGCTTAAAAGGCCGATGCTCTACCAGTTGAGCTAGCGCCTCGTCGGGACCCCGCGACGCCGCTCAATACCATGGCCGGCGCCGCCGGGGCGCCCCGCCCCGCCGCCTCGGTCGGGCTATCCTGGCGCCGTGCCACCCGACCCCACCTCCGCCCCCGGCGAGGCGGCGCCGGCCCTCCCGCCGGCCGGGCTGGGGCCGCGCACGCTGGCGGCGCTGCTGGACGGCCTGGCGCTCTTCCTGGCCTGGGTGCTGGTGCTGCTCCTCTTCTCCTTCGGCGGCGACCTCTTCGGCCGCGTCCAGGCGCTGTCGGCGGCCGGGCAGGTGCTGGCGGTGGCGGCGGTGGTGGCCCTCGGCTGGGGTTGGGACGTGGCCTGGGAGCTGCTCTGGCGCGGCCAGACGCCGGGCAAGCGGGCCCTCGGGCTGCGGGTGGTGCGCCTCGACGGCGCGCCGGTGGGGCCGGCGGAGTCGGTGGTGCGCAACGCGCTGCGGGCGCTGGAGCTGCCGCTGGCCTACGCGCCGGCGGTGCTGCTGGTGGCGCTGGGGCGGCGGCGCCAGCGGCTGGGGGATCTCGTGGCCGGCACGCTGGTGGTGGAGGAGCGCCCCCTCGACCTGGCGCGCTACGGCCCGCCGGAGGGGGCCACCGACCGCTGGCCCGGCCTGGCGGCCCGCGCCCCGGGCCTCCTGCCGGCCGCGGACCTGGACCGGCTCCTCGACTTCCTGCGGCGCCGGCCCGAGCTCGACGCGGCGCCGCGCGCCGGGCTGGCGGAGGCGCTGGCCGGGGCGCTCTGGCGCCGCGCGGCCGCGGCCGGCGTGGGCGGCGATCCGCCCGGCCCGGCGGCGGCGGAGCCCTTCCTGGAGGCCCTGGCCGGCGCCGCAGCGGCGGGGCCGGAGCCGGGCGGCCGGGGGCGGGGCCGCGGCGTGGGCCCCTTCGTGCGGGCGCGGCGCGAGGCCTGGGACCGGCTGGAGGCGCTGGCCCGCCAGGTGGACGCCGGCCGGCTCACCCTCGCCGAGGTGGAGGCGCTCGACCGGCTCTACCGCCGCGCCGAGGGCGACCTGGCCCACGCCCGCGCCGCCTTCCCGGGCACCGAGGCCGAGGCCGCGCTGGCCCGGCTGACGGCCCGGGCCGCCGGCGCGCTCTTCCGCTCCCGCGGCCGCCCAGCGGACCAGCTGGCCGGGCTGGCGCGCCTCCTCCGGCGCGATGGGCCGTCGGCGGCCGTCGCCCACGCCTGGGCGCTGGCCCTGGCCGCCGGGCTCCTGGCGGCCGGGGTGGCCGCGGGGGCGCTGGCGGTGTCGCTGGAGCCGGGGTCGGCGGCGTGGCTGGTGCCCGGGCCGGTCCGCGCCAGCCTGGCCTCGGGCCGGCTCTGGACCGACCACCTGCGCACCGCCGCCCCGGGCTTCTCCGGCGGCGCCATCCTCCGCAACAACCTGGCGGTGGCGGCCCTCTGCTTCGCCCTCGGCGTCACCGGCGGCCTGGGGACGGCGGCCCTGCTCCTCGCCAACGGCGCCCTCCTCGGCGCGGTGGTGGCGGCCGCCTTCCAGGCCGGCCTGGGGCCCGACCTGCTCTCCTTCCTGGCCGCCCACGGCCCGGCCGAGCTCTCGGCGCTGGCGCTGGCGGGGCAGGGTGGCTTCCTGGTGGCCCGCGGCCTGCTGCGCCCCGGCGAGTGGCCGCGCGGCGCGGCCCTGGCGGCGGGCGCCCGGACCGGGGCTCGCCTGCTGGCGCTGGCCGTGCCGGTGCTGCTGCTGGTGGCGCTGGTGGAGGCGACCGTCTCGCCGGCGCCGTTCCCGGCCGCGGCCAAGGCGGCCCTCGGGCTCGGCCTGGCGGCGGCCCTCTGGGCCTACCTCTGGCGCGCCGGGCGGGCGGCCGAGGCCACGGTGGCGGGGGCGGCGCGCGAGGGGGGCTGAGCGGTGGGGGTGAGGCGGGCGAGCCGCGCCAGGGCGTGGTGCTCCTCCGCCTCCAGCCGGGCGAACCAGCGGGCCGCGCGGAGCTTCACGCCGGCCCAGCGGATGTCGTCGGCGCTGGCCTGCGGCACCTCGGCCGGCGCGGCCTCCTTCACCGCCGCCGCCACCACCCGCGCCCCGGCGCCCCGGGTGAACACCTCGTCGTAGAGCGAGGTGTGGGTCCGGGCGCAGAAGGGGCACTGGTAGTAGCGGATCCGGCTCCCGGGCGGGATCCAGCTGGTCATGGTGACCCGGCAGTGCGTGCACTCGACGGCGGCGTCCATGCTGATGCCAGGTGATATCAGCGCCCATGGGGCCGTCAAGAAAAGTGCCCGGGATCGTTCAGGGATCCGGGAGATCCAGGCGGGGCGTTCACCCTGGGTCCGGGGCGGCCGCCGGGGCCTGCGGCGCCCGCGGCCTCGCCGGGCGCCGGGGCGCGGGGTAGAGATCCGGCATGCCCATCGCCGTGAGCCTGGACGGTCGCCTGGTCCCGCCCGCGGAGGCGCGCATCTCGGTCTTCGACCGCGGCTTCCTGCAGGGCGAGAGCGTCTACGAGGTGCTGCGCACCTACGGCGGCCATCCCTTCGAGCTCGGCCGCCACCTGGCGCGGCTCGCCTCCTCGGCGGCGCGCACCGGCCTGCCGCTGCCCTGGGACGCGGCGCGCACGGCCGCCGAGGTGCGCCGCGCGCTCGCCGCCTCCCGCGGCGGCGACGTGCCGGAGCCCGGCGCGGCGCCGTGGAACGCCGGCGAGCGCTCGGTGCGGGTGGTCATGACCCGCGGCGGCGGGGAGGCCTTCCCCGAGGTGGCGCCGGCCGCGGTGATCATCGCCGAGCCCATCCACGCGCCGCCGCTGGCCGCCTACCGCGAGGGCGTGCGGCTCGAGGTGGTGGAGGTGGACCGCAGCGGCGTGGACGCCTCGGCCAAGACCGGCCACCGGCTCTCCCACGCGGTGGCGCTGCGGGCGGCGCGGGCGGCCGGGGCCCACGAGGCGGTCTTCGCCGACGCGCGGGGCCAGGTGACCGAGGGGGCCTCCAGCAACCTCTTCTGCGTGCGGGCCGGCCGGCTCTGCACGCCGCCGCTGGCGGCCGGCATCCTGGAGGGCGTGACCCGCGGCGCGGTGCTGGCCCTGGCGCGCGCCGCGGGGCTGCCGGTGGAGGAGGCGCCGCTCACGGTGGCGGAGCTGGGCGCCGCCGACGAGGTGTTCATCACCTCCACGGCGCGGGAGATCCTCCCGGTCTCCCGCCTCGGCCCGCGGCCGGTCGGCGCCGGTCGTCCGGGCCCGGTGACCGAGCGGCTCCACCGCGCCTTCCGCGCCCGCGCCGACGCGGTGGCGCGCGGCGAGGGCGACGGTGGCGGCGAGGCCTGACGGCAAAGCAGGGTAGAGTCGCCGGCCATGGGGATGTCCTGGGTGGCGAGGGCCGCGGTGGCGGCGGCGGTGGTGGCGACGGCGGCCGTGACCGCGAGGGCCGGGGATCCTTCCCCGTTGGCGGAGTCGATGCCGACGTCGGGCCCGACCTCGGCCTCGACCCCGACCCCGACCTCGACCTCGACCCCGACCTCGACCCCGACCCCGACCTCGACCCCGACCTCGACCCCGACCTCGACCCCGACCCCGACCTCGACCCCGACCCCGACCTCGACCTCGACCCCGACCCCGCCGCGCCCCTCCCTCCTCCCCCCCAACCTCCTCGACAACCTCCCTCCTCCGCTCCCTCCCCCCGATCCCCCGCCGAGCACCCTCCCTC
>WBZM01002487.1_pt1 | contig 15572 bp, 12 predicted proteins | sample 5204271 | NCBI WGS metagenome assembly WBZM01 (sample SAMN12344346, study PRJNA552823) | activated sludge metagenome | biome: Activated sludge suspended growth; feature: Nitrification reactor; material: Wastewater; isolation source: activated sludge from nitrification reactor of wastewater...
GGCCCACTCCCCCGGCGGCGACCGCGGCCCCGGCCAGTCCGGCGGTGAGACGCAGGAAGCGCCTGCGGTCGGGCGCCCCGCCCGGGACGATCATCGGCTCGGCGGTGGGTTGCTCGGCGCCGGAGCCGGCGGGCTGCTCGGCTGCTGTGGGTTGCTCAGCCGCTGTGGGCGGCCGGGCGTCGGCGTGCTCGGTGTCGGGCGATGCGGCGTCCGTCGTCGGTGCGGGCCAGGTCTGCGCGGCGCGGCGGGTGAGGAGGATCAGCACCCACCCGGCCACGAGACCGGCCACGACGGGAGGGACCGGACGGGCCCAGCCGCTGCCGCCCCGACCGAGTGAGGCGAGCACGCCGATCCCCGCGAACAGCCCCACACCGATCAGACCCGCTCGGATCGACCGGCGAAGTGCGATCACGCCGACGACCGCGGCGAACACCGCCAAGAGGACGGTCACCCCGGTGAGGAGGACCGCCTTGTCGTTGGTGCCGAACGTGTCGATCGCCCAGGTCTTGACCGGGGCGGGGACGGTGTCGATCACCCGGTCGCCGACCGCGGCGATGGGGCCACGGAGCCGGGCGTCGACACCGGCGACCAGCTCTCCGACCGCGATCCCGCACCCTGCGGCGACGATGCCGGCGAGCGCTCCGGCCCACGTCGGGGCCGATGACGGACGGGTCACCCCACCAGTCTGGACCCCTCCACCCCCGCTTTGTCACGCACAGACGCGGTGATCACCGCGTCTGTGCGGGACAAAGCGGGGGTGGGGGTGGGGTGGGGCGGGGTGCGTCAGGGGATGACGGCGACGAGCTGGGCCGTCGCGTCGCCGACCACGTCGCTCAGCGGGCCGGGCAGCACGCCCAGCACCACCACGCCCGCCACCGCCAGCGCCAGCGCGATGCCCGCCGAGGCGGGGATGCGGATGGCCGGGGCGTCGGCGTCGACCGGGTCGCCGAAGTACATGCTGGCCACGATCTTCAGGTACATGAACGCCGAGATGACCGCGGTCAGCATGGCGATCACGCACAGGACCCCGGCGCCGGCGAAGTCGCTGTCGAGGGCGGCCTGGATCACGTAGAACTTCGACAGGAACCCGACGGTGAGCGGCACGCCGGCCTGGCTCAAGAGCAGCACGGCGAACACCAGCGCCAGACCGGGCCGGACCTTGGACAGGCCCCGGTAGTCGTCCAGGCTGTGGCGACCGTCGCCGGTGCGGCCGACCACCGTGGTCACCGCGAAGCTGCCGGCGGCCATGAACGTGTAGGCGACCAGGTAGAACAGCGTCGCGGAGTTGCCCTCGGGGGTGTTGGCCAGCACGCCGATCAGCACGAAGCCGGCGTGGTTGATCGACGAGTACGCCAGCATCCGCTTGACGTTGGTCTGGCTGATGGCGAACAGCGACCCGACCAGCAGCGTCAACACCGCCAGGCCGTAGACCATCGGCCGCCACTCGTTGACCTGGGTCGGGCCGAGGGCGACGACGAACACCCGCACGATCGCCGCGAACGCGGCGGCCTTGATGGCCGTCGACATGTAGGCGGTGATCGGCGACGGCGACCCCTGATACACGTCGGGGGTCCAGAAGTGGAACGGCACCGCGGCGATCTTGAAGCCCAGCCCGACGAGCATGAAGGCGATACCGCCGAGCAGCAGCCCGGAGTGCGAGATGACCGTGCCCGACAGGTAGGTCTGGATCTTGGCCAGGCTGGTCGAGCCGGTGGCGCCGTAGGTGAGGGCGATCCCGTAGAGCAGGAACGCCGACGCGAACGCGCCCAGCAGGAAGTACTTCATGCCGGCCTCCTGCGAGGAGATCCGACGGGAGTGCATGGCGGTCAGCACGTAGGCGGCGACCGACATGATCTCGAGGCCGACGAACAGCACGATCAGGTCGTCGGCCGACGCCATGGTCACCGCGCCCGACGCCGAAAGCATGAGCAGCACGTACCACTCGGGCCCTTCGAGCTGCTCGCGCTCCAGATAGCCCTTGAGCAGCAGCGCCCCGAAGATGACCGCCAGGCACACGTTGGCGGCGATGACCAGCGAGTAGCCGTCGAGGCCGACCGCACCGCCCATCGCGGTCTCGGGTCCGCTGTCCTGCACCCGCCGCCACAGCGGGACGACCGCGGCCATGGCGCCGAGGGAGACCAGCACGGTCCAGGTGGCGCAGAACCACCGGGGCAGGCGGGTCTTGAGCAACGACACGACGGTGAGCAGCAGGATGCCGCCCAGCATCAGCACCAGGTTGGGCGCGATCGCGCTCCAGTCGATGTCGGGCGTGTCGATGGCCGCGTCGGAGGCGGCGAGCAGCGTGGTGAGGGCGACCATCAGCCGTGGCCCTCCCCGCTCGTCGCACCCGAGCCGGAGCTGCTGCCCTCAGAGGCGCCGGAACCCGCAGAGCCCTCGGTGCCCGAGCCGTGCTCGGAAGCGGACGCCTCCGCATTGTCGACGTCGGCCTTCTCGATATCGGGCTGGTCGGCCCGGGCGTTGTCGGAGGACTCCTGCACGTGCGCGACGAGCGCCTTCACCGACGGCTCCATGGTCTCGATCATCGGGCCGGGGAACAGGCCGAGGAACACGATCAGCCCGATCAGGGGCACGAACACCGCGAACTCCTTGAGGTCCATGTCGCGCATGGTGGCGTTGCCGCCGCTGGCCGGACCGTGGAAGACCCGCTGGTAGGCCCACAGCAGGTAGAGCGCGGCGAGGATCACGCCGGTGACCGCGACGACGCCCCACCAGCGGCCGCCCTTGAACGCCCCGAGCAGCGACAGGAACTCGCCGGGGAAGCCGTTGAGGCCGGGCAGGCCGACCGACGCCATCATCACGAACGTGAACACGCCGGCGAGCAGCGGGGCGGCCTTCTGCATGCCGCCGAGCTCGGCGATGATCCGGGTGTGGCGGCGGTCGTAGATGATGCCGACCAACAGGAACAGCGCCCCGGTGGCGATGCCGTGGTTGACCATGACCAGCAGGCCGCCGGTGATGCCCTGCACCGTCAACGAGAAGGTGCCCAACACGATGAAGCCCAGGTGCGCGATCGACGAGTAGGCGACGAGACGCTTCAGGTCCTTCTGCATGGCCGCGCAGATGGCGCCGTAGGTGATGCCGATCACCCCGAGGGTCAACATGACCGGCGCCGCCCACGCCGCGGCGTCGGGCAGCAGGTACAGACCGAAGCGCAGGTAGCCGTAGGTGCCGAACTTCAACAGGATGGCGGCGAGGATCACCGAGCCGGCCGTGGGGGCCTGGGTGTGGGCGTCGGGCAGCCAGGTGTGCAGCGGAAACACCGGCACCTTGACCGCGAAGGCGATGGCGAAGGCGACGAAGATCCAGCGCGCCGCGGTGGTCGACACCGCCTGGTCGGTGGCCAGGGTGACGATGTCGAAGGTGAGCGGCGAGCCGGTCTCGCGCTGGTGCAGCACCGCGAGGGCGATCATGCCGACGAGCATGAACGCCGAGCCGAACATGGTGAACAGGAAGAACTTGGTCGCCGCGTAGACCCGCTCGCCATAGCCCCAGATGCCGATGAGGAAGTACATCGGGACGAGCACGATCTCGAAGAAGACGAAGAAGACGAGCATGTCGAGGGCGGTGAACACGCCCATCGAGCCGGCCATCAGCACCAGCATCCAGGCGTAGTACGCCTTCTGGTCGCCGTGCGGCTTCACCGCCAGGATCGCGATCGGGAACATGATCCCGCTCAGCACCAGCAGGAACAGGCTGATGCCGTCGACGCCGAAGTGGAGCCGCACGCCCAGGTCCGAGATCCAGGCGTGGTCGATCGTGAACTGATAGGCGGCCGAGTCGCGGTCGAACTGCGTCAGCAGGTAGACGCTGAGCGCACCGGTCGCCACCGAGGTGAGGATGGCGATCGGCCGGAAGAACTCGCTGCGGCTCCGGGGCACCAGACCGATCAACGCGGCGCCGGCGAACGGCAGCAGGATCAGCACCGCGAGCAGCGGGAACGACGTCGAGGCCGCGGCCTCGCTGGCCAGCACGGCGCCCATCAGAAACCCATCCGCATGATCACGAACACCGCCAGCGCAACGGTGCCGATGGCGACCCCCGCGGCGTAGGTGCGCACGATGCCGGACTGCACCGGCTTGAGGACCTTGGCCGCGGCGTCGGTGCCGTGGGCGACCCCGAGCACGGCGCCGTCGACGATGCCGGCGTCGAAGTCGGCCGCACCCTGGAAGGCGGCCTCGCCCGGACCGCCGACCACCGCGGCGTAGGTGTCATCGATGTACCAGGCGTGCGCGAGCACCGGCTTCTCCAACTTGGCGGGGTCGACCTTGCGCTGCTGGTACACCCGGTAGGCGAAGAAGATGCCCACCACCGCACCGGTGATGGCCACGATGGCCAGCACCCACAGCACAGCAGCCTCGGGCAGCTCGTGCTCGCCGACGATGACCGGGTGGATCCACTCCTTCAGGAAGTGGAGCCGGTGGCTGAACGGCAGGTTGAGCAGACCGCCGATCAGGGCGAGGCCGGCCAGGACGATCAGCGGGACCAGCATGGTGGTCGGCGACTCGACCGGGGTGTGATCCGGGGTCAGGCCGTGGTGCTCGTCGTGCGCGTGGTGGTCGTCGTGGGTGTCGGTGGCCGTCGCGGCGTGGGCGAGGGTCGCCTCGGCGCCCGTACCGTCGGCGCCCTCGACCGCATCGGCGTCGGCGCCGAGGGGAACCTCGGGCTCGGCGTCGGCCAACAGCTCGGGGTTGCGCCAGTTCTCGACGCCGCCGAAGAACGTCATGATCATCAGGCGGGTCATGTAGAAGGCGGTGAGGATGGCGGTGACGAAGCCGACCGCCCACAGCGCCGGGCCGTAGCCGTCGACCGCCCACGCCCCGGCCAGGATCTCGTCCTTGGACCAGAAGCCGGCGAAGGGCGGGATGCCGCTGATGGCCAACCAGCCGATGCCGACGGTGACGAACGTGACCGGGATGTACTTGCGCAGGTTGCCGTAGCGGCGCATGTCCTGCTCATGGGCCATGGCCAGGATCACCGAACCGGCACCCAGGAACAACAGGGCCTTGAAGAAGGCGTGGGTGATCATGTGGAAGATCGCGCCGGTGTAGTTGTACGAGCCGATGGCGATGAACATGAAGCCGAGCTGGCTGACCGTCGAGTAGGCCAGCACCTTCTTGATGTCGTTCTGGGCGACCGCGGCGCCCGCGGCGAGCAGCGCGGTGGCGGCGCCGACCCAGGCGATCACGTCGTTGGCCCACCCGGCGTGCTCCATGATCGGGCTCAGCCGGCTGAGCAGGAACACGCCCGAGGTGACCATGGTGGCGGCGTGGATGAGCGCCGAGACCGGCGTCGGGCCGGCCATGGCGTCGGGCAGCCAGACGAACAGCGGCAGCTGGGCGGACTTGCCGGTGGCGGCCAGGAAGAACAGCAGCGCGACCGCGGTGGCCGTCGCACCGACGACGGCGCCGGCGCTGCGGCCGATCTCGACGTAGTCGATCGAGCCGATGGTCACCCACACCAGGAAGGTGCCGAGCATGAAGCCGCAGTCACCGATCCGGTTGGTGACGAACGCCTTCTTGCCGGCGGTCGCGTTGGCCTTGTCGTCGAACCAGAACGAGATGAGCCAGTACGAGCAGGCGCCGACGCCCTCCCAGCCGAGGAAGGTGACCAGCAGGTTCTGGCCGAGCACCAGCAGCAGCATCGAGGCCACGAACAGGTTCAGGTACATGAAGAACTTGCCGAACGCCGGGTCGCCCTTCATGTAGCCGATCGAGTACAGGTGGATCAGCGCACCGATGCCGGTGATGAACAGGCACATGGTGATCGATAGCGGGTCGAGCAGGAACCCGAAGTCGACGTGGAAGCTGCCGACCGGCATCCACACCCACAGCGTCTGGACGAACTGACGCTTCTCCTCGGGCTGGGACATGAGGTCCAGCGCGACCACGCAGCTGACCAGGAACGACCCGGCGACCGCGAGGGTGCCGATGACACCCGCGAACGGTTCGTCGAGCTTGCGTCCGACCGCCAGCAGCAGCAGGAACCCTGCGACCGGCAGCGCCGGGATGAGCCACACCAACTCCACGCTCAACCCCTCATCAACGAGATGTCGTCGGCGGTCGAACCCTGACGGCGCCGCATGATGGCCACGATGATCCCCAGTCCGACCACGACCTCGGCCGCGGCGACGACGAGGACGAAGAAGACGACCGCCTGGCCGCCGACGTCGTCGAGGCCGCGGGCGAAGGCGACGAAGCTGAGGTTGACGGCGTTGAGCATCAGCTCGACGCACATGAACATGACCAGCAGGTTGCGGCGGATCATCAGACCGGCCGCCCCGATCGAGAAGAGCATGGCGGCCAGCACCAGGTACCAGGACTCGGTGAGCACCAGCTCGAGGGCGAACATCAGCTCGTCACCTCCACGTCGTCGGCGTCGGCAGACTCGGCGTCGGCAGACTCGGCATCGGCAGTGTCATCGGCAGGGCCCTCGTCGTCGGGGTCGACGAACAGCGAGAGGTGCGCGACGGCGGGACCGTCGGGGAACTCGTCGAGGTCGATCGGGTCGCCCTTGGGGCGACGCGACAGCACCACGGCGCCGACGACCGCCACGGTCAGCAGCACGGCGGTCACCTCGAAGGCGAAGACGTAGTCGGTGAACAGGACCTTGCCGAGCCGGTCGATGTCGGGCGCCTGGTCCGACAGCGGCGCGGTGGCCGAACGCTGGCCGGTCGGCTCGCCGCCGCCGGCGAGGAGGATGACGATGCTGAGCACCAGGATCCCGAGCCCGGCGACGACGCCGACCACCCGCTGGGCGGGCAGCGGGTCTCGTTCGGTCGCCTCTATCCGGTCCACCCCCAGGAACATGATCACGAACAGGAAGAGGATGACGATGGCCCCGGCGTAGACGATGACCTGGATCGCGGCCAGGAAGTACGCCTCCTGGATGACGAACAGCACGGCGACGCCGAACAGCGTGGCGACCAGGCTGAGGGCGTTGTGCACCGGGTTGCGCAGCAGCACCACGCCGAGCGCTCCGCCCAGCACGATGGCGCCGGCGATGAGGAAGGTGAACATCTCGACGCGCATCAGTGGTGACCTCCGGCCGCGTCGTGATCGTCGTGATCGTCGTGACCGTGGCTCTCGACGTCGTGGGCGTGGGCCAGGGCACGAGCGGCCTCGGCCCGGCGTTCGGCGTCGAGGGGCTGGCCGCCCTCGGGGTCGCGCACGCCGTAGCCCAGCTCGCCGGACCAGCCGACGACGCCCTCGAAGCGGTGGTCGCCCGCGGGGGCGGTGGCGCGCATCCAACCCGAGGTGTCCTCGGCCGGGTCGAAGCCGCCGGCCCAGTTCTCCCAGGGCAGCTCCTGCGGGCGGCCGTCGTCGCCGACGAGCAGCTCGTCCTTGGTGTAGATGGCGTCGTCGCGGTTGGTGAAGGCGAACTCGAACAGCTTGGTCTCGGTGATCGCCTCGGTCGGGCACGCCTCGACGCACAGGTCGCAGTGGATGCAGCGCAGGTAGTTGATCTCGTAGACGAAGCCGAAGCGCTCGCCGGGCGAGGTCGGGTCCTCGGGGTCGTTGTCGGCGCCGCGGACGTAGATGCAGCGGGCGGGGCAGACACCGGCGCAGAGCTCGCAGCCGATGCACTTCTCCATGCCGTCCTCGTAGCGGTTGAGGACGTGGCGGCCGTGGAAGCGCACCGGCTTGGGGCGCACCTGCTCGGGGTACTCCATGGTGACGCGCCGACCGGAGTCGGTGCGCGTGCCGGCCCACTTCTTGAACGTGACCTTGAAGCCGTCGAGGTAGCCCATCAGAGACCTCCCCCGCCGGCGTCCGAGCCGAGGATCGCCTGGTCGGTCAGCGGGTCGGCGGCCTGGTGGCGGGCGGCCGCGGTCCGCACCGCGCTGCGCAGCATCAGCCCGCCGAGCGCCACGACCGCCGCGGTCACCGCGCCGGTGAGGACCGGGTTCCAGCCGATGTCGATGGCGACCTTGACCGAGGTCAGGATCAGGAACCAGCCGAGCGACAGCGGGATGAGGAACTTCCAGCCCAGGTCCATCAGCTGGTCGTAGCGGAAGCGGGGCAGCGTGGCCCGGAACCACACGAACATGAACAGGAAGATCAGCAGCTTGGCGAAGAAGTAGATGAGCGGCAGGACGAAGTCCGACGCCCAGCCCGGCGCCCAGTCCGGGATCGGACCCGACGGCCCGCCCAGGAACAGGGTGACGATGACCGCCGACATGGTGACCGTGTTGAGGAACTCGGCCAGGAAGAACAGGGCGAAGCGGAACGACGAGTACTCGGTGTGGAAGCCGCCGACCAGCTCCTGCTCGGCCTCGACCAGGTCGAACGGCGGGCGGTTGAGCTCGGCGGTGGCCGACACGATGAAGATGAGGAACGGCACCAGGGCCGTCATCCAGAGGTTCCACCGTCCGCCGGACTGCTCGGCGACGATGCCGTTGGTCGACAGGGTGCCGCTGAACAGCAGCACCGCGGCGACCGACAGGCCGAGCGACGCCTCGTAGGAGACCATCTGCGCCGAGGCGCGCACCGAGCCGAGCAGCGGGTACTTGGAGCCCGAGGACCAGCCGGCGAGCATGACGCCGTAGACCGCGACCGAGCTCATGGCGAGCACGAACAGGATGCCCATCTGCGGATCGGCGACCTGCATGAACGTCTCGTGGCCGAACATGGTGACCACGCCGTCGGCGCCGTCGGAGAAGTTGCCGGCCACCGGGATCACCGCGAAGACGAGGAACGCGGGGATCAGCGCGAGGAACGGCGCCAGCTTGAACACGAAGGGGTCGGAGCGCTCCGGCTCCAGGTCCTCCTTGAACATCAGCTTGAGGCCGTCCGCGAGGGTCTGCAGGATGCCGAACGGGCCGGCCCGGTTGGGGCCGATGCGGTTCTGCATGTCGGCGATGAGCTTGCGCTCGAACCAGACCATGGCCATGACGCCGAGCATCAGCACCGTGAAGGCGACGACGACCTTCAACAGCACGATGAGGACGGCGGCCAGGCCGATGTCGCCGGAGAGCAGCGGGTCCATCAGGCCACCTCCACCCGGACGTCGCACACCGGGTCGGCGGCCGACACCAGCGGTGACGGGTCGACCGACAGGGCGTGGTGGATCAGGACGGTCCCCTTGGGGACGTGCGCCGAGACGACCAACGGGCCGCTCACCGAACCGTGCGGCGAGCTGACCGTGAGCCGGGTGCCGGCCTGCACGTCGAGGGTGGCGACGTCGTCGGGGCCCAACACGACGGCGCCGTCGCGGACCAGCGACGCGGACGAGGGCATGTGGGCCACGGTGGAACCGCCGTCGTAGAGGACGCGGCTCACGACCAGCCGCGACGAGTAGGCGTTGGGGGCGGGCACCGCGGGCGGAGCCGGTGCCACGAACGTGCCGGCGTCGAGGCCGACGACCAGGCCGTCGGCGTCGTCCGCGCTGTAGAGCGCGGCGGCGTCGAGCCCGTCGAGCGCCGCGACGTTGGCCTGCAGCTCGGCCCACAGCTCGGCGGGGCCGTCATCGGCGAGGGCGGTGCAGCCGAGCAGCTCGGCCAGGTCCGCGGCGACCATCCAGTCGGCGCGGGCGGTGCCGGGAGCGGTGACCCGGGCGTTCAGGGTGCTGACGCGTCCTTCGAGGTTGGTGGTGGTGCCGTCGCACTCGGAGATGCCGACGACGGGCAGCACGATGGCTGCCTGGGCGGTCGACTCGGTGGCGAAGCGGTCCAGGGCGATGACGGTGCGGGTGGCGGCCAGGGCCCGTCGGGCCAGCGAGCGGTCCCGGGCGTCGACGAGCGGGTCGGCACCGAGCAGGATCAGCGCGTCGATCTTGCCGTCGGCCGCGGCGGCCAGGATGGCATCGGCGTCACCGCCGGCCTGCTCGGGGACCGCGGGCCACACCGAAGCCCACTGGTCGCGGCCGTCGTCGAGGGTGACGCCGCCGGGGAACCGGCCGGGGGTGAGCCCGGCCAGCACCGCGCCGCGGGTGTTGCCGCGGCGGACGACGGGCAGGAACCGGGCGGTGGGACGGGCCTCGAACGCGGCGGCCGCGGCGGCGAGCGCGACGGCGGGCGACTCGGCAAGGTTGGCCCGACCGACCACGACGCGCAGCTCGGAGGACCCGCCGGCGAGAGCGTCGGCCGCGGCGGCCAACTGCGCGGCGGGCACTCCTCCGACGTCGGAGCCGGCGGCGCCTCCCAGCAGGGCGGCCACGAGCGCGGCGGTCTCGCCCGGTCGGGGGTGCAGCGAGGCCGCCGCGTAGCGCGACAGGCTGGTGCCGGTGGGGGTGACCTGCACCAGGGTGACGCCGTCGTTGAGCACGGCGTGCTTGAGGCGCAGGAACAGGACCGGCAGCTCCTCCTTGGGATCGGGTCCCAGGTAGAGCACGGTGCCGCCGGGGGCGCAGACGTCGTCGATGGTGGCGCCGGGCAGGTCGAACACCTCGGCGGGCAGGCCGTCGCCGAGCTGGGCGTCGACCTGGTCGGTGCCGATCACGCCCTTGGCGAGTCGGGCCCAGGCGTAGGCGGACTCGTTGGTCAGGTTGGAGCCGCCGAGCACCGCGACGCCGGCCGGGCCCCGCTTGTCGAGAGCGTCGCGGATGGCGGCGGCCGCAGCGTCGAGGGCGACGTTCCAGCGGGCCGGAGCCAGAGTCGAGCCGGCGCCGGAACCGGAGCGCATCAGCGGTTCGGTCAGGCGGTCCTCGGAGGCGACGGCCTCGAAGGAGAAGCGGCCCTTGTCGCACAGCCAGGACCAGTTGACCGGATCCGAGTCGACGCCGTTGAAGCGCAGCACCTGGTCACGGCTCGAGTCGATGGTCATCCGACATCCGACCGAACAGGCGGTGCAGGTCGACTCGGTGGTCTCGAGGTCCCACGGGCGGGCCTTGAACCGGTACGGCCTGGCGGTCAGCGCGCCGACCGGGCAGATCTGCACGGTGTTGCCCGAGAAGTACGAGTTGAACGGCTCGCCGGGGAACGTGTTGACCTGGGTGTTGGCGCCGCGGTCGATGAAGTGGATCAGCGGGTCGTCGGTGACCTCGGAGGCGAAGCGGGTGCAGCGGTCGCAGAGGATGCAGCGCTCCCGGTCCATCAGCACCGTGGCCGACAGCTCGATCGGCTTCTCGTAGTGGCGCTTCTCCTCGACCCAGCGCGACTCGCCCGGGCCGTAGGCCATCGACTGGTCCTGCAGCGGGCACTCGCCGCCCTTGTCGCAGACCGGGCAGTCGAGCGGGTGGTTGATGAGCAGGTACTCGATGATGCCGTCCTGCACCTTGGCCACCGCCGGCGAGTCGGTGGTCACCGTCATGTCGGCCCCGACGGGGATCATGCACGACGGCTGCAGCGCCGGACCGCGGCCGGTGTCGATCTCGACCAGGCACATCCGGCACATGCCGACCGGCTCCATGCGCGGGTGGTAGCAGAAGCGCGGGATGTAGGCGTCGTTGCGCTCACACGCGTCGATCACCAGCTCGCCCTTCTGGGCGGTGACCTCGCGGCCGTTGACGGTGATGGTCACCGGGTCGGTGATCTCCACCCGTCGACCCTCCAGGCGCCGATCAGACATCGAATCGGCCTCCCGTGCCGCTCAGCGGTTCGGCCCCGGCGGCCTCTCCGACCAGCTCGTCGACGCTCTCGTCGGCCGGGGCCGTGAACGCCTCGGTGGACACCGCGATCGAGTTGCGGCGCGTGATCTTGGCCTCGAACTCGGAGCGGAAGCGCCGCAGCGCCGAGGTGATCGGAGCGACCGAGCTGGGACCGAGCGGGCAGATCGTGGTCTGCCGGGGCGGGAACGGCACGGCGTCGAGACCCTGGGAGGGGTCCGCGGCCACCGGGTACGGCCCGGGGCTGATGTTGTCGGCCACGTCGAGCAGCAGGTCGAGATCCGACGGGCGGCCGTGGCCGTCGAGGATGCGCTGGAGGATCTTCTCCTCCCAGGTGGTGCCCTCTCGGCACGGCGTGCACTTGCCGCAGGACTCGCGGGCGAAGAACCGCACGACCCGCAGGCAGGCCTTGACCGCGTCGGTGGTGTCGTCCATGACGACGATGGCGCCCGAGCCCAACATGGAGCCCGCGGCGCCGACGTCGCGCCCCTCGAGGGGCAGGTCGACCTGCTCGGGGAAGAACCACGGGGCCGACGCGCCGCCGGGGATGAACATCTTGAGCTGGCGACCGCCGCGGATGCCGTTGCCGTACTGCTCGGACTCGAACAGCTCGCGGTAGGTGGTGCTGCCCTGGGGGATCTCGTAGACGCCCGGCGAGTTGAGGTGACCCGACAGGGCGACCAGACGGGTGCCGGGCGAGGTCTCGGTGCCGATCGAGCGGTACTCGTCGACGCCGTGGCAGAACAGCCAGGGCAGGTTCGACAGCGTCTCGACGTTGTTGACGATCGTCGGCTGCATGTAGAGGCCCTTGGCCGCCGGGAAGTACGGCGGCTTGAGCCGCGGCATGCCCCGGTTGCCCTCGAGGGACTCGATGAGCGCCGTCTCCTCGCCCACGATGTAGGCCCCCGCGCCCCACGTGAGGATGATGTCGACGCTGAAGTCGGTGCCGAGGATGTTGCGGCCGACCAGGTTGGCGGCGTACGCCTCGTTGAGCGCGGCGGCGATGCGCTCCTGGGCGTGGGGCATCTCACCACGGACGTAGAGGAACACCTGGGCGGCGCCGATGGCGTACGCCGCGATCAGGCAGCCCTCGATCAGCTGGTGCGGGTCGCGCTCCATCAGGACGCGGTCCTTGTAGGTGCCCGGCTCGGACTCGTCGCCGTTGACGACGATGTAGCGCGGCCACACCCCCGGAGGGCAGAAGCCCCACTTGACCCCGGCGGGGAAACCGGCGCCGCCGCGGCCGAGCACGGTGGCGTCCTTGACCATGCCGGTCACCGCGTCGGGCGACATGGCCAGCGCGGCCTTGATTCCGTCGTAGCCGCGGTAGGAGCCGGAGTCCTGGTAGCCGGCCAGGGTGTGGCCGTCGACGACCTCGAAGCGCGACGAGACGCGGGGTTCCATCACGCGCTCTCCTCGGCCGCGGCCTGGTGGCGGGCGATCCAGGGACGGATGGTCTGCTGCTCGGGCGGCGTCACGTTGGCGAGCTCGTCGGCGGACACGTCCTGGCGGACCTTGCCGAGCGTGCCGTGGTCGGGCACCCGGTCCGACAGCGTGCCGGCGCGGGCCTCGGCGATGATCTGGTCGAGGTCGTCCGCGGTCACGTTGTGGAAGTAGCGGTAGTTGACCTGGATGGCGGGCGCCTCGGTGCACGCGGCGATGCACTCGACGTCCTCGAGGGTGATCGCACCGTCCTCGGTGGTGCCGCCGGCGCGGATGCCGAGGGTCTCCTCGGCGTGCTCGAGCAGCTCCTCGGCGCCGAGCAGCTGACACGAGATGTTGGTGCACACGTTGACGCAGTAGCGCCCGACCGGGTGCAGCTTGAACATCTCGTAGAAGCTGGCCGTGCCGAGCACCTCGGCGGAGGTGCAGCCGATCAGCTCGCCGATGTGGACCATGGCCTCGTCGGTGAGCCATCCGTCCTGCTCCTGGGCCAGGTGGCACAGCGGGATGAGCGCGGACTTGGGGCGCGGGTAGCGGGCGATGATCGCCCGGGCCAGCGCCTCGTTGTCGGGGGTGAGGCGGGCCATCAGCGGTCCACGTCGCCCATGATCGGGTCCACCGAGCTCACGATCGCGACGGTGTCGGCGATCAGCGAGTCCTTCATCAGGTGCGGTAGGGACTGGAGGTTCACGAAGCTCGGGCCTCGGATGTGCATGCGGACCGGATTCGACGACCCGTCCGAGACCATGTAGCAGCCCAGCTCGCCCCGGGGGTTCTCGACCGCCACGTAGACCTCGCCCTCGGGCACCTTGAAGCCCTCGGTGAAGATCTTGAAGTGGTGGATGAGCGCCTCCATGGACTCGTCGATGCGAGCCCGGGGCGGAGGGGTGACCTTCTTGTCCTGGATGCGGTAGTCGCCGTCGGGCATCTTGTCCATGCACTGGCGGATGATGCGAATCGACTCGCGGATCTCGGCCAGGCGGATGGCGTAGCGGTCGAAGCTGTCGCCGTAGGTGCCGACGACGACGTCGAAGTCGACCTGGTCGTAGCGCAGGTACGGCATGTCGCGGCGCAGGTCCCAGGCGTAGCCGGTCGAGCGCAGCAGCGGGCCGGTGGCACCCAGGCTGATCGCCTCTTCGGCGGTGATCGTGCCGACGCCCTGGAGCCGTTCACGCCAGATCGGCTGACCGGTCATGAGGACGTCGAACTCCTCGAGCCGCTCGGGCAGGACGTCGAGGAGCGGGCCGAGGTGCTCGCGCCAACCGTCGGGCATGTCCACCGCCACGCCGCCGGGGCGGATGTAGTTGTGGTTCATGCGCAGCCCGGTGACCAGCTCGAGGAACCGCAGCAGCTCCTCGCGCTCGCGCCAGCCGTAGATCATCATCCCGACCGCGCCCAGGTCCATGCCGTTGGTGGCCATGAACAGCAGGTGCGAGCTGAGCCGGTTGACCTCGCACATGAGGGTGCGGATCCACTGGGCCCGCTCCGGCACCTCGATGCCGAGCAGCTCCTCGGTGGCGAGCGAGAAGACGAGCTCGTTGAACAACGGCGCCGCGTAGTCCATGCGGGTGACGTTGGTGGGGCCCTGGAGGTAGGTCAGCTGCTCGCCGGTCTTCTCCATGCCGGTGTGCAGGTAGCCGATGACCGGCTTGGACCGGGTGATCAGCTCGCCGTCCATCTCGAGCACCAGGCGCAGCACGCCGTGGGTGGAGGGGTGCTGCGGACCCATGTTGAGCAGCATCCGCTCGCCGACGCCCTCCTCGGCGGGGACGTGGTAGCCGGCCTGCTCCTCGGCCTCGGTCTCGGACATCTCGAGGGTGGCGCCGTCGCGGCGGAGCCGTTCGAGCGCGGAGTCGAGCGCGGCCAGGTCGGTGGCGGCCGACGGGGTCTCGACCACGACGTCGGGCCGGTCCGCGGTGGTGCTCACGACGCCGCCCCCTTGAACTGGACCGGGATGCGGGCCGGAGCGTCGTCCTTGCGCAGCGGGTGACCGACCCAGCCCGGCGGCATGAGGATGCGGCTCGGGTCGGGGTGTCCGTCGAAGGCGATGCCGAACAGGTCGAAGGTCTCGCGCTCGTGGTTGGACACGCCGGGGTGCAGGTGGCTGATCGTCGGCACCACCGGATCATCCGCGGGGACCTGGAGGCGCACCCGGATGCGGGAGTGCTCGGTGTGGTTCAGCAGGTTGAGAACGACCTCGAAGCGCTCGGCGGTCACGCCGTCGGGCAGCCAACGCCCGGCGGGGTGCCCCAGGTAGTCGACGCCGCACAGGTCGACGCACATCCAGTACCCGGCGCTGCGCAGCCGCTCGACCAGGGCGACGTAGCCGTCGCGGTCGGGGTGCAGCACGACCTGGCCGCGCATGGTCGTGACCGGGACGCCGAACAGCAGCTCGGGTTCGGGCGTCGGTTCCGGTGCGGGCTCGGCCGCGTCGGGGCCGTCGTCGACGACGGTTGCGTCTTGGTCGGCCATCAACGGGTCCCGATGTCGAAGTTGCCGGGCGCAGCCGACGCCGTCACCGGCTCGGCCGGGACGAGGACGCCACCCGCGCTCTGCCCGTCGAGCTG
>WBZM01002488.1_pt1 | contig 15572 bp, 14 predicted proteins | sample 5204271 | NCBI WGS metagenome assembly WBZM01 (sample SAMN12344346, study PRJNA552823) | activated sludge metagenome | biome: Activated sludge suspended growth; feature: Nitrification reactor; material: Wastewater; isolation source: activated sludge from nitrification reactor of wastewater...
CAAGCACCAGTCCACCTGGGAGACGATGTTCTATATCTCCCATCTGCCACGCGAGTTGTGCTTCGTGTTCAAGCGGGAGCTGCTGTTCCTGCCCTTCTTCGGCTGGGGGATCTGGCTGCTCGACATGATCCACATCAATCGCTCGAAGGGGCGTGACGCGTTCGAGGAGGTCGTCACGCAGGGCATCCGCAAGCTCGCCGAAGGACGCTGGATCATCATGTTCCCGGAGGGCACACGCACGAAGGTCGGATCGCAGGGCCGCTACAAGAGTGGCGGCGCGCGGCTGGCGATCCGCACCGGTGTCCCGGTGCTGCCGATCGCGATGAACTCCGGCGACTGCTGGCCACGCCGCGCCTTCCTGAAGAAGCCGGGCACGGTCACCGTGTCCGTCGGTCCCCTGATCCCCTCCGAAGGCAAGGACCCCGACGCACTGATGAAAGAAGTCGAAACCTGGATCGAGGCCGAGATGAGGCGGATCACGCCGGGCGCGTACGCGCACGAGAAGAGCGTGCCCGCCCCGTCGGCCCAGGGCGCCGTGCCCGGCTCCACCGGACAGCACGCCTGATGGGCCTGCGTCGCCTGCGGCAGGTCGCCGATGCCGCGCTGCAGCTCACGCTGCCGCTGTTCGACACGCCCTCGCCTCCCGCGGTGATCCGCGCCGGGCGCCGCGTGCTGCGCCTGGGCTCCGAGTTCGTCGAATACGAACTGCGTCGCTCGCGACGCCGCACGATCGGCTTCGTCGTCGACGACCGCGGCCTGTCGGTCACCGCGCCGCGCTGGGTGTCGCAGACCGAGATCGACGCCGCCCTCGTCGAGCGGGCCGACTGGGTGCTGCGCAAGCTGGTCGAGTGGCGCGACTACACCCGACGCCGCGATCGCCTGTCGATCCGATGGGAGGACGGCGCGCCAATGCCCTACCTCGGGCGCGACCTGCGGCTCCAGGTGCTGCGCGATCACCGCGGCAAGCCCCAGCAACTGGGCGAACTGCTGCAGGTGGGGCTGCCCCCGGGGGCCGGCAACGACCAGCTGCGTGACGCGGTGCAGGGCTGGCTGCAAGGCCGTGCCCGTGAGCACTTCGCGCAGCGCATCGATCACTTCGCCCTTGCGCACGGCGTGTCGCCACGACGCTGGGCCCTGTCGTCGGCACGCACCCGCTGGGGCAGCTGCGCGGCCGATGGCTCGATCCGCCTGAACTGGCGGCTGATGCACTTCCCGGCCGAGATCATCGACTACGTGATCGCGCACGAACTCGCGCACCTGCGCGAGATGAACCACAGCCCGCGCTTCTGGTCGGCGGTCGGCGAACTCTTTCCGGAGTGGAAGCGGGCACGCGACTGGCTTCGCGCGTACCCGGACGACGTCACCTTCTAGGGCCTGCCGTCGGGCCACGCGCCCGCCTGGGCGCGGCCCGCGCAGGGCCAGACGCGGCGCATTCGCGCCTCAGACCGAACGCGTGTTCGTCTGGATCAACTCGATCTTGTAGTGGTCCGGGTCCTCGAAGAACGCGATGACCGTGCTGCCGCCCTTCACCGGGCCGGCCTCCCGGGTGATCTTTCCACCCGCGGCGCGCACCCGCTCGATGGTGGCCGCGACGTCGTCGACACCGATCGCGATGTGCCCGTAGGCGCTGCCCAGGTCGTACTGTTCGACGCCGTAGTTGTAGGTGAGCTCGATCTCCGCCTCGCCCTCGACATTGCCCTTGCCGAACGCGACGAAGGCGAGCGAGTACTTCTGTTCCGGGCGGTCGGTGGTGCGCAGCAGGTTCATGCCGACCGCCTTGGTGTAGAAGTCGATCGAACGCTGCAGGTTGCCCACGCGCAGCATCGTGTGTAGCAGTTTCATGGTCGTCACCGGAGGAAGTCGGGGCGACGATGGTAACCCGCGGCCCGGCCCGGCGCCGACGTCCGGGTTCAGTTGGCGGAACCCGACGCCGCCTGCAAGCGCTGGGCGAGCTCGACCCAGGTGGACACCGGCAGGTCTTCGGCCCGTGCGGTCGGATCGATCGGGGACGCGTCGACCGAACGCTGCGCGAGCCACGGCAGCAAGGTCTTGCGCAGCATCTTTCGACGCTGCCCGAAGCCGGCCGCCAGCACCTGAGACAACGCGCCCGCGGGGATCTCCTTCGCGTCGCGTCGGGGCAGCATCCGGATCACCGCCGACTCCACCTTCGGGGGCGGATCGAAGGCCTCGGGCGCCACCGCCAGCAGGTTCTCGGTGTCGTAGTACGCCTGCAGCAGCACGCCGAGCCGGCCGTACGCGGCGGTACCCGGCTCGGCGACGATCCGGTCCACCACCTCCCGCTGCAGCATGAAGTGCTGGTCCTCGACGAGGTCACGCCACTCGATCAGGCGCACCAGCAACGGCGTCGAGATGTTGTACGGCAGATTGCCGACCAGCCGCATCGGCCCTCGCGCCGCGAAGCCCGAAAAATCGACCTCGAGCACGTCGGCACGGGTCAGCGCGAGGCGCTCACCGAAACGTCGCTCGAGGCGGGCGGCGAGGTCGCGGTCGATCTCGATCGCGGTCAGACGGGGCACCCGCTCGAGCAGCACGGCCGTCAGGGCCGCGGTGCCGGGTCCGATCTCGATCAGGTTCTCGCCGGCGCGCGGCGCGATCGCATCGACGATCGCCTCGATCACACCGCGATCGACCAGGAAGTGCTGGCCGAATCGTTTGCGGGCGACGGTCATCGGCGGGACGCCACGCGCGGCAACGTCAGTTGTCCCGGTACTCGACGTAGGTGCGATCGCGGACCTGGCGCAGCCAATCCTGGGTCTGCTCCTCGATGCGACGTTCGCGGATCGCCACGCGAGCCGCCTGGCGTTGACGTTCCGGCGACGCGACGTCGGTGCGGCGCTCGAGGACCTGGATCAGGTGGAAGCCGAAATCGCTGCGCACCGGCTGGCTGACCTCGCCAGGCTTCAGGTCGTCCATCGCGCGCTCGAAGCTCGGCACGGTGTCTCCCGGATAGACCCAACCGAGATCACCACCGCGGCTCGCGGTGCCGTCACCGGAATACTGGCGCGCCATGTCCGCGAACTCGGCGCCGCCGGAGACGATCCGCTGCCGGATCTCGCCGAGTCGGCGCACCACCTCGGCCTGCGGCATCGCCTCCGAGGGTCGGATCAGGATGTGCCGTGCGCGGGTCTGGCGCACCGGCGCGCCGGCCAGGCTGGCGTCGCTGCCAGCGCGGGTCGCGTTCAGTCGAACCACGTGAAAGCCGTTCGGGCTTCGCAGCAAGGGCGCCGCATCGCCCGGTCGCAGACCGGCGACCGCGTCGACGAAGAGCTGCGGCAGGCGTTCGGCCGAACGCCAGCCCAGCGCCCCGCCATTCATCGCCTCGGGGGCGTCGGAGAAGGCCGCCGACAAGCGCGCGAAATCCGCACCGCGCTGCAATTGGCGAAGGATCTCCTCGCCGCGCAGACGCTGACGTTCGATCTGCTCGGCGTTCGCCCCCTCGGGCAGGCGCAACAGGATGTGCGCGATGTCGTACTCGGGCGCCACGGTGCCGCTGGCGCGCTGCTCGGCCAGGAACGCATCGACGTCGGCTTCACTGATCAACAGCTTGGCATCGACCTCGCGTTCGCGCAGGCGGGCGATCAGGATCTCCTCGCGCACCTCCTCGCGAAACCGCGCGAAGCTCAGCCCGTCGCGCTCGAGCTGGGTGCGCAGCTGCGCCGGGGTCATCCGGTTGTCCTCGGCCAGGCGCGCCATCGCGCGATCGAGCTGCGCGTCGTCGACCCGGATGCCCGCCTCGCGCGCGGCCTGCACCAGCGCGCGATCGGAGATCAGCCGCTCGAGCACCTGCTTGCGCAGCTCCTCGGCGGGCGGCACCTCGACGCGCCGCTGGCGCAACTGGCGCTCCACCGAGCGGACCCGGCCATCGAGCTCGAGCTGGGTGATCACGTCGGCGTTGACCACCGCGACGACCCGGTCGATGTCGCGCGTCGCGGCGGCGCCCGAGGCGGTCTGCGCCGCGGCGGGAAGGGCGAGCCCAGTGTACGCCAGCACCAGCAGCGTGATCAGCGGTTTCATTCGTATCCGAAGTATCTGGAGGGCAGGCTCGGGCGCTCGTTGGGCAGCCGGTAGCCCGGGATGTTCCGCCGCAATATATCAAACGGGTCCGAACCGATGCGCCCGAGCCCGGCGAGTTCGAGCTGCACGAAGAAGGTGCTGGTCGACTGACCGGCCGCGGTGACAAAGCGCTGCATCACGAAGCGGGTCGTCCAGCAGTCGGCGGTGTACTCGAAGCCGGCGACCCCCTCGATGATCCCGGGCTTGGCGTCGACCACCTGCAGCGTGGCCGGATCGGTGCGCCGCCGGATGAACGAGTAGTTGACCCGGCCCAGGGCCACCCAGCGGTCGGCCACCGGCCATCGCCACGAGGTGTCGATCTGCCCGAGCTCGTCGCGCAGGTAGCGAACGCCGGCATTGAAGATGCGCCCGTCGTTCGGCAGGTAGCGGTAGAGCAGGTTCAGGCGAGGCACCGAGTTGTTGCGCACGCTGTACTGCAGCCCCGCGTCCACGCTCATGCCGGCGCCCAATTGGGCCGTGCCCGCCAGCAGGATGTCGGAGCGGGTGTCGGTGCGCGGCGCCACGCCGGGAATCGACACCTGTTGGTCGGAGAAGTAGTAGCGCTGGCCGAGCGCGAAGCGCAGCGACTCGACGCCGGTGGCGGGCTCGACCAGGCGTGAGACCACCGCGGTCGTCAGCTGGTTCTGGTCGGCGAGCCGGTCGTTGCCCACGAAGGTGTTCTCGGCGAAGAGCTGCGCGAAGTTGAAGTCGGCCACCGCGGTGTCGAACACCGGGAAGCGACTCTGGTCGCGGTACGGCGTGCGCACGTAGAACAGCCTGGGCTCGAGGGTCTGGGTCAGCGAACGACCGAAGAAGCTCGCCGATCGCTCGTAGACCAGCCCGGCATCAAGCGACAGCGTGGGCACCACGCGGTTCAGGGAGGTCGGCGCGTCGCCCAGTTGTTCGAGCCGATAAGCCGACGCGTGAAGGCCCGCGCGGGGGATCACGAACCATCCCGGGCGCACGATCGGGTAGCTCAGCCGCGGATGCACCACGAGGCGGGAGCCCTCGGCCGAACCCTCGAGCGGCCGGCGGAACCGGGTGGCATCGAGCATCGTCTCGAGGTCGAAACCGAGCACGTCGCGTCGCGTGTGGTTCAGGTTGATCTGCGGCACCCGTTCGTAGGGCGGCGCCAGGCGCGCGTCGAGGATGGTCTGGTATCGCGTCGCACGCAGCAGCACCGTCCAGTCGTTCCAGTGGCGCGTGGCGATCAGGTCGCGCGGCAGCACCCGGTCGGAGCTGGCGAGGATCGAGCGCGAGTAGTCGACGAAGTAGTTCTCGTCCGACACGCCACGCGCATTGACCGAGCCGCTCCAGCCGCCGACGTTGGTGAAGGTGTTCAGCGAGCTCCAGAAGAACCGGCTGCCGCCGGTGAGCGAGTCGTTGGGCGTGTACTCCATCCGCATGTCGCCGTTGGACCACGGCTCGAGATAGCGGAACTGCCCGCCGAGCTGGAAGCCCCGCCGGACCATCGCCCGCGGGTACAGCGTCAGGTCTCGATTGGGCGCGATGTCGAGGTAATAGGGCGCGACGAACTCGGGGCCGGTGCGCGTGGTGAAGGCGAAACTGGGCGGCAGGAAGCCGCTGCGCCGGCGATCGCCGGTGGGAAAGCTGAACAGCGGCGCCGTCAGCACCCGCTTGCCCTTGAACACCAGCGAGGCCCAGCGGCCGGACCCCTCCTCGCGCTCGTCGTCGATCTCCAGCGATTCGGTGCGCAGGTACCAGTCGGGATCGTCGGCCCGGCAGGTGGTGTAGGACGCGTCGCGCATCGAGACCCGCTTCTCGTCCAGGAACTCGATGCGCTCGGCGCGACCGCGCCCGCCGTACAGGCCCAGGGTGTACGACGGCGACAGGAAGATGCCCTCGCTGCCATCGAGCCGCAGCTGCAGCGAGGGCCCGGTGAAGACGTTGCCTTCACGCACGACGCGCACGTTGCCCACCGCGACCACCTCGTCCTCGGGCACGTAGTACGTGATGCGATCGGCGCGGACCACGGTGCCGGCGCGGCGCAGCTGGGCCTGGCCCTGCAGCGTGATGTCGCGTTCGGTTCTGCCCGACAGGCGCTCGCCGGTGGCGAACACCGGGCGATCCTCGTCGCTGGCGATGGGCGCCTCGGACAGGCGCGGATCGAGCTTGAGCGCGAGACCGGACGGGCTCTGCGCGAGCGCCGACCCGCAGCCGCAGACGGCCACGACCATCGCGGCGATCCGTAGGTGTTCGTGCGGCATGGTGGGGTGAGCGTCTATTATACGAACCGCCGCTCCCGCGGCCGCCGCCCGCCGCGCCAGCGGCCGCCGCTTTTCCCTGTCGCGTTGCCTCATGAGCCCCTCCGCCCCCCCCACCGATCCCCGCCTGCCCGCGCTCAACGCCTGGATCGCGCAGCACGCCGACGCCCATCGCCTGAACCCCGACAGCCTGCGACCGGCCTCCGACGACGCGAGCTTCCGGCGCTATTTCCGGATCGACGCCGACGCCAGCGACGCGCGCAGCCTGATCGTGATGGACGCACCGCCGCCCCAGGAGGACTGCCGCCCCTTCGTCCATGCGGCCCAGGTGATGCGCGAGGCCGGCCTGAGCGTGCCCCGGATCCTGGCGCAGGATCTGTCGCAGGGGTTCCTGCTGCTGGAGGATTTCGGCTCGCTCACCTACCTCCAGGCCCTGGACGAGCAGACCGCCCCGGTGTTGTACCGCGAGGCCAGCGAGGCCCTGGTGCGGCTGCAGCGCGCCAGCCGGCCCGGCGTGTTCCCGGCCTACGATCGCGCGCTGCTCGAGCGCGAGCTGATGCTGTACCCGGAGTGGTACGTGCAGCGCCACCGCGGCGTGGCCCTGGACGACGCCGACCTCGAGACGCTCCGTGCGGCCTTCGGACTGCTGATCGACAGCGCGCTGGCGCAGCCGGCGGTGCACGTGCACCGCGACTACCACTCGCGCAACCTGATGGTGCTGCCGGGCGAGGCGAACCCCGGCGTGCTCGACTTCCAGGACGCGGTGCACGGCGCGTACACCTACGACCTCGTCTCGCTGCTGCGTGACGCGTACATCGTGTGGCCCGAGGAGATGGTGATCGACCAGGCAGTTCGCCACTGGGAGCGCGCGCGCCGCGCGTCGTTGCCGGTGCCCGGGGATTTCAGCGAGTTCTACCGGGAATTCGAGTGGATGGGCCTGCAACGCCACCTGAAGGTGCTGGGCATCTTCGCGCGCCTGTCCCACCGAGACGGCAAGGACCGATACCTGGCGGACCTGCCGGTCGTGCTCGACTACGTGGTGAAGGCGGCTGGCCGCTACAACGCGTTCGCCGGGCTGATGCGCGTGATCGACAAGGTCGAGGCGCGCACCCGCGAGGCGGGCTACACCTTCTGATCGACGCCCGATGAGCCCACCCGGCACGATGCGCGCGATGATCCTGGCCGCCGGGCGCGGCGAGCGACTGCGCCCGTTGACCGACACCTGCCCGAAGCCCCTGCTGCCGGTGGGCGGTCGGCCACTGATCGAATGGAACCTGCTCGCGCTGGCCCGGGCGGGGTTCGTCGACGTGGTCATCAACCACGCCCACCTGGGCGAGCTGATCGAGCGCACGCTGGGTGACGGCTCGCGATGGGGACTGCGACTGCACTATTCGCCCGAGGCGCAGGCGCTCGAGACCGCCGGCGGCATCGCGAAGGCCTTGCCTTTGCTTGGCGACGATCCGTTCCTGGTGGTCAATGGCGATGTCTTCACCGACCTCGACTTCTCGATCGCCCCGACGCTCGCCCGCCGGGTGCTCGAGGAGCGGCTGAGCGCCTGGTGCGTGATGGTCGACAATCCCGAGCACCATTCGGGCGGCGATTTCGGTCTGATCGACGAACGCCTGACGACCGATCCGGCCGCCGGCCCCGCCACCTTCAGCGGCATCGCGGTGTACCGCCCGTCGATGTTCGATGACATCGCGCCGGGCACCAAGCTGCGCCTGCGTCCGGTGCTCGAGCGCGAGATCGCCGCCCGACGCGTCGGCGCGCACCGGCACACCGGCTGGTGGGTCGATGTCGGCACGGTCGAACGGCTGGCCGAAGTCGACGCCCACTGCCGCCGTCTCGCCCGCGAACAGACGCAGGGCTGACCCCGGCCGCACCCGGGCCGATCGAGGGTCCGGAGACGGAGGTTCGTGCCGCTTCGCGACATGTTGCGCTGCGCATTTCTTGTGCAGCCGGATTTTCGCTAGAATTCGCTCCCCTCGCCGGCGCGACGCCCCGATCGTCGCGCCGTTGTTCATTCCGGAGCCCGGTCCCCGCCCATGCAACTCGGTCCGTTCACGCTGCAGAACAACGTGTTCGTCGCACCGATGGCCGGCGTCACCGATCGCCCCTTTCGCAGCCTGTGCCGGTCGCTCGGCGCGGGCTATGCCGTGTCGGAAATGGCCACCAGCGATCCGCGCCTGCGCGACAGCGTCAAGACGCAGCGTCGGCTCGACCACCGCGGCGAAGCGCTGCCGCGCGCGGTGCAGATCGCCGGCGCGGTCCCGGCGATGATGGCCGACGCGGCGCGCTACAACGTCGAGCGCGGCGCGCAGATCATCGACATCAACATGGGCTGCCCGGCGCGAAAGGTCTGCCAGGTGATGGCGGGCTCGGCCCTGATGGCCGACGAGCCGCTGGCGATCGAGATCGTGCGCGCGGTGCGGGCGGCCGTCGAGGTGCCGGTGACCGTCAAGATGCGCACCGGCCCGGATCCCTCGCGGCGCAACGTGGTGTCGCTCGCGAAGCGCTTCGAGGACCTGGGTGTCGCGATGCTCACGGTGCACGGCCGCACGCGCGCCTGCGGCTACCGGGGACCCGCCGAGTACGACACGATCGCCGAGGTCAAACGCGCGGTGCGCATCCCGGTCGTGGCCAACGGCGACATCGCCTCGCCCGAGCGCGCCCGCGACGTGCTTCGCGCCACCGGCGCCGACGCGGTGATGATCGGTCGCGCGGCCCAGGGCCGGCCCTGGATCTTTCGCGAAATCGTGCACTTCCTGCGCACCGGAGAGCACCTGCCGCCGCCGGACGGCGCCGAGATCCGCGACCGGCTGCTCGCGCACCTGCGCGAGCACATCGCCTTCTACGGCGAGCACACCGGCGTGCGCACCGCGCGCAAGCACGTCGGCTGGTATCTCGCCGACGACCCGCGGTGGCCCGCGCACCGCGACCTCTTCAACGCCCTCACCGGGCCGCAGGATCAACTCGACGCGCTCGAGGCGTTCTTCGCGCGGCCCCCCGCCGACACCCCGCCCGCCGGCTCGCGCGAGCGGCACGGTGCGCGGGCAGTCCTGGAGGTGGCATGACGCGGCAACAGACGATCGACGAGGCCGTCACGCGAAGCCTCGAGAAGTACTTCAAGGATCTCGAAGGCACGCCTCCAGGCTCGATCTACGACATGGTGATCCGGGCGGTCGAACGCCCGATGCTCGAAGTGGTGATGCGCCAGGCCCACGGCAATCAGCTGCGCGCCAGCGAGATGCTGGGAATCAACCGAAACACGCTTCGCAAGAAGCTCCAGTTGCACGGACTGCTATGACCCAACCGATACGGCGGGCGCTGCTCAGCGTCTCTGACAAGAACGGCATCGTCGAATTCGCCCGCGCGCTGGCCGCCCGGGGCGTCGAGCTGCTGTCCACCGGCGGCACCGCGAAGCTGCTCGCGCAGTCCGGCCTGGCGGTGATCGAGGTCTCGGACTACACCGGCTTTCCCGAGATGCTCGACGGGCGCGTGAAGACGCTGCACCCGAAGGTGCATGGCGGTCTGCTCGCGCGACGCGACCTGCCCGAACACATGGCCGCACTGGCCAGCCACGGCATCGGCACGATCGACCTGCTGGTGGTCAACCTGTACCCGTTCCAGGCCACGGTCGCCAAGCCCGACTGCACGCTCGAGGACGCGATCGAGAACATCGACATCGGCGGCCCGACGATGCTGCGCGCGGCGGCCAAGAACCACGGCGGCGTGGCGGTCGTCGTCGACCCGGCCGACTACGCGGTGGTGCTCGAACAGCTGGCCCGCGATGGCGGGGTGTCGGCCGCGACCCGCTTCGACCTCGCCCGCAAGGTGTTCGCCCACACCGCCCAATACGACGCGGCGATCGCCAACTGGCTCACCGCGATCGGTCCGGACGGCAGCCGCCAGCCGCACCCGGCGGTGTTCACGCAGCAGTGGATCCGCGTGCAGGACATGCGCTACGGCGAGAACCCGCACCAGAGCGCCGCGTTCTACCGCGACATCGACCCGCCCCCGGGCAGCCTGGCAGGCTATCGGCAGATGCAGGGCAAGGAGCTCTCGTACAACAACATCGCCGACGCCGATGCCGCCTGGGAGTGCGTCAAGAGCTTCGACGAGCCCGCCTGCGTGATCATCAAGCACGCCAATCCCTGCGGCGTGGCCACCGGCGCCGATTGCCTGGAGGCGTACCGCAAGGCCTTCGAGACCGACGCCACATCGGCCTTCGGCGGCATCATCGCGTTCAACCGGCCGCTGGATGCGCGCGCGGCCGAGCAGGTCGCCAAGCAGTTCGTCGAGGTGCTGATCGCGCCGGGATACGACGAAGGCGCACGTGCGGCCTTCGCGGCCAAGCAGAACGTGCGCGTGCTCGAGATCACGCTGGCCCGTCACAGCAATCGTTACGACCTCAAGCGGGTCGGCGGCGGCCTGCTGGTGCAATCGCCCGACGAGCACGTGCTCGACGTGTCGCAACTGAAGGTCGTCACGCGGCTCGTGCCGACGCCCGCGCAGATGGCCGACCTGCTCTTCGCCTGGCGCGTCGCGAAGTTCGTGAAGTCCAACGCGATCGTCTTCTGCGGTTCCGGCCGCACGCTGGGCGTGGGCGCCGGGCAGATGAGCCGGATCGATTCCGCGCGCATCGCCTCGATCAAGGCCGCCAATGCCGGCCTGTCGCTGCAGGGATCGGCGGTCGCCTCCGATGCGTTCTTCCCGTTTCGCGACGGCCTGGACGTGGTCGTCGATGCCGGCGCCAGCGCGGTGATCCAGCCGGGCGGCTCGGTGCGTGACGACGAGGTCATCGCGGCCGCCAACGAGCGGGGCGTCGCGATGGTCTTCACCGGCGTGCGTCACTTCCGCCACTGAGCGCTTCGGCCCCCGACCGCGCCATGCGCGTTCTCGGCATCGACCCGGGATTGCGCCTGACGGGCTTCGGCGTGGTCGATGTCGACGGGCCACGTCTGCGGTACGTCGCCAGCGGCGTGATCCGCATCGCGCCCGGGCCGCTGCCGCCGAGGCTCAAGACGATCCACGACGGACTCGGCGAGGTGATCGCGCAGTACCGGCCCGAGCTCGCGGTGGTCGAGATCGTCTTCGTCAACGTGAACCCGCAATCGACGCTGCTGCTGGGCCAGGCGCGAGGCGCCGCGATCACCACGCTGGTGGCGCGCGGGTTGCCGGTGCACGAGTACACCGCGCTGCAGGTCAAGCAGGCGGTGGTGGGCACCGGGCGCGCCGCCAAAGCGCAGGTGCAGGCGATGGTGCAGCGTCTGCTCGCGCTGCCCGCGCCGCCCTCGCCCGACGCGGCCGACGCCCTGGCCTGCGCGATCTGCCACGCGCACGCGCGCACGCTGACCTCGCTGGCGACACAGGCCGCCCCCTCGGCGGTCCGTCCGTCACGATACCGACGGGGCCGGATTCGCTGATCGAAACCACGGGCGGTCCGGGCGAGGAAACGGACCGACGGGCCGTCGAAGCACGCGCGATTTGCCGGTAGGGTCGGTCCCATCCCCGCCCTCAGGACGCCCCCGCCGATGACCGACCTCGACCGCCGCCACTGCCTGCGCCTCGCCATGGCCGCCCTGCCCGCCGGCCTGGCCAGCCGATTCGCGACCGCCCAGGGATCCAATGCGATCCGGATGATCGTGCCGCTGGGTCCCGGCAGCGGCGCGGACAACACCACGCGGTTCTTCGCGCCGCGCCTGGCGGCCGCGCTGAGCCTGCCCGCGGTCGTGGAGAATCGGCCGGGTGCCGACATGCTGATCGCGGTGCAGGCGCTGTTGAGCGCGCCCGCCGACGGGCAGACGATCCTGATGATCACGCCCTCGTCGGTGGTGATCAATCCGGTGGTGATGAAGGACCTGCCCTACGACTCGCAGCGCGACATCCGCCCGCTGATCGCGCTCACGCGCAGCGAGAGCCTGCTGGCCACCGGTTCGGGCTCGCGGTTCAAGACGCTGGCCGATGCCCTCGAGGCGGCCAAGGCCCGCCCGAACGCGGTCAGCATCGCGAACTACGGCCACTACTACCGGCTGGGCGCGATCCAGCTCCAGCGGCGGGCCGGCGTCGAGTTCAACCACGTCGCCTACAAGGGCGCGGCGCAGTCGGCCAACGACCTGATCGGCGGCAACGTCGACCTGTCGCTGACCGACATCGGCGGGTCACTGCCGCTGATCCGCGCCGGCAAGATGCGCCCGCTCGCCACCACCGGCGTCAAGCGCAACCCCGACCTGCCCGACACGCCCACCATCGCGGAGCTCGGCTTCCCGGGGTACTCGCAATACGTCTGGATCGGCTTCGGCGTGCACGCGAAGACGCCCGAGCCTGCCGTCAAACGCCTGGAGGCCGCGCTGCAGACGATCGCCGCATCGCCCGAGTACAAGGCCTTCACGCAGGCCAATGGCAATCCGGAGATCATCGCGCTCGATGGCCGCCAGACGGCGGCCTGGATCGGGTCGGAGATCGCCCGCTACCGGGATCTCGTCAAGTCGCTCGACTCCGGCGCGCGTTGATCGGCCGCCGTCTCTCCAAGGCACCCCATGCAGACCCCCAAGTACTTCGGCGACCACGCCCTGAAGAACCCCGACCGCCCCGCGGTGATCAGCGCCGGCACCGGCACGGTGCTCACCTACCGCGACGTCGACGAGCGCAGCAACCGGCTCGCCCAGCACCTGCACGCGCTGGGGCTGCGGCGCGGCGACCGGATCGCGGTGGTGCTCGAGAACAACCTGCGCTACCACGAGATCTGCTGGGCCGCGCTGCGCTCGGGCCTGTGGATCACACCGGTCAATCGCTACCTGACGCCCGACGAGGCGGCCTACATCATCGCCGACAGCCAGTCCAAGGCGGTGTTCAGCTCCCTCGCGATGCGCGACCTGGCCCACGGCCTGAGCAGCCGGATGCCCGACTGCCCGCACCGCCTGATGGTCGACGGCACGATCGAGGGCTGGCGCAGCCACGAGGACGCGATCGCGGCACACCCCGCCGAGCGTCTGCCCACCGAATGGATGGGCGGCACGATGTTCTACAGCTCCGGCACCACCGGTCGCCCGAAGGGCATCCTGCGTGCGCAGCCGCCCGGTCTGGTCTCCGAGGGTCAGGCCGCGCCGCGCCTGAAACAGCTCTCGCGCTACGGCTTCGGCGAGGACATGGTCTATCTGTCGCCCGCGCCGCTCTATCACGCGGCGCCGCTGGGCTACTGCCAGTCGGTGCACTTCGCCGGCGGCACCGTGGTGGTGATGGAGAAGTTCGATCCGCTGCAGGCGCTCGAGCTGATCGAACGCCATCGCATCACGCACAGCCAGTGGGTGCCGACGATGTTCGTGCGGATGCTCAAGCTGGCCCCCGAGGAGCGTCGGCGCTTCGACCTCTCCAGCCACCGGGTCGCGATCCACGCGGCCGCGCCCTGCCCGGTCGATGTCAAGCGCGAGATGATCGCGTGGTGGGGCCCGATCATCGAGGAGTACTACGGTGCCAGCGAAGGCAACGGGGTCACCGCGATCAACAGCGCCGAGTGGCTGAGCCACCCCGGCTCGGTCGGCAAGGCGCTGGTCGGCGAACTGCGGATCTGCGGCGAGGATGGCCAGGTGGTGCCCACCGGGGAGACCGGCCTGGTTTATTTCGCCCGCGACGAGGCGCCGTTCGCGTACCACAACGCGCCCGAGGCCACCCGCGCCGCGCAGCACCCGCAACACCCGACGTGGACCACGGTCGGCGACATCGGCCACGTCGACGAGCAGGGCTACCTGTACCTGACCGACCGCAGCGCGTTCATGATCATCTCGGGCGGCGTGAACATCTACCCGCAGGCGATCGAGAACGCGCTGGTGATGCACCCGGCGGTGGCCGACGTCGCGGTGATCGGGGTGCCCGACCCGGAGATGGGCGAGGCGGTCAAGGCGATCGTCCAGGCGGCCGAGGGGATCGAGCCGGGCCCGGCGCTGGCCGACGAGCTGCTCGCCTTCGTGCGCGAGCGGGTCGCGCGCTACATGGTGCCGCGCTCTATCGACTTCATCGACGAGATGCCGCGACTGCCCACCGGCAAGCTGTACAAGCGGCTGCTGAAGGAGAAATACCGGCAGGCCGCGGCCCGATGACGAGGCGTCCCGATCCCCGATGATCGTCGGGGCCGGGGCGCGGCGCCCACCGGGCGGCCCCCGACACGTGGTGTAAGCTTGGCCGCATGATCGGACGACTGCACGGCACGCTGATCGGCCGCGACCCGCCCAACCTGCTCATCGACGTGGGCGGCGTCGGCTACGAGGTCGACGTGCCCATGAGCACCTTCTACGACCTGCCCCCCCTGGGCGAGCGGGTCACGCTGCTGATCCACCCGGTGGTGCGCGAGGACGCCCACCTGCTGTACGGATTTCTCACCGCGGCCGAGCGCGACGCGTTCCGCCAGTTGGTGCGCATCTCCGGGGTGGGCCCGCGCACCGCGCTCGCGGTGCTCTCGGGCATGAGCGTCAACGACCTCGCGCAGGCGGTCGCGCTGCAGGAATCCGGGCGCCTGACCCGGGTGCCCGGCATCGGCAAGAAGACCGCCGAACGCCTGCTGCTCGAGCTCAAGGGCAAGCTGGCCGAGGCGGTCGCCGCACCCGGCGCCCCGGCCGAAGAGGCGCCCGACATCCTGCGTGCCCTGGCCGCGCTGGGGTACTCCGACAAAGAGGCGGCCGCGGCGGTGCGTGCGTTGCCGGCGGGCACCGGGGTCTCCGAGGGCATCCGGCTCGCGTTGAAATCGCTGGCCCGGTCGTAGGCGAACCCCCGCATGATCGAACACGACCGCCTGATCGCCGCGCAGCCCGTCTCGCCCAACGAGGAGCAGGTCGAGCGCGCACTGCGGCCGCGTCGCCTGCACGACTACGTCGGCCAGCAGCGCATCCGCGAGCAGCTCGAGATCTTCATCACCGCGGCACGCGGCCGGCACGAGCCGCTGGACCACCTGCTGCTGTTCGGCCCGCCCGGCCTGGGCAAGACGACGCTCGCGCACATCGTCGCCGAGGAGATGGGCGTGAAGCTGCGCCAGACCTCCGGCCCCGTGCTCGAACGCCCGGGCGACCTGGCGGCGATCCTGACCAACCTCGAGAAGAACGACGTGCTCTTCATCGACGAGATCCACCGGCTCTCGCCGATCGTCGAGGAGATCCTGTACCCGGCGCTCGAGGACTTCCAGATCGACATCATGATCGGCGAGGGTCCGGCGGCGCGCTCGATCAAGCTCGATCTGCAGCCGTTCACGCTGGTGGGCGCCACCACCCGGTCCGGCATGCTGAC
>WBZM01002489.1_pt1 | contig 15572 bp, 13 predicted proteins | sample 5204271 | NCBI WGS metagenome assembly WBZM01 (sample SAMN12344346, study PRJNA552823) | activated sludge metagenome | biome: Activated sludge suspended growth; feature: Nitrification reactor; material: Wastewater; isolation source: activated sludge from nitrification reactor of wastewater...
GCTTCACCTTGGCGTCTTGCGTCTCGGCCCCGGTGCCCTCCTCGTCGGAGTAGCGGAACACCCCCACCCGGTCGAACTCCGCCCACTTCACGAAGTCGACGAGCTCGGTGAAGTCCTCCTCCGACTCGCCAGGGTGACCCACGATGAAGGCCGTGCGGAAGGTCACCCCGGGGATCTTGCTGCGCACCGTCTCCACCACGCGCCGCAGCCTCGCCCCGCCGTGGCCTCGCTTCATCCGCCGGAGCATCGCGTCGCTCGCGTGCTGCAGGGGCATGTCGACGTACTTCACCACCTTGGGGTGCGAGGCGATCAGCTCCACGAGCTCGTCGGTCAGCGTCTCGGGATAGAGGTAGTGCAGCCTGATCCAGCGCAGCCCGTCGATGTCGCCGAGCCGGCGCACCAGGCCCGCGAGGTTGGGCTTCTCCTCCCGGTCGCGGCCGTAGGCGATGGTGTCCTGCGACACGAGGTTGAGCTCGAGCACGCCCTGCGAGGCGAGGCGCGAGGCCTCCTCGACGATGTCGTCGATGCCCCGCGACCGCTGCTTGCCGCGGATCATCGGGATCGCGCAGAACGAGCAGGTGCGGTTGCACCCCTCGGCGATCTTCAGGTAGGCGCTGTGCCGCCCCTGGGAGAGCACCCTCGGGTCGCTGGCCCTCAGCACGTAGTTGGCGGGGTTGCCCACCAGCATCCGCTCGGCGCCGCCCGCGAGCACGTCGCCCAGCTTGCAGCGGCCCTCCTCCTTCATGCGCCCCATCGCCAGGATGGTGTCGACGCTCTCCTCCTTGGCCGGACCGATGAAGCCGCAGGTGTTGACGACGATGTACTCCGCCTCTTCGGGGGAGGCCGCGAGGTCGCAGCCCGCTCCGTTGGCGACGCCGAGCATCACCTCGGTGTCGACGCGGTTCTTGGGGCAGCCGAGCGAAACGAAATGGATCTTGCGGGGCATCGTTGGGCTGTTCGGGGGTCAGTCGCGGAAGTTGATGTACTGGAGCTCGATCGGCATCTCGGCCGCGCGGAGCATCTTGATGGCGGCCTGGAGGTCGTCGCGGTTCTTCCCCGAGACGCGCACCGTGTCCTCCTGGATGGAGGCCTGCACCTTGATCTTCGACTCCTTGAGGAGGTCGATGATCTTGCGGGCGTTGTCGCGGTCGATGCCCTGCTTGATCTTGACGAGCTGGCGGAACATCCCCTTGCCCCCGGGGATGACCTTCTGCGGGTCGAGGTGCTTGAGCGAGACGCCGCGCTTCACCATCTTGCCCTGGAGCACGTCGATCGCGGCCTCCAGGCGGTTCTCGGAGCCGGCCTCCAGGGCGATCCCCTCGGCGTTCTTCTCCAGGGAGGTCTGCGTGTCGCGGAAGTCGAAGCGGGTCGCGATCTCGCGCTGCGCCTGCTGGAGGGCGTTGTCGACCTCCATCGTGTTGACCTTCGAAACCACGTCGAACGACGGCATGCGCGTGCCTATACACCACCGCCGCCCCGCCGAAAAGCGGGGGCCCTCCCGCCTCTCACACGGGGAAGCGCAGGAGCACCGCGACCCGGTGCTGGAGCCGGTGCCCGAGGCCCTCGCGCGGGGGCAGCGCCTCCGCCGGGTCGTCCGCGTCGACGAAGCCGCCCACCGCCGCCATCCACGCCGGCTCGTCCGCGTCGGGCTCCTCCTCGTCGTCGACCGCCCCCGCCGCCACGACGCAGCCGTCGTCCGTGGGGTCTTCGTCGTCTTCGTCGTCTTCCTCCGCGGCGCCGCCTTCGAGGCGGGCGATGAGCGCGTCCTCGTAGCCCCACACGTCGGGCCAGTCCTGCGCGGCCTCGCCGTACACCCGCTGGCGGTGGACGCCGTCGCGCCGCATCGGGAGCAGGGGGAGGCTATCGACGCCGTAGGCGCGCGGGCTCTCGTCTTCGCAGTCGAGGACGAAGCGCCAGGCGGTGCCGATGTTCTGGAAGTCGAGGGCGCGGGCGGTGGTGCTCATGGTGATGACCTCTCGGTGGCGCCCAACCTGCGTCGCGCCCCCCACCATGCAAGGGAGCTCGTGACGTACTCTGTCACACCGGGTCGGTGGTCGCGAGGGCCTCCGCGCGGGCGCCGAAGACGGCCTCGAAGTGCGCGACGGCGCGCGAGGCGAGGGCGGCGACGGCGGGGACGTCGCGCACGCCGAGGGCCTCCAGCGAGGTGACGGGGTACTCGCGGATGCCGCAGGGGACGATGAGGTCGAAGTCCGCCAGGCGCGTGGTGGCGTTGAGGGCGAAGCCATGGAGGGTGACCCAGCGGGAGATCTTCACCCCGATGGCGCCGACCTTGGCGGGGCGCGAGGCGTGCTCGTCGCCGGGCCACGCGTCGAGGCGGTCGAGGTCGACCCAGGCCCCGATGAACTTGTCGCGCCCCCCCGCGCCGACGCCGTGGTCTGCGCAGAGGAGGGACATGACGCGGACGAGGTCGCGCACGTAGCGGCGGACGTCGCAGCGGTCGGGCTCGAGCGAGAAGATGGGGTAGGCCACGAGCTGGCCGGGCCCGTGGTAGGTGACGTCGCCGCCGCGCTCGGTCTCCACCACGGCGATCCCGCGCGCCTCGAGGAACTCCCTCGGCGCGACGACGTGGCCCCCGTCGGCCGAGCGCCCGAGGGTCACCACGGGGTCGTGCTCGACGAGGAGGAGCGTGTCGGGGATCGCGCCCTCGATGCGCAACTGCTGGAGTCGCTGCTGCATCGCGTGGACGGGCTCGTAGGGGCGTCGGCCCAGCCAGTGGGGGCGGAAGGTTCGCACGGAGTGAACGTAAGGGGCCGCGTGACAGGGAATCAACATCCAGCGCGCAGGTGCGGGCCGGGCGGTACGGCGGGGGCGGCGCCGTGGTACTCATCGTTCATGCGGTCGACGGAGACGCGCGCGGCCCTCGCGGCTGTTCTGATGGTCGCGTGCTCGACGCAGCCCGGCGTCACCTTCACCCCGATCGACGACGCCCCCGCGGGCGAGGCGGCGGCCGACGCGCCCGCGACGCCCGACGTCACCACACGGCCCGACGCGGCTGTGGATGTTGCGCCCGACCTCGCCACCTACCCCGACGTCGCCCCCGTGACGCGCGACGCGCCCGAGGCGGGGCTCACGCCCGACGCCGCGTGCGCCGCCGCGAGCGTGATGGCCTCGGTCGAGCGCCTCCCGGTCGACATCATCTGGATGGTCGACAACTCGGTGAGCATGGCGCCCGCGGTCGACCAGGTGATCGCCGGGCTCAACCGCTTCGCCGGGCTCGTCGGCACGCGCGGGCTCGACTACCGCGTGGTGATGCTCTCGCTGCGCAACGCGACGCGCAACGTCACCGTCGGCGGCTCGGCCCGCTACGCCGTGTGCATCCCGCGCCCGCTCGCCGGCAACGACCAGTGCGGCAACGGCGAGCGCTTCTTCCACTCCAGCATCGACGTGAAGAGCACGCAGCCGCTCGAGCAGCTCCTCGGCACGCTCGGGCAGACGCGCGGCTACACCGCGGCCGAGCAGCGGGGGGGCGAGGCGTGGCGGCAGTTCCTCCGGCCGAGCGCGACCAAGACGGTGGTGCTGGTGACCGACGACAACTCGCGGCTCACGCCCGACGATTTCGAGCGCTTCCGCGGCGGCACCAACCCCAACAACTCCAGCCTGTCGCTGCCACCCGGCCTCCTCGACGCGTCGTGGGCGGGGCTCTTCACGGGCTACACCTTCAGCGCGATCTACGGGTGGGGGAGCGACGCCGACCCGGGCGCGCGCTGCATGTACCCCAACGGGACGTCGCCGCCGAGCCCGGGCCCCGCGTACACCACGCTGGTGGGGCGCACCAACGGCGTGCGGGCCCGCGTGTGCGACGGCGCGGGCGCGTGGACGCCCTTCTTCGAGAGCGTGGCGACCGCGGTGGTGCGGGCGTCGCGGATCTCCTGCGATCTGGCGATCCCGCCGGTCCCCGCGGGGCAGGTGCTCGACCCGGGGCGCATCAACGTGGTGGTCACCTCGACGGCGTCGCGCGCGGTGGTGGGCAACGTGCGCGACCGCGCGGCCTGCGGCGCGACGGGCGGCTGGTACTACGACGACAACCGCGCCCCGACGCGCGTCACGCTCTGCCCGGCGACGTGCGAGCGCACCCAGCAGGAGCTCGCCAGCGGGAGCGCGCGGATCGAGGTCCAGTTCGGCTGCCAGACGGTGCCGGGGTGAGCGCGGGTCAGCACCCCGCCACAACGCAGAGCTCGTCGAACGCGTCGGCCACGTCGCGCCCGAGCGCGTCGACGTCGGGCACCGCGTCGGGGTCCGCGTAGAGCCCCACGAAGAGCCCGCCGTCGTAGCTCACCAGCGCGACCCCGACGCCCTGGTGCGTGAAGAGCGGCACCACCCCGTGGATCGACGTCATCCGCGCGCGCCCGAGGTACAGCGCCCCCGGCGGCCCCGGCACGTTGGTCACCGTCACGTTGAACGCCCGCAGGTGCGCCGCCACCCGGAACACCGCCGACACCACGCTCGGCCCCCCGAGGTCGCTCACCCGCTCGATGAAGGCCGCCCCCTCCACCTCGTGCGAGTCGTGCTTGAGGTGGTCGCACACCGCGCGGACGGCCTCGTGACGTCGCCGCGCGTCGGGCTCGTGGAGCGGCAGCCGCGCCAGCACCAGGGAGACGTGGTTGCCGCCCGCGCCCTCGGCCCCCTCGCGGCCCCGGAGGTTCACCGGCACGAGCGCGCGGAAATCGCGGAGCGTGTCGACGGCGTCGCCGCGGCGCGCGAGGTAGCGCCGCAGCGCGCCCGTCACCGCCGCGAGCGCGACGTCGTTGAGCGTGCCGCCGAGCGCGCGACGGGCCGCCTTCGCGCGGGCGAGGTCGAGCCGCGCCGTCCCGTACGCGCGCCGCGGGCCCACGTCGTCGGGGTTGATCGACGTCGGCGAGGCCGGCAGCAGCCCGTCGCGCAGCGTGCCGACGAGCCCCTCGGCGATGTCGCGCGCGCTCCCGCCGCCGAGCGAGAAGGCGCCGCGGAGATCATGGAGCGCGTGGGACACCGCCCGCGCGCTGTCGGCCACGAGCATCGCCGCCACCTCCACCGCGCCGGGCGCGGGCCGCGGCTGCCACGGCGGCGGGGCCGGCGGGTCGTCGTCGGCGGGCTCGGGGCGCAGGAGCGACGCGAGCAGCGCCATCCCCGCCACGCCGTCGACCATCGCGTGGTGGGCCTTGAGAATCATCGCGAAGCGCCCGCCCGAGAGCCCCTCGACCAGCCACAGCTCCCAGAGGGGATGGCGGCGGTCGAGCGGCTGCGAGAAGACCCTCCCCGCCAGCGCGAGGAGCCGCGCGTCGTCGCCGGGCCGCGGCACCGCCGTGTGGCGCACGTGGTGGTCGAGCCGGAAGCGCGCGTCGTCGACCCACGCCGCCCCGACCCCCGACACCTCGCGGACGATCTGACGGAAGCGCGGGACGGTCGCCACGCCCGCCTCGAGCAGCCGCGTGATGCGCGCGGCGTCGAGCGCGCCGTCGGGCGCCACGAGGTCGCCCCCTTCGAACACCATCAGCGCGCCGATGTGCATCATCAGGGCGCCGCCCTCGATGTCGAGGAAGACGCGGTCGGTGGCGGAGAGCCTGTCGAGTTCCATCGGCGCCTCGTGCGGGTGCGTCAGAGGTGGAGCGCGGGCTGGCCGGTGCTCTCGAGCACCTCGAGCCAGAGGCCGCCGTCGGGGTCGATGCGCCGGTGCCGCCGCGCCACCGCGGCCAGCGGGACGAGCGTGAAGTGCCGGTGCCAGCGCCCCACCAGCACGTCGGTGAAGCCCGCCATCCCCGCGTGCGCCGCGTGGCGCGCGAGGCCGTCGCAGAAGACCGCGTCGCTCGCGTTGGCCGCCACGCTGCGGATCATGTAGCTCGGGTCGATGTACTTCACCGTCGCCCCGAAGCCCCGCGACTGGAGGTGCCCGGCGATCGCGTCGCGCAGCAGCGGGCCGATGTCGTTGACCCCGTTGGCGTAGCGCGCGTTGCCCGAGGCGTCGCGCGCCCCCTCGCCCTGGGCCAGGTGCGCCGCGCAGCCCTCGGCCACCACCACCACCGCGTGCGAGCGACGCCGCAGCCGCTGCTCGAGCGACGCCAGCAGCACCTCCAGCCGGAAGGGCACCTCGGGCACCAGGCAGTAGTTGACGTCGTGCGAGGCGATGGTGGCCGCCGCGGCGATGAAGCCCGCGTCGCGGCCCATGAGCTTGACGATCCCGACGCCGTTGCGCGCGCCGCGGGCCTCGCTGTGGGCGGCGTCGACCGCGAGGCGGGCCACCTCCACCGCGGTGTCGAAGCCGAAGGTCTTGTCGACGAAGGCGACGTCGTTGTCGATCGTCTTGGGGATGCCCACCACGGCCAGCTCGACCCCGCGGCGCTTCGCCTCCGCGGCGATCGCGTGCGCGCCCCGCTGCGTCCCGTCGCCGCCGATGGCGAAGAGCACCGAGATGTCGCGCGCCGCCAGCTCGTCGACCATCGCGCTCGGGCTCTGCGCGCCGCGCGACAGCCCGAGGAAGCTCCCGCCGTGCTTGTGGATGTCGTTCACCCGGTCGGGCACCAGCGGGATCGGCGCCGCCCCGACGCCCGGCACGATCCCCTCGAAGCCGTAGCGGAAGCCCGTGATATCCCGCACGCCGTACTTGTGGAAGAGCTCCATCACCAGCGCGCGGACCACGTTGTTGAGCCCCGGGCAGAGCCCCCCGCACGTCACGATCCCGGCGCGCAGGCGCGCGGGGTCGAAGTAGATCTTCTCGCGCGCGCCGGCCTTCATGAAGGCGAGGGGCGAGGGCACGTCGCCCTCGTCGAGCTCGACCTCCGCCAGCACGCGGGCCTGGTCGGGCACGTAGTCGGGCACGTTGTCGCCCTGCGCGGTGGACAGCGCCAGCGGCGACGGGAAGGTGCAGGTGCCCAGGCGGCTGACCACCAGGTCGTCCGCCCGGAGCCCTTCGAGCTCGCGGGTCTTCATCGGCGCCGTCCTAGCAGATTCACCGCGCGCCTCGAAGCGCCGTCGCGCGGCGCACAATGAGCATCACCGGAGGCCCGCCGCGTGGCGCGCGCCCAGGCCGTTGCCCACCAGGACGAGCACGTCGTCGTCGCCGGCGGCCAGGGCCCGCGCCGCGGCGACGGCCTCGCCGGGGTCACCCACGGCGCGGACGTCGAGGTTTGGCGCGGCCTCCCGGGCGGCGCGGGCGGCGGCCTCGGGGGCGAGGTCGGCGGCGTCTCCGGCGGCCTCGCACGCGGTGACCACGAGGGCTGCCAGCCGCGGCGCCCGCGCGAGCGCGACGACGGGCTCGAAGGGCGCGTGGATGCGGGCGAGGAAGCTCGCGCAGACGACCGCGCGGCCCCGCGGGAGCAGCTCGGCGAGCGCCTCGGCGAACGCGCGCATCTTCACCGCGCTGGCCCCCACCTGGAGCAGCGTGGTGGGGCGCTCGCCGACCACCTCCATGCGGCCGGGCATCGCGGCCTCGCCGAGCCCCGCCGCCGCCGCGGCCCGCCACGCGGCGCGGTCGCCCGGGAGCGCGCCGTCGCGCACGAGCGCCCACGCGGCCTCGGCGGCCTGCGCCGCGTTGTCGACCTGGAAGCCCCCCACCGCGCGCAGGGCGACGTCGAGCGTCTCGCCGCCGAAGCGGAGCGTCGCATCGGCGCCGCGGAGCGTGCACGCGCGCCGCAGGACGTCGTAGTCCGCGCCGCGCCAGGCGAGGGGGCCCGCGCCGCGCTCGGCCGCGAGCGACGCGATCGCCCGGCGCATGGGCTCGTCTTGCAGGCCGACGACGCAGGGGACGCCGGCGCGGAGGCCGCCGGCCTTGTGCCACGCGGGGCCCGCCCGATCGCCGAGGCCCTCGAGCGCGGCGGGGAGCGGCGACGGGGGCCGCAGCAGGTGGGCGTGGTCGGCGTCGACGGGGGTGAGGAGCTGGACGCGCGGCGGCGGCAGGGCCGACGTGGGGTCGTCGCGCAGCCCGATGTTGGCCTCGACGACGGCGAGCGCGGCGCCGGACTCGACGGCGTCGCGGAGGAGGACGGCGTAGCGGAGGTCGTAGGGGGCCACCGGGCCGAGGGCGGGGGCCTCGCGGGCGAGGGCCTCGGCGACGGGGCGGAGCGCGCTGGCGTGGCGGGCGAAGTCGTCGGGGGCGATCCAGTCGGGGGCGGCCGCGCCGCGCCCGAAGCGCTGGTAGCGCTCGCGCTGGCCGTCGGGCGTCTCGGAGAGGGGGGGCTTGGTGGCGAGGGCGACGGGGGCGTCGACGCCCGCGCGGTCGAGCAGGCGCCGCGCGACGAAGGCGAGGAAGCGCGCGGTGCTGGCCTTGCCGCAGGAGCCGGCGACGAGGGCCCAGGGCAGCGCGGCGGCGCGGCGGCCGAGGCCCGAGCGGTCGAGGATCCACGCGAGGCGGCGTGCGTGGAAGTGCGCCGGGGCGGGGAAGGCGTGGGCCTCCTCGACCCAGCGCATGGCCTCGTCGAAGTTCATTTCGCGGGGGCCTTGCTGGCGCGCTGGGCGACGTGGACGGACGCGAGGACGAGGGCGACGCCGAGCCCCTGTGAGGGGCGCAGGGGCTCGGCGAGCACGAGCGCGGCGGCGAGCATGACGAGCGGGCGCTGGATCAGGGTGAAGAGGGAGACGCGCGTCGCGCCGAGGCGGTGGAGGGCGACGAGGAAGGCGGCGTTGGCGACGGCGGCGGCGGCGCCGATCCAGAGGGCCATCGGGAGGGCGGCGCGCGGCGGCAGCCCGGCCCACGGGAGCACGAGCGCGGAGGTGACCGCGGCGTTGATGAGGAAGACCCAGGTGGACACGACCGGGGGGCCGAAGGCGGCGGTGAGGTCTTCCATGGCGCTGCGGTAGGCGGTGGAGGTGGCGACGGCGCCGAGGGCGAGGGCGAGCCCGAGGGCGTCGAAGGCGAGGGCGCCGGGGCGCAGGACGTCGAGCGTGAGGGCCATCCCGACGAGGGCGGCGGCGAGGGCGGCCCAGAAGCGCCGGCCGGGGCGCGCGCGGCCGCGGGCGCGGGCGGCGAGGGCGACGGCCGCGGGCGTGGTGGCGACGACGGTCATCTGGGTGACGGCGGGGAGGCGCGTGAGGGCGAGGAGCGAGAGGGCGTTGGTGGCGATGAGCAGGACGCTGACGCGGCCGATGCGGGCGACGCCGGCGAGGCCGGGCCAGCGCGGCGCGCGCGCCACCGGGAGGATCACCGCGGCGGCGACGAGGTTCTTGAGCGCGAGGAGCTGCCAGGGGGTGGCGGCGGCGCGGTACCCGAGCTTGACGAGGACGGGCTCGACCGAGGCCCCGAGGAGCGCGGCGAGGACCCACGCGGCGGTCGCGCGCCCGCCCACTCAGGCCTCGACCGCGCGGACGATCTCCGCGTGAGACCGGTGCTCCCAGCCGAGGCGCGCGAGGGTTCGGCCGTGGGCGACGAGGTCCTCGCCGGTGAGGTCGCAGGCCATCTGCACGACGGAGCCCACGACGGGCAGCTCGACGCGGGCCTTGCGCGCGAGCTGGGTCATCGGCACCAGCGTGCACGACACGTCCTCCTTGAGGTAGCGGTGGTCGAGGGTGTCGGGGGCCCACGAGAGGCGGTAGTTGGGCACCGTGCGCATCGCCGTGAGCAGGGTGGTCGGGTCGCAGCCGTAGTAGCGGTCGAGGAGGTCCTTCATCGCCACCATCGGCGCGCCGTAGGCGTGGGCCACGGCGCGGAACTCCTTCTCCACCTCCTCGAGCACCGCCACGGTCTTCTCGGTGAAGCCCTCGTGGTAGAAGAGGAAGGGCTCCTTGCGGTCGACCCGGTTCATGTTGGCGACCATGGTGGTGGGGTGGGCGAGGGCGCCGAAGTCCGTCAGGCCCCGCTGGATGACGTTGCGCGCGGCCTCCAGCCCCGGGAAGTAGTGATGCATGAGCGGCGCCCACTCGCGCGTGGCCGAGTGGCGCGGCGCGGAGAAGAGCGTCCAGCCCTTGAAGCCGCGCACCCAGACGGAGTGGTCGTCCTGGATGCGGCAGGCGAAGAGGGCGTCGGTCTCGAGCACCGGCACGCCGCGGGCGCCGTGCTCGTGGAGCGCGTGCTCGACCTCCACCGAGCCGCAGAGCTTGCTCGAGAAGAGCACCACGCGGTGGCCGTGGCGGAGGTGGGGCGCGAGGCGCGCGGCGACGTCGCGGTACGCCGTGGCGACGGTGGCGACGAACACCACGCCGACCGCGTCGGCGAAGCGGGCGGCGTTCTCGGTGACGCCGCCGAGGGGGAAGGTGCCCTCCACCTTGCCGGTGGCCGTGAGCGCCATGCGCTCGAGCAGCCACGGGAAGCGCTCGGCGCGGCGCACCAGGAGGTGCACCTCGTGGCCGCGGGAGGCGAGGTAGCAGGCGAGGGCGCGGGCCGAGTTGCCCGCGCCCACCACGCCCACGGGGCGTCGGGTGGCTTCGTCCATCGGCGCACCCAGGAGCACCCGGCGTGCCCGCGCGTGCGCCGCGGGCCCGGCGCGGCGAACGGCGCGCCCCCGCGCACGCCCCGCGCGAAAGAGGCCGCGGCGTGCGCCGCTACAGCGCGCGGCGGGCGTAGCGGGCGGCGGCGACGAGGCCGAGCGCGCAGCAGAGCGCCGCGGCGGGCAGGCGCTCGGGGCGCCCGACGACGGCGAGCACCACGACGGCGAACTGCGCCATCGTCGCGGCCTTGCCCCAGCGGCTGGCGCGCTGCTCCTCGTGGAAGGCGCGCGCCTCGCCGCGGACGGCGATGGCGGCGGCGAGGGCGAGCTCGCCGAGGTCGCGCGCGCCGAGGAGCAGGAGCTCGAAGCCCGAGAGCCGGTGCGTGGCGACGAGGGTGACGGCCACCGCGAGGACGAAGACCTTGTCGGTGGCGCCGTCGAGGGCCGCGCCGAGGGGGGTGCACTGCCGCAGGCGGCGCGCGAGCCAGCCGTCGAGCACGTCGGAGAGGCCCGAGGCCGCGAGCACGCCGAGGGCCCACGGCGGGCGCCCCACCACGAAGGGGAAGAGCGCCGCGAGCGGCACCCGCGCGAGCGACAGGAGCGACGGCGCCAGCAGCAGGTGGCGGAGCTCGTAGCGGGGGTCGGTGGCGGCGGCGGTCATCGGGGGGCGAGCGCGAGGCGCTCGGCGGCGTGGCGGAGGAGGTCGCGCTCGGTGACGACGCCCACGAGGCGGCCGCCGTCGACCACCGCGAGCCCGCTGGCGCCCGCGTCGAGCAGGAACGCGAGGGCCTCTTCGAAGCTCGCGTCGGGCGCGACGGCGGGGGGCGACGGGCTCATCAGCTCTCTCACGGCGATTCCTTCCTGCGTGCCACGGGCGAGGGCCGCGAGCAAGGCGCGCGCGCTCACCATCCCGACGAGCGCGCCGGCCGCGTCGACCACGGGGACGTGCCGCACGTGGCGCCAGCCCATCACGCTCGCCGCGAGCCGCACCGCGTCCTCCTCGCGCACCGTGAAGACGTCCGCCGACATCAGGTGGCGCACCGTCAGCTCGGCGCGCGGGGCCTCCGCGCCGTCGCCCTCGCCCGCCGGCGCGACGGTGTGGAGCGGGACGTCGCGCGCCTGCACGTCGCGCAGGGCCGCGGCGATCGCCCGCGCCCGCTCGGACGGCCGCCGCGGGGCCAGCGCGCAGAGGGAGGCCAGCGTCCACGCCGCGCCGGTGCGACGCGACGCGACGCGCGCCTCGACGACGTCGAGGTAGCGGGCGACGTCGGCGGGGTCGCAGCCGGCCGCGCGCAGGCCGTCGCGCGCCATCGGGACCAGCTCCGACGCGAGCAGCTCGGCGGCCGCGACGCGCCGCCCGCCGAACCACGCCAGCTCGGCGCCGAGTCCGTAGCGCGCGGCGGCGACGAGGTTGGCCCGCGCGTCGTCGAAGGGGGCGCGCGCCGAGACGTCCCCCCAGCACCCGTCGCCCGCGACCATGAGCCCGTAGAAGAGCGCCGCGTTGGCGACCTCGTCGACGAGCGTGGGCCCCGCGGGCAGCGCGCGGTGCTCGATGCGGAGGTGGGCGACGCCGTCGGCGACGCCGTAGCAGGGGCGGTTCCAGCGGTAGACGGTGCCGTTGTGGAGGCGGAGGGCCTGGAGCGAGGGGACCTCGCCGCGCGCGAGGGCGGCGCGCGCGTCCTCCGCGACGGGCGGCGCGAGCAGCGGGCGGAAGCGCGTCGCGTCCTCGCGCCAGAGCTCGAGGACGGACTCGCGGGCCCAGCGCTCGCCCAGGCCCACGCGCATCCGCGCGCCCCGCGCCTGCTGCGCCGCGTCGCGGACGTCCACGGCCTGCTGGAAGAGGGCGATCCGCGTCTCGTGCCAGAGCCGCCGCCCGAGCAGCAGCGGCGAGTTGACCGCGCACGCGAGGAGCGGGGCGGTGACCCACTGGGCGAGGTTGTAGAGCCGCGCGAAGTCCGCGGGCGCCACCTGGAGGTGGAGCTGGAAGCTGGTGTTGGCCGCCTCGGGCATCACGTTGTCGTGCTCGAGCGTGAGGGCGTCGGTCCCCTCGATGTGGGCCCGCATCGCGCCGCCGTGCGCGGCCATGATCGCGTCGTTGAGGCTCTTGTATCGAGCGCCGGGCGAGAGGTGGTCGAGCGAGAGGTGGCGCGGCTCGAGCGTCGGGAGGATCCCCGCCAGCACCACGTCGGCCCCCTCGGGCAGCGTCGCCGCCCGCACCACCCCCAACAGCTCCGCGAGCTCGGCGTGGAGCTCGCTCAAACAGCGCCCGCCGAGCGGCCGCGGGGTGAGGTTGGCCTCCAGGTTGTAGCGCGCGATCTCCGTCGTGAGCCGGGGTTCCGCGGCCCGCGCGAGCACCGCGGGCGCCACCGGCGCGGGCGAGAAATCCGCCCCGACGAGGAACATCTCCTGCTCCGCCCCGATCGTCGGCGGCCCCTCGGCCACCATCCCTCGGGCGAGCATCTCCTCCAGCACCTCGAGGTCGGTCAGCAGCGCGTCGGTGAACGCGCGCACCTGCGCCTCATCCTGCAACGAGCGGACGGCGAGCGTTCCCATGGTGGCGGGGGAAGGTGCAAGGCGCGTGCAGCACGTTGCGCGCAGTTGGGGCGCACCGACGCGCGCGGCGGCGCACGGCCTTCACCGCGCGCGTGCACCGCGTGCTCAGCGGAGCGGGATCACATGGCCGACGCCGAGGAGCCTCCCCTCCGCGTCGAGGCGCTGCGCGAAGAGGCCACCGCCGCGCACGAGCGGGAGGAGCAGGAGCTGCGTGGCGCCGTCGGTCGCGGTGGCGAGGGCGGGCGCGAGCCAGAGCGACGCGCCGCCGCGCGCGGGGACGCGCAAGGGGTTGCCGACGCGCAGCCCGTCGTGGCCGCGGCGCTCGACGAAGAGCTCGGGGGTCTCCGCGCCGGGCGTCGCCTCCACCCACGCGAACGAGCACCCCGTGGCGGTGCAGGCGGCGGCCGTGGGCGAGGCGCTCCGGCGCGGCGCGAGGGGGGCGGGCTCGACGCCGAACGCGCGCCCGTCGAGGCGGGCGAAGCGCGGGTCGTGGCGCGCGCTGTGGATCGGGCCGTCCTCGCCCCAGGTGAGCAGGTGCGACGCGCCGCTCGCGGCGAGGCGGACGTGGTGGGCCTCGCCGGCGAAGCGGGCGACGGTGAGCTCGCCGGCGGGCGCGCCGTCGGGGGCGAGCCATTGGGCGACGACGGCGCCGCGGTCGCGTTCGAAGTCGCAGCGGTCGTGCACGGCGAGCCAGCCCTGGGGCGCGGCCGCGAGCGCCGTGTCGAACGCATAGGACCCGATCGCTCCGGGGAGCTCGCGGTCGTCGCCGACGCGGTGGCCCTCGCCGTCGCGCCGCGCGAAGTGGAGCGTTCGAGGCGTCACGGGGAGCTGCCACGCGAACGCGAACACGCCGCCGCCGTGCGCCACCGCGACGTCGTACACGGGCGTCGCCTCGGAGAGCGGCGCCGCGTCGACCACCGCGCGCCCGCCCGCGTCGACGAACTCCACGTAGGGTCGCACACCCCGCTCGTGCTCGACGCGCGACGACCACGCGACGGCGCAGCGGTCGCGCCCGCACGCGAGGCCCGGACTGCGCGAGAAGGCTTCGTGCGCGGAGAGCTGGCGGGGCGGAGAAGCGAGCGTCCCGTCGGGCGCGAGCGCGGCGAGCTCGACGGAGCCAGGGGCGCCGCGTCGCCACACCGTCCACGCGGCGAGCCAGCCGGTGGAGGTGGCGACGAGCACGGGCTCGGAGGCCACGGGGGCGTCGTCGTCGAGCGGGCGCGCTTCGAAGGCCGCGCGCGGGGGCGACGGGGCTCCGGGCGGCGCGGCGGGCGGCGGGGGCGCGGGGCTCACCGCGAGCGCGAGGCCCGCGGCGAGGGCGGCGCCGAGCGCGGCGCGGACGGGGGTGACGCCGCGGAGGCGGAGGAGGCGGAGCGCGAGGCCGGTGACGCTGTCGGGGCGGGGCATGGACGCGAGGATACGCCCGCGGGGCGCGGACCGTCGGCCTACCCCGACTCCCTCACGCCGCGGAGCCCCTTCGGCGGGTCGAGCGTGACGTTGCGGTAGACCCGGTCGAGCTCCAGCGCCCCGCCGATCGCCGGGAGCGCGACGCTCTCGCCCGCGCGCGCTTCGGCGTAGAGCCAGCGGCCTCCCTCGGCCCGCGAGTACACCTCGGCGTGGGCCTCGTGCTGCGACAGGAGCGCGTAGTCGCAGAGCGAGGGGATCCGCTTGTAGTGCTCGAATTTCGTCGAGCGGTCGTACAGCTCGGTCGAGTCCGAGAGCACCTCCACCACGAGCCTCGGGTTGGTGATCGCGAGGACGTCGTCGGGGTCGAAGGCCGCCAGGCCGCACACGACCATCGCGTCGGAGTAGGTCCCCAGGCCGGTCGCGAGCACCCGGATCTTCTGGACGGAGGTGTACACGTCGCAGGGGCGGTCGCCGAGCAGCCGGACGAGCTCGGCGATGACGCGCGCGCAGATCGCGTTGTGCGCAGGCTTCGCGCCCGCCATGGCGTACACCCGCCCGTCGAACCACTCGTACTTGCGGTCGGTCTCGCGCTCCAGCGCGAGGTAGGCGGCGTAGTCGGTCGAGGTCTGGGGTGCGGGGTCGCCCATCGGTCTCCTTGCCAAGAATGGCACGGCCGGCGGGGACTCCGCGAGGGAGGAGGGAGGGGGCTTCGGGTCAGTTCGGGTACGCCGCGACGTACGCGCGGCCGAGGGTGCCGGGCGCCGGCGTCGCCGCGCAGCCCGAGACGAGCGCGGGGACGAACGTCCCGCCGAGCGTGCAGGTGCCCGCGTTCACCGAGACGCGGATGCGCCCGACGCCGCCGGCGCCGCCGCCGCCGCCCGTCGCGTAGAGGCTGCCGGCGCCGCCGAGGCCGCCGGCCGCGCTCACCCGCGCGCGCACCCCGGTGGTGATCGCCGGCGCGCGCAGGAAGATCACACCGCCAGACCCACCGCCACCCGCCGCGCCGGGCTGCGGGTCGCAGCCGGCCGCGCGGTTGGTGCCGATGTACGCGTCGCCGCCGTCGCCGCCGTTGGCGAGCACGCGGCCGTTGATGGTGATGCGCGTCTGCGACCAGAGGCGCAGCGCGCCGCCGCCGCCGCCGCCGCCCGAGGTGCCGCCGAAGGCCGGGCGGTTGAGGTAGTCGGCGCTGCCGCCGCCGCCGCCCGAGCCCGGGTAGAGGGTGGTGTCGACCGCGAGGTCGCCCGCCGCTGCCGACCCGAT
>WBZM01002490.1_pt1 | contig 15562 bp, 15 predicted proteins | sample 5204271 | NCBI WGS metagenome assembly WBZM01 (sample SAMN12344346, study PRJNA552823) | activated sludge metagenome | biome: Activated sludge suspended growth; feature: Nitrification reactor; material: Wastewater; isolation source: activated sludge from nitrification reactor of wastewater...
GTCGCCTGCTCAATCAGAGCCTGTTCTCGAAGATTCTCGTCGACGCCGAGGACGACGGCGCGGGCGAGCCAACACCGACGTTCGCCGCGCTTCTCAGTGTCGACGCTCAGGCAGCGATCAGTGCAGAATTGACGAACCCCGCCGAGCCTTCAGCGCGACGGGGTTCGAATATGTTGCATTTGGCACCCCCAACGGGATTCGAACCCGTGCCGCCACCTTGAGAGAGAGCGGCAAACGCGCTCAGCTGTTACTCGGGCCACCGGGTGTCGGTCGCCCGGCGGGCGACGTTTGCCCAGGTCAAGGTGGGTGTCTCGACCGACTGGCAGTGTCGTGTCGTTGACGATCCGGCGCTGGGGTGGGCACAATCTGGGCACAACCTGTTCGAAGCTCCAGGTTCCTGGCGGAGATGGGCTTCCTCCCGTGAGACGGGCGCGCTCGACGCGCCAGGAGGAAGCTCCCATGGCCGGCTACCGCCGTCGCAAGCCACTCGTGTCCTACGAGTACGGCACCCGTGTCTACGCACCCTCCGAAGGTGAGCCCCGCTACCGGGTCGTCGCCACCGACGCCGACGACCAACGGGTGTTCGCCAAGTTCTCCAGCGAGGCCGCGGCCCGCCACCGAGCCCGCGAGATCGAGAGCCGCCTCGCCTCGTCGGTGCTGCTGCCCGGACGGGCGAACGCGCCGACGACGGTCGGCGGGTTGATCGACCGCTACCTGGTGAGCCTCTCGTCTCGGTCGACCCGCTACGCCGAACGCCAGGAGTACCTGCTGCGCATGTGGGTCCGCCCCGTGCTCGGCGACCACGCGCTCTCCGCGTGGACGCCCTCGGACTCCGAGGCCGTGCTCGACCGGGCCCGGCGGACACTCGCCCCGTCGACGGTGCAGAACGTGGGCTCGGCCATGCGAGCGCTGGTGACCTTCGCGTACAAGAACCGGTGGATCCCCCGGGAAGCCGACCCCATGTGGCTCGTCCGCTACAGCCCGACCGCCGAGGTCCAGGGCCAAGCCATCGGGTTCATCCCGCGGTCGTCGCTCCCCACCGACGAGGAGTGCAACCGGCTGTTCAAGGCCCTCGACGCCGCAGACCAACCCACCTGGGCACTCGCCATGCGGCTCAAGTACCGGTCGGGCCTGCGGTGGGGTGAGCTGATCGCGCTGCGTCCGGTCGACCTGGACTTCGGCCCGCAGCGGGTCGCCCGTGTCCACCGAGCCGTCGAGCAGTCCCGCCAGGGGTTGGCGATCAAGACCACCAAGAACCGTCAGCACCGGGTGTCGACGTTCCCGGCCAGCCTCGTCGAACCGCTTCAGTACTGGGCGGACCAGGTTGAGAGCGCCCGCGGGCGCGAAGGCCTGCTGTTCCCCGGCACCGACGGTGGCTTCGCCAACCGGCGCACCTTCCAACGGATCTGGGCCCGCGCCGCCCGAGACGCCGGTTGGCCGATGAAGCGCAAGACCGCTGCGGTCTGGCATCCCCACGACCTTCGCCACGTCGCCGCGTGCTGGCTGCTGTTCGACGTGCACCTCGACCCTGCTGTGGTGGCCACCCTGCTCGGCCACGCCAACGCCGCGTTCACGCTTTCCCGCTACGTCGGCGTCCGAGGCGACCTGAGCACGACGGTCACCGCGGCCACCGAGGACTGGTGAGAAGGCGGACTGTGGTCACTTGTGGCGACATAAGTGACCAAGCCGGTTACGCTGTAGCCATGAGTGAACCGCTGACGGTCAACCCGGCTCACCTGTCGGATGACGACTGGGCGTCCATCCGCGCCTTCTTGGAAGCGGCGAAGGAACGGGGCGAGGTCGTCGAGTTCTCGTCTCGGGTGGAGCTTCTCACTCCGGCCCAGGTGGCCAAGCGTCTCGGGATGTCCCGGTCGACCGTCTTGCGCCGGATCGCCGATGGCGATCTGGTGGCCACGAAGGTCGGCACGCACCACCGGGTCCCGCTCGCCGACTTCGAGCGCTACAGCCGCGAACTCATGCGCCGGATGGCCGAGGCCAGTGCCGAGGACATCGAGGCTGAACTTTTCGGTGGCTGACACGATCGTGTTCCTCGACGCCAACGTGTTGGCGTCGCCGGTCACGCGCACGTTGGTGATAGCGGGCGGGCGGGCAGACGGGCTCCTGTTGACCTGGTCTGCTCATGTCGAAGCGGAGGCCGACCGTCATGCCCGCGGTGCAGCGTCTCGCACCTCGACCGTGCGACTCACGATCCTCGGCATGGAGCTGTCAAAGTCCGCTCGGAGCACGTCGGGTCTGGCGACCGCGAGCGTCGAGGATCGGCAGGTGATCGCCGATGCGATCGCCGCGAAGGCGCAGTACCTCGTGACCACCGACGTCGACGACTTCGCCGTTGAGGACCTCGAGGCACACGCCATGAGCGCCGTGAACCCCGACTACTTCATGGCCCTCCGATACAGCGAACACGCCTACCGGGAAGCGGTGGGCACGCTCGCTGAGGTGGCGAAGAACCCGCCCCGAACGGAGGCCGAGGTTCACGCCATGCTCGGCCGCCGGCACCCCCTGGTGACATCCCGCTTCGCAGACGCCTACGAGACCAAGGCGATTTCAGCTGACGCTGACCAACCCAGCGTCATCTTCAGCGGCGTGAGCAGCGTTCGCTGCGGGGATCGGCTCGGCAGCAAGGGCAGTAGCCGCCTCGGCCTGTGCGCGGAGCACAGTGCCCTGCCGAGTGCTGGCTGACGATCTTCGGACCGCGTTCGCTTCGGAGCTTCGAGCTGGGAGGAGGCCGTGAGCGGGACACCCAACCGGATACCTGGCGGGATAGGGCCGGGGCACCGTGCCGCCGGACACCCCCAACCGGAGAACCAGGGTGAACTAACCGGAGGGGTGGGCCGGTGGATGTCAGCTCGGCTTCGGGCCGTCTTCGGTGCCGGACATCGAGCGGAGGTAGCCCGATGGGCCGAGGGCTTTGATCCGTGCGGCGAAGTCGGCGAGGAACTCGGCGGTTTCGTCGAGGCCGGAGCCGAGGTCCTTCTCGACCTGGGCGATGCGTTCAGCTCGCCATGTCCGGTAGTGCTCGTGCCAGTTCCCGACGGCGGCGTCGGCACCGAACACGGCGGTGAGCACGTCGCTGGCGTCTTCGGGGTCTTGGACGCCGATCGAGCGGAGCCGTTCGTCGATGACGTCGAGCTGGGCGTCGGTTCCGAGCAGCGACCGGTACAGCTCGGCGACGGGTCGGCCGGAGTCGGCGAGGGTCGCATCGTCCATCTCGGGGGGCGGGATGAAGAAGTAGGTGATCGGTACGTCGAACACCTGCGACAGCAGGTAGAGCTCGTGCGCATCGAACCGGCGGCGCCGGTCGCCGTCGAAGCCTCGTTCCATGGCGGAGATCGAGGCTTGGGGGAGGTGGTGGCCGGTGATCTGCGCGAGCCGGTCGGCGACGCCTTGTTGGGTCATTCGTCGGCGTTCCCGGATGGCCCGCACGTTGTAGGAGACGACGGCGTTGACGTCGAGGCCGTCGGCGGGCGCGGGTGCGGCGGTGGGGCGCTTGCGGGCTCGGACCATCGAGATCTCCAACAGGGCGGGCGAACTTGACGACCGTACCGCATCGCGCGATAACTGCACACTACGTTGCTACATAGCGGGACCGCATGTACGGATGGGTTCGACTGGCAGCGCAGAGCGCCAGATCCCCGTCGCCGAGACGCTCGGCACCCCAGATCGAAGGAACACCGAGAACCGCAAACCACCAAGCGAACAGACAAGTGCCCGCCGGCGGCGAGGAGGTCCCGCTGATGCTCCGAGTACGCACCCTGTATGCGTGTAGCGCTGCCGAGACAGCCCGCTACTACACCCGCTACCTCGACGAGCCCGACGAGGAACCCGGCCGGTGGCGCGGTGGCCAGGCCGAGGCCCTCGGCCTCGCCGGCACCGTCGCCACCGACCAGCTCGAGACCCTCCTCGCAGGTCACGATCCCACCAGCGGACGTCAGCTCGGCTCACCGTTGGCGGATCGGTTCAAGGCCGACGGGACGGTGATAAAGGCGGTCGCCGGATACGACGCCACGTTCTCGGCACCGAAGTCGTTGTCGGTGTGGTGGGCGCTCACCGGCGACCCCGGGCTGCTCGACGCGCACGATGTGGCGGTCGCCGCAGTGCTCGACCACCTCGAAGCCCACGGCTCCACAACCCGGATCCGTCGCAACGGCACCCGGGCGTTCGTCGACACCGGCGGGCTCACCATGGCGACGTTCCGCCAGTCGATCTCACGGGAGGACGACCCGCAGATCCACACCCACGCCGTGATCTCCACCAAGGTCCAAGCGGCCGACGGCCGCTGGTACGCGCTCGACGCCCGCTACCTGAAGCGCAAGCAACGAGCCCTCGGCGGGATCTACCAGTCGGTGCTGCGAGCCGAACTCACCCACCGCTACGGCGTCGAGTGGGATGCGATCACCGACGGCCAGGCCGAACTGGCCGCCATGCCCGACGAACTGCTCGACGCGTTCTCGAAGCGGGCCCGCCAGGTCGAGGACTACCTGGAGATCAAGCTCATCGGCTTCCGTGAGACCGAGGGCCGGGACCCCACCCGTTGGGAACGAGCCGCCATCGCCCGTGAGGCCGCCGCCGATTCCCGACGCGACAAGACCGGCGCCCCTGTCACCGATCTGCGACAGACCTGGCAGGACGAAGCCACCGACCTCGGCTGGACCGCCGCCCGCCTCACCGAGACCCTGGCCGCCACCCGGCACCGAGCGGACCGGCCGCCAGGATTGACGGTCGAGGCAGCGCTGGATCAGCTCAGCGCCGGCTCCTCGACCTGGCTGCCGATCGACGTGATGCGCGTCCTCTGCGACACCCTCCCGCCCACCGGCACCCACTCCGGCGCCCAGTGGCTGGACGCCCTCGACAGCGCAGTACGCCAGGTCACGGAACACAGCATCGTCCTCGACCCCACCGTCGACGGGCCGGTCCGGGCGTCCGATGGGCGCTCGATCTGGGTCGAGCCCACCAAGGCCCACCTCACCGACCAGACGATCCTCGACCAAGAGGAGCGCATCCTCGCCTTCGCCGACCACACCCGAACCGGCCAGGCAGCGCTGTCGCAAAGCGTGGACACCACCGGACTCGACCCCCTCCAGGCCGACGCCGCCTGCGCCGTCGCAGGCGACAACCGGATGGTGCTCGTCGTCGGACCCGCTGGCACCGGCAAGACCACCACCCTCGCCCGAGCCGTCGACGACCTCCACGCCGCTGGGCGGCCGGTGTTCGGCGCCGCCCCCACCGCCAAGGCCGCCCGTGTCCTCTCCGACGGCACCGGGGTGCGCACCGACACCGTGGCCAAGCTCCTCCACGAGTGGCAACGACCCAACGGACCCACCGAGCCCTACCGGCTCCCGGCAGGAGCGACGCTCATCGTCGATGAGAGCGGCATGTTGGGCACCCGCTCGCTCGACCAGCTGGTTGCCCTCGCTGAACGGCGCCGGTGGCGCCTCGCTCTCGTCGGTGACCCCCGCCAGCTCCAGGCCGTCGGCCGCGGTGGCCTGTTCGACGAGCTGTGCCGCACCCAGCCCGTCCACGAACTCGCCACCATCCACCGCTTCGATCGACGGTGGGAGCAGACCGCCTCGCTCGGCCTGCGCACCGGCACCCCCACCGCACTCGACCGCTACTTCGACCACGACCGTGTCCGAGCCGGCAGCTTCATGTCCCTCCAGGTCGACACCGCTCGCCGTTGGATCGACGCCCACCACGCCGGACAGACCGTCGCGGTCGTAGCCGAGACCAACAGCCACGTCGACGCCCTCAACCTCGCCATCCAGGCCGCTCGCCGAGACTGCGGCCACCTCGGCCGCTCGACGGCCGGAATCGCCGGCCACGAGCAGGCCTTCGTCGGTGATCACGTCGTCACCCGCCGCAACGACCGCACCCTACGCACCGACCACGACGAACCAGTCCGCAACCGCGGCCGCTGGACCGTGCAGCACATCGCCCGAGACGGATCGCTCACCGTCGCCCACCACCACGGCCAGGGCACCGTGACCCTCCCGGCCGACTATGTCCGCAGCCACGTCCGCCTCGGCTACGCCGCCACCGCCCACGGCAACCAAGGCGACACCGTCGACATCGGCATCGCAGTCGTCACCCCAGCAACCAGCCACCGCAGCCTCTACGTCGGCGCCACCCGCGGCCGCCAGGAGAACCAGCTCCTCGTCGTCGCCGACGGCCTCGACCACGCCAGGGACGTCCTCGAACAGGTCCTCACCAACGACCGAGCCGACGTCCCCGCCGTCGTCCGACGCCGCGAACTGCTCGAACAGGTGAACGACCGGCCCGGCGACGCGTGCCGTGGCCCTGGCGTCGAACCCGGTCGACGCCGCACCCCGGTACCGACCACCGAGGAGCGCGTCGCCGCCTGCACCAAGGCTTACGAACGGGCCCTCCGAGCGGCGGGACCCCACAGCGCGCGCCTTGGTGAAGCACAGTCCGACCTCGATGAGGCCCTCCGAGCCGAAGCCCGACTTCGATACCGCAGGGACACCGGCGGACCACTCGTGAAGCTCCGCCTGCGCGAACCGCTCCGCGACGCGGCCGACACCATCGAGAGGGCGACGGTCGTGCGCGATGCGGCAGCCGACGTCGCCGAGCCCTTCCTCGACGCCCGAGATCGAGCATCCCAGGAGCTGAAGGACGCGAGGCGGATCGCCTACATCGAACGGTTCGAGCGCGAGACCGCAGCCATGCAGCGCCGCGGTCCCGCGCGCCCGGCGCCCGGCCTCGGAATCGGCTGACAGCACCCGCGCTGATCGGCCGCGGGGTGAGCCAACCTCAGTCGATGACCACCTGGAGGTACGTTGTCTTGGCCTCCTCGGCCATCGCCACCCGGATCAGGCGATGTAGACGCTTCCGATCCGGTTGTCCCAGCCGGACGACATGGTCGCCTTGGAGACGTTCGCTGCGGTGCTGCCCGGGTAGACGCCGCTGCCGGTCGTCGTGTCGTAGAACGTCGCTGCGCAGGGGCCGACTCGATAGCTCGAGGTGTCGTTGTTGAACCCGTGGCTGGCCAAGTTGATCAAGGTGTACCGGGTCGTGAGCTGCAGGACGCCGCCGCTGTAGCTCGTCCCCCGGTAGAGCCGGAGCGAGGCGGAGCACGTTGCGAACGTTGCGGGACCGCTGGGGTCAAGGGATTCGCCCTCCGCTGCGTTCATGTCGGCCTCGGTGCGATAGCAGCGTGCGGCAGTGCCGTCGGACGTGCAGGCACCGGCCTCGCCCCACCCCTCGGCGAGATTGATCGTGGCCCCTTCGAACGTGGCCAGGACTTCCTCCGCCCGTTCGCTCTGGTCCGCACCGACTGGTGCTGTGGTCGCCAGCAGACCAATCGCAGCACCGAGGATGGCAGTGGCGATGGATCGACGCATGTGTTGCTCTCCCTCGAGGTCAGATCTTGAAGATGAAGACGTGGTGGTTGTCGGAGCCGATGCCCGCCTTGGCGCAGCTGGCGTCGGTGGCATCAGGGTTGACCTTGACGGGCCAGTCCTTGAAGCCGAGGTCGTCGAGGATCTGGCGGGCGGCCGCGCTTGCTTCGGTCTCGGTGAGGCAATCGGGCTCGTTGATCTCGGTGATGAGCCGTTCTTGGAGGTCCACGATCGCCTGGCTCTCCTCGTTGAGTTCGGTGTCGGCGATCCGGAGGCCGAGGTCGGGGCAAGTGGACTCGTCGCCGGGAAAGACATCGATTCCGCCGCCCGGGCCGATGCATGCTGCGAGCTGGTCTGGCGGCTCATGAACGCCGTGCTCCCTGAAGTCACCGCCATCCCAGAGTTTTCGGCATCGGGTGATCGGGTCCCCTCCCGGCTCGACCACGATTGCGTCGGCGCCGATGACGGCCTCGGCATGGCAAGCGGTCCCCGTCTGGGGCGAGTCAGGTTGGGACCGCAGGATGGCCGCGGCAACAGCGCCGCCGCTGCAGAGGACCGCAGCAGCCGCGACCACGACGATCCCCCGGCGTCGGCGGGTGGCTCGTTGCTGCCGTGCCAACCGGGTGCGACCGTCGGCGATTGCCGCCTCGGTCAGCTCCGCCATTCGCTCGCCACTCATCTCGGCACCGGTCGGCGCGTCGAAACGGTCCTGTGGTGTGCGCAGCCACGCTCGGAGCGTGGCGAGCGGTCCGTCGGGTCGTGGCACGTCCGGGCTCATCTGAGCGACGCTTCCGGTTGCTGGCAAGCTCGGACGAAGGCACGGCGGGCCCGCAGGAGCCGCGACCTCGTCGCCAGAGGCGAGATGCCCAGAGCGTTCGCGATTGCCGGCCCGTCGTAGCCGAGAGCGTCCATCGTCAGCACCTCACGGTGAGGCCCGCTCAGCGAGGACCATGCAACTTCGACCATCGCTTGCTCGTTCTCGGTGGCCGCGCTGGCGGCCTCGAAGTACGCGTCCTCCGCTGACGGAGCCGGCTGTGGCTGTTCGGCCAGGAGACGGCCCGTCGCCTTGCTGCGGGTCATGGCACGGCGGGCCGAGTTCGCGGTGACGAAGCGGGCCGTGCGCAGCAGCCACCCTCGGACACCATCGTCGGAGAGACCGTCGATCTGGTCGAAGCGGACGTAAGCGATGGTGAACGTTTCGGACCAGAGGTCCTCCCTCGTCGCCGGGTCTCGCTCCAAGCCCATGAGGAGCAGTTCGACCGCGCGGCCGTGAAGACCGACCAGTCGCCGGAAGTCGTCGTCGTGATCGCCATCGGACCTGGTCATGAAACTCGTTGCATTGTTGGCACACACTCTCCAGGCGGGCACCGAAGGGGTTCCTTCCCCCTCCCCCCCCACGATGTCAGTGTCGAGCGGAGCGTTGTTGTTGCGCGGACCCGTCGGGATGCCGAAGAGGGACAACCGTGACCCTTGCCGGAAACTCGCAGCCCTCGTACTGAAGGTCTTCCCGATACTGGTGCGCGAACGTGGCCGCGTTCACTGGCCCTGAGAAGGGTCCAAGGACCATCGGGACGTCCAAGTAGGGATCATCGACCAACACGACGTGCTCCATGTCCAGAGTGTCCGCCTCCTCATGGAAGAGTGCGGCCGACACATCCGCTGGAGCACATGGTCGCCCTGAAGTAGATTGTCCAAGCTCGGTCATGATCTGTCCTTGCGCCGCGTCGGAGTTGCTCGGTGAGCCGGCAGTCTCCCGTCCGCTCCTGGCAAGTGTCGTGGCCGCCTGTGGCGTTGCGCCCCGCGTCCAGAACCCGATGAGACGGGTGCCGTCGTTGGTGCCTTCGGAGCTCACCTCCGACTGCTCGATGGTGTCCCTCGACGAGCAGGCCACGGACGTTCCGAGGTGTTCGAGCGGGAACTCGGGGCGGTCCGGGCCCGATGGCGCAACACCTGGCGAGGTGGCGACACTGCACAGGTGTGAGGTCGTTCGGGTGGTCGTGGCGGCGGTTCTCGTGGAGGCGAGGGGTACTGCCGGGGGCTCTGGCCGTTGCCGTCGTCCTCAGTGGCTGTGGCGGCGGTGAGGGCTCGTCTGGCGGTGGTGCTGACGGGGGACGGGATGGTGTTGAGGGGCCATTGGCGTTGCCGGTCGAGCCGGTCCTCTATCCCGGTGCGGACGCCATGGCTGCTCTTCAGGACGGCTATTTCCGTTTGGTCGAGACCTGCATGGAGGAGAAGGGCTTCACGTTCTCATCAAAGCGCGTCGACCCGCCGCCGGAAATAATGAACCCTTACGACGTACGTCGCCGCTACGGCGACCTGTCGCCGGAGGAGGCGTCGCAGTGGGGCTATCACTATCGGTTCGCCGAGTACGAGGCGGAGTTGCGCGAGCAGCAGGAGGCCGAGGCGGCGGAGCCGTCGCAGCCCGGCTTCGGCGAGGCGCTCAGCGGGTCGCCGGTTGAGACAGCCACCGGGGTCGCCCCATCGTCGGATGGGTGCGCTCCACAGGCCAACCAGCAGATCTACGGGAACAGCCAGGGCTTCGAGGGGCTCCCCGGATTCTCGGAGATCCTCCAGGTCCAGGTGGATTCCTACGACCGTGCTGCGGCTGACCCGGAGGTCGTGGCCGCCGAGCAGCGGTGGAGCGATTGCATGCTCAGCCGCGGCTACCGCTACACGACGAGCACTGGGCCGCTGGACCAGTTCGCCCCTGCTACCGACGACACGAGCCCCCCTGGGGACGAGGAGCGGTCGACGGCAGAGGCGGATGCCGCGTGCCGCGACGAGGCCGATCTCCTCCACACATACCTGAGGGTCGAGTCGCGTATCCAGGTGGCGGCCCTTGAAGGCCTCCAAGAGCAGGTCGACACCTTGGAGCACGCGGTCGACGGCGCCCTGCGGCGTTCGAAGGACCTGTGAGGACGCGCTGCACGCCGCACCTCGCTGGAGAGCAATATCACACACAATGGAGGCCCACATGAGATCCACGAAGAGACGAATCCTGGCGAAGGCCGCCATCGTCCTCGGCATGGTCGTTGGTGGCGCGGTCGGCTTGGAGCCCGCCCCCGCGAGCGCGTCCATCGGTCAGTGCACGAGTGGTGGCTGGTGCTACTGGTCGAGCACGAACTTCAGCGGCACGTTCTACCGGTTCACCGGGGGCGGCAACACGGGGACGATCACCCTGCGGAGCTTCTACAACAACGGCTCTACGGGGCGTGGCGTCAAGTGGTACTCGGGGACGAACTACTCCGGCACGTACCATGGGTGTACGTCGACGGGGTACGGCAGTGGCAACTGGGCGAGCACGACAGCACGGTCGCACAAGTGGAACCCCACGGCGAACGGCCAGTGCTCGGGCAGTTGGTGACGTGAGCAGAGCCGCCGGGGCGGCGACCCCGCTGCCTGCCCCGGCGGCCCCGCGCATTGACATGGTCAAGAGGGTTGTGGTCGTTGCCCTGCTGATCGGGTTGCCGGCTGGAGCCTGGCTCGTCGGCAGGTCGTCGCGTTCGGCCGAGGAGTCGGCTGCCTTGCACGAGCCGCCGGCACCGGCGGTGTTGACTGCTGAGGTGGAGCGCCGCCCTCTCGTTCGGGACCTGGTCACGAGGGGGACGGTCGAAGCGGTCGGGGCGGTCGATGTCGCAGTGCCAGCCCCAGAGGGCGATGTGTCGCCGATTGTCACCGCAACTCCCGTGGCAGTGGGAGACGCCGTGGCGGAGGGGCAGGCCCTCCTCGGGGTCGCCGGCCGGCCGGTCATCTTCCTCGCAGGCGCGTTCCCGGCATACCGGGACCTCCGCGTGGGCGATAGCGGCCCTGATGTCGAGCAGCTCGAGGCCGCCCTCGGCCGCCTCGGCCTGCGTCCTGGACGTCTCGACGGGCTCTACGACGCTGATCTCGCCGCCGCGGTGCGCCGGGCTTGGCAGGCCGCAGGCTACGACCCGTGGACGGCGCCGCTGGATGACGCCGAAGCCCTGGGTACGGCCGAGGAGGCCCCTACGGCCCCGCCGGTCTACCCGATGGTCCCGCGCTCGGAGGTCTGGTTCGGTCCCACCGCCCCTCTCACCGTCGCGGCGCTCCGGGTCCGCGTCGGCAGTACGGTCGACGGCTCACCGATGCGGTTGGCTCGGGGCGGCACGGTTGTGATCGCGGAGGTGAGCGGGTCCGACGCCGCCTTGGTGAGGTCGGGCGCCGCTGTGGTGGTCGAAGGCGACGCTGGCGGGGAGCCCCGCGATGGCCTCGTCGCAGAGGAACCGCGGATGGGTGACGGGTCCGAGGGGCCAGCGACGGCATCAGTGCGGGTGGAGCTACCCCAGCCGTTCTCCGTGACCGACGCCGGCCAGGGTGTGAAGGTGACGATCCGAGTCGCGGCCACCGACGGTCCCGTCCTCGTCGTGCCCCTCGTCGCCATCGCCGCCAGCTCCGATGGACGAGACCACGTCGTCGTGGTCGAGAACGGACAGGACCGCCAGGTTGGCGTCAACGTCGGCCTGACGGTGAACGGCGAGGCCGAGGTCCGAGGAAGCCTGGAACCGGGTGATGTCGTCCGCATCGGGTGACAAGCCGGCGCCGGAACGGTCCGGCGAACCGCTCGTGTCAGTTCGGGACCTCACCAAGGTCTACGAGGGACCCCCCGAAGTCCGTGCTCTTGACGTCCCCATCCTCGACATTTGGCCCGGCGAGATGCTCGCCGTCACCGGGCCATCGGGCTCGGGGAAGTCGACGCTGCTCAACGTGCTCGGGTTGCTCACCAGCGCGACCAGCGGCTCCTACGTATTGGCGGGCCACGACGTGGCCCAGCTGTCGGACCGAGAGCGGACCCGTCGGCGCGCCGCGACGATCGGCTTCGTGTTCCAGGCGTTCCACCTCATCGCGGGGCGAACAGCACTCGAGAACGTCGTGCTCGGGTTGACCTACGGGCCCGACCGGTCGCGAGACCGAGCTCGAGCAGCGACCGACATCCTCGTACGGCTGGGTCTCGAGCACCGGCTCTACGCGCGTCCTGAGACCCTCTCGGGTGGCGAGAAGCAGCGGGTTGCCCTGGCCCGAGCGGTCGTGGCCCGGCCGTCGCTGCTGCTGTGCGACGAGCCCACAGGGAACCTCGACTCGGCAGCCACCGAGTCTGTACTCGACATCATCGAGGAGCTCCACCGGGACGGTATGACCGTGGTGATGATCACCCACGACGACGCTGTCGCAGCCAAGGCCGCTCGGCGGGCAGAGATCGAAGACGGCCGAGTCGAATCGTGATGCGGATCCGCGACCTCCTCGCTGAGGCTTGGGCTGGCCCGCGGACCCGGCCCGTGCGCACGATGCTCGCATCGGGGGGCACGGTGCTCGGATCAGCGGCCCTGATCGCCACCCTCGGGCTCACCACCACCGTGCGATCGAACGTCACCGAGGCCTTCGACGCCTATGCCGCCACGGAGGTCGTGCTCGAACGCGCGGCGCCTGACACGCCTCTCGTCCCCCGCACCGAGCGGGTGCAGCGCCTCGGACAGCTTCCCGAGGTGCAGGCGAGCGGCGACCTCTGGGAAGTCGACACCGGAAACGCCGGGACGCGGGCCAGGTGGGCCGCAACAGCCGTCGACGGGCCCCTCTACGCCGCGTCGTCCGACAGCAAGGACGTACTGCTCCCGCACATGACATCGGGGACCTGGTTCACATCCACGATCGAGGACCGGGCCGACCGAGTCGCTGTCGTCTCGGAGCCCCTCGCCAGGGACCTCCAGCTCGCCCCAGTCAGTCGCCGGCCGTCCGTGTTCGTCGACGGGACGGCCCTCACCGTGATCGGCACCTACGACAACGTGCAGCGCCACCCAGAGGTCCTCCGCGGCCTCATCGTGCCGACGACGACAGCACGCGACGTGTGGGGCGATGCCCCGCGCGGGACACCGATCGTGGCCATCGCCACCGTACCCGGCGCTGCACCCGTGATCGCAAGGCAAGCAGCACTCGCCCTGGCCCCCACCGCCCCAACGGCCTATGTCGCGCGGCCCGTCCTCGACGCCCGGCACCTCCGAGGACAAGTCGACCAGGGCATCGCCCAGCTGTTCATCGCACTGGCCGCGGTCGCGCTCCTCGTCGGCATGCTGAGCGCAGCCAACACCACCATGATCAGCGTGATCCAGCGCACCGGCGAGATCGGCCTCCGGCGCGCCCTTGGAGCCTCGCGTCGCGAGGTCGGCCTGCAATTCCTCGCGGAGAGCGCCGCAGTTGGCGTGGCCGGCGGTCTCATTGGCTCCTCCCTCGGAACTATCATCGTCGTCGTCGGAGCCAACTCCCGCGGTCTCGTCCCCACCATGGACCTTCGACTAACGGCGATCGGCCCCGCCGTCGGCCTGCTCGCCGGCATCATCGCCGGCGCCTACCCCGCAATGCGGGCATCACGAGTCGACCCCGCAGATGCCCTCCGCTCAAGCTGACTCGCTCCACATCCGTCGACCAGGTCGCTCGGTATCCGAACCGCCTGTCAGTCTCAGGGTCGCCTCTGCCTGTTGACCCTCGCCCTCGACGGTGTCAGCCGCCAGCCACCTGTGCAGCACTGGCTGGCCCTCGTCGACGCACCGGGGTCCGGTTCCCCCACCGCCGCAACGTCGACTCGCACGTCATTCTGGACCTGGAGGGCGACCTCCCACCGGCTGACGGCGGACGACATGAAGAGCGACGCCGGTGCCGCAGTGGCCACACTCGACAGCCACGCGACCACGCCGAAGGTCGTTGACGAGGAATCCTGCGGGAGGTGGCGCAGCGACGGGCAGCAGAGGTCGGCTTCACCGGCAAGGTGCCTGCCTGTCCGTACCGCCGGCGAAGCGAGCGACGACCAACTCGTCGCGCCTTCGACCGCACACTTTCACGGGGTATGTCGCGCTCGACGGCGCTTGTGCCCTTCGACCCACGATCAACGATTAGCTCCGGGTCGAGGGGCCGGTCGGGGTGGGCACAAAATGGGCACAAACGCGGGGATACGGGCGGTGTCGGGCTGGTACCCAGCGGCACCAGATGGACGTCCCGAGCAGCCCCGAGAACGACAAAGCCCCTGGTCAGCTGGCCGTTTCAGGCTGCTCACCAGGGGCTTCGCTTCTGGCACCCCCAACGGGATTCGAACCCGTGCCGCCACCTTGAGAGGGTGGTGTCCTAGGCCGCTAGACGATGGGGGCGAGATCTTCAGTTGTGCCGGCAGAACCTAGCCGGGTGAGCTCGGGGGGGAGGACTCGAACCCCCAATGACTGGACCAGAACCAGTTGTGTTACCGATTACACCACCCCCGAACGGGTGGACGGTCAGACTAGCCGTACCCCCGCTCGCCACGGAAAACCGGTTTGGCCTCAGTGTTTGGCCTCAGTGCCTGGCCGCAATCTCGGATCGTGAGAAGCTGTGCTGGTCGCGGTTGGGGCCCGATTTGTAGGACAATGGGCATTCATCGTCACGGGAGGAAACACCAATGAGCACCGACATCGTGGTCGGAATCGACGGATCCGAGAACTCCGAGCTGGCCTTCAAGTGGGCGCTCGACGAGGCCGAGGTTCGGGGGGCACGGGTCCGGTGTGTGCTGACCTGGACCTACCTGGGTCAGAAGGGAAGCCAGCTCGGGCCGCTCACCACAGAGGATGATGCCCAGCGATTCCTCTCCGATTTCGTTGATCGGGTGGCAGGCGAGCGCAGCGGTCTGGTCGACCCGGTTACCGTCAACGACCTTCCGGCTCAGGGCCTGCTGGATCAGGCGGCATCGGGGGCGGCGCTGATGGTGGTTGGATCGCGAGGACTTGGTGGCGTGAAGGGCATCGTCCTCGGGTCGGTCAGCCGGACGGTGGTGGAGCGTTCACCGATCCCGGTGGTCGTGGTCCCCCACGCCTGAGCGGCCCAGCACGCGGCCGGGTCCGGTCACCAACCTCGGTAGACCGGTTGACGGCGTTCCACGAAGGAAGCGACACCCTCGTTGGCGTCGACCGTGTTCATGTTCATCTCCTGAGCCACAGCCTCCTCGTGGAACGCGGTGGCGCGGTCTGAGTCCAAGGAGCGGTTGACCAGCCATTTTGTCAGGGCCAGCGACCTTGTGGGGGCCTGGGCAAGGCGGTCGGCCCATTCCTCGACGGCAGCGTCCAGCTCATCGGCTGGCACGACCCGGTTCACCAGGCCCAGGGTGGCCGCATCGGCCGCGGACAGATCGTCGCCGAAGAACAAGAGCTCCTTGG
>WBZM01002491.1_pt1 | contig 15547 bp, 21 predicted proteins | sample 5204271 | NCBI WGS metagenome assembly WBZM01 (sample SAMN12344346, study PRJNA552823) | activated sludge metagenome | biome: Activated sludge suspended growth; feature: Nitrification reactor; material: Wastewater; isolation source: activated sludge from nitrification reactor of wastewater...
GCGGGCGCGTTCGGAGGCTTGGCCTTCGGCGCGGCCGTTATCGAAGGCCTGGAATTCGATGGCCTTGATATTGGCGTCGGTCAGGGCGGCGGGTTGGGTTTCGGCGGTGGCGGGCGTCGGAATTTGGGTGCCCGCGGCGTTGACATCACTCATGGGTTGCTCCTTTTGATTGAGTGGGTGGCGGGCATGGAGCCCATTGTTGACCTGGCGCGGGCTAGGCTCGCTCAGGGAAGAAATGACGGCTTCTAGGGTGCCGATGGCATCGGCCATGCCGACCTTGACGGCCTCGCCGCCGACCAGGACCCCGCCTTTGCCGAAGTTGCTGACGACGCGCTCGGGGGAGGTGCCGCGGTTGGTGGCGACGGCATCGACGAAGAGGGTGCCCAGCTCATCGATGACGCGCTGCATTTCGGCGCGGCCCATTTCGGTGTCGGGGGTGGCCTGCTTCAGGGGGCTGATGCTGGAAATGATCTTGATCGGGGCATCCTTTTCAGGCTTGTAGGTGCCAACGACGCCGATGGAGCCCAGCAGGCCGGTGTCACTGGTGACAATGCGCCCGGCGGCGCTGGCCAGCCAGTAGGCGGCGGAGGCGGCCATGCCGTCGACGTAGGCGGTGACGGGCTTGGCGGTGCGGTGGATGGCGCGGATCTGCCCGGCCAACTCGCTAATGCCGGTGGCCTGGCCCCCGGGGCTGTCGATATCGAGGACGATGGCCTTGATGCCGGGATCGGCGGCGGCGGTGGCCAGATCGGTGGCCAGGACCTCGACCGAGGTGGCGCCGCACACTTCGGTGAAGAGATTGGCGCGGCGGAAGATGGGACCCAGGACCGGGACGATGGCGACGCCATCGCGGACGGTGACGGTGCGGCTGTTGTCGAGGGGGCGGCCCAGGCGGGCGGCGACGGCCTCCGGGCTGTCATTGACCCGGCCGGCGATGGCCAGCAGGGTTTCCAGGGTGCTGGGCTGAATCAGCCAGGGGGCGTTGCCGACCAGGTCAAGGGCGGAAACCCGGGGGCGGGGGGCGTCGCTGGCGGTGGGCGGCAGGTGGGGCATCACAGCCATGTCATTCCTCGGGGACCGGGTGGGGGATGGCCGGGTGCGCGGCGGCGGCGGTGACGGTGGCGGCGCTGGTGTCGCCGTCATCGGCGCCATCATTGGTGCCGTCGTCATCGGTCATGTCGTCGTCGGTGTCATCGGCCTCGCGGGCCGGGGCGGCGGGCCGGCCGGGGGCGGCGGCGGGTTCCGGGGTCAGGGTCGGGGAGGCAGCCTCCTGGCGGGCCTCCTTTTCGCGCTGGCGACGGACCTGGTCGTAATCGGCGCCGGTGAGGGCGGCGGTTTCGGCCTTGCGGGTGGAGATACCCAGGTTGAGGCGGCCCTCGGCGGCCTGGATCGCCTTGTTTTCGTCAAGGATTGGCGGGGCATCGCCGATCCATTCGGCGCCCAGCCAGGCCTGACGGGCGAAGGGGTCATCGAAGAAGCCCGGGGCCTGGAGGCGGCCCTGGCTGATGGCGTCGGTGAGGACCCACTCATAGACCGGCTGGCACAGGGCCTGGGCCAGCCAGGTGCGGCGGCCCTGGAAGAACTGCCAGGCCAGCAGCAGGGCGCCGCGGGCGGCGGAATAGCTGCTCTGGAAATGCTGGGTCAGGACCTCGTGGGGGAGCTCCAGGGCGGCGCCGATCAGGCGGGTAAAGGTGGCCAGGAATGAATCGGCGGCGGCGTTGGGGGCCTTGGGGTCGGAGAATTCGATTTTGTCGCCGGGGAAGAGGGCGGCGACGGAGGAGTGGTCAAGGTCGAACTTCTTCTCGCGGTAGAACTCCCCGCGGTCGCTGGTGTACTCGACCGGGGCCATGGCGGCCAGGCCTTCGCCGTCGCTGGTGGTGACGAAGGCCAGGAACAGGGCGGATTTGACCGCGCGGTCGACCTCGGCATCACAGTAGCGGTCGAGCTGCTTGAGGACGGTCAGGACCGGGGCCAGGTCGGGGATGCCGCGGGTTTGGCCGGTGCGTAACTGGCGGTAGAGGTGCAGGCAGACGCGGGAGCCGGTGCGCTCGCCAAAGGCGGGGACGGCGGACCAGCTTTGCGATTGGCCGGGGTAGCGGGTGGCGCCGGGGTGCAGCTTGGAAAAGTGATAGCGGACGGGGGCGCCGAAGCTATCTTTTTCGACGCCGGCGATCAGGCTGGCGGAGTCGCGCTTGCCCTCGGGGTTGCTGCACCGATCGGCCTCCAGGTGCTGCAGGGCGAAGCGGAAGGGCCAATCGCCCCGGGGGCGGGTGAGGGAGACGCGGGGGATGAAATGATCGCCGGATTCCAGGACCGCGCGCCAGGCCAGGGCCTGCTGCTCGGCAAAGGTCAGGGTGCGGGCCAGGTCGCAGTTGGGTGAGCTGGCGAAGAGACGCCACTCGGCCTCGGCTTGGGCTTCCCAGGCATCGGCGGCGTCATCGGTCAGCTTGAGGGCTTCGCGGTCGATGGACGCATTGAGCTTGAGCCCGGAGCCGATGACGGAGGTGACTTTGCTGTTGACCGCGGCGGCGGCGAGGGGGTTGTTGCGCAGGGCGTCGCGGGAGCGGCGGCGCAGTTCCGGGAGATCGGCCAGCAGGTCGGCGTCGGCGTCGCCCTTGGCGGTGACCCAGTATTCCCCGGCGCGCTCGCGGGAGGCGGATTTCCAGGGGCGGCTGTCGGCGCGGGCGGCGATTTCCACGGGGCGGTAGGGCGGGCGGGTGGCGACCTGGCGGGCGAGGGCGCGGCGGGTGGCGGGGGTGCGGGCCATGGGTGAGGGTGCCGGGCGCGGGGTGCGAGGTTAGCCGCGGAAGACGACGCGCTGGAGGGGCGCGCGGTTGGCTTGGGTGGTGAGGCGCTTGACCTTGGCCTCCCAGTAGTCGATTTGCGCCTGGACATCGCGCAGATTGGCGCGGGTGAGGGTGCGGCCGTCGAGGGTGACGGACTGCCCGGCGGCGATGCTGATGGACGCCTGTAACCAGGTGTCGAGCATGGTTTGCGCGGTGGTGAGATCGATGCCTGCCATGCCGGATAGGATGGCGGGCGTTTGGCGTTACGTCATTCGACGATTCGTCGGATTTTTCCGACGATTCGTCGGATTTCAGGCGGGTGGAGGGGCGGGAGGCGAAAAAAAGTGAAAAAAAGTGGGGCGGGAGGTTGACACAGCAGCGTGAGCGTGTATAATAATAATCAAGGGGAAGGCGCGGGGCCTGACCACCAGGAGGACCGGAAAATTACCTGGAAGTTGCTGAGGCGGCTTGGTTTGAGCTTGAGAATTGAGGCAGGAGAATCGTCATGAGCGAGTATTTTTTTGGTAGCGTGAAACAAGTTCCCAACCGCAAGACGGCCAAGGCCTGGGATCAGGCCTGCAAAGACTGCGGCGGGCATGGGCTGATTGAGTGGAACGTCAAGGCAGGGGATCAGCCGGGGGTGAACAACGGCCACTATCAGGGCAACTTCATCGGCCCCAACCGTGGCGCTCCTTATGATCATGAACTGGCGGCGCGTGTGCGGGCGAAGATTGGTGACACGGCCATGATTGAATGGCCATAGCCGGGAGAAGAGACATGAAATACCACGTTTATTCAAAAGACGAAGGCGGGATTATGGAATATCGCGGATGCCAGGAATGGGACAGCTTGGCCCTGCTGCTGAACAACTACTGCGTTGACGACTATGAGCCGGAGACGGTGGAGTTGCAGGGCTGGCCTACTGGGAGCCTGACCTGGTACGGCAACCTGGGGGTGGCGGCGGCATGAATGAGCTTTCCCCCGGGGCGGCCCTTGCCGCCCTTCGCCCAACTCGGCAGGTGACTTGCCAGGAATGCGGGACGGTATTCCTGGCGAAGGACAGCCGGGCCAAGTTCTGCTCCAACCGATGCCGGCAGGCGAACAAGGTCAAGGTGGCCAAGGCGCGCAAGGCGCTGGGCTGACTCAGGGCGCCGGGGCGGAGGCTCCGGCGCCGGTGGGGGGCGGCAGGGGAAGCATCATGGCGACGGGGCGGCGGCCCAGGACGTGGGCGGGACCGTGCTGGTCGATGAGGGCCAGGACGCGGCAGGCCCAGCGGGGGATGGCGGCCTGACCGCCCCAGCGATAGACGGTGTCGAGGGAGACGCCAAACTCTTCGGCGAAGGTTTGCACGGTGAAGCCGTTGCGGGTGAGGGCGGCGCGGAATTCTATTTTTGTCATCTTGGGGCAGCGGCGAATCTCAGAGCACGTCGTATTTCTTCCAGGCGCCCTTGCTGACGACGCGCGGAATGACCGCGGTCAGGTCGGGGGCGGGTGGGGTGGGTGGGGCGGGGTGACTGGGGGTCTCGCCCTGGCTGGCCAGGCTGGCGGCGGCGGTGCTGATGGCCTCGGGGGCGAAGAGGTCGCCCTGGGTGGGGCACAGGCGCTGGTGCAGGGCATCCCATTCCCGGGCGCTCCAGGTGCCGATGGCGAGGCGGCGGACGCGGGGCAGGCGGGGGTTGTGGGTCAGGTGGGCGATGGCCCAGGCATAGACGGCGGTGTCGATGGGCTCGTTGCGGGCGCTGGCGGCGGTTTTCTCCCAGCGGCCGGTTTCGGGGTCGCGGCGTTCGCTGGTGATGCCGCTGAACCAGCTCGGGGGCAGGTCGTTGGGCAGGTGCCACCAGCGTTCGCTTTCGGACTGGCTGGGGGTCATGGCCAGGCGGTCGAGGAGGGTGTCCTTGGCGGTGTCGGTGCCGATGAGGTGATGGGCGCCCCCGGCTTTGAGCCAGGCCCCTCGCCAGTTGAGATCGTGGGGCTTGGCGGGGCTGATGAGGGCGGCCTGACGGTGGGAGGCGCCCTTGACCGGGACCCAGCCATGCAGGGCGTACTGGTGGCAGGCGCCGTACACTTCCTGGGTCCAGTTGCCGGAGTCGATGGCGTGGAGCAGGGGGCGAAGTTCCTGGCCGTATGGGTTGAGCATGGGCCGGTCGAGGTAGTCGGCCAGGTCGGCATAGGTTTCCGGGGCGACGGGGGAGCCGTGGGTGACGTGGTAGTCGACGAGGTAGAGCCGCGGGTGCTTGGGGGAGGGCCCGCGGCCAAAGCCGAGGATGAGGGTTTCCAGGCGGTTTGCCTGAACGTCGGTGGCGGCGACCAGGGCGAGGCAGCCGGCGGGTGGTTGACGCATGGGCCATGGTTCGACGCACTTCTCCAGGTCGGTGGCGGCGATGCCCCCGGGGGGCTCGTAGGGGATGGCCAGGGAGGTGCTGACGAAGGCCTTGATCAGGGCCGGGTCGTCGCCAGCGGCGGCGCGTTCGGCGTGGAGCTCGGCCCAGGTGCGGCCCAGACCGAGGGGGGTGTAGAGGCTGGGCAGGCGGTAACTGTGGTGGGTGACGCGCTCGGGGAAGCGGGCGCGCCACTCGCCCCGGGCCAGCATGTCGGTTTTGGCGCCGTGGGGGATGGGGATCCCGCAGGCCTGGCACAGGTATTCCCCGGTGGGGAGGATGCCGTCGAGCTCCAGGACCTGGTAGGCGTCGCAGTGGGGGCAAGGGACGTAGTACTCGCGCTGGTCGCCTTGCAGGTATTCCCGCCAGATGAGGGAGGCGCCGAGGATCTTCTTGGGGCTGCTGCACTGGTAAATTTTGCGCTGGCGGCCGAAGGAGTCGGCGCGGCGGCGCAGGGTCATGAGGGGGTCGCCTTCGCCGCCTTTGAGCTCTTCGTAGCTGTCGACCTCGTCGGCGAGGACGTAGCGGGCGGAGTACATGCCCAGGCTGCTGGCGGAGGCGGCGTGGGAGATGATCATCCAGCCCCCGGGGTATTTGACGCGGCCGAGGGTGTTGGCGCTTTCGCGGCGTTTGTTCTGCTTGATGCGGCGGGCGAGGGCGGGGGTGGTTTCGATCAGGGGGTCGAAGCGCATCAGCTTCCAGGCATTGCCCAGTTCCTGGGTGGGCTGGCAGACGATGAGCGGGCCGGGGTCGTGGTCGATGATGTAGCCGACCAGGTTGTTGAGGCTTTCGGTCTTGACGGTCTGGACCCCGGCGACGACGGTGATGATTTCGGCGCCGGAGTGGGGGGAAAGTGATTCCATGATGGCCCGGGCTGGCGGGTTGCGGTCGGTTTTCCAGCGGCCGGGCTCTTTGCTGGTTTCCTTGACCAGGACGCGGTGGGCGTCGGCCCATTCCCAGACGGACAGGCGGTCGGGCAGGTGCCAGCCGGCGGCCCAGCCCCGCAGCCAGGCCTGCCGGGCCTGGCGTTGGGCGCGGGGGGAGGCCGGGCGGGGGGCCGGGGCGGCCTGGGGGGCAGGCGCGGGGGCGGGACCGGAGGCGGGGCCGGGGGTGCTCACGGGTGGGGCGTGGGATCTGCGGGTGGTGGGGTTAGGGTGGCGGCGCCGAGTTTAGATGGTGCCGACGGAACGGCGGCGGGTTTCGGCCTTGCGCCGGCGGGCGGCGGGGCTGGCGTTTTTGCGCGCGTTGTAGAAGGCGTTGCGCGTGCGCCGGCCGTTGGCGGAGCGGTAGACGCTTGAGTTATTGACTGCCATTGTTTCCTCTTGGGGCCGGCTGGCCCGGGTTGGTCGGGGCGGATGGTGCGGTATTGGCTTTCGAGGGCGGAAAGCCAGTCGAGATGGAAAGCGAAGAGGGCGGGGTCGTTTTCGATGCAGATTTGCTCGATCGAGGCGCTGCTGCGCAGATTGGCGGAGCCGTGGATGACGTAGTGGCCCAGGACCTTGCCAGTGACTTCGTCGATGGGGGCGAGGAGGGTGACCTTGGCGTGGGACATGGTGACCGAGAGCTGGAAGCGGTCGCCCCCGTACTGGTCGAGCTGGTGATAGGCGTAGGCGATCAGGCCGGTTTTGTGGCGTTCGCTGGCATAGAAAAAGTCGGAGGTCATCAGGTGCAGGCGCTGAACATAGTCGCCATACAGCAGGTTGGCCAGGCTGTCGACGTTGTCGAGGTTGTAGCTGAGGGTGGCGACCCAGAGGTCGGGGATCAGCCAGTTGTTGAGCTTGACCCAGGCCTCGATGAAGTCGCCGAAGATGAAGGTGCCATTGAGGACCGCGTGGAGATGGGCGCCGGGGACGGTCAGGTCGTGGTGGGTGGCCAGGTCGGTGGCCAGGGCCTGGGCGTTTTCATACTTGACCAGACGCGGGTGCAGGATGCGGGCCTTGGCTGGGGCGTGGTAGCGGGCGGAGAGGGCGGCCTCCAGGGTGAAGTCATCGACGGAGAGGGCGTTGGGGTCAAGGTCGAAGGCCTGGCAGTCGGCCAGGTCAAGGGCCAGATCGCCGGCGGCGAGGGCGGCGGCGAGTTCGGCCTCCAGGGTGGCGGCATCGGCGCTGGGGCTGGGGGTGACCAGGTGGGTGGTGGGCGGGGGCGGAGGCTGGACCGTGGCCGGGGTCGGGATGGGAGGGGTCATGGGGTGGCCTCCGCGGAGGGTGCGCTGGCCCGGGGGGCGGGGGCGGCGTCATCCGCCAGGTCGTCAGCGGTCAGGGCGCGGTGGGCGTCGGCCTCCAGGGCCTGGCAGACGTGGCGGATTTCGGTGTCGAGCAGGCGGTCGATCTCCAGTTCATCGCTGAGCCCGGCCAGGCGGGGGGCCAACTTGCTGGGCAGGGCGAGGAGGGCCTGGGTGGCGAGGCGGGCGGAATCTTCGGCCAGGCGCTCCATGGTGGAGATGTCGGCATAGCGGCCTTCGAGCTTGGCGGTCAGGAGGATGTCGCGCTTGGCGGCCTCCCGGGCGGAGATGGTTTTGGCGCTGTGCCAGTCGAGGGAGTCGATGGCGGTGGCGGGGTGGTCGCCAGGGGTGCGATCGGCGAAGGCGGTGGCGATGGCCTCCTGGCGATGTTGCTCACGCTCGAACCATTCCAGGAAGTCGACCCAGCGGAACCAGTGGCTTTGCCCGGCCTTGATGGCGCGATAGGCAATGGGTAGGGGATCATTGTCGCGATTTGCCCAGGAGCGGATGGTGTCGCGGGAGACACGCAGGTCTAAGGCTTCCTCGATTTTCGCCACCATTTCGTTGGTGGTGAGGCAGCCCTCGGGGCGGTGGGACGGATCGGCCATCAGCGGTTACCCTGGGAGGCGACGTTGGGCACGGCGTGGAGCTGGGGCTTGCCGCGGGCCTTGATGCGGGCCTCAAGATCGCTCTCCTTGCTGGCGGCGGCGGCCTGAGCGACCTCGCGGGTGTACTGCTGCTGGAGGCGGGCGATGTCGATGGCGATTTTGAAGGCCAGGTCGAGACTGCCTTGTTCCATCGCCTTGCGGTAAAGCCCCTCGCGACGCGCCACATGCAGGGCGTAGAGCTCCTGGGGCGGCGGGTTGGCCTGGGATATCCACCGATCGACACAGGCGGCATAGGCGGCGTCGAGCTCCTGCTCGGTGACTGGCGGGACCTGGTTGGCGGCCCAGGCGTTCATTTGACGACGCTGCCAGCCGAGGACCATGGCCTCGTGGATCATCGCCTGAATTTTATCGGCGCGGTTCTCGATAGACACTGACTATCACACTCCCGAAGTTGATCGGAAAATCCCGATATCTAGCCAGAAAGGGCGGCGCGCAAACCCGCCCCTTACCGCTTGGCTAGAGGGACCCGTCGCGGTTTTCGGGCCGATGAAGGTAGGCTTAGGCAATGGGACGGCCCTGAGCGCGGAGGATGTCGAGGATCTCATCTTGGATATCCAGGTCGAGGAAGCGCTCGGCTTCGAGCCAGGCGGTGTTGTAGTAGGGCATGACGGCGGTGCGACCGGACTTGCTGGCATAGACCAGGACGCGGATGGGCTTGGTCGGGCGTTGGGCGGCGGGATGGTGGCGACGCCAGGGCTTGGGCTTGCGCTTGAGCTTGACCCGCTCGAACAGGCCATAGATTTCCCGGCCGTGACGGGTTTTGATCGCCCCCACAAACTGGTTTTGCTTCTTGGCCATGGCTTCCAGGCCACTTTTCTTCTTCGGGATGTTGCCGTAGCGATTGAGCTTGATTGCCCCCGGATGCAGGGCGCCCTCGGGGTTGGCCGGATCATCGCCATAGACGCCGCCAAAGATCGGGTTTTGGAGATAGGCGGCGGCGACGGGCTTGACGAAGACCAGGGCGGCGGGGTTGCGGTGGCTAGGGTTGGCCTTGTACATGGCCATGCTGTTGAGGGTGAAGGGAGTCGGGCGATCAAGGTTTTCTTGCATCGCCTTCTTCTCCGCCTCAATGACCCGCGCGGCGGTTTTGTTGATGCCGGCGGCGATGGCCTTGGGGAGATCGCGACCCAGGGCGGCATATTGGCGCTGGATCTCCGGCAGGCCCTGGACGGTGACGGTAATCATGGCTGCTCCTGATGGCGGGATGCTGGAGATGCGGTTGTTGCGGCGACGCGCATGGCCTCACGGTTTTGATGCGCTTCGCACTGCGCCCGGGCCAGGGCGGCGGAGGGATGGGTGCCGAGGAGCTGGCGACGCTGGGGCATGGACTGGCCAAGGGCGTAGCGGATCAGGCCACCCTCGGGGTGCCAGTGTTTGGCTTGGCCATTGGAGTATTCCCGATAACGCCACTCGCGGGGTTGCTGGTCAGGGCCCCAGGCGGCGTAGGACCAGCCAGATCCGACTTTGCAGGCGACGACGCGATAGCCCCGCAGACGACGGACCTGCTGGGAGGTGAGGGCTTCCAATGGCGGCTGTGCGGGGGCGGATGCAGTGTCAGGGGTCAGGGCCTTGCCATCGCCTTGGGTGGCGGCATGGGCGCCGTGGTTGGCGCTCTCTGGGCCTGCTACGGCGACATCAGCCAGGGCGGGGATGCTGGCCTGAACATCGGCTTCGACACTGGCCTTGACAGTGGCCACTAAACTGGCCTCGACACTGGCCTGAATGACCGTGCCATTGGCGAAGACGACGGGGGGAAGCCAGGTGAGGGGCATGTACCCACCTCCCAGATGATTGGCCAAGGTGGGTACAAGGTCGGGTGCGAGGTTGGCACGCTTAACTCTTTGAATCTGGTCATGGTGTACCAACGTACCCGACGTACCTGACCTATTTATAAAAAATTGTGCGCGGGTGCGCGCGGGCGCGCGCGTGTGTGCGCGCGCATGTGAGATTTTGCAAAAAAGGTCGGGTACGTCGGGAACGTTGGTACACACTGAGAGATTACATAGGCTTAGAGCGTGCCAACCTTGTACCAACCTCTGCTGTGCGTTAAAGGTCGGGTACATTTCAGAACTCCGGCCCCATCTCGGTGGCGTCATCGCCCGGGGTGGCCGGGGTGGCCGGGGCATTCCATGGGCTGTAGACCTTGGCCTGGCCCTGAGTGGGTCCCTGAGCGGCGCCATGGGCCTGGGAGGATGTTGGGGATGGGGATGGTTGGGCATAGGCGGCATCGGCCCACAGGCCCTGCCCTTGGCCCTGCCCATAGCCTTGAGCCTGCCCATGCTCCAGCCCCTTCAGATAGGTAGCGGAGGGCCGATAGCCCCGGGTGCGATTGGTGCCCCGCCCGACCCGCACGGCGCGCCACTCCAGGCTGTGCATGATCAGCCCGACCCGGGTTTGCTCCGGGCGGCGCATGCTGCCCAGGTCGATCTTCAGGGCCTCGCCCATGATTTCCGCGGCGGTGACGGTGTGATTGGGGCGGGCATGGGGCATCACCCCCAGCAGGCGCTCCTTCAGCCAGGGAGAGATGATCGACTCCCAGACATCGGCATCGAGCCGGGCATCCTGCTGCTCTTCAAACAGGTAGGCATCTTCATCGCTCACCCACCAGGGCTCCCCGGCACGGAAGCGATGGTCGGCCTCGGCCCAGAGCTGATCGCGATCGCGACGCAGGGCCTCTAGGTCGATGGCGCTGGTGGTGATGGACCAGAACCGCCGGTTGCCGGTGTAATCCTTGAGATGGGTTTGATGATTGGTCGTACCCGCCACCACACATTGCCGGACATAGGTTTTGGCACGGCGGGCATAGGGCAGGCGGAAGCGGTCGGAATGGGAGCTGAAAAAGGCCTTGGCCCGGGTGGCATCGGCCTTGTTCAGACTGTCGAGCTCGGCAAGCTCGATACACCAGAGCCCGCGGATGGACTCATAGGCATCTTTGCTGCCGATGTCGATGGGGGTGTCGGAAAACCAGGGATCACCGAACAGGACACGCAGGGCGGTGGACTTGCCTTGCCCTTGCGCCCCTTCCAGGATCAGCACGGAATCGGCCTTTTGCCCCGGTGCCCGGACCCGGGAGACCGCCTGTATCAGGTAGTAACGCCCGACCAGCTCCAGATAGCGGGCCTGATTCTCCCCGCGCTCATCGGCGGGCAGGTGCTCACGCCCCGCCCCCAGGTAATCGACCAGCCAGCGATGCAGGCGCTCCTTCCCATCCCAGTGCAGGTTATCCAGGTAGTCGCGCACCGGGTGAAAGGGCGCGGACATCGCGGCCCCGGACACGGCATCGGACAGGTCGACCCCCTTGGGCTCGATTTGATAGCGTTGGGCCAGCCAGTAACGCAAATTGCTATCGTCGGTGTCATCCCATTCCCCCCGCGAAGCGTGCCGCAGGGGGGGGGGCTCTCGCTTCTGGATCGTCGAACTGAACTCACAGAAGCCCAGCACACCCCGCCAGGCGGGATCGTTTTCGAGGATGACGCGGGTGTTGTAGCTGGTCGGCTTGACGCCTTCCTTTTCCGTGCGCTGAAGCAGCTCCCGCCAGTCATTACCGGGGAAACGGCCCTCGATGACCTCCCCGCCCCTCCCGGGCGGAGGCGCGGCCTCTTCCTGGCCCGCGTTGGCCACCAGGGCCTGTAACTGGGTGGTGACCGTGGGCAGGCCCTCAGCCACATGCAAATCGTTCCAGTCGGTGCCCCGATCGGCGGCGTCACTGCCGAAACGCGGGACCGCCAGCAGGCCCTGCGTCGCCCGCGCGGCGGCGGCGGCCTTGGTGACCCCTGGATTGCCCCGAGTGGCGTGGTCGTCATCGGCCAACAGCACCAGGCGGATGCCGGGATACTGGCGACGGATGGCCTTGGCCACCTCGCCCATATTCCCCGCGTCGAAGGCGACGACACAGGACCAGCCCATGGCCATTCTGACACTGGCACAGGTGGCGTAACCCTCCCCAATGGCGACCCAGTCGCCCGGGGCAGGCTTCGCCCCGAGGAGGGCATAGGCCCCGCGCTTCGCGGTACCCGTCAGCAGGCGCTTGGTGCCATCGGCGAGGATCCATTGCAGCCCCACCAGGTGGTCATCGCCGGCACCGTTGCGGATGGGGACAATGACCGACCCGCGGGCGAAGCGGATATCGAAGGCGGCGACGTGCTTGCGGGCCAGATAGGGCGAAGGCCCCTCCAGTGACAGCCCGGGCCAGATCGACTTGGCGCGGCGCGCGGCCTCCTTCGCCAGATTCTCCCGCGCGACGCGGGCGGCGGCCTCCAGCTCCTGACGGCGCACCGCCAGGGCCTGCTGATCCTCATAGCTGAGCCCGGCCGTATCGTGGCGCAGCTTATGGACCGTGTCGCCCTCCTTCCACCAACCGTAAGCCCCGACGATGATCGACCGGCCCCGGCTGGTGACATACTCACGGGCCAGATACCAGCCATTCTTGCGCCCCGGCTTATCCTCGCGATGGGGGACGCGATGCAGGACGCCATCGACCGCCAGGGCCTCCAGGACCAGCCCGTAGCGGGTGAGCTGATCAAGGGCCTCATCCCAGGCCTCGCGTTGACTCATAGGCTGGGCACTCATTGCGGCGTGTCGCGCTGGACCTGAAGCATCAAGCCCGACAGCACATGGGCCAACTCATCTTGCAGGGCATGCAGCCCGCCCCAGTTGCGCAGGTGCAGATCCCCGGGCTTGGGGTCGATACCCATCTCCGAGTTGTGATCGCGGCGGAAGGTGACCTCCTGGCGGCTGACGTGGCAGACGACGCCCCCTAGGCGGGCGATGACCTCGGCCTCCGCGTGAAAGCGAACATCATCCATGACCACATGCCGACCCTCGCGCCAATGCTGGCGGATGGACTCCCGGGCGGCATCGATGAAAAAGCGCGGGTGATAGGCCTTAACCCAATCCCCCAGGGACCGCATCATCTCCCGCGGGCTCAGCCCCCCGAAGGGCGGCGTCAGATCCTTGCCCGGCCCCAGGTGCCAGAGATCCCAACTCGGGTGCAGGACCAGCAGGGCCTCGCGGAGGGGATCGGCAAAGCTCACCCGCGCCCAGCCCCCGCCCCCGGACAGCACGGTGGCGGCGGTGGACTTGCCACAGCCGGCCGGCCCGGCGAACCCCAGCAGCAAGGGCCGGGGCGGCGTCGCCCCCAGGACCGGGGCCAGCGTGGGCGCTGACGGGGCAGGGGGTTCGCAGTTCATGGGCGCGGCTCCGGGGGCGGGGCGGGACGCTCCCGGCGCAGCCAGGCCAGGACCAGGACATTGATCAGGATCAGCGACCCGAGGACCGCGGCGACGCCCAGGAAGGCCAGCAAGGCCAAGGTCGGATCGCTCATGCCCAGCCCCCCAGCGCGGCCCGGGGACGTACCGAGGGCGGGACCGGCCAGAGACTGGCGACGGGCAGGGCGCCATAGGGCAGGCTGGCCAGATCGCGCGGCGGGCGGCAGGACAGACGCTCGCCCCGGGCCTCGGCCTGGGCGCGGCGGCTGATGATGGACAGCTTGGCCCGACAACTGGGGCACAGGCGCGGCGGCCGGCCCGGCTTGTCGTGGCTCATGTAGTAGATGTTGCTGTGCCCCATCTCCACCTCGCGGCCCTCGCAGCACAGGTACGCGACACGGTAGCGGGAATAGCTGACGGGCTCGGTCAGCTTGACGATCGCCAGGATGCGGACGTTGCCGGCGGAGTAGCCGACCGGGAAGGGGTTACGCTTGAAGCCGACATTACTCATGGTCGGAAACCTGGAAAAAAAAAGCCGCCAGCCCGGGATCATGGACCGGGAGGCGGCGAAAGGCGGCTGCGATGCCGCCACGGAGGAGTTGGGTTGAGCTACTGGCCATCGGTGTCACTGAGGGCCAGGGGATAGATGGGTTTGCCAGGTATATCTTGGCCCTGCTCGAAGACCGGCCTAAGTTTGAGGTAGCGGGACCTTTCCACTTCCACCAGGTCAGCCAGGGCACTACAGATCAGATCGCTGAGCGTGGTGTCGCGGGCCAGAGCGACAGCGTGGAGCTGCTGCTCTAAGTCAGCGGGGATGCGGGCTGACACAGTGGCGGTTCGCTTTTCCATGAGGAGGTTGTGATGATCGGCAGACAACTAAGCGGCTTCGGAATGGGGAATGACCGAGGAGTGCTCGCAGACTTCCAGCGCCGCATCCAAAGCGATCAAGGTCTCAAGCCTGGGGTTGTTCAGGTGCCCAGCACGAAACTTGGAGATCCAGCTCTCGGACAAAACGCCCGCACTGGCGGCGGACAGCGCCGCGTTCGTTGCTTTGCAGGCCCGGAGACGGTTCCGCAGCATGGACAGGTGAGCTTGCATGTTCATGCCAGGAAGACTAGCACTGTAGTGCTAAAGGCGCAACCCCAAAAAAATGGGCTATTGATCCATGCTGACCACATGGATACCAACACCCGCAAAATCGTTGCCGCCAACATCGCTAGGCTGCGCAAGGGCCGGGGGATGAACCAAACTGAGCTTGGTAGCCGCGCCGGAGTGGGCCAGACCACGATATCCTCTATAGAGAACCCGGAGGGCAAAAGCCCAACTCTGGAAACCCTGTCGGCCATCGCCAAGGCTTTGCAGGTGCCAGATTGGACCTTGCTGGTCGACGGTTCTGCCCTGGACTCCGCTCAGCTAAAGGCCCTGGATCATCTCGTCCACATTTACGCCGATTTGCCGGCGGCGGGGAAAAATCAGGTGCAGCGTGTAGCCGATGCCGAGGAGCGTTACGCCAAGGCAGGCTAAAAAATTTTGCTTCTGTATAGCACTTTTGTGCTTGACCGCCTCCCATGCTAGCACTATAGTACTAATGAAGCCCAACCCCACGGGCAGCAGGAGGAAGAGATGGCCGCTATACCCACCCCCCGCTACGAGACATGGCTTAAAGCCGACCTTGCTTCAGAGGCTGCCCGGCTGGCTGACCTGACTCTGCACCTTGAGGCGGAGATCAAAAGCCGGATTGTTCCTGCCTCCCAGAGCGACCGGCCTTATCGCTACTTCTCTCATATCGAGCTCCAGCAGGATCGGCGCCGTTTGGCCAAGGCCCGGCAGGCCCTGGAGGTGGCGTCATGATCGCCTTGTTTGTGGTGTTCGCCATCATGGGCGCATGCGCCCTTGCCTTCGCCTTTCTGGCCATTTTTTCTGACCACATTTTTCCTGCCCTTGCGCGGCGGCCCTGGCGGCCAGCCCGGCGCGCGGCGGCGACGTATCGGCGTAAATGAGCAGTCGGGGCTTGGCCTGGCAAGGCGGGGCATGGCATGGCGCGGGACGGCATGGCAAGGCAAGGGCTGGAGTTCCCAGCGGGGAGGGGAAGCCCTCTCCGGTGGATCACCACCAAAGGCGCGGCCGGGCTAGGCCTGGTGAGGCATGGCAAGGCGGGGCGGGGCAAGGCAAGGGCTGGAGTTCCCAGCGGGGAGGGGAAGCCCTCTCCGGTGGATCACCACCAGAGGCTCGGCTCGGCGGGGCGTGGTATGGCTTGGCAAGGCAAGGGCTGGAGTACCCAGCGGGG
>WBZM01002493.1_pt1 | contig 15541 bp, 15 predicted proteins | sample 5204271 | NCBI WGS metagenome assembly WBZM01 (sample SAMN12344346, study PRJNA552823) | activated sludge metagenome | biome: Activated sludge suspended growth; feature: Nitrification reactor; material: Wastewater; isolation source: activated sludge from nitrification reactor of wastewater...
TGTCACCGGAAATGTCGCACCGGAAATGTGAGGCCGCGGTAGATCGACGGGGGCATGCCGCTCCAGCGCCGGAAGGCGCGGGTGAAGGCGCTCTGCTCGGAAAAGCCGAGGAGGAAGGTGATCTCGGTGACCGACTTGGTGGGATCGTCGAGATAGCGCCGCGCCAGTTCGTGGCGGGTTTCGTCGACGACGCCCTGGAAGCTCAGGCCGAGCGCCGCCAGCCTGCGCTGCAGGCTGCGCTGGCTGAGGCCGAGTGCGCGCGCCACTTCCTCCGCCGACGGCATGCCCGAGGTCAGGTGCTGCAGCACATGCGCCTTGCAGCGGCTGACGATGTCGTCGTCGAACAGCGCCGCAAGCTGTTCGGTGAGAATCGCGTCGAAGGTGTTGGCGAGCGGGATGTTGGCCGAAGGCAAGGGCGCGTTGGCGACCTCGCCAGCGAGGAGGAAGCCGTCGACCGGTTGGCCGAAAGCGATCGGGCAGCCGAAGAAGGCCTGCCAGGGTTGCGGGTTGGCGGGTTCAGGCCGGCGCAGATCGACGCTGGTCGGGCTCATCGGCTTGCCGGCATTGACCCGACACATGGCGATCAGGATCGACAGCGAGAAGTCGGCCAGAAGCGGGCCGACGGCGGCGTCGCCGCGTCCGTGATCGAAGCCGAGACGGACGCCGTCCGCCTCTTCGGAACAGCGGTAGGTGATCCGGCTGCCGAGAATGCGCGAGAAACGCTCGATCCGTTTCAGCCCGGTATGCAGCGTGCGGCTCGACAGCCAGGCGTAACCCATTGTTCCGAGATTGGACGGATGCCAGCATTCGGCAGCGCGCAGGGCGAAGGCCTCGTCGCCGATCTGCGCGGCGGCCAGCTCGAAGCCGACATCCACCAAGTGGGAAGGCAGCCGCGCATGCACGTCGCGCAGTGCTTCACGGCGAATCCCGAGAGTCTTGCGGAACTGCTCCGGATCGATCCCGTGCTCCTCGAGCAGGCGCAGCATGACCAGCCAGAGCGTGGCCAGTGTGCTCCCCGATTCGTCCATGCTTCCCTGGTCCCGTGCGATGGCTGTCGACGACGGCGGCAATGGTCATGCGATTGGCGCCGCGAGTCAAGCAGCCGCGCCGGCAACCGCTTAGTCTTGCGCACCGGTGCCGACGCAATGATCGCAGAGCGGTCCGTTCGCGTGGTTCCGGAAAGGAGCGAGATCATCAAACGGAAAGGGACGGCAGGCGGCAGGTTTCGGCTGCGGGAACGGGCAATGACCGGCTCGCCGCCGGCCCGCCGCGACACGACGACCGGCTTCCTCCTGCGCAACGCCGCTCCGCCCGAGGTGGCACGCCTGTTCGCCGCGACAGACCGGGTACCGGCATCGCTGTGCGCGATGTGGCTCGACCTCGACCGCTTCCGTCAGGTCAACTATTCCTTCGGCTATGCCGAGGCGGATGCGGTCATTGCCCTGATTGCCGGCCGCATCCGATCGGTCGCCGGTGAGCGCTCGACCTGCCTGCGCATGGGCAGCGACGAGTTCGCCATCCTGCTTCCCGCCGTCGAGACGCCGGAAGCCGAACGGATTGCCGGACGCCTGCTGGCGACCATCGATCAGCCGATACCGCTCGGTGGCATCCTGTTGCGGCCTTCGGTGAGCATCGGCATCACCTGGCGGCTTGCCGCCGATGACCCGCTCAGCCTGCTCGCACGCGCCGACCGCGCGATGGGCGAAGCCAAACGCCAAGGCGGCGATCGCTTCGTCGTCATGGCCGTCGAGCCGCCCGGAGCGACGTCCGCGGCGCGGTCGGCAAGGCAGGATCTGGAGATCGAGAGTGTCCTGCACGCGTCACTGGCAACCGGCGATCTCGCGCTGCACTATCAGCCAATCGTTCGTCCGGACGGTAGCGTCGAGGCGGTCGAGGCGCTGATGCGCTGCGCCGTCGGCGGTCGCCAGGTCTCCCCGCTGCAGCTCGTCGCCGTCGCCGAGAAGACCGGCTTGATCGTCCGCATCGGGGAATGGATCCTGCTGCAGGGCGCGCGCTGCGCTGCCCGGCTGCGTGCGCAGGGGTGCCCGACGAAGGTCGCGATCAGCATCTCGCGCCTGCAACTCTGTTCCGAGAGCTTCCTCAGCAACCTGCACGCGGCGCTGATCTGCGCCGGCCTGCCGGCCGACGCGATCGAACTCGAACTGACCGAGTCGTTGTTCGTCGACGCTTCGCCGGTCGTGCAGGCGAACCTGCGGGGCGCGCGCGAAGCCGGGGTCGGCTTGGCGATCGACGACTTCGGCACCGGCTACTCGAGCCTCGCGAACCTCAAGGACCTGCCGGCGACCAAGCTCAAGTTCGATCGTGCGTTCATCAACGAGCTGCCCGAAGACCCTCGCGCCTTCGCCATTCTGAGCGCGATCACGCGCCTCGCCGGTGAGCTGGGAATGGTCGTCGTCGCCGAAGGGGTCGAGACCGCTGCACAACTTGCCGCCTGCGAGGCGGCGCGGGTCGATGCGACGCAGGGTTTCCTGCACGCGAAGCCGATGTCGGAGGAGGCGTTGTCACAGTGGATGGAAACGAGGAAGTCCCGCTGAGGGAGCAGCGTTCACCCGGCTCGGCGGGTGTGGAAGCCGCGCTCGAGGAAAACCTGCGGGCGATCGACATTCCGCCGCGACCGATGATCCTCGACCGCATCCGCGACGAGATGATGCAGGACGACCCCTGTCTGCGTCGTGTCGGGCAACTGATCAACGCCGACGTCGGCTTGGCCGCCGGCCTCATCAAGACCGCCGGCTCGCCTTCCTTCGGCCTGCGCACGCGCGTGCGCTCGGTTGCCGATGCGCTCATGCTGCTCGGCCTCGATGTGACGAGCCGGGCGGTTGCCGCGATCAACCTGCGACGCGCCTTCCCCAACAGTGGTCACTACGTCCGCTTCTGGGACGCATCGGCGCGCATCGCCGCGCTCTCCGGCTGGCTGGCACAGGAAATCAGCCTGCCGGGTCTGCATGCTGCCGATGCCTACACCTTCGGCCTCTTCCGCGATTGCGGGATCGTCATCCTGCTGCGCCGGCTGCCCACCTACATGCAGACCCTGGCGCGGGCGAACGGCGACGCCGAACGCTCGTTCACCGCTGTCGAGCGCGCCGAACATCCGACCGATCACGCGGTCGTCGGTGGCCTGATGGCCGTCGACTGGTGGCTACCCGATGAGCTCTGCCAGGCGATCCGGCATCATCACGAGCGGGCTGCGCTGGCTTCGCTCGAAGCCGACCTGCCGCCGCCGAGCCGCCGCCTGATCGCCGTCAGCCAGACCGCCGAACACCTCCTGCAGCAACTCGGCGGCGCGAGTCGGACACAGGAGTGGGCAAAGCTCGGAGAAGTCTGCCTGCCGTTGCTGGGCATCGACGAGAAAGACCTGTGTCAGCTGCATTCCGGCGCAACGGCGATCATCCAGACCGCCGCCGAAATTCGGTGACAGTATATTCAATAGAACTGCTGACGGAATGGAAAAAGTATACTGTCACCGTAAGGAATGTGGGGTATCGTCGTCCGGTACCTGCTGCCGGGACGCTTGGCGGAGGAACGCCATCTGCTCGCGATAGCGGGCGCAGCCGGAACAGAGCAAGGTGTGCAGGCGCAGCGCCAGGCGGTCGCCGGTGGCGAGATCGCGGTCCATCTCTTGCGACATCAGTCGCGTCGCCTGTTTGCAGTTCATCATGCCGCGAGCCCTCCGCTGCCGGCAAACCAGCGCTGGTCGAGGCACAGGCGCAGCCCCATGCGCGCCCGGTGCAGCACGACCCAGCAGTTGTTGCTGCTCATCGACAGCTCGGCGCAGATTTCGTCGGTTTCGAGGCCGAGCATTTCGCGCATCATGAAGACGCGCGCGGTTCCCGGTGGCAGCCGGTTCATGCAGGCGTCGAAGATCGCCCAGAAACTGCGGTTCTCGAAGCTCCGCTCCGGGTCGCCCCAGTCGGAGGGGCGCGTGTCGCGCTGCCAGTGACCGTTGCTCTGGAAGAGCGGGTCGAAGTCGGCGTCGTCGATCTCGCCCAGCGGGTCTTCGTAGGTCGGTTCACGCACCCGCCGGCGGATGATGTCCACGATCTTGTTCTTCAGGATCGAGAACACCCAGGTCTTCAACCGGGCGCGCTCGCCAAAGCGGTCCGCTCCCTGCAGGGCGGCCAACATGGCTTCCTGCACCGCGTCTTCGGCACTCGCCTGGTCGCGCAACTGCAGCGTCGCGAAGCGCAGCATCTCGCGCCGGAAGCCGGCAAGCTCGGTGGCGATGTCGGCGGCCTGCGGTGGCAGGCCGCGCTGGGCGGTCGAGGTCGGCCTCGCGCCGGGGTCGGTGCTGGATTTCATCTTCCTGCTCGGCGGCTGGTGAACGGCGGTGATGGCATGCTTGTGGTGTCCGCGAGCTTGGCGGCAAGCGATCGCCTGCTCCGGCTGGCGTGCGACGCAGCCGCTGCCCGAGCATCCACGGCCGGCGCCGCGAACAATCCGACGCGCAGTGTACATCCTGACTGCGACCGGGAACAGCCCGCGCAGTCAAGGACTTCTCGTTTCCGAAGCGGCAGGGTATAGTCGGCCGCGTTCCCAGAGCCCGCACACCCCGGAAGACCGCTCATGTTCCGTACCCTTGCCCGACCCGAGGTCCTGGTCACCACTCTGGCTGCCGCCGGCATCCTGATGGTGACGATGGGTGCCCGCCAGTCGCTCGGGCTCTTCGTCAGTCCGCTCAACTCCGCGACCGGCCTCGGCATCGCTACCATCAGCCTGGCGCTGGCGGTCGGGCAATTCACCTGGGGCGCGATCCAGCCGCTGGCCGGCGCCGTCGCCGACCGCTACGGGCCGCGCATGGTGCTGGTCGGCGGTCTGCTGCTGCTCGCCCTGGGCAGCGCGATGACGCCTTTCATGGACTCGGGTCCGGGCCTGATCGTCTCGCTCGGCTTGCTCTCGGCCATCGGCTCCGGTGCCGGCAGCTTCTCGGTGCTCATCGGTGCGGCGGCGCAGCGCCTGCCGCTCGAGTCGCGCGGCGCCGCGTCCGGAGTCATCAACGCCGGTGGGTCGTTCGGCCAGTTCGTCTTCGCGCCGATCCTGCAGAAGCTGATCCAGAGCATCGGCTGGATCGGCGCGATGTGGTCGCTGGCGCTGATGACGCTCGCCGCCTTGCCGCTGATCGGCCGGCTGGCCGGATCGACGGCGGCACCGGCGGCGCATCATGCCGATCCCGGCAACGGGTTGCGGGCCGCGATCGGCGACGCCCTGCGCGACCGCAGTTACCTGCTGCTGCATGTCGGCTTCTTCACCTGTGGTTTCCACATCGCCTTCCTCGTTACCCATCTGCCGGGCGAGGTCGATCTGTGCGGACTGCCGCCGGCGGTCGCCAGCTGGTCGCTGGCGATCATCGGGCTGGCGAACATCTTCGGCAGCCTTTACGCCGGTTCGTGTGTCGCGCGCTACCGCAGCAAGTACGTCCTGGCGGTCATGTACGGTTCGCGCGCGCTGCTCATTGCCGGCTACCTGCTGCTGCCACGCAGCGAGACGACGTTCTACCTCTTCGCCGCCGGCCTCGGTTTCACCTGGCTGGCGACCGTGCCACCGACGGCCGCCATCGTCGGCAAGCTGTTCGGCGTGCGTTACCTCGCCACCCTGTTCGGGCTGACCCTGCTCTCGCACCAGATCGGCGGCTTCCTCGGCGCCTGGCTCGGTGGGCTGGCGATCACCCGCCTCGGCGATTACACGTGGATGTGGTACGCGGACATGGCGCTGGCTGCATTCGCTGCGATCGTCAACCTGCCGATTCGTGAAGCACGGCCACAGCAGGCCGCGGTGCCCGCCTGAAGGGCAAGGCACAGGATGAGGCCGCGGCGCAGACGCCTGCTGGCAGGGCTGGTGGTGTTCCTGTCCATGCTGGCGGTGGTCGCTGCCACCGCTGCGCTGTTGCTCGTCGGCGAGCCCGCCGGGGGTACGGACGGTGACGCTCTCGCGAGCCGGCTGCTGAAGCTGATACCGGTGCTCCTGATCGCCTCGGGAGCGGGCTGCTGGCTGTCGTTCAAACTCGAGACGCTGTACGTCCAGGCGCCACTGCGCATGGCGGAGCAACTCGCGGCAACGCTGCCGCACGCCGGCCTGAGGGTTGGTCGCTACGAGGCGCCCGAACTCGAGCAACTGGCGCAGGTCGTCAATCAGCTGCTCGCCCAGCGCGAAGCGGACCGCAGCGAGGTCGCCGAGCACTTCCGCGCAACACAGGCCTCGCTCGAGGAGGAACGAGGCCGCTTGAGTGCGCTGATGGCTGACCTCAGCCAGAGTGTCGTCGTCTGCAACCTGGACGGTCGCGTGCTGCTCTACAACCAACGGGCAAAGCAGGAACTCTCGACCGGACCGGACGGCGACAGGACCGAGCTGCTTGGTCTGGGACGTTCGATTCATGCCGTCCTCGACCGCGCGGTCATTGGCTATGCCATAGCCCGCCTGCAGCAGGCCAGTGCTGCAGCGGATTCCGGGCATGCCCCGGGGGTCGTCGGCTCGACGCACTTCGTCACCGGGACAGCCAGCGGCCGCTTGCTGCGTGCCCACATGTCCCCGGTTCTGGGCCAGGCGGGTCGGCATCATGCCGACGGCGGTGCGCTGACGATGACCGGATTCGTGCTCGTCCTCGATGACGTGACCACGACCAACGAGCGACATACGCGGCGGGACGCGGTCATCCAGTCGCTGATCGAGGGGTGCCGCGGGCCGCTCGGCAGTGTTCGCGCGGCCGCCGAGATGCTTTGCGATTTCCCGGACATGTCGAGCGAGCAGAAGGACCGCTTCACGCTGGCGATCCGCGACGAAGCCACGGCGCTGTCGGCGCAGTTCGACAAGGCGGCGCGGGCATTCTCGAGCGACCTGCGCGAGCGCTGGGTGCTGGAGGAGATCAACGGTGCGGAGATCCTGCTGGCGACGGCTGGCAGCATCCAGGAAAAAGGCGGCGGCGCTCGGCCTCCACTCGCCGTCAAGACCGAGCATGTCGAGAAGGGGCTCTGGCTGCGCGTGGACAGTTTCGCCTTGCTGCAGGCGCTGCGTTACCTGGCGCTCCGCCTGCAGGACGACTACGAGATTCGTGAAGTCCGCCTGTCGCTGACGCGCAGCGGGCATCTTGCCCAACTCGATCTGTCGTGGCAGGGAACCTTCATGAACAACGAAACGGCGATGAGCTGGTTGCAGGATCCGATGAACGTCCCCGGCAAGTCATCCTCGCTGAGTGTGACCGACGTCATCGAGCGCTGCAACGGCGACATCTGGTTCCAGCGCGAGCGCGTTTCGCATCGCGCCTTCTTCAGGACCGTACTGCCGATGGCGGCGGCACCCGGCAACCTGCCCATGCCGATGACCGTGGCAACGGCTGAAGAGCGTCCCGAGTTCTATGACTTCGACCTGTTCGGCTGGTCGGCGAGCGGCCATGAACTCGACGACCGGCCGCTCAGCGAACTCGCTTACACGGTGTTCGATACCGAGACGACCGGTCTGCACCCGGCGGAAGGCGACGAGATCATCCAGATCGGCGCGACGCGGATCGTCAACGGCCGCCTCCTGCGGCATGAGTGTTTCGATCAACTGGTCAAACCACAGGTTCGCCTGTCACCGGGATCGATAGAGGTGCACGGGCTGACGCGCGAACTGCTCGCCGGTCAGCCGGGCATCGATGTCGTCTTGCCCAGATTCCACGCCTTCTGTGCCGATACCGTCCTGGTCGGCCACAACGCGGCTTTCGACATGCGCTTCCTGCAGCTCCAGGAGAAGCGGACTGGCGTGCGTTTCGAGCAACCGGTGCTCGATACTTTGCTGCTCTCCTCGGTCCTTCACCCGAACCAGGCAACGCACCAGCTCGAAGCGATCGCCGAACGTCTGGCAGTGCCCGTGCTTGGACGGCATACGGCGCTCGGCGACGCGATGGTGACCGCCGAGGTCTTCCTGAAAATGCTGCCGCTGCTCGCCGAGGTGGGGGTCAAGACCCTGCGTCAGGCACGCGAAGCCAGCCAGACGAGCTACCTGGCGCGGGTCAGGTACTGAGGCGAAAAGCAGGAGGGTCCGACGCCGCTGGATCGCGGCTTCCGCGGCGCCCGGCTCGGCTGCCCTGTCGTCCTTGCGTCGTCACGTCTGCAGCGCAGCCGTCAGCGAGGCGACATCCGCGGCCGATTCGCGCAGGATGTCGCGTAGCGTCTCCGCTCCGACGAGCAGGTCGATCGACGCTGCCATGCCTTCGCGCGGGCAGCCGTCGAGGTCGCGCAGCGGACTTTCGACCGGCGCCAGTTCGTCGGCGAGCAGCAGCGTATCACCCAGCGTCGTCGGCGGCATGGCGAGAAAGCCCTGCCAGCAGACCTCGATCGCGTCGACGATTGGCTGCGGCACCGCCAGCGCCTTGAGCACCGCTCGTCCGACCTCGGCCTCGCCGCTTTCGCTCCAGGCGGGAAAATCCTCATCGAGCAGCCCCGGATGGTCGCGCGTGCGCGACACCAGGTAGAAGGCGCCGACTTCGTGGACGATACCGGCGAACAGGGCCGTCTCCGGGTCGAGCCGGGTGACGCGGCGGGCGAGGACCTGCGCCAGCGCGGCGACATGGGCGGTGTGTTCCCACAGCCGGTCGGCCAGTTCGCGGTCTCTTGCCGTCGCCGGCGCCGCCAGCTGCCGGCTGACGACGGCGCTGGCCAGCGCACGCAGGTAGCGGAAGCCGAGTCGCAGGACTGCCGTGCGCACGTCGGTGATCGGTCGCCCGGAGCGGTTGCAGACGGTCGAGTTGGCGACGGCGACGACCTTCGCCGCCAGCAGCGGTTCGGCCTGCACCAGTCGCGCCGCGCGGTCGAGCGGGCAGTCGGGATCGTCGAGCGCGCGCTTGAGTTTCAGCGCCACGACGGCGCTGGTCGGGAAGCTGACCTCGCCGCGTTCGATCTCGGCGGCGATCTTCTTCAGGATTTCGTAACGTTCCACAGTCCTTCTCCACGGTCCTGGCGGATCGCCGGGGCGGCGATCAGCGGTCGGCGGCGACGAGCGCCGGGGCGATCTGCGACAGTGGCAGCACCCGCTCGACTCCGCCCAGTCTGATCGCCTCCCTGGGCATGCCGAAGACGACGCACGACGCTTCGTCCTGGGCGATCGTCACCGCACCGGCATCGCGCATCTCCTTCAGGCCGCGGGCGCCGTCGTCGCCCATGCCGGTCATGATCACGCCGACGGCGTTGCGGCCGGCGAAGCGGGCGACCGAACGGAAGAGTACGTCGACCGATGGCCGGTGACGATTGACCGGCGGCCCATCGACGACCTCGACGTGGTACTGGGCGCCGTTGCGCTTGAGCAGCATGTGGCGGCCACCGGGTGCGATCAGGGCACGCCCGGGCAGGACGCGGTCGTTGGAACGTGCCTCACGCACCTCGATCGCCGCCAGTGAATCGAGTCTTTCGGCGAACATCGCCGTGAAGCGCTCGGGCATGTGCTGCACGACGACGATTCCCGGCACGGTCTTCGGCAGGCTCGTCAGGATCGCCTCGAGCGCCTGCGTGCCGCCGGTCGAGGTGCCGATGGCGATCACCCGGTCGGTCGTCTGCAGCATTGGCGTCGTCGCGGCGGGCAAGATCACGTCGGCGCGGTGCAGCGCCTGCCCTGGCGCAAGGGGGGCAGCGGCGGTGCCGTGGGTGGCACCATTCGTGGCCGCTCCGCCGCGCAGCGCGCCGACGTTGGCGCGGGCGGCGGCACGCACGGCGGCGACGACATCGTCCGCAGAATCCTCGAGAAAGGCCTTCACCCCGAGCTTCGGTTTGCCGATGACGCTGAACGCGCCGGCCGCCAGCGCCTGCGCCAGAGTCTCACTGCCGGTGGTCACCAGGGACGAGCAGATGATCACCGGCGTCGGGCGCTCGGCCATCAGCGCGCGCAGGAACGAGAGACCGTCCATGCGCGGCATCTCGATGTCGAGAATGATCACGTCCGGCCAGCTCCGGCGCATCTTCTCCATCGCGAACAGCGGATCGGCAGCCGTTGCGACGAGTTCGATGTCATTGGTGCGGGCGACCGCCAGCGCCACCGCTTGGCGGACGACGGCCGAATCGTCGACCACCAGCAGGCGAATCCTCGCACCCGTGATCGCCACTCGCCCGGCCATCACCCGGGCTTCCGGTAGATCGTCGGCCTGACCATCCGGAGGCCATCGGCGAGGCCATTCAGGGACTCCGCATGGCCGACGATGAAATGGCCGCCGGGCTTGAGGCACGGCAACATGTGGCCGATGACCTTGCGTTTCGTCTCGACGTCGAAGTAGATCATCACGTTGCGCAGGAAGATGACGTCGAAATGGCCAACGCCGCTGATCGGCTGCGTCAGGTTCACCTGCGCGAAGCGGACCCGTTCCCGAAGTCCGCCGTCGATCAGCAACTTGCCCTCCTGCCCGCGGACGCCCCTCAGGCAATACTTGCGCAGGCACGCCAGCGGGATTCCCGCGATGCGCTCCTGCGAGTAGACGCCGGCCCTCGCCTTTGCCAGCACGGTCAGGCTGATGTCCGAGCCGAACACCTCCCACGGCCGCTGCAGGCAGTACTCGGCGAGCACCATCGCCATCGAGTAGGCTTCCTCGCCGCTCGAACTGGCGCCGCTCCAGATGCGGAATGGGTTGCCTGCGCTCGCCTCCTGGCGCACCAGGTCGCGCAGGAAATCGAAGTGCTGCGGTTCGCGGAAGAAGTAGGTTTCGTTCGTCGTCAGCAGGTCGACCATCTTCTGCACTTCGTCGGGATCCCTGCCCGAGGACAGCAGCCGGTAGTACTCACTGTAGGTGAGCAGACCGTGATGCTCGAGGCGGCGACCGAGGCGGCCGACGAGCAGCACGCGCTTGGCGTCGGAGAGGCTGATTCCCGCGAGGCGGTGGATCAGTCGCTGGAAGAGGGCGAACTCCTGGTCGGTGATGGTCGGTCGGGAGGCGTGCATGTTCGCTCAGAAGAGTTCGATGTCCGCCTTCTTCGGCGCCACGAGCAGCGTGCTGGCGTAGGACCGTTCGGCTTCGACGATGCTCTGGCTGGTCTGCCCGCGTTTGCAGAAGACATCGCCGGTCTGTGGGTCGAGGATGACCTTGCGCGACCACGGCCCCATCAGGTCGGACGCCAGCAGGCTGATGCCTTCACGCGCCAGCCACTCGCGCGCGAACTCGGCATTGCGTTCGCCGATGCTGACGCCGGTGAGCGACGAAATCACGTTGCCGCCGCCGAAGGCCTTGCCCTGCAGGCGCTGTTTCCTGGCTCCGCGGCCGAGCATGCCGTTCATCAGCGCCTCCATGCAGAAGTTGCCGCAGAGCAGGACGTCGAGATCCCGGTTCGCCGAGCGCTCGAAGCGCGGCAGCATGAAATGATTGAGACCACCGATGCGCAGCGCCGGATCCCAGAGGCAGACGGCGACGCACGAGCCGAGCAGCGTCGCGATCGGTCGTTCGCTCTCGATCGCCCAGCCGCCGGGATTGACGTTGCGAGCCAATCTTTCGAGATCGCGGGGGGTGCTCATTCCATCCTCAGCGCGCGACATCATCGCACATTTTGCTCACCGACCGTCCGCCAGTGGTCGGTGGGCAACCAAGGGATCGGACAGCGGACAACGGAGCGCGGTCACGTCGTCGTAGATGACGGCGACTTGGCCGTATTCGGGGCTGTACGCGGTGAGCCGATACTGGCGGTCGAGATCGCTGCGAAAGTCATCGAACTGCGCCCCGTCGCCGGTGAGGGCGACGGCCGCATAACGTTCGATCCAGCGGCGATCGTGTTGCGGCACGACAGCGGTGGCGCAGCGGCCAATGATCCGCGATCGCTCGAGTCTGGTGATCGCTTCGAAAGCTGCATTGGCCGCGAGGAAGCGGTAGTCACAGGCGTTGCCGGCTGCGTCCAGGACGATCTCGTGCAGCGCGAAGCCGGAAGTCAGTGCTTCGAAGATGCCGCGGTAACGGCCTTCGCCGGCCGGCTCGCCGAGCTCCCCTGCGAGCGGCGCTGCCGGATGTCGGATCGTCAGGATCAGATAGCGCGTTGCGGCAGCCCTCGCGTTGCTGCCAACAGGAGTCAGCGACCAGTGCCAGCGGTCGAGATCACCGCCGTGTCCGGGTTGCGGCCGGCCAAGCCGCGCTGCGCGCGCCTGCCCCCACCCCCGAATCGCGGACTTGGCGAAACACGGCCTCACTCGGGGCATGCGGAAAGAGTTCGAAGTACTTACGACCAGGGAAGAATGCCGGCGGCTTGCCGATGGTGTCGGCATAGCTCTGGCTGACGCGCAGGAAAGCGAAATCCGCGTCGAGTACGGCAACCGAGATTCCGGCCTGCGTCAGGACCTTCGTCCACGGGGAACCCGCGTCGATGCCGGCCGCGAGGCGACGGTCGATTCTCGCTCGGGTCCTGGTACTGCTGGTTGCCTGTTCGGTCCGGGTTTGAGTGAGCTGGGTCATCGCAGGCTCCGTGTCAGAAACGCTCCAAATCGTGTTCGGCAGTGGTGACGACGACCCCTTGGTGACCGGTGGCATGCACCGGCCTGCAGATCACCTTCCCGGCGCGACCGGTGTCGGCGAGCTGGAAGAAGGTCATCAGTTGCTGCAACTGCTCGGCCTGGCTGCCCATTTCCTCGGCGGTGGCGGCGAGTTCCTCGGAGGCTGATGCGTTCTGCTGCGTCGCCTGGTTGAGCTGGCCCATGGCGCCGTTGATCTGTCCGACGCCGGAGGACTGCTCTTGCGAGGCGGAAGCGATTTCCTGGACGAGGTCGGAAGTCTTCTTGATCGACGGGACGATTTCGGTCAGCAGGGAGCCGGCGCGTTCGGCGAGCTTGACCGAGTCCTTGGCGACGTTGCCGATTTCCTGCGCGGCGACCTGCGAGCGTTCGGCGAGCTTGCGGACTTCGGCGGCGCGCGCCGCTTCGATGGCGGCGTTGAGCGCCAGCAGGTTGGTCTGGTAGGCGATGTCGTCGATGATGCCAATCTTCTCGGCAATGCTCTTCATCGCCTCGACGGTCCTGGCGACGGCGTCGACGAGCTCCCGCTGTACCACCCTCTGCTCGACGAGGATCTCGCGGAGCGAACTCAGGTACTGCAGGAACGCGAGCGGGTCCATGCCGTTTCGCAGCACTCCGGGGCCGAAGCGTAGCGAGATGTGCCAGGCGTCGGTATTGACGACTCCGCCGCCCGACGATTCGAGATCGCTGCTCTGTTCGACCGGCAGCTCGTCGTTCGGCGCGCCGTTGACATCGGTCGCGCGCATGCCGCCGAGGAACTGTTCGCTCAGCGTCGCCAACAGCGCTTCGCCACGCGCCTGCACCTCGGTGTCGGGTTGCGGCCGGCCGGCGGCGAGGACGTCGAGCAGGGCGCCGACCCGGCAGTCGCTTTCCGATCGCCATCGCCACCAGTTGGGCTGCAGTGCTCGTGCCCGCCTTGGCCATGATGCTGGCGCGGTGGCTCTCGACCGTCCGTTCGCTGATGCCCAGCTCGGCGGCGATGACCTTGCTGCGCTTGCCGTCGATGACGCCGGCGAGCACTTCTTTCGCGCGCGTCGTCAGCGCATGTTGCCAGCCCGTGTTGTCAGCGGTCGGCCGCAGCTTCCGCGACCCGGCGGACGGCCGGGTTTACCCGCTCGATGAGTTGTCGCACGTTGAAGGGATTTTCGATGACGCCGAAAGCGCCGAGGCGCATCGCGCGCACGGCAGTCGTCATGTCCGCGTGGCCGGTGAGGCCGGCGGTTCAAGCTAGCGCGGCAAAAGATTCGTCGCGGCCGGCGAATTGGCATAACATGGACGGCCCCATGAACCAGTTTGGAGGAGACAGGGATGCACATTGGCGTACCCAGGGAGATCAAGAACCACGAATATCGCGTCGGCCTGACGCCTTCATCGGTACGGGAGATGGTGGCGCATGGTCATCGGGTGGCGGTCGAGACCGGCGCCGGACGCGGCATCGGTGCCACCGACGAGGTCTACCAGAAAGCCGGCGCAGTGATTGCCGCGACCGCCGAGGAGATCTTCGCCACGGCCGAGATGATCGTCAAGGTCAAGGAGCCGCAAGCGGGCGAGCGCGCCATGCTGCGCGAGGGGCAGATCCTCTACACTTACCTGCATCTGGCGCCCGATCCCGAGCAGTGCGCCGATCTGGTGCAGAGCGGTGCCGTCTGCATCGCCTACGAGACGGTGACGCAGCCCGGCGGTGGTCTGCCGTTGCTGGCGCCGATGTCCGAGGTCGCTGGCCGGCTGTCGGTGCAGGCCGGCGCCTACTGCCTGGAGAAGGCGCATGGCGGCATGGGCGTCCTGCTCGGTGGCGTCGCCGGCGTGCCTTCGGCGCGGATCGTCATACTCGGCGGTGGCGTCGTCGGCTCGAACGCGGCACAGATCGCCGTCGGCAGCGGCGCGCAGGTGGTGGTCATCGACCGCAACATCGACGTCTTGCGGCGCATGGACCGGCTTCTCGGCGCACGCGTGATGACCGTCTTTTCCAATCGCGACAACGTCGAGCAGCATGTGCTGCGCGCCGACCTCGTCATCGGCGGCGTCCTCATCCCGGGTGCTGCGGCACCGAAGCTGATCAGCCGGCAGATGGTCGACGCGATGAAGCCGGGTTCGGTGATCGTCGACGTGGCGATCGACCAGGGCGGCTGCTGCGAGACGGCGAAGGCGACGACGCATGCCGCGCCGACCTACATGGTCGGCAACGTCGTGCATTACTGTGTTGCCAACATGCCGGGCGGCGTGCCGCGGACCTCGACCTACGCCCTGAACAACGCGACGCTGCCCTTCGCGCTGCAGATCGCCGACAAGGGCTGGCGGCAGGCGCTGCAGGACGACGAGCATCTGCGCAACGGGCTGAACGTCGCTTTTGGCAAGGTCACCTGCCGTGAGGTCGCCGAAGACCTCGGTTACGCGTACCACGACGCGCGTTCACTGATCGCGGCCGGGTGAGGAGGAAGGGCGGCAGCGGAGTGCTCGCCGCCACCAGCGACCGCGCGCCGCGAACCGGCGCGGGGTGAGCGGCAGCACTCCCTTGATCAGCCGGCCGGCCCCTTGGGGGGGCCGGCTTTCGATTTCTTTCCGGATCGGGCAGCCGGCCCCTTGAGGGGGCCGGCGTTGGACCATCTCGTGGAGAATCCTCAGACCGTCCGGCGCTTGCGCATGCCGCCGATGGCGGCCAGACCGAGACCGAGCAGGGCGAGCGAGGCCGGCTCCGGCGCCGCCTGATCGTCGGCAAGGCCGACGACGCCGACGGTGAAGCCGTGCCAGTTCTCGGAGGTGTCGGTGAAGCTGATCGAGGTGTGCACACCCGGCAGGCGAATCACGCCGTGGACTTCACCGCTGCCGAAGAACCCGGTTCCCGCCGAGTTGAGGACCGGCGTCCCGTTGCCCCAGTAGCCGGCACCATAGCTCAGGATCTCGATCGGTACGCCGAAGTCAACCGTGTTGCCGTTCCAGCTCACGAGAGCGATCAGCGGATCCTGCACCGCCTGCGAGAAACTGATGGTCTTCGTACCGCCGGCGTTCAGGGCGATGATGTCGGATGCCGGCGGCGCGTTGTCCACCACGGCCGAAATGTACGGCGCCGCGGGGTTCCAGAAGT